>Ga0208373_1000463_pt1 | contig 70809 bp, 64 predicted proteins | sample RifOxyC2_FD_184036 | JGI IMG/M metagenome (GOLD analysis project Ga0208373, IMG submission 184036) | Soil microbial communities from Rifle, Colorado - Rifle Oxygen_injection C2 (SPAdes) | ecosystem: Environmental > Terrestrial > Deep subsurface > Rock core/Sediment | place: Rifle, Colorado...
TACTTCGGGAATGTACGGAGTCTAGCCCAACCTGACTTTCGGAAAAGAAAAGGAAGGAGTCGAATTCACTAAAGCCGCCGGCGTTCTTGCCAGCGGTTTTTTATAGGGCTTCTACTTCGGTATAGAACTTTGTCGAAATTTTTCTCACGAAGATTTTTGATTTCTTCTCATCCTACATCCAAATGGGGGTGTTTTATTTTATGGCAAAGATTTCCAGATGATTTCAAAAAGTTCTTTTTGCAGTTTGATGACGCTTTTGTTTTCAATCACAATCGCCATGATCGGGGGTATCAACTGATGAATAATGAGCATTTGAGGGGTGAGAACCATATCAATTTCCAAAGAAGTTCCAAGGGGGAGAATTTTTACCTGTTCCTGAAAATTTTTTTCCCATCGTTTGTGTTGACGTGCAACCGGAGAATCCTGAAATAGTAATCGCGTAGTGATAGGGAGTTTTGCCCGTTTTTTTATGTAGGACAAAAAATAGGGTTCGTCTAATTGCAACCACTGCGCTTGGTTTGTGATAACCAGATAATCTTCGCGGGATTTGATATGTTTGAGGGAATCGTCATAAAGAGATTTTACAGCCGTTAATCCCTCGTAACATTTTACAGAATTACGCTCTCCTTCGAGATTGTAAGCCGCTAAAAATTGAGGGAGATGTTTTTGAAAAATTTCCTTCCGTTTTTCAAGAATTTGCTCCAAATATTCCGGATGAGACGCGACGAACAGTTTTTTAAAACCACGCACTTTTGTATGCATCAACCCTTGCTGTTGAAGCGATGCAGCAATGGAATAGACCGTACTTCTTTTTATTCCTGCGCTATGGGCTATTTTTAAAATTGAACTTGGACCAAGGGAAAGGGAAGCAAAGTAGACCCTCGATTCATTTTCGGTTAAACCGATTTTTTTTAAAATACCAATGAGGTTGGTTCCTTCCATACTTTTTTGAAATTTAAAAATGCTCAATTTTTTGTCGAAAAAAGCGACAACATTTTATGTGCTAAATCATCTTTCTTTTTTAAAGAAATGTCAATTATTTAATAAATGTGTCGACAAATAGGACAAAAAATATTTTTTTATGGTACAGTATTCTCTGAAAGGAAATTTCATACATTTTATGGGAGAAAAAATTTTTGATGCGCTCAGTTTGGCTAAAAAAAGTCAAAAGTATTAAAATACGTTTGATTTAGATTTTTTTTAATTATTTTCAAGCACTATGAAAAAAAATGTTTGGGTCGTCGTTGCCATTTTGGTGGTCATCATAGGAGGATTTTTTCTCCTCAATAAAAAATCCGTACCAGCAACAGTGGTTACGGGAGAGGGTCTTTATCCGGGGGCAATAAAAGTTGGTCACTTGGTGGCCACAGATATGGCCCCGCTTTTTATCGCAAAAGAAGCAGGATATTTTAAGGACGAAGGTCTTGAAGTTGAAACGATATTTTTTTCAAATCCAGGCGATAATAATGCGGCACTTTCCGGCGGAAGTGTTCAGTTTTCAATCAACCCTTTCACCTTAGCGTATCTTGGTCAAAATAGTGGTGTCCCCATGCGCATTCTTGCAAATGCGGGAGGTAATGGCATTATGCAAGTTGTTGTTCAGGGAAAATACAATGTAAATTCTCTTGATGAGCTTTTTTCCTATGTCAAAAATCACCCAAAAGAAAAATTAAAAGTTGGGACACTTCGTGGAGATACCCTGGACATGATTCTCTACAAAGCATTCAAGAATAAGGGTTTGACCTATGATGATTTTGAAATGATTTGGTTTGACGATTTACTTGCCATGGTTCAATCATTCAAAACCGACGACATTGCAATCTTGAGCCACATTCAACCTTATACGACAGATTTACAAATGAATTACGGAGCAAAATTATTAACAGACAACGCCGTGGTGTGGGGAAAAGGTACTCCAAACACGACAATTATTGCCCTGGATGGTTTTGCAAAAAAATATCCTGAAACAGTAAAACGCTTTCTTCGCGCTGAAAATCGAGCCCTTGATTTAATCAAAAATAATCCGGAAAAGGCAGAACAATTTCTTGCTGGAAAAAATTACTACAAAACGCCCGATAACGTGCTCCTTGCATCTTTTAAAACACAAAGCGAAGCAACGCTCTATCCGAATATCGAAGGAATGATGTCCGCAATCAATGACATGGTGACACAAAATTATATCAAGGAACCGACGGTCAATATTGTAGATACATCCTATCTTGATGCGGCACTCAAAAAATAAAATGCATGAAAAGAGGGCCTTCAAATTATACAGGGGCGATTTGCGCAATGATTTCAATTGCGGTTCTTGTTGGTATTTGGGAATTATCAGGAAAAGTCGGGTGGAAATATCTGCAGATATTTCCACCCCCTTCCCATTTTCTAGCCGATCTCGCAGATAATGGTTTTCGTATTGGACTTGGTTCGCAAGCGGCGGGTATTCCGTCTTCGATTTTGTCGAGTTTTTTTCGTGTCTTTGTTGGTCTTGGCATAGGATTTATCAGTGCACTTTGCGCTGGTACAGCGATTAGCATCTCAATTTGGGTGAAACGATTTGTCATGCCCATTGTCGAGCTTCTTGCACCGATTGCGCCAATCGCATGGATTCCCCTTGCTCTTGTTATTTTTGGTATAGGAAATCAAACGGCAATATTTATTGTTTTCATGGGAGTATTTTTTATGCTCACCATTGCAACAGTAAAGGCAATTGAGACCGTTCCAGAATATCTCATAAATATCGCCAAAACACTTGGAGCACGTAAATGGCAAATTTGGACACAGGTAATATTCCCCTATATTTTGCCGCAAGTGTTTACCATTTTGCGATTAAACTTTATCGCCGCATGGATGGCTGTGCTCGCCGCAGAAATGACAGGGCTTCGCGATGGTTTGGGTGCAATTATTATGAATGGACGGAACTTGTTTGATAACAATTTAATTCTTCTTGGAATGTGTCTCATCGGCATTTCAGGATTTATCATTGATGCTCTCTTAAAATATATTCAGAAAAAGTTTTTCTGGTGGGATGTACAACGCATGTAATTTATGAGAGCACAAGATAAAAAAACTAAACAGGGTTCCCTTGAAGGGAACTCTATTGGATTTTCTCGTGAAGATGGAGGGCAACATTTACTTGAGATTATCAGGGATACCTCGCTCGCACTCCACAATGGCGAATTTAAAACAATTATCGGTCCATCAGGATGTGGAAAAACAACCCTCCTTTCAATATTGAGCGGGCTTCTTCGTCCGGACAGAGGAACCGTTTTGTTAAATGGCATTGAAATGGGAGAAATTACAAAACGCGTAGGACTTCCCACTCCGTCCGATGTCGGTGTTGTTTTTCAGGATTACGGTCTTTTTCCTTGGCGTACGGTTGAAAAAAATGTCGCTTTTGGACTCGAGATGGTCAAAACTCCAAAAAATATTATTGAAAAAAAAGTTTCAGATATTTTAGCTCGTGTTGGCCTTACAGAATTTTCAAAACATTATCCTCATCAATTATCGGGTGGAATGAAGCAGAGAACATCCATTGCACGGGTATTAGCAACGGATGCGGAATTTTTGCTCATGGATGAACCATTTTCCGCTCTCGATTTTCAAACGCGCTATTTCATGCAAGAATTTTTACTGGAAATTTGGAAAAAATTTGACAAGACGATTATTTATGTGACACACCACATGGACGAGGCAATAATGCTTTCGGATACGATTTATCTCATGACAGCACGGCCCGGAAAAATTATTGAAGAAATGAAAATCGATTTGCCTCGTCCAAGATCAATAATTGATCCAAAATTTGTTGAATATAGAAACCATATCGCGCTTCATCTCGAACGCGAAGTAAAAAATAATTCAGTCTTTTGTCTTGAACATCTATGAAGGAAGGGACGGAAGGTGAAAATTTTTTTGAAGGGGGGAAAGAGGATTCCCCCACTCCGGAGGAGACGACGTTGGATGTAAAAGAAGATGCTGTTCTTTTTGAATTGTTTGAATTTTTTTGTGATCAGGGTCACGCGATAAAACTTGAAGGGGACGAAGGGGGTCTTGTCGCTGTGCGAGGACAACTCGATTTGCATGGTATGCCAGGCCATTCGGAGTGGATTATTACTCCTGCAATCAAAGGAGGCAGAATTCTGGTTGACGGAAAACCAGCAGAAGGACAGAGGGTGACCCTGCGTCAAGGGAAGAAATCTTTTTTTCTTTTTTTTGAAGATGAGCCGCTCAGAGGTCTGAGATACATTGTCAATAGAAAAAGGTTTGCTGGGTCCGGAGAAAAATTTTAGAGGAAAGAAGAAAGTTTGTTGGGTGGTTTGGCGTTCCTACTCACCAACCACCACTCCTTTTCCTGTAGCAAACGCATCGGTCAGTAATTCCGTATCCAAGGCATCCATGGCCTGATGAATGGGATTTTTGGTGAAGGTGTCCATGGCTTCAAGGGCCGTGGCATTCGTAAGTTTAAAAAAGGACCCCACATCCGCGGTGGATGGGGTTACAGCAACGTCGAACCAGGCTTGCAGGGTTGTTGTTTCTTTAGAAAGGTGATCCACTGACCAGGTGACGATTCGCGTGGTCGAGTCATAGGAGAGAGACCCGACGCCAGCAGCGTTTATTCCTTTCCAAGCCGCTGTGGCAGGCAGGCTTGTTGTCATACGGACGCGTTCCAGATCATGAAGGGAATTCTCAAGATTCCAGAAGATTCGATAAGTCGTCGTCTGGTCTACGGTTGGTGGAATGGGGCCGGAACCCAGAGGCGCTCCTTCTTCATTGAAATATTTCGCTGCAGAAGAAGCATGGGTATCAGACTGGAGTTTGATTTCGAGGGTCGGTGTTTTAAGGGTTCGATCTGTTTGAACACTTCCGACTTTTTGGAGGCGCACGGAAAGATCGACAGTGAAGACATCGGCTGTTGCCATAGGATCAATGGAGGGGGGAAGGGGGAGGAGAAGATCGAGAATAGCATTATCGCCGGGAGAGAGCTTTGTAAGTTTGGCAAGATTGGAGGCATCCCAAATGAGAGAGTCACCCTCACGTCGTCCTCCAGCTGTATCCGCCTTTTCCCAATGGATGGGGAGAGAACGTTCGTCTGGCGTGGAAAAAACAAGGACGATCGAGACATCCTCCGTTGCCTCCTTTCCTTGTTGGGCAAAATCAATGGAAAGGGCCACTGGTTCGCCCAACGGGACCGTTTGATTCTGATCGGTTCCATTTACAATGAGGTGCACCGCGAGATTGGCTCCAAGTACGTCTGTAGAAATCTCGGCTTCCCCTTGGGATAAAAACGTTTCCTTCTCATCCAGAAAGCCAACGGTGGCCTTAGCCGTTGCAGTCCCGGATGCATCTGATCCAAAAGAACCGTTGATACTAATAAGCGTTTCTTCTCCAGGGGCAAGGGTTGGAAGATTCCATTCAGCAAGGCTTGGCGTACGCGGATCAGGCTTGGCTGTTAACCAATGAAAGGAAGTTGGGAGATCGGCTCGAAGGAGAATATTGCGGAGGGTGTCTGCTCCGGCGTTCCGTACGCTGACGGTATAAACGGTTTCGTCTCCCGGGATGGCCTTTGGTGGCCCTTCCATTTTAACGGACAGAACCGAAGTGTTGACGTCCGTGGTCATGCTGGCAATTTCTTTGAACTCCGAGCTTGTGTTTGCCTGGCGGTACGTAAAGATTCCTTGGATTTTTTCTGTGCTTGGGACTGGTGACTGAAAGGAACCGGTGATTTCAAGAAAACCGTCGGAGCCGGGAGAGAGGGGGCCAAAGGTCCAGTGTGTTCCGTCCGTGGGGGGCGGATTAGTCTTTGATAAGCTGAATCCACGCGGAACAAGCAGGTCCATTTCTAGAGAAGTAATGGAGATACGGGAAGGGTTTGCGTAGCGAATGCGGTAGCTGGCCGGCGCTCCTGATACAGCTGTGGGTGGCCCTTCTACGGACAAGGAGAGCGGTTTGGAGGTTCGTGCTACATATGGCTGCCAGAGAAGAAAGAAGGCTGTCCATGCTCCGGCCGCGGCAAGAATGAAAAAAAATGCTAGACGCATCGCTGTGTGTGCCACAGAAGAACGTCGACGCTCGAGGGTCTTGAAATTTGGAAGCGTTCCGTCCGCATCCGCATAGATACGGCGCAGGTGTCCTTCTACTTCGCGACGCGGTCGGTGTCGCGGCCTGCGGCGGGGATCGTTCGTTTGGTTCATAAGCGGTTAGAGAGATTGGCGGTGTTCAAGGAGCATGGCGTAAAAAGAGTCTCTCAATAAAGGAACCTCCGTTTCCTCAGTTCCTTCAAAGGATTGCCAGGCGGATGTCAAGGACGGTGGGAAGTTTACCGAAAAGGAAAAAGAACGGTTTTGGGCTCCTGATTGTGTTTGGACCGCAAGAGTATAGGCAGATCGCTGGGAACCAAAAGCGGCCTTCAGGACCCCAAGAGGCGTGTGGATAGAGGAAGTTGGTTTCAAAAGAGAGGGTGTTTCATAGACGAAACGGGCTGTTGATACTGCGCCGGGAACCGTCTGCGTCCAATTACCAAAGACCGTTTTTCCGAAGGCCTCTCCCACGCTCGTTCCCGAAGCAGGATCAACGGTTTCGTTTTCTTCCGTGCTTCTCTCCCAAGAGGGGTCCGGTTTTTCAAAAAGAGATGGATCCGGAACGCTGAAACCGTCCGAAAACAAAAGGCGGCTTCCGTGCGGAACATAGACTTGGATGTAATTGACATTGTTGACGCCTGTAAAGGGATCTCCGGGAACGCCGTGATGTGTGCGTGTGACAGTGAGTTCGTGCACCGCGCGTCCGTCTTCCTGTAGCCGGATTTGTAGATGAAGGCGTTCATCAATGACCCCATCCGTTTTTCCGCCACCGATATTGGCATTCGAAACCAAAAGATAGTCTCCATCGGACGTCTGATCCATTTCTCCAGACCAACCAAGCGGTTGGAGGTGTTTTTGTTCCTCCGCATCGGTAAGGTAGATTTGGACGTCTTTCGATTCGCAGGATTGGATGAATAATTCCACTGCCTCCAGGAGCGTTTGCGCATCCAGGGAAGAGGTCTGACTTAGAACAGCGTCAGCCAGGTCGCCGATGAAGGCTTTTGGTGCGGGTTCGTCCCTTCCGTCTGAAGCATTTACAAACTGCGGATACTCCTTTTCAACAATGGATTGCGTTTCGGAAACGGCATTTTCCGCGGTGATGGTCCGGCCGTATTTTTCCATGGAAACGGGGCCAATGAGCGAGAGAAGAAGCGGAAGGACGGAGGCGTTTATTGCTACGACGCCATCAATCGTCGGCCCACCACTTGCGGCATAAAAAGAGAGAATTTGACGGGCAGAGGTCGGGAAATCTGGAAACCAGTTAGCGTCCTGAAACTCCCATCGTGCATTGATAAGCTGAAGGGGGCGCGGTGCTGCCTGGCGGGAAGAGAGAGATCCCTGTAGGTCATAGGTGCCGCCGGCTGGGATTTCGATGCGTTCGACCCGTCCTTCCGAGATGTCTACAACCGCAAAACTTCCCATAAAGCCTCCGGCAGGTCGTAGTTCATTGTCGTTTTGAAAGAGGAGCAGATAACGGCGGGATTCTTCGGATCCGAGCAAAAGAGAGAAGGTCTTGGAAAGGGAAAGCCATTCGGAAATCGAGGAAGTCATCTGACGGAGGAGTGGTTGCAGGCGTTCCAATTCCGCTGTTTCGGTCTCCGGCAGTCTTTTCGGATTGGTGGCGAGGAGATTTTCTTCCGCCTCTTTCAAAAGGGGGAGGATGGAACGCAAAGAGGTTTCTAAAATGGCAAGTTTTGCTACGGGCGTGGCAGAAGGATGGCTTGTTGCCTCCAGACCTTCGGAAAGGCGCATTCCTGCTTCGCTGATTTGTTGTCCGGCCTTGATGAGTTTTTGGATCGTTTCGAGCGGAGAATGTACGGGTGGCAGGCGGGAAAGAAGAGCGGACAAATCGGAGCGGAAGCGATTTAGGTCGGTCTTAGCTTTGGACAGACTCCCACTGGCTTTTTGAAAGGATTGGGTAGCTTCGGCAGCGTTTCCGGCTACTAGAGAGGCCGTTCCCTGACGTAGGTCGGAAAAGGCGCTTGCTCCAAGGCCCGTCATACCCGTACGGAGGGAACGAACCTCTTCCCACATGCCTAGGGCATGGAGGGGCAGAACAAGGAGGGAAGCAACAAGGGCAAAAGAAACTGCTGCACGCGATGAGCCGCCGACAGACAGAAGACGACGGAGGAACGTAAAATCAACGGAAGGGAGAGATCGTCGCGAAAAACGGGGTAGGCGTTTCCAAAATGGCGTGGCCGTTGGCCAGGTGTCGTGCACTTTTGGCTGGTACAAGGCATCCCAGGTTGTCAACGCCGATTCTTCTTCCTGGATTTCCATTTCCGGCAGATCAAGCGGAAATGGACAGGGAGGTGTTTCTCCTCGAGGAGGAACCAACTCACCTTGAGGAAGAATTCGTTTGAAAAGAGGAGTTGTTTTCTGTAGCGGTGTAAGGTCACATTCATTGAGCTGTCGTTCGGCTATTTTTTTGTCGAATGCGAGGGATCCGCGCGTATCAGAAAATATTTTTTTGATGGAAGGAGGAAGAAAATTAAGTTGGGGAATTTGAGTTTCCGACTCCAGAGGCAAGATGGGGGTAGGTAACGACGGGTGAACACGGAGGGAGATGAGGAAAGGCGACAGAGCACCGTCGCGTCGTACCGTCAGTTTTGTTTCGATTCCTTCCTTTTTTTCACCCACAACAGGACGATTTTGAAGCAAGTGGGTTGGTAGAGCCGTGTCATACCGAGCGGCAGGAGAAGGAAGATGTTGAGAGAACGACTTTATAGGTTGGTTGATCGTTGGGAGAGATAGAGAAATTTTCCTCGTTTTTGAAGGAGGTTTGATTGTTGTTTTACGTTTTTTTGGCGTCTTAGAATCGGGAGGAGACAGCCGTCTCATACAGATACGATTCCGGGGGGAGAAAAGTCAACGGATCTATAGCAAGTGTAGCAGAATTTTTTGTGAAAGGGCAGAGGAAACAATGGTCTGTTTATGAAATATTTTTTCAGTGCTATCTCTTCTTTTCTAGTTTTTCGTTGAAGAATCCCACTAAACTTCCCAACAAAGCCGACGTGGTCGCGATGGGAAGAACAGACCAGGGTTCATTGGCCAAGACAAGAATCATAATCGGAATCGCGGCCATTTCTGCGATGAGCAATCCTTTGATCCAACCTTTCAGCTTCATGGAACTGTAAGAAATAAAGATCGCAACCACGATCCACTGGATGAATGCGGAGGCATTTGCGTACCAATCTAGTTTTTGGAGGACCATTGGGATGACGTCAACGATCCCAGTCGCAAGGCCGAGCAGGAGGATGACAGGGAAGCGGTTCATAAAGGAAAAAATGATTTTTTGCTTTACGTTTTCCTTTTTTTCTTCTTCAAAAAGATGTCTGCGTAAAGTGAATTTCTAAACTAAAAATCGAAGCCACATGCACCAAGTGGCGGTTGGCCCTGATTGTTGTAACTCTCTAGGCATTGAGCATTATTAAGCCGATGTTTAGAGAGGCTTAACTTTGGTAACCAGATCGCTAGTTGGATTAATAGATAAATACTTATAGCCATGAAAACGGCAGCGAGAATGGAATTGATGAGTTTCATTTTTTCTGTCATAGATGTTTAGCCCTTATTGATCTTTGCATAAGTACCCTAGTTTCTGACCTCCATTTCAGCCATAGAAACATTGGTCAAAATGAAATAAAAAAATTAGTTTAATGCGCGAGGATCAATAGGAAATAAATTTGGCGAGCGAACCGGCTAGCCAATGTTAAGCGTCGTTATTTTTCGGATTATAAAAATATTTTAATTCGTTAGATCCAAATCTGAATGGTTGCCACGTCTTAAAAAATTCTTGTTGCGACTCCATTGTTGTGAAAAAGGAATCAATTGATTTCTGAATTAATTCAAAAATTTTGTTTTCTGATATTTTCGGACTTCCAATATGATGCAAGAGTGCATTGCGGTAATTGAGGAATTTTCCTACTGATTCTAGATATTTTTTTGCCACTGCGTTAATTTTAGACTCATCTCCTTCAGAATTCCCGTGAAGTTTAAATGGGAAAAATTTTTCTATTACTTTTATAATAGTTCTCGTGCTTACTCGTTCGTCGTAAAAATAACTATCATCTTTGGGCTGAAATGATGGATTCTTGTTTTGAGCTAATTCAGATTTTAAGATCACTTGTTCGATTAGTCGTGCAACTTGTATTACATAAAATTCTGTAATGCCGGCAAATATAGTGATACCTCCTAATTTTTCTATCAAGTTGTTTGATTTTACTGCTTCGGTTGCTTTATCGTGCAATTTAGATAGTTTTGCAACCTGCTCGTCTGTTGAGAGAAATTCTTGAGACACAATGTAGAAAGATAGCGTTTAGTTCTTAGACGAAAAGTTTTCGTAAATTAAACCAAAAATTGTAAATTTTACGAACCATATTTTGGTATTTTGAGACAGGTTTAACGTTTACTCACCATCTCCAATACCTTCATTGTCTTCAGTGCACACTGTTCCCACGAAAAATTTTCTACGCGTTTTAATCCTCGCTCGATGAGTGTTTGACGCAGGATGGGAGACCCCATCAGGTGTTCAAGGGCAGAGACGAGATCGTTCCTGGAGTGCGGATCAATAGAAATGGCCGCGTTGCCGACGACTTCGGGCATGGAGGAAGTGCGGCTAGTAATAACGGGTGTACCACACGCCATGGATTCGAGGGCGGGGAGGCCGAATCCCTCGTAAAGGGAAGGGAAAAGTGTAGTCGTCGCGAGCCGATAGAGGCTGGGACGGTGTTCGGAGGGAACATAACCAAGCGCGATCGTTTCTTTTTTTTCTTCGGAAGGAATTGCATTAAAGGAGCGTGTTGATTTTCCGGCCAGGACTAGAGGAAGTGAATCACCTGTGTATTTGCGATAATCAGATAAGGCCTCGATCATCATCCGGATATTTTTTCGCGGCTCAAGGGTACCGACAAAGAGAGCGAATCGTTGCGGAAGACGATAGAGGGCTTGAACACGGTTGTCCATTTTTGTTTGTTGCGGATGGAATATTTCCGTATAGCCGTGTGCAATGACGTGGATGCGTTCGGTTGGCACGCCGTAGAGGCGTTCCACGTCCCAAGCGGTCGCTTGAGATGGGACAAGAATGGCACAGGCTCCGCGTGCCAGCGTTTTTGGGCGCACGGCCGCGTGCCACAAACGGGATTTTAGATCTAAATGGTGCGGAAACAGTTCGAAGGAAAGGTCATGGATGGTGAGAACATATGGCATCTGTGGACGCACGGAAGCTATGGCCAGGTTTGGAAAAAAGAAAACCGTGGAATCAGGCGAAGAGGGGAGTCCGTGTTCGATCCACGCATCCAATCGTGGTCGTCGCAGGGTTGTGAGGGACGCATTGAGAAGTTTGTTCGGGACGGCGAGGTGTCGGAAATGAGGAGATTCACTGGTTGGTGTGGACGCGGACAAAATGTCTTGTGCTGGTTTCCTCCCGCTGGAGAAGAAAACGAACGTGTGTTCGCAAGGGAGCGACAGCCACGCGGAAAAGAGTCGAGTCGTATATTCACCGACGCCGCTTTGTTGGGGGCGGGTAAGATGGCGGGCGTCAATGAAGATGCGCATGGGCCTGGGTTTTCCAGAGGTTTTCGACGAAAGAGTGTAGTTCATTTTGGAAGCGTTCCGCGCCGAAACAAAGCGCGTGGGCGCGTATTTTTTCCGGATCGTAAACTGTTTCATCGAAACGGAGAAGGAGATCGGCGAGCGTTTCCCAATTTTGTTCGTAGAAAAAAGCTCCCGTGACGCCGTCCACAACGGTTTCGAGCGTTCCGCCGACGCCATAAGCAATGACCGGCCGTCCACTAGCCATGGCTTCAACGGGCGTGATGCCAAAATCTTCTTCCTGCGGATGGAGGAAGGCTTTACACCCCGCAAAGAGTTCGGATCGTTTTTCGTCTGTGACTCGGCCAACGAATTCGATCGTCGGACCGGCCAAGGACAGGAGTTCCTTTTCGATCGGACCCGTTCCGAAAATTTTGAGGGGAAGCTTTAGGCGGTTGCAGGCCCGGATAGGGAGATCGAAACGCTTATAAGGGACAAGCCGCCCGCCAGTCAGGTAGTAATCCTTGGGAGCGGTCCGCACGGAGAAGAGATTCGTATCGATCGGTGGGTGGATGACGTGGCTCTCGCGGCGGTAGTATTTCCAGATGCGCTTAGCCACAGTCTGCGAATTGGCCACGAATCGATCCACCCGTTCGCTTGCTTCCCGGTCCCAGACCCGGAGAGAGGAAAGGACAGGGGGGAGGATCCATTTGATCGGGGCGGGGATGGGGAGCTCGCGGATATAGCTATGTGTATCGGACCAGAGATAACGGGTGGGCGTGTGACAATAGGAAACATGAAGAGCATCCGGTCGGGTGATGACGCCTTTACTGAACGCGCTGCAGTTCGAGATGACGATGTCAAAAGCCGAGAGGTCATAGCTTTCGGTCGCGGCCGGCATGAGGGCGAGATACCATTGGTATTTTGTTTGTACGAAAGGGGCGTGCTGGAGAAAAGACGTCCGTAGTTCATGGCCCTTGAAGGCAGGCAAAAGACGGGCATCGTAAAAGAGGGTGTAGGTCGGCGCTTCCGGCCAGATGTTTTGCATGGCTTTGAGCACGCGTTCGGCCCCGCCGTTTTGAGCAAGGTAGTCATGAATCAAGGCAACGCGTGGGAAGGCAGACATAGCCGATTTAATAGGTTCCTTTTCCAAATAGGACGGCAAGGGGGGTCTTGAGGAGAATATAAAAATCCAGCCACGGATTCCAGTGTTCAATATAGGAGGTATCTAACCGCATTTCTTCCTCGAATGCCAGGTCTGAACGACCACTGATCTGGGCCAGACCCGTAATGCCCGGCTTGATCGTGAGCACTTTTTTGTGCCCGCTCTCATAACGGGCCGTTTCTAGTGTCATGTGTGCCCGTGGACCCACAAGACTGATATCATCTTTGAGAACATTGAAAAGTTGCGGGAGTTCATCCACACTCCAGCGGCGCAGAAAGCGTCCAACGCGGGTTATACGCGGGTCATCCTTGATTTTGTGGAGGACCTTTCCTTGTTTGTGGTTTTTTTCTGTTTCAAGCTTTCGGAGCATCTGGTTTCCTTCCCGGCTCGCACTAGGCCCTTCGCCGTCGCATAGTCGGGCGTCCATGGATCGGAACTTATAGAAAAGAAACCGACGCCCGTGTCGGCCTGTGCGGTAATCAAGATAGAAGATGGGGCCGCGGGAATCCAGCTTGATCGCTGCTGCTGTCAAAAGCAAGACAGGAGACAAAAAAATCAAAAGGAGAAGAGAAACGACCAAGTCGAAAGACCGTTTGTAAATGGCGCCCCAGCCGTCGAGCGGTGTTTTTTTGATTTCCAAAATCGGGATGCCAGCAATCGTTGAAAATTCGGTTCGTCCAAGCGCGGTCGTAAAGAGGTCGGCAGCATAGAAAAAATCCAGATGTTCGGCTTCGGTGAAGGCAATGAGATCGACGATTTGTTCTCGCGACAGGTCGGGGTCCGCAAGGACCACCGTGTCGGTTTCTCCGCATTCCTTTAGGTGACGTAAGCGTTTTTTTGTCTCTTCTCCCATGAGGTCAAGACAAGTGACGACATGGTACCCCAGGCTTGGTTGTTGGTGGAACGCTTCTATGAGAGCTTCGGCTGTCCTTCCTTTCCCTATGAGGGTCACGCGGCGATTTCCGATGCCGAGAGCGAGAAGGATACGGCGTAGGATACGCACGCCGATCCGTTCGCCTGTGACAAAGAGAATGGCAAGCACCCAGGCCGCTAGGACGATGAAGCGCGAATCGAAGAGCGATCGGGAAAAGAAGAGAAAGGAAAACAGGAGGGCCATGCCCGTGGCGCAGGCTAGAAAAAGACGGAGAAATTCCCGACTGAATTTCAAGGGGCGGACGGCGTAGAGGCCGGTGATGGCAAAGACGCCGATCCAACCCGCGATGATCGGCATCGTGAGACGCAAATAGTCTGGAAAGGTCAAAGCAAAAATGACAGGGCGGATCTCCGTGAAGAATGGGTGAAACCGCAGGGTATAGGCCGTCATGCCGGCGAACAGGAGTGCCAGGGCATCCAAAGGGACGAGGAGGGCGGCTAAAAGAAGGTCTGGTCGTTTCATAGCAAAAAAGTGCCTCTATTGTAACGATTCGTCCGTTCATTGACAATCATCCGTTTTTTGCTATCCTTTTTCCCGCAGGCGACCGGACGGCCGCTCTGTGCCTCGTGAAATTCGGCGTGAGCCGGGATGCACGAAAGGTGCGGGGAGGAAAGTCCGAACACCCCGCGTGTTGCAAGACAGGCGGAAAAAGAAACGTCGCTAACAGCGACCGGGTATAAGGAACGTGTGGAAAACTTTGAGAGATCTCTGTTCCCCACGAGTTTCGAAGCCTAGGGAAAGTACCACAGAGACAATACTATTCGTTCCGAAAGGAGCGAAGAAAGGTGAAAAGAAGGGCGGTGGATTTTTCCGCAAGGAAGAGTGCTACGTTCTTCGCTCCACGGCGACGTGGAAGCGTGGCAAACCCGTTTCGGTGCAAGAGCAAGTTTGGTAGCTCGCTTGAATCGTCCAGCAATGAACGATCTAGAGAGATGGCCGTCTCCCCCTTCGCAAGGAGGGGCAGACAAAATTCGGCTTACAGGCCGTCCTGTCGCAAAAGACCGCTGAAAGGCGGTCTTTTGCGTTGGAAGTTTGACCTTTCAGATCTTTCCCACAAATCTCTTCTGGCAGAAGAAAATTCTTCGAACAGAAGGGATGGTTTCCCGCCACAACATTAAAGACGATTTCCATCCGACGGATGGGTTATCTTCTTACAGAAAAAGTTTTTGGGTGATCCCCGACAAAGAGGAGAACGTTTGGTGTCCGGTTGGGGGATCTGCGGGATCGCAGGCGTTACTTTTCCAGAAGGAAACGAGAATTTTTTTGACACCTGTGGACTTTGTCCCTCCGGAAGTTCTTGCCTCGATCCAGGCGTCTGCACCTGGGCAGAAAGAGTGATATTCTCTCTTAGACTCGAAACCGCTGGCGCAGAACCAGCGGTTTTTTAAACCCTTATTTTTCAACGATTTTTATCCTTGAGGGTTCTCCTGGTTGATGGAGACCTAATCGGTATTTTTCAACGTGCTTTGGGATTTCCATGACACCCTTTTCTACCAATTTTTTGTTATAATATCGTAATTTCCCCATGCTCTCCAAGACTTCCTGTCCCGATTCCAATACCGGCATTATTTTTCCCCCGAGTCTTAAATTTTGCAAATCCCGGATTGTTAATAAAATCAGGATGAGCATGGCCGACATTATGACGATAAGAAACTGAAAAAAGTATTCATTAGTGTTGATATAAAAAAGGCAAAACAAGATGATTATTGTGAGGCTTATGAGAACCATCCACTGATTTTTTGATATCTTTTCTTTTGCAATAACGGAATTTTTATTTCGGGCGGCTTCAATCGAAGAAAGAACCGAAAGCATGCCCGCATACGTCGAATTGTCGCTCTTTTCTCTCTGTTCACAAAAGACGTTGTGGATGCTTTCGAGAGAGGGTGCCGTACTTTTATAATAGTTTTCCAGGTCGTTTTCAAAGGAGACGACATAATAGGTATCAATAGCGTTCGCTATTTTGTCGGCAAAGGGTTCACCCAAGATTTTTGCCATTTTAAACAAAGAGTAAAAATAGGCATCTTCGTTACTTATAAGTTCTCGAATGTCGCTATAGCGGGAGTTGAGTCTGGAAATATAAAAACCAGCAAGGATAGCAAAGAGAAAAGAGGAAACCGTCAGTATGGTCTCAATGATCGGTGTTGGACCCACGCCTCGTACAGACAGGGCTAAGGGAGCAAAGAGAAACAAAGAAACGACGCCGCCCTTTATAGCATCGATGTATTTCATAAGGTTTTTAATGCGTCTTTACACCTCAATCACCACGGGTAGAATCATGGGCCGGCGCTGGGTCTGTTTGAAGAGGAAGGTACCGATTTCATTACGAAGATTATTTTTGATGTAGTCGGGATCCGCTTCGGATTTTGGATCGTTGTCAGAAACGACGGCACGAACCTTTTTACGCGTCGCTTCAATCAAATCCTTGTGTTCTTTCATGAAGATGAAACCGCGGCTCACAATATCTGGGGATCCTACTAGGGCTCCGGTCTGGCGGTCGAGCTGGATGATGATCACAATCATGCCGTCTTCAGCTAGAACCTGGCGGTCGCGCAGGACGACCTGCGAAACGTCACCGACGCCTAAGCCGTCGACGAAAACGTAACTCGTGTCCGCCTTTTGAGGAAGGACATCTACCTTTCCTTTTCCGATTTCAAAAACATTCCCGTTGTCGAGGGTGAAAACGTTTTGTTCCGGGTACCCCATGTGCCAGGCGATTTTGGCGGATTCTTTAAGAAAGTAATGGTTCGCATAAACGGGGAGGAAGTAGGTCGGTTTGACCTGGCGAAGCATCTCTTCGATGCCAAGAGCTGTACTGTGGCCACTGATGTGGATTTCCATGATATCGGTATGAACGACGTTGTCGCATTTCCGATAGAGGTTGTCTTTGAGACGCTGGACACTCCGTTCGTTCCCGGGAATGGTGGAAGAGGAAAAGACAACCGTGTCATCTTTTTGGAGTTTAATAAATCGGTGTTCGTTGGTGACGATCCGGGAAAGAGCGGCGTTTGATTCACCCTGGGCGCCCGTACAGATGACGACGATGCGGTTGTCTGGATGCGCGTGAATTTCGTTGACAGGGATGAGGGTTTCCTTTCGCATTTTGAGATAGCCGAGCTCCTTGGCAATTTCTACGTTTGTCTTCATGCTGTAGCCCTCAAGCGCCACTTTTTTGCCAAGTTGTTCCGCGTATTCCAAGATATAGCCGATGCGACGGATTTGAGAGGCGAACGTTCCAATAATGATGCGGCCCGGGGCGTTTTGGAGGAGATTTTTGAAGTTTTCATGCACTTCCCGCTCGGAAGGTGGCAGTCCTTTTTTTAAAGCTCCTAAACTTTCGAGCATAAGGACGGTCGGTTTTGGAAGGGTTGCAAGATGTTCGTAGGTGATGGGTCGCGGATCGATTGGGTCGTTGGTGATGGTCCAGTCACCCATGTGGATGACGGTTCCTGCGGGCGTTGTCAGGATGATACCAACGGCATCCATGATGGAGTGTTCGACTTCAAAAAACGTTATCTGGAATTCGCCAAGATGGAGCGTCTCTTGGAGGTTACGAATGCGAATGGCTTTGAGCCTCCCCGCCGCTCCCGCATCAACGTCTTCCATTTTCCGTTTGACAAGGGCGAGCGTAAGGTCACGTCCGACAACCGTCGGGTAGCCAAGCTGTTTGAGCAGAAGGGGCGCGGCGCCGATGTGGTCCAGATGCCCGTGGGTGAGGATAACGCCACGGATATTTTTTTCCTTTCCCTTGAGATAACTGACGTTCGGAATGATGTAATCAATGCCGGGCATGTCCTCTTCGGGCCACTGCAGGCCCATGTCGACTACGACAATGTCGCGGCCGTATTCAAAGACGGTCATGTTGCGTCCGACCTCTTCTTGTCCTCCCAGTGGAACAATGCGGAGTTTTCCTTCCGTTGGTTGTGGAAAAAGATGTTCCGGTTCGCTCCGGTGTGAAGACGGCGCTGATTGAGGATGGCGAAAAATGCGCGGAGGCGCGCTTTTGGGAGTCGAACCTCCGGTGCCTGTCCGATGGAGGACCGGTGGATGATGGGGGAGGGGGGCTTTCTGGGAACGAAAAGGCGTGCGTGCGGTCTTGGTCGTATTGGGACGAGGCTGCCACGGGGTGCTGTTTGGTCCCAGGGAGGGTGTTCGTTGGGGATGCTGCTGCGGTGGTGGTGAGGCTCCCCGGTTCGCGACTGAACGCCAATTGCGTCCCTGGTTTTGAGGGGGATTGGGATGTTGGTCCCGTGAGTTCTGCGTCGGGTTCGTGGGTGCGGGCACGGCATTGCTTGACCGGCGGTTGTCGTGATTCTGGAGCGGTTCGGGTTTTCGTCCGATTCCTTGTGCGGCTGGTCGCGGTCCTGTTCCTCCGGTAGGAAGGGGACGACGGTGCCAGGTTGGCCGTTTGGGGCGATAGGGGGTTGTGTTTTTTGGGTGTATTTCGTTCATAACGTTTATTTTTTTTCTAAAGTGACGCCTATTTTTTCGCGAACCACCTGCATTTTTTCTTCCGCGATGGTTCGGGCCTTTGACCCGCCTTCCTCAAGAAGACGGATGAGGGCTTTTTCGTCTGCAAGGCGAGTGCGGATACGTTCCTGCAGCGGTATAAGAAAGGAAAGGACGGCTTCTGTCAGTTCTTTTTTGAAATGCGCATAGCCCATTCCGTCATAGGCTGTTGCAAGCTCTTCGACAGAGCGCTTTGCGACAAGCGAAAAAATCGTAAGCAGGTTCGCAAGGCCAGGGCGGTTTTGTGGGTCAAAGACAAGGGAGGTTTCCGTATCGGTTACCGCAGACATGATTTTTTTACGGACGGCATCCGCATCATCGAGGAGAGAAAGATAATTTTTAGGACTTGGGGCGGATTTGGACATTTTTTTGGTCGGGTCATCCAGGCCCATGAGTCTGGCTCCATGTTCGCGGATGCGGGCTTCCGGCATAGCGAACGTGTCGCCGTGTATTCGGTTGAAGCGTTCGGCTAGGGTACGTGCGAGTTCAACGTGCTGTTTTTGGTCTTCGCCGACCGGGACGACATTCGTATCGTAGAGGAGGATGTCTGCGGCCATGAGCACTGGATAATCAAAAAGGCCAACGGAGACGGATTCGCCTCTTCCTTTTGCCTTATCTTTGAACTGCGTCATGCGTTCGAGTTCTCCCATGTGGGCCGTACAGTTTAGAATCCAGCAAAGTTCCGTATGTTGCGGCACGCGGGATTGTTGGAAAATCGTCGTGTGCACGGGATCGATGCCGGCCGCGAGATAGACAGCAAGGGAAAAGAGAATGTGTTCCCGCAGTTTTTTCGGATCTTGAGGAACGGTGATGGCGTGATAGTCGACAACAAACACGAAATTGTCAAAATCTTTTTGGAGAGAAACGATCTGATCGATCATTCCGAAGTAGTTTCCGAGATGGAGAAAACCACTTGGCTGCAGGGCGGAAAGAAGGCGGTTCATACGGAAGAAAGAAGGAAATTTTTAGAGGCAGCATTGTCCTTCAACCAGAAAAGAGAAAAGCGCGATGCTTTTAACAATGGTTTCAGACGGTGAATTTGATCGGCGCAAGGATCGTTGACGAGAGGCAAGGACGGATTTTCCACGCAAGGGTGGAAGGGCTGTCTTTGACGCTCCTTCGATTGAGAGATTTGTTGAATGGTGCGGACGGGGAGACTCGAACTCCCAAGCCCTTGCGGGCACAGGCTTCTGAAACCTGCGCGTATACCGATTCCGCCACGTCCGCAGAAATTTTTTAGTTGAAGATGGTTTTCGTTTTCACGTACCAGCTGGAAATGGCTCCGAATCGATCCGACGGGGAGAGCAGGCGCCCTGGGGGAGAAATATGGACCGCGTCGGAAAGGACATAGGTGTAACGCAACTGGGAAAGAATGACAGCTGGAACATCCTCTTGAACGGCCTGCTGAAAAGCCACCAAGGCTTCTAACCGTTTTGTCGGATCAACATTTTTGCGGTTTTCTTCCAGAAGCGTATCAGTTTTTCGATTTCCGTACAATGCCAAATTAAGGCCAGGATCCGCAATTTTTGAACTGTGCCAAAAGGGAGACGGATCCAAATCCGGTCCGAAACGGACGGAAGCAAGTAGAAGTTCGTAGGATCGCGGTTTTACGGTTTCGGCATAAAAAGAGCCTGCGGGGATGATTTTTAAGGTTAGATGAACGCCGATTTCTCCGAGCTGTGCGACGATTTCCTGGGCGGATTGGATATATTCCGGTTGGTCAATGACGGAAAGAGTTAAAGCCAATTCCACGGATGAAGACCCGTTTGTTTTTTTTCGAGGGCTCCCATTTTCTGTTTTTTTATAATCCGTTTCATCGAGGAGTTGGTTGGCAGCTGTCACATCCCGCGTCGGAACAGGAACCGAAGGAGGAAATTCTGGAAAATCATTAGGAAAGAGTCCAGCGGCCGCACGCCCGCCTCCTCTTTCGGAAATTTTTTCACGATCCAACGCCAGGGCTATGGCTTTTCGTACACGGAGGTCTTTAAGGAGAGGTTGGGTTTCTTGGTTGAAGAAGAGGGCGGTTACCGCCGGGAAGACCGGTTGGAAGATCTGAAGACCTCTGCGTTTTGTGAGGGTAGCAAGCAAAGAAGGAGAGATACCCCCCACACCTCCAATCTGCCGATTTTCCAGCGCCAGGACCGCTTGGAAAATATCCGTATAGAATTTAAATGTCAGGCGGTCAACAAGAGGAGAGGGTCCGTAGAAAGTGTCGTTGCGGACAAGAGTATAGGTTTTGACGTTCCCAGATTTATCCAATTGCATCCGTTCGAACCGATAGGGGCCGCTTCCGACAGGTTCTAATTCAAGAGAGGCAAGGGAGATATTTTGAGGAGAAATACTTTCCCACAAATCAGAGGGAAGGAGGCCGATTGTCAGGAGAGACGGAAAGGAGGGTGCAGATTCGGGAAGGACAAATTGGACGGTGCGTTCATCTTGTTCCGTTACCACAACGTCTTTGAAGCGTGAAGCCAAAGGGCTGTGGTAGGCCGGATTTTGAAGACAGTGAACGGTAAAAACAACATCATGGGCTCGCACGGGATTGCCGTGATGCCAAACGGCTGAAGGGCGAAGCATGATGGTAAACGTCTTTCCGTCTTCGGAAACAGAAAGCGATTCCGCCAGGTCTGGGATCAGCCCGTCTTTTGGATCCCAACGGAACAGGCCGGAATAGATGAGATTTGCCAGGCCTGCATCAGCTTCGTTGGCAGAGGCATAGAGCGGATTGATAAGGCGAGGCGAGCCGACGATTCCTTCTGTGTAAGTTCCTCCCGCGGCGGGAACGACTTGCCGGTGCATGCCGGCGTACCAGAGCCAGGCCGTGGTAAAAGAGAGAAAGGAAAAAAGAAGGATTCCGAAAACCAGCCGGCGTTCCCCTGGCTTCAAAATTCGCGGGAGGCATTTCCATTGCTGCCACGTCGGCCAGGATCGTTTGGCAGCGATTCGCAAGATATGGCGTCTGGTCGAAATTTCCGAAGGGGAAGATTTTTTTCTTTTGAAAGAGAAAAAACGGAAGGCCGGGAACCGGCGGAAAAGAGCGGCGGGGAAGCGCCAAAGCACAGGAGAAAAAACGGTTGGCTTTAGGCCAGGACGTTGGCGAAAGCCACGCCGAAAAAAAAGATGGCCAAGATGATGGTGACGCGGAAAAGCGTCTTTTCAATACCGCGTTTCGTGCGGTAAACGTTACCAGATCCCCCGAAGGCTGTTCCGAGGCCGGCTCCGCGGGCTTGAAGCAGAATACAGGCTGTCAAGGCTGCGGCAAGGACAAATTGGAAGATTTCTAAGGCAAGAGAAACCATAAAAGATTTTTTATCCGTTCCAGGGTACGAGAGGCAGCCTAGCAACTTTTCTTTGTTCCGTCAACGGGACCAGCCTCCTTCGGGAGGGGGAAACCGTTTTTTCTCCCTGTCTTCCGCTTTTTCTTTATGGTATCATTTTAAGGATTTTTTCTGCACCCTTCTGAAGATATGGAGACGCCGTCCCAGGTTCCCGTTCCATCCGCCCGCCATCCGCGATCTTTTACCGTTCCGTTTTTGGTCGGATTTTTTTTGGTGCTGGTAGGGGTGTTCGCGTGGCGGATTTTCCATTACGTACGCATGGTCGAATCCGGGAAGGGATCGCAGACGGCCCAATCGTTCGCACGTGACATGAGTATCAGTCGGACGGCTTCGACGTTTTCCCGACCGAGTACGGAAGTGCCAGCGACCCTTTTGGTCGATAAAAAGAGTCCCTCTTTGGGGAATCCGTCGGCACCGCTCACGATCGTGGAGTTTGCAGATTTTTCCTGCCCTTATTCCCGCCAGGTGAGTTTTCTCCTTCGGTCTCTGGCTTATGAAAATGCCGATAACCTTTTTTACGTCTACCGTTTTTTCCCCCTGGCCGATTTACGCCCGGAAGCGACCATCCTTTCCGAAGCAGCTGTTTGCGCTCAGGAGCAGGGAAAATTTTGGGAATATCACGACAAACTCTATCAGAATGCCACGACCGTTACGGAAGATAATCTCTTAGCCTATGCCGGACAACTGGGGCTGGAGAAAACACGGTTTGCGGCCTGTCTGCGTTCTGGCGCTGCATCACAGCGTGTTCAGGCTGACTACGAAGCGGGGTTGGCCGCGGGTGTGTACGGAACTCCGACGTTTTTTCTCAACGGTCACCGCATAGAAGGAGCTATCCCTGCTGATATTCTCCGAACATTGGTTGCCAAGATTCTTGCTCAGGACGCGGGCGAGTAAGAAATATGAAAATATTTTTTTCTTTTTTACAGGCGATGTCGGTTGGTATTCTTTTGAGTGCTTGGGTTATTTTTTTTCCCCTGTCTGCTGTCGCGCAAACAACGGCTGCCCGTGGAACCGTCTCTTCGACCGAAACGGATCAAACGGGTCCAGAGGATGACTTGGCCTGCTGGACACAGGAAGATTGCCAAAAAAGCGGTGGAAGGTGGGATAACAAAAATGAACGCGCACAAATGGATTGCGGGGGGTCTTCCTACGGCTATTGTTATAGTCCTCCGACCGATCTCAAGCTTGGCATCGGTCTTCCGTCCGGTGATTCTTTCGTGACGTCTGTTTCAGACCTTGGGGACTATTTGAACAAAATCTATAAAATTCTTCTGGGGTTGTCTGCCTTTATTGTCACGCTTTATGCCATGATCGGGGGGGTTGAATACGTCATATCCGGAATGGACAAGGGGCGGATGGAGAAAGGTAAAAAACGCATTTACGGAGCCGTCACCGGCATGATTCTCCTTTTTTTGGCAGCCCTGCTCCTCTCAACAATTAACCCAAGGTTGCTTTCTCTAGAAGTTCCACCATTTCCAAAGATGCGGCCGCTTTATTTCCTGGAGGAAGGGGCTTCCTGCGAGGCTCTTGTTGAAAAGGGCTATCAGCTTGAAAACAAGAAAGAGAAGGGCTTGTGTGGGGAAGACGCTTCCAAGGTTTTGGAAGACAACGCTGGCAAGGATTTAGCTGACAGGAAGGGGAATTACAAAACCTGCCGATGGACGACCTGCGTGGAAAAAGATAAAAAAGATTTCACCAAAATTTGTCTAGCAGCAACGGGAGGGAAGGATCAGTGCTTCAGCTGTATGGACGCCACGGCTTCCAATGAGGCCCTTATTCCTTCAGAATCTTTCTGTGCAGCCCTGACACCGCAGCCAAAGAAGGGAGAAACTTTTGGAAAGAAGCTTGTCTCTTGTCTATTTTCACGGGATCACGGTTTCACTCAGACCGCTGTTTTTGATTCAACTTTTCGAGGCGAGTGTGCTCTATTGGTTGTTGACTGTGGCCAAATTAAAAGTTGTGATGATTATGATTCGCAGGAAGCCGTAAACAATGATGGTTCCGAGGATTTAGACAGTTTTGAAGGATCCTCTGTTCTTCCAGGAGACTATCTTTTGCCCGAGTATTGCGATCGTAACTGGTGTGGGGATAGTGTTGAAGGTTTTCCGTGTCAGACCGTCATAGGGAAGATTCCCGTTGTTCTTCCAGGAGGAATTGCTGTTCCTTTTGATAATGTTGATTGTACGGAGGCTTCCCCTTGATTTTTTTGTCCACATCTTTGTTGTTTTTTTTCGAGTCTTCTTATAAAGTCTAGTGGTCCTTTCTGGCCGTTCCACAGGGGGTGGGGCGGCAGCGCGGTGTCCGTTATTTAGGAGGTGGACATGAGACGGTGCCTTGTTCTTTTGGCGATGATGCTGGCCCTTCTCGTATTGCCGGCAACGATCGCCGCAGCTTCGAGCGACAGTTGTCAGTTCCTTCGGCCATTCAACCCCATATTCGGAGGATTCCACGAAACCGCCACCGAAGTAGTGGCGGTCACCAACATCGATGTGTTCGCCATCGAAGTCGCAAGTACCGCGAGCTTCGTGGCGGTGGATGCCTTGGAAACTCCGGAGAAGGATGCTGGGGGTGCGATCACAACTCTCAAAAAGGTCGCGGCCAACACCCACCATCAAGCGGAATCGATGACCGGCGCCTTCGGTGACAATCCGGCATTGTTCGGCAGGCAGCAGAACGGGACGACAAGAATCGGATTCACTACCAGGGCAGTTGGAGGTCTGTCTGTCCTCCTTTGTCCGATGCGGATCACGACGTGATCGTTGGCCGCAACACAGGCAGGGGCAGCCGCGCCTTTGCCGGGAGCCTCGCTCCTCTTCGTTCTTCGCGGCTATCGTTTGAGCCACCCCACTGTTCTCGGGGCGGCTCTTTTTTTTGGAAAATGCAAGAGTTTCCTCTTGTTTCTCCCGGGCGAATATGGTATGATTTTTGTGCTTTTTTCACCTCAAAACTTCCGGATATGACCATTATTTGGCACGGACTTTCCTGTTTTGAAATTCATGCAAAAACCTCGGGTGGTGGAGAAGCTGTCCTTGTCACGGATCCCTATGAAAATAGCTCTGGGCTCCGATTTCCACGCACCCTTTCCGCTGATCTCGTTGCCGCGAGCCACGAGGGCGAAGATGGGGATGCCGGAGAAGCAGTTCAGGGAAAACCGTTTAGGATCCGTTTGCCTGGCGAATATGAGGTAAAGGGTATTTTTGTTTTTGGGATTCACGCGCCTCTCCTGAAAGGGAGTCGTTCTCACCGGCTGTTCCGTATGGAGCTTGAAGATCTGCGTCTGGCCCATCTCGGGGCTTTGGATCGGCCACTTTCCGATGGTGAGCTTCAAGAGCTTAGTAATATTGACATCCTTTTTCTTCCTGTCGGCGGCGGAAGAGTATTAGACGCCAAGAAGGCCGTGGAGGTGGTCGGGCAGGTAGAACCGCGTATTGTTATTCCTATGACGTACGCTCTGCCAGGGCTTAAAGAGGAATTTCAACCCGTTGACGCGTTTCTGAAAGAGTTTGGATCCCTTCAAAAGGAACAGGCGGCTCGTTATAAAGTTTCCAAACGCGATCTCCCGGAAGAAGACATGAAGATTGTGACCCTTGAACGTGCCTGAAAAGGGCAGGAGGTCAATCTATGAAAGGGAGCATCAAACAGAAAAAGGGATGGTATTACCTCGTCGTCAGTTTTTTTGTCTTTACGGTTGCTGTCGGATGGATATGGGATCTCCAGCGTCGCTTTGTTTCCCTTTCAGAGGTCGCTCGTTCTGAGTCTTTCGGCGATCTGCGGGCCTTGCGCGAAGAAATGGAACGAATTGCAGCAGAAACGCGCGATCGCGTACAAACGTCTTCGGAAGCCACCTTTCCTATGGCAGAAGAAAAAGAGATACCTTGAGAAGAAAATACTATGCCTAAACAAAAGAATGCCGTTCCATTGCCCTTGCCGGAGGAAACCAGTGAAATCGGTCGTTTAGAACGGCGCGACATCAGCCAAGAAATGAGCGAGGCGTATATGGATTACGCCATGTCGGTCATTGTCTCGCGTGCGCTTCCGGACGTGCGGGACGGCTTGAAGCCCGTCCACCGACGTATTCTTTTTTCCATGTGGCAGACCGGGCTGCGCGCGAACGCCCGCTTCAGGAAATGCGCCACTGTGGTCGGCGACGTGTTAGCCAAGTATCATCCACACGGCGATATCGCCGTTTATGATTCCCTCGTACGGCTCGCGCAGGATTTTTCCATGCGTTATCCCTTGGTGAGAGGCCAGGGAAACTTTGGATCGCTTGACGGGGATTCGGCCGCTGCTTACCGCTATACGGAAGCGAAATTGGAAGGGATTGCTGAAGAGATGCTTTTCGACATCGACAAGAAGACCGTGGATTTCCGCGCGACGTTTGACGGTACGCACGAAGAGCCTTCGGTACTTCCGTCCAAGCTTCCCAACCTTCTGCTCAACGGTACGGTGGGGATTGCCGTGGGTATGGCGACTAATATTCCGCCGCATAACCTGACGGAGCTGTGTGACGCCCTAGGTCACCTTATTGACTATCCGGACGCAACGGTTGAGGATCTTGCGGTTTGGGTGAAGGGCCCGGATTTTCCAACAGGCGGCATCATTTACAACCAACAGGACATTCAGCAGGCTTATGCCACAGGCAGGGGCGGTATCCTCATGCGCGCTAAGACAGAGATTCTGGAAGACGCGAAAGGTCATTTTCGGATCCTTGTTCACGAGATCCCCTATCAGGTGAATAAAGCGACGTTACTTGAACGCATCGCGGCTCTGGTTCATGAAAAGAAAATAGAAGGCATCAAAGACCTGTGGGACGAATCGACCAAAGCGGGTGTTCGGATCGTCATCGAACTCAAGAAAGAAGCTTTTCCCAAAAAAGTGCTTAACCGTTTGTTTCAAGCCACCCAGCTTCAAGAGACGTTTCATGTGAACATGCTGGCACTGATCGACGGCGTGCAGCCGCGTGTTCTTAACCTCAAGACCATTCTTGAGGAGCATCTGAAGCACCGGCTCGTGGTTGTGCGCCGGCGCACGCAGTTCGATCTGGATCGCGCGCGAGATCGTGCTCATATTTTGGAAGGGTTACGCATAGCACTGCTTCAGATCGACAAGGTGGTTGAGACCATCAAAAAATCAAAAGACAAGGACGAAGCGCGCGGGAACCTTCAGCAAAAATTTCACCTGTCCGAGATTCAAGCCAACGCCATCTTGGAGATGCGCCTGCAGCAATTGGCCAACCTGGAGCGTTTGCGGGTCGAGCAGGAATATAAAGAAAAACAGGAGTTGATCAAGGAGCTCGAATCCATCCTCGCCTCAGAAAAGAAAATGCGAGGGGTGGTCAAGCAAGAAATTTTGGAGGTGAAGGGGAAATATGGGGACGCGCGTCGCACACAAATCATGAAGCAGGGCGTCAAGGATTTTTCCATGGAGGACGTGATTCCCGATATGCCGGCTGCGGTGATTTTGACACGCAGTGGCTATGTGAAACGCGTTTCCCCGGACGAGTTCCGTCGTCAGGAGCGTGGGGGAAAAGGCGTCATGGGACTGACCACAAAAGAAGAGGACGAAGTGGAACAGATTTTTTCCACATCCACTCATCAGGACCTTCTGTTTTTTACGACCCGCGGGCGCGTTTTTAAGTTGAAAGCCTACGATATTCCGGAAACGACCCGTACCTCCAAAGGCACAGCTTTGGTTAATTTTTTGAATCTGGCGCCTGGCGAAACAGTTTCGGCTGTCTTACCCCTTTCCAATACCGAGACGTATAAGTATTTGGTGATGGCCACGGGACGAGGGACCGTTAAAAAAACAGACGTTGCCGAATTCAAAACGATTCGCCAAAATGGTTTGATTGCTATCAATCTGTCTGGTGGCGACAGTCTGGGGTGGGTTCGGCTGACCAGCGGATCCGACGATGTGATGCTCGTTACGGCTCAGGGTCAGTCCATCCGGTTTTCGGAAAAAGAAATTCGTGCTATGGGTCGCACAGCCGCGGGTGTACACGGCATGCGCTTGCGCGCGGGCGATGCGGTCGTGACCATGGACGTCGTGACGCCCGAAATGGCCAAACGTAAGGAGGAGCCGCAACTGCTTGTCCTGACGCAAAAAGGGTTTGGCAAACGTACGCCCGTGGGCGAATACAAACTTCAGGGTCGCGGCGGTTCCGGCATCCGTACGGCGCACGTCACGGAAAAAACCGGCCCCATGGTCATTGCCAAGATCGTGGATGCGGACGATCCGCGCGACCTGCTTGTTATTTCGACTGCCGGCCAAATTATCCGCTCGCCGCTTTCTTCCGTTTCCGTCCTGGGCCGTGATACGCAGGGGGTGCGCGTGATGCGATTTAAGGAGGAGGGGGACAAGGTCGCGAGTTCCGCGGTCGTTTAGGCAGCGCGTTTAACCTCTTCTGAGACGGTTTGCGTCACAAACGCTCGTCGCTTCTTTTCCAAAGCCTCAATCTGCAGAGAGAGGTCCTGACGTTCTTCGGAGCGCCAAAATTTCCAAGAGGGAACCCCTTTCCATTCTTTTTTGAGCTTGACCAGGGTTTGTTGATCCTTTTCCGAGAAGGTATCCGGCACGCGGTTCAGAGGAAGAATCTGCCGCTGTTTTGGCGCGAGGGTTAGGGGGACGGTAGGTGTTCTTTTTTCTCCCCGTTCCAACCCTTGGATTTCGTTATAGATTCGATTTATTTCCTGGGTGACATGGTCCCGCTGCGTTCGCAGGGACGGAAGGATGGAATCCCGCTGTTGTCGCAAGGATTCCAGTTTTTGCCGTAGGGAGACAATACGCCCCCTCTCGCTGGAAGGCCGTGGGGCCGCGGCTTGTTCTACGAATCCGCTGCGGATATTTTCTCGGATCGTCTGCGAGGCAATTCGGGAGGTTCCGGTGGCAATCCGGCGTCCCAGATCCGTAATTTTTTCCAAGAGAAGTCTTCGTTTCTCTCGAAGTTCTTTTGACAGAAACCAAAGCGAAGACAGGGCTTTTAATTCAGCGTTTTTTTGTCCCAGTGTCTCTTTGTTGGACTGAAGATTTCTTTGTTCTTCTCGCAAGCCGTCTGATATGGATTCTAACATTGGAGCGGGAGAGGGAGAAAATTTTTCTCCGAGAGGTTTGGGAATTTCGAAACGTCTTTCTGGAATAACGTGGTTGACCTCGGCAGTTATGCCATCCTGAAGAGCAAAGGGTTCAAGATCTCCGTCTGGAATTTCTTGAAATTCTTCGTTAGATTCTTGGCTGGTTGAGGCTGAAGAAGGAGTCGACGGTAGAGCAGGTTCAGGGGAAGAGAGGGGGGGGTCGGTGACTATGTCAGAAATCTCCTCGGGAGGTTCGGTAGATTCATCTTGATCAAATTCTTCTTCTCCCTCCTCTCCTCTTTCAACAACAAGTTGTTCTAAAGGAGGAATTTCAACGTCGGTTTGTGTTGCGGCTCTTTCTTCTTGTTTCTCCTCATCAAGGAATGCGGAAGGAAGATTTTTTTGGTGCTCTTCCTCAAGACGTCTGCGCCAGGAACGCACCTCAGAGACGTCTGTGGTGCCGGTTATTTTTTGAAAAAGTTTTTTGAGATTTTTTAAGGTTGTTTTTTCATCAGAAGAAAGGGGGTTTTCTCCTTCGCTCCTCTGAAGGAGAGTTTCGTAGGTATCCAAAAGGTCAGGAGAGATTATTTGAAGCTTCTCAAAAATACCGATCGCTTTTTCTTGCGGCGGTTTTTCTGGTTCATCCAGGAGCCAATCTCTGGCATCCCCCGTTCCCTCAGAAAGATATTTTTCCACTTTTGATAACTCTGTAAGATTCGACGTTCCGGTTATTGTTTGGAAAAAACGGCGGAGGGCTTGAAATCGATTGATTTCTTGGCGTTTTCGATCTTCCCTTTTTCCTTCGGCAATGTATCGCTTCATCTCTTCAAGAAGGACGTGAATTTGTTCTTCCGAAAGGGTGGCGCGGCCCGTTTCCGGGTCGAGCCAGCGCGTTGGATCCTCAAGTTGTGACAGCCAGTCTTGAAGCTGGGTTTCATTGGTCGTTTTCGCCACCTCACGGAACCATTTTCGAAGGGCAAGAAGTCGGTCGATTTCTTCTTTCTCCTTTCCTCTTTCCGTATTAAGCCTTTTCATTTCTTCAAAAAGCCCTTTCCAAAATGGGACGTCTCTGTTTGGAACCCATTGTCCCTTGAGTTCCTTTATTCCCGATCCGGTTTCCTTACTGAGGACCCACGCTTTTTCCAGCTGACGCGGAGAGAGGGAAAATACTTTCATTTCTTTGCCATTGAGTTTTGAAACCCCTTGGGAGGGTTGTTCCAATTCCGAAGGTGACAGGTAGTCGACTTCAGAAGATTTTTCTGTGAACTCTCTAGGGTAGAGCATAAAAAATTTAAGAGAGATTTGACTTTAAATTACCGTCCTTTTTCTTTTTTTGCAAGGAGGGCGTCCCCCTTCCCTTTTTTCTTTCCCCGTGCTAGCCTTTATCCGATTTTTCTTTCCCCTTCATGTTGAAAGACGTTATCTCCATTCGCGGCGCGCGAGTGAACAACCTTAAAAATGTAAGCGTAGACCTTCCCAAAAACAAGGTCGTGGTTATAACCGGTCTTTCCGGTTCCGGGAAATCGTCTTTGGCGTTCGATACACTGTATGCCGAGGGTCAACGGCGGTATATGGAATCGCTTTCGAGTTATGCCAGGCAGTTTTTGGAGCTTCAGGACAGGCCGGATGTGGATGAGATTGTCGGCCTTTCTCCTACAATTGCCATTGACCAAAAGTCGTCTTCCCACAATCCGCGTTCCACGGTGGGGACGGTGACCGAGGTCCATGATTACCTGCGTGTGCTTTTTGCCAGGGCCGGGATCAGACACTGCCCGCGTTGCGGAAGAAAGGCCGAGGAGCAGACGGTCGAACAGATTTTGGACGCCCTTCGTCTGATGGCAAATGGTTCCCCCCTCTTTTTATTTGCCCCGGTGGCCCACGGACAGAAAGGTGAACAGAAAAACGTGCTGGCGACAGCCCGCCGGGCCGGGTTTGAGGCCGTCCGATTCGATGGCATCCTTTTGGATTTGGAAGAGGCGGAGGCTCTGAAGCCGGACAAGACGAAAACGCATTCCGTGGATCTGCTCGTGGACCGCTGGGAAAACGGTGATGTTCCGTTTGCGAAAGCAAAGGTTCAAGTGGAGAAAGCTATCGAATACGGGAACGGACAGATGATGGCGTTGCGGGAAATGGATGGAGAGGAAACGATTTTTTCCCTTCAGGCGAATTGTCCGGGCTGTGGCATCAGCCTTCCGCGGTCCGAACCCCGTTTGTTTTCTTTTAATGCGCCCCAAGGCGCCTGTCCGGATTGCACGGGTTTGGGCGTTAAACTTCTTTTTGAACCCGAGCTTGTCCTACCGAATCCGCGCCTTTCTTTGGCAGAAGGGGCGATCCAGCCCTGGACCAGGATTGCCGGAAACCAAGGGTCTGTTCATCGTTTGCTGGAGGCGGTTGGCAAGCGTCATCATGTTTCCATGAAAATGCCGGTAGAAAAAATTTCAGAGGAAAAGAGGAATTTATTATGGGAAGGAACCGGGGAGGAAACGTATGATGTTGATGGACAGGTCGCTTTGTTTCCTGGTATTCGCTCTCTTCTGGAACAGAAATATCGGGAAACACCTTCGGATTATGTGCGCCATGAGCTTGAGGCCTACATGCGTACGTTGGTTTGTCCGGCTTGCGAAGGAAGACGTTTATGCCCCGACGCCCTGGCGGTTCGATTCGACGGGTTTTCGATTGCCGACCTCTCCTCCCAATCCGTAGAGGGGCTTGTCTGCTGGTTTGAACATCTTGAGGCTCGTGGAAAAAAACAGGAGAAGACAGGCACAGAGTTCGAAGCGTGGACCCCTGTGCAACAGGCTGTGGTCCGGCGCGTGGCGCGGGAGGCGCGCATTCGTTTGAGCCACCTCCTCGATGTAGGACTCGGTTATGTTTGTTTGGATCGCGGAGCCATGACGCTTTCCGGTGGGGAAGCGCAACGTGTGCGTCTGGCCACGCAGCTTGGGCATGCGCTTTCCGGCGTTATTTACGTTTTAGACGAACCGTCGATCGGCCTCCACCCCCGCGACAATGAAACGCTGATTGCGACCGTGCGTCGGCTGCGGGATCTTGGAAATACCGTGGTCGTTGTTGAACACGATGAAGCCATGATCCGGGCCGCGGATCATGTCGTGGATGTGGGACCTGGTGCTGGCGTCTACGGAGGCGAAATCATTGCGACCGGAACCGTTCCGGAACTGATGGCCGACCCACAATCGTTGACCGGACAGTATCTTTCCGGCGCGCGATGTCTTCCGATTCCGGCCAAATTGCGCTCCGGGAACGGCCATGCGCTTATGATCAAGGGGGCGCGGGCTTTTAATTTGAAGAATATCGATGTCTCCTTTCCCCTAGGGAAGTTCGTGTGTGTGACAGGCGTGTCCGGTTCTGGGAAATCTACCTTGGTTTTGGAGATTCTCAGCAAGGCCCTTTTGAGACATTTTTATCGCGCGAAGGCGTATCCGGCAGAACACGAAAAAATGACAGGTCTTGAATACCTCGATAAGGTCGTAGCTATTGATCAGTCGCCGATCGGGAGAACCCCGCGTTCAAACCCGGCCACGTACACAGGGGTCCTTACGCCCGTCCGCGATCTTTTCGCAGCAACATCTGAGGCAAAGATGCGACAGTTCGATGCGGGAAAATTCAGTTTTAATGTCAAAGGCGGCGGTCGGTGCGAGACATGCGGCGGAGACGGATCGCAACGGATTGAGATGCAGTTTATGCCAGATGTTTATGTTTCTTGCCCCTCTTGTCGCGGGCGGCGTTATAATGCCGAGGCGCTTGAAATTCATTACAAAGGGAAAGATATTGCGGACGTCTTGGACATGACCGTGGAGGAGGCTGGGCGTTTTTTTGCGGACCAGCCAACCATTCATGAGAAATTGTCCCTTTTAGACGAGGTGGGGCTTGGCTACCTCAAGCTCGGCCAATCGGCCACAACGCTTTCCGGTGGGGAAGCACAACGTGTGAAACTGGCAAGTGAACTTTCCCGCCGGGCCACAGGCCGCACCCTTTACATTTTGGACGAGCCAACGACCGGTCTTCATTTTGAAGATATCCGCCGTTTACTTGAAGTTTTAAATCGTCTGGTGGACAAGGGAAACACGGTGCTTGTGATTGAACATCAGCTCGACGTCATACGTTCCGCTGACTGGGTGATCGATCTTGGTCCGGGAGGAGGAAACGCCGGGGGTCGGGTTGTGGCCGAGGGGACGCCGCAGGACGTGGCAGCCGTTCCGGAAAGCCTGACAGGCCAGTATCTGCTCGACGGGAAACAGTCCTTTTCCTTTTCAGGGTTTCCGACAGCAAAGGGACGGGTGCAAGAGGGAGATGGGCGACGGCGCGTGACTGTTCCGAAACAGAAAGGCCTGGTAGGATGAGGGAACCCATTTCTTTTTATGTATTTGGCGAAATTGGAACTCCAGGGGTTTAAGACGTTTGCACAAAAAATTGATCTTGTTTTCCCCAGACCGAAAGGTGGGCGATGTGGGACGGTTTGTGTGGTCGGTCCGAACGGTTCTGGAAAGTCGAATCTTTCGGATGCTGTGCGGTGGGCCCTGGGTGAACAAAGTTTAAGGCTCCTGCGAGGAAAACAGGCGGACGATGTCATTTTTTCCGGTTCTGCCAGCCGTGCGCGTGCAGGATTTGCAGAGGTCACGCTCACGTTCGATAACAGCGACCACGCCATGCCTGTTGATTTTGCCGAGGCAGCCGTCACGCGTCGGCTCTATCGCGATGGGACGTCCGAATACCTCCTGAACGGGGCGTCAACGAGGTTATCCGACATTCGTCTTTTGCTTGCACACGCCAATGTGGGCCAGCAGTCTTACGGCGTGGTGGGGCAGGGAATGGTCGATCACGTGCTTGTGGCCAGCCCCGAAGAACGCAAGGCCTTTTTTGATGACGCCACGGGCGTGCGCCCGCTTCGGCTCAAGCGCCATGAAGCTGCCCTCAAATTACAACATACTTCCGAACATCTAGCCGAGGCCGAGAGATTATTGCAGGAAATTGAACCACGCCTACGTACCCTCAGACGTCAGGCGTCGCGTTTGGAAAAACGCGGTGAGATCGAGGGAGAACTTTTTCTTTTGGAAGAAAAATATTACGGAACGCTTTGGTGCGAATTACAAAGGGATTTAGAACACGTTCGCGCGGCCGGAGAAGCAGCCGGGCGTGATGTGCATGTGGAAATGGAGGCAACGGAGGCGTTGGAACGTAAATTGTCGGCTTGGGAGCAAGATATCCGTCCCGGAGAAACAGATGCCGCTCTCATTCCGTTACAGAAGGCTTATCAGGAGGCGCAGCGCTTGCGTAGCCGTTTGCGGGAAACCGAATTTGAAACAGAACGGGAAATTGCCTTGGCAAAGGTGCGCGCGCAGTCAGGTTGGGCCCCGCTTCCTCTGTCAAAAATTATTGAAGAGGCCGAGGCAATCGCCGGGCTTCAACGAACCATTGCCGAGCGTTTGCATGCGGTAAAAACATGGGAAGAGGCGGTCGTTTGTGCGCAGGAAGCCGGAATTTTGGCTGAACGATCTGGTATTTTTGCCCGTCGTTTGCAGCGTCCGGCTCCGGAAGAGATAAAACCGGATCCGATTTTGATACAACAGTTGGAAACGGCCGGACAGAAACGGCAAGAGGCGGAAAAAGAAGTGGCCAGGCTTGAGAAGGAGTTAGAAGTCGCGGCCAAAGAGGAACGGACGCAGCGATCCGAAGCTTCCGAACTCCGTCGATCCCTGCTTGCCTGTCAACATCGTCTTCACGAATGCGAATCTCGTCGCCACGCGACGGCTATTGAACTGGCGCGGCTCGAAGAGCGGGAGCGCTACTTGTCCAAAGAAATCGAAGAGCAAATGAAGGATCGCGCCTTGCGAGCCAAGGCTTGGGAACAATCGGCCGAACCGTTCGACGCGGTAGTTCTTTATCCTGATCTCCAGCGTTTGAGATCCCAGCTTGAACTTATCGGGGGCATTGATCCGGAAACAGCAAAAGAGTATGAGGAAACGCAGATCCGCTTTTCTTTCTTGGGAGGGCAGATAGGTGACCTGCAACAGGCTCTTCGTTCGACCCAACGGATGATTGACGAATTGGACGAGCGCATTCGCTGCCAGTCCGAAGAAGCGTTCCGAAAGATCAATAAGGAGTTTCAGCGTTTTTTTCGTCTGCTGTTCGATGGAGGTTCCTGTGCGCTCGTCCCCCTGACAAGAAGGGAAGAGGAAGTTACGTCTTCGGAGACGGAAGAGGTCGGTGGGACACGTTCATCTGGAGAAGAAGGGGAGACGACGTCAGATCCTATTGCAGGCGTAGAAATTGAGGCGACACCGCCCGGCAAACGCCTTAAATCCCTCAGCCTCCTTTCTGGTGGAGAACGGGCCCTGACGTCCATCGCGCTCATCTGTGCCATCATGGCCACCAATCCGGCGCCTTTTGTCCTCCTTGACGAGGTGGACGCGGCGCTCGATGAGGCTAACACGGTCCGCTTTGCCTCGATCCTCGGAGAACTTGCTAAATTTACTCAATTCATTGTTATTACCCACAATCGAGCTACTATGGAAACGGGAGATGTCCTCTATGGCGTGACCATGGGAGACGACGGTGTGAGTCGGGTTCTTTCGGTCAGCCTCGAGGAGGCAGCACAAGAGGGGGGAACAGCGCGCCGTTGAGAAGGATGTCTCTGTGAACAAGGGGGTTCAACGGCTTGACGTGATTCCTATGCTCCGCTAACCTACCACCACCATCAACGTTTTCAACAATGATTTTTTTCAACCTTTTCTATCCTTTTTCCCCCTTTAACCTTTATGCTTAGCATTCGTCTTGCTCGCGTCGGAAAGCGTGGACAGCCGACGTTCCGTTTCGTCCTTATGGATCGCCGTCGAGATCCCTGGGGAAGGGCCTTAGAAATATTGGGTCATCGCAATCCGCGCAGCAAAGAGACCGTTTTAAACACAGAACGCATCAAACACTGGCTTTCCCAAGGTGCTCAGGCCACGGCCACGGTTTGGAACATCTTTGTCGATCAAAAGATCGTCGAAGGAAAGAAACAGACCGTGACACGTTTGACGAAAAAGCGCCGGGAAACGATTGCCAAGGCAGAAAAAAGTAAATAAGAAAAGAAAAATCGTCGGTTCAAGGAGCCGGCGGTTTTTGATTTTTTTGACTTTGTCGTTCGCTTTGTTCCTCGCGCCAGGTCTCAATCTGTGCGTGGTTGCCGGAGAGAAGAACAGACGGGACGCGCCAGCGCTTATAGATTTCGGGTTTCGTATAATGGGGATACTCAAGCACGCCGGCCCGTGTATTTGATTCTTCCACAAGCGAGGCTTTTTTTCCGAGGACACCCGGGAGAAGCCGGGCGACGGCATCGATTATAACCAGGGCCGGAAGTTCTCCGCCTGTCAGGACATAAGGGCCGATGGAAAGAGCTTCATCTGCAAGGTGTTCTTCCACGCGGGCATCCACTCCCTCGTAGCGTCCGCACAGGAAGATGAGCTGATCGTACCGTGCGAGGCGTCGCGCGTCCCGTTGGGTGAAGATCGGACCGCTTGCCGACGTGAGAATAACACGCGAACGAATTCCTTTTTTCTTGAGGGAACGGATGGCCCGATCAAACGGTTCCACTTTCATAATCATGCCTGGGCCCCCGCCATACGGCGTATCGTCCACGGTTCGGTGGCGGTCGTCCGTCCATTGTCGAAGATCGTGGGCACGGATGTGGAGAAGATTTTTTTGTTGGGCGCGCCCCAGGATAGAGGCGTTGGCGTAAGGTTCGACCGCTTGGGGGAAGATAGTGATGATTTCGAAAGCACGTTGTTTGATACGGGACATAGACACATCGACAAAGGTATGCACCAAAGGAGAAAATTCTAAAAAAAAGAAAAGCCGTGGCCCTACGGTACCACGGTTTTCTTTTTTGTCGACTAGATGCCGAGATCATCTACACTTGCGTCTGCTGGTGCAAGATTTTCTTCGGTGGTTGCTTGCTGTGCACGCCGGTGGGCCGAACCTTCTGGCTCATAGATTTTGAGGTTGACGCGCGCATTGCGCTTGGCCCCGACAATTTTGAGCAGCGTCCGCAAGGCGCGGGCCGTCTGCCCTTGGCGTCCGATCACGTACCGCAAGTCATCCTGGTTAATGAAGAGGGTAATGAGGACTCCGCGTTCATCGACGGTGCGTTCTGTCCGCACGTCGTCTGGATGGTTGACCAGATGGCGGACAACGAATTCAACGAAGGCTTGATCGATTTCTGCCATAGTCGTCGTCGGTTCATGCTTTACGAATAGGTCTTCCGTTCGCTGCTGCCTGTCGACCTCTTCCGCTCTGTGCGGTGCAGACGAGCTCTGACGAACTTAGAAAGAAGAATACCTTAAAAATTCTCCTTTGTCAAAAAAAAGAAAAAGGTGGGCTGGCGGGCGGGTTGACCCAAGCAGAGGATCGAGATAAGATGTTTTCCTTCTCTTTATGGGTTATCTCCACACGCAGGTCATGAAACGCCTGCAACTTGCGCGACACCCGCTCCTCATTGCGGACTACCGGATTGACGGCGACTGTCTCGGATCTTCTCTGGCTCTCGCGGATTATCTCAAACAGATCGGCTCGCGTCCGTGCGTATTTGTTTCAGGTCCGATTCCAGAAAAGTACCGCTTTCTCCCCTTAAGTGAAACGTGTGTCTTTGATCCGGATATCCTGACTGATTCTACGATTGATTTGGCCGTAGCTCTTGATTGTTCGGATGCTTCCTATGTGCAGAGCGTTTTGCGTAGTGTCCCGCAACGTCCGTTTCTTATTAATATCGACCACCATGCGACGAATCCTCTTTATGGCGACCTGAACATGGTGGATCCGGAGGCCCCCGGGGTCTGCGAAATCGTTCATCAGCTCTTTACCGATGCCCGCATTCTTCCAAGTCCCGAAGTTGCTACCTGCCTTTTCTGTGGCATTGCTTTTGATACCACGGCTTTTTTTAATGAGATGACGAACCATCGAGCGTTTCTCGCAGCTTCAGAACTTATTCGTCGTGGCGCCCGCGTCCGCGACATTATCCGGATGCTTTTTTGTCACCGGTCTTTGGAAGCGCTTAAAGTCTGGGGGTTAGCGCTGGAGCGTTTGCGACAGCATCCCACGTTGGGTATTGTTTCAACGTGCCTGTGTCGGCGTGAACTGGAAGAATATGGCGTTGTAGACGACGACGTAGATGGGCTATCCAATTTTTTGAACATGGTTTTGGGCGTGGATACGCTCGTTGTCCTGCGCGAAACCGCGGAGGGGGGGGTTAAAGCCAGTCTGCGCACGCGCACACACGATGTTGCCTCACTCGCGCGTTCCGTTGGGGGCGGTGGTCATGTTCGGGCCGCGGGTTTCTCCCTGCCGCGATCGAGGCTCGTCTGTCCCGAAAACGGGTTGTGGCGGATCGAGGCTGCGGATAAGGCGACGTCTTTGGAAGTTTCATCCCCGTGCTATACTGAGGGAAATTCTCTTAAAAGTTGATCTATGAATTCATTAATACCCCCCCGCGCTCAATTGCTCGTTCCAACCGTCATCGAAAAAACCCATTACGGCGAACGCGCCTACGATATTTATTCGCGGCTTCTTAAGGATCGTATTATTTTTCTTGGAACAGAAATCGACGACACGGTGGCCAACATTGTCATTGCCCAACTGTTGTTTCTCGAAAGTCAGGACAAGACAAAAGACATTCGACTTTACATCAATTCTCCAGGAGGTTCGGTTACGGCCGGGCTGGCTATCTACGACGCCATGCAGTACGTCAAGCCGAATGTTTCCACCATTTGTGTGGGTTTGGCCGCTTCCATGGCAGCTGTTTTGCTTGCTGCCGGCGCTCCCAGAAAACGTTTTGCTCTGCCTAATTCCGAGATTATGATCCATCAGGTTTTGGGCGGGGTTCAGGGCCAGGCGACCGATATCAAGATTCACGCGGAGCGTATTCTCAAGATGAAGGATCGGTTGAATGACATCCTTTCCGGACACACAGGACAACCGAAAGAGAGGGTGGAGCGCGACACAGATCGCGACTATTTCCTTGATCCGAAAGACGCGGTTTCCTATGGATTGATCGATCAGGTGATTCCGTCCTCCGGAGAGGGTGTCACGGCTCCATCCGGCCAGGTTCGTTGACGGATGCACGGTTTTCCGGTACCTTCTCTTTTGAGAAATTCCTCTCATTTGTTTTTTTATCGATCTGTCATTATGGGTCTTCCCGGCCATCGTCGAACAAGCTCTGACAAGCGCCGACGGTCAGCACATTTCGGCCTGAAAAAGGTCGCCCTTTCCGTTTGTTCTCAGTGTCGTGAAGCTGTTCGTCCGCACGAAGCTTGCCGAAGTTGCGGTTTCTACCGCGGCAATTCCGTCGTGGATCGTTCCCGATCAACCAAACGCCTGCTTAAGCGCGTCGCACCGGCGGCCGCAAAACAAGAAGCAAAGAAAAAAGAATAGGTTCCTTATCGTATGTCAAACCGTCACCTTGCCCGCACGATTGCCATGCAGTCGATTTACCAATGGGATTTTCACGGTCGGGATGACGCAAGGATGGAAGAATTCATTGCCTTTAACCAGCGGGAATTTGCTCCGCATTTTGAAGATGGCGGCTACGTTCGCGAAACAGTGGAAGGCATCCTGAAACACCGAGATGAAATTGATGGGCTCATTTCTCGTTTTGCTCCGAACTGGCCGATGGAGAGTATGGCTTCGCTTGACCGTAGTATCCTGCGGCTGGGGACATATGAATTGAAATTCGTCGAAGGTATACCATCCAAGGTAGCCATTAATGAGGCGATCGAATTGGCAAAGGGATTTGGGGGGGAGGCTTCCGGGCGGTTCGTCAATGGCGTCTTAGGGGCCGTCTATAAGGACATGGTAGATCACGGACAAACTAAGGAGGCCGACGAGGAACCTCAAAAAAAACAAGAAAAGAACGCCACTGAAACGGAAGGGGAATCAGTGGTAAAAATTCCGTCCGCCACGGCGATGGAATGATTTGTATGGCAGAATTTGAAACACTTGAACAAACGTTGGGTGTAACGTTTCGCAACAAAGATACGCTGCGCCAAGCGTTGGTTCACCGATCTTATCTAAATGAACATCCCGATTTTTCGCTCGGACATAACGAACGGTTAGAATTTTTGGGTGATGCTGTTTTGGAACTAGTCGTAACGGAGTTTTTGTTCCTGCATTACGAAAATCCAGAGGGGGAACTTACAAATTGGCGAGCCGCGCTCGTGAATGCAGACACCCTTGCCGACATCTGCACGACCATGGGTGTGGAACCTTACCTTTTTCTTTCCCGCGGGGAGGCCAAAGATAAGCAGACGAAGGCGCGATGGTATATTCTTGCCAATGCTTTTGAAGCCATCATCGGGGCCATTTATCTTGATCAGGGATGGGAAGCGGCCAAGGAGTTTATTACAGGTCACGTGCTTTCCAAACTTTCGGAAATTCTAAAGCATCAGTTGTATTTGGATCCCAAGAGTCGATTTCAGGAGGCTTCCCAGGAAAAGTACGGCGTTACGCCTTCCTATCGGGTCTTGTCCGAAGAAGGACCGGACCACGCAAAGCAGTTTGAAATCGGTATCTATGTCGGCAAGGATTTGATCGCGACCGGAACAGGAACCTCCAAGCACGAGGCTCAGGTGAGCGCCGCTACACAGGCCTTACAGAAAATGAATTGGTAGGAAAAATTGGATTAAAATGGTTGCGTGCGTCAGAGGGGAGAGATAGAAGCAAAATTTTTCCAATTTAAATTGAGAGAGTTGCTCTTTGTTGAATCGCCCAATGAGACAGGCGAGGATTTTGATTATTGGGATAAATATGTCTAAAAGAAAATCTGACAATGACCTCGTGGTTTTTCAAACTAAAACTGGTGCTTTGCAGCTCCGGCAGGATACATCTACTGAAACGATTTGGGCTACCCAAGCACAAATTGTTCAGTTATTTGCCGTCGATCAGTCCGTTGTTTCCCGACATATAAAAAAAATTTTTGAAGACAGGGAAGTGAATAAAAAAAGCACTATGCAAAAAATGCATATTGCAAATTCTGACAAACCGATCATTTTTTATTCTTTAGATCTTATTTTGGCCGTTGGATACCGTACAAATTCATCCAAAGCCATCCTTTTTCGCCAATGGGCCACTGACATTCTTAAAACGCATGTCTTTCAAGGATATACTATCAACAAATCGCGCGTCAGCAAAAACTACAGGGCATTTATGGAAGCAGTGCAGAAAGTTACGGCCCTTCTACCCAAAGGTTCTGAATTCGATCCCGAAGATATTCTCATATTGGTGAAGCTTTTTGCTGATAAGTGGTTTTCTCTTAATGCCTACGACAGGGGTGAGTTGAGAGTGAGGGGCAGAACGAAGAGACAGGTTGTTTTAACAGCTGAAAAACTCGCGCGGGTTTTGGAAATGCTTAAGGTCGAGCTTGCCAAGAAAGGCGAAGCAACGAAACTTTGCACAAAGTGATCCAAAAGAAAAAGGAAAGATGATCGGTTTAGTTTTGCTGCTGTTGAGATCGTAACGAAAATCCGCTGATTCTTTGTGGATCAGCGGATTTTTTTGGACGGATGGTTGATTATTTTGGAACCGAAGAGAGGTTGTTGCGGTAGCTTTCAACCATGGTCTTTGCGTCCTGCTCGCTCGAGAAGAGATAGAGGCCAGGCTTATAAAAGTCTGCGGCCCGGCCGTCGGAGGTCGTTCCTTTGCGAGAGGCCTGTTTGAGAAAAAAACGCGTGTTTTCTGTTCCGCTTGGGATTTTGAAAATGCCATAGCTGACAACCCAGGTGTTGTCCGTGGTCCCCGTGTGGCGCATGGATTGGCCCTGGAGATAAGTCAGAATTTTTCCGTTCTTGTCCAGGAAATAACCATAGACATACGGAAGTCCGGAAATGGTATTGGTTCGAAGTTTTTCCGCACGGGTATAGGAGATGAGGAGAGCATACTTTCCGTCATTTCCCTTCACGTTGGCTTCCTGTCGGAATAAGGCTGAGGCTGTGGAACAGTTTGAGGAAGAAGAACAGGGGAGGTCGTTCTGGCTCAGACGAAGAATAGTGTCATGAATAGCTGAAGCAGGCCCGGAGGCAATCCATCGGTTGGAGGAAATAAGGTTGGAATCTGCGGCCAGTCCGATGATCGGTCCGGCAAGCAGGCCGAGGCCGAGCAGGGCCATAAAAAAGCGCGAGGAAAGAGACATAGGATAAAGAGTCAGAAGTTACGTTAAGGAAAACGTCGAAACGGCCCGATTATTACATTCTGGTGCGCCTGGGGGGAATCGAACCCTCATCACCGGTTCCGAAGACCGGCACTCTATCCGTTGAGCTACAGGCGCATAATCTGGCGCAAATTGTAACGGAATTCTTGACGAGAGTCAATACATTCCCTATTATAAACGACGTCTTTTTGCGCGCATAGCTCAGCGGTAGAGCAGGTGGCTCTTAACCACTTGGTCGGGGGTTCAAATCCCTCTGCGCGCACCAGAAAGGGTAGAGAAATTTTTTGAGGAAATTTTATGGGGAGACCTTTTTTCATTTTGGCGATCATGGCTGTTTTCCTGGTTGGAGCTGGTTGCGCCGATTCTAAGGCATCGCTCCAGTCGTCACCATCTTCCGCGCAAACGTATGAGAATGTGGACTATGGGTTTGTTTTTGATTTTTCCAAAGGAATGGAGATGAAACCGCGACCACAGGAACAACAGGCCACCCTGTTCTACGGTCTTCCTGCCAATTTTTTTGCCTCGCTGCGGGATCTAAACCGGCCTGACGAAAAAGAAATCGTGAGCATTGCTTATTTTTATGTAATGGAGAATGTTTCGCTGGATCAGTTTACATCAGCGCTAACCGCTTCCGACCCGCAAAACGTCCGCGTCCTTGAGACCACGGATCTCTCCTCTGGTGGTCTGAACATGAAAAAAATCGTAAGTACGACCGCTTCCGGCATCAACAAGACGAATTATCTCTTCTGGCGCGAAACGAATGCGATTGTTGTTTCCGTTATGCTGGAGGAAGAGCCGGTGTTTGACCCCATCCTTCAGACGTTCCGAATCAAATAAGGAACGGCAAAAGTTCGTCTTCCACGGGCGGATTTTTTTGTATGCTTGGTCATCTCATTTACAACTATCAGCATTTAGATGATGTGCGCATTCAACAGGAAATTTCTAAAGGCCTGTATGCGCCCCATTTCGATGGGAATTATCTCGTTCATGCATACAATGGCAAACCGGAATTCGGTTATAAGAAATATCTTGAAGACCGTTTAATCCGTATTCCCAATCGTGGCCATTATCGCGGAGCCGTTGAACTCATAAACGCGGGACTCGCCGTTTTTTTGGAGATGCGTCGGGGACCGCGTTACGTCCTGGTGACGGCTGCGGATACGTGGGTACTCAACGTGGATTTTTTTGCAGGTTTAGTTAGGGAAATGGAACAGGGAGGAAAGGTCCTCGCCGCGAGTTCATGGGGCCGTGCCGTGTCTCCGGAAAAGCCAAGCGGATTTTCAACGGATTTTTTTCTTCTGGATCTGGAATGGAATCGGAAGGCCAAGGTGTTTCCGCTCGACTACGATGCCTTCGTAAAAAAGTTTTCGGACGTCTTCGCCCTTCAGTTCGTCCAGCCAACCGTAGAAGGGGCTGTTCTCTACAAGTTTCAAAAATATTTTTTGGATCATTTTGAAGACAACGACGTGTGGCAAGAGCGCAATAAAGCTTTTCGCCGAATTATTGAACGAGAACCCGTCCATGGCCCCAAAGGAGATCGTCAGGAAAATTGGCCGGAGATTGGGTTGTATACGTCGCCGGCTCCAGAAGAGAAACGGAAGGCGCTGAAAAAGCTCAAACTCGACTTGGGGCCGCAGATGCATCGACTGCTGACGGAGAGAGACGTGTCGTATTACAACAAGATCGGGGGTCGATAATAAAAAAATTAAGAACGTTTGGCTTGGAAATATTGACGAGGCGGCTGCTTTATGAGAAGAAGTCGTTAGTTTGTGATGATTTTCGATCGGTCTTTTTCAATCTAAACGAGGGGAGCTAATGGCCATGAATCAAAAGGAACGCATTGCAAGGAATCCCCGTTTGCTCTTTTTGGGGCGGGCGCTCGTTGAAACAAAAACCCTCTCCGCCGTCCTTGTCCTGTTCTATCTCCACCGCGGGTTGGAACTCGGCGAGATCTTTTTTTTGAGCATCGTCTGGTCACTCACGAGTCTGGCTACGGAGGTTCCTTCCGGATACTTAGCCGACCTTATCGGACGCAAGCGGACGCTCCTGCTTGGTGTGTTCCTCTTGTTTTGTTCACAGGTGGTTACATTGTTCGCCTGGGGCTTCTGGCCATTCGTGGGAGTCTTCATTCTCATGTCAGCCTCTTTCTCATGCTTCTCAGGAACCGAAGAGGCCATGCTCTTTGAGAGCTTGGAAGAGAGCGGAAAAAGCCACGAGATGAATGCGCGAAACGGGAAACTCCTTTCCGCACGGTCGTTTCCTGACATTCTCGTTCCCGCAATCGGGGCGTTCATTGCGCGTGACCTTGCTGAGGATCAGTTCCGATTCCTGATTCTTCTCAACACGGTCGCTGCATTTGCTGCTTTCGCCATCCTCGCCTGCCTGGTTGAACCAACACGGACGCAAAGCGTCGTCGAAAAGGAATGTGGCATCTTCGTACAAAGCATCCGAACGATCACGACCCAGCCGTGGCTGCTCAAGGTAGCCTGCAACAAGATCCTCGTGTTTGTCGCCGTGTTCGTTACATGGCGAGTAACCCAGCCATTTTTAACAGCACATGGGTTTTCCATCGAGGCGCTTGGCGTGTTCTATGTGGTGTTTCAAGGGTTGGATTTTGTCGGCGGTTGGTTCGCTGGGAAGATTGAGCGCTCGCTTGGGACCGTAAGAACGATCACCTTGATTCCGGTCGTCATGATCGGCACACTCGTCATTGCCGTCTTCTCTGGATACCCTATCGTCGTATTCGTCGCACTCGCGTTTTCGCTTTCGATGAATTCCTTACGTGATGCAATGTTCTCTCACGCGATCAATTGCCGCATTGCCTCGCGTAGCCGAGCGACGACGCTTTCAAACCTTAATGTGATCAAGGGAATCCTTGATATCCCGGTCCTTCTGCTCGCCGGATGGCTCTCGATCTTGTCGCTTGATTTTCCCCTCGCGCTCGCTGCCGTCCTCTGCCTGGTCGTCCTTGTCTTTCTCCCGATACGGAAAACCGAACTCATTTCTAAGGTTTCCCCGGCTTCTTCGGCGTCATGTGTATGAGGATTTCGACCCCATTGCTTGCATGCCTTTTCGGGATTTTCGACAATTCGGGATTTTCGACAATAGGAGGGTGACCGCTATCATCATGCCGCACTTCGACAGGAGCCGCTTCTCGGCATCGTGTCGGGGTGCGGTTTTCTGTTTTTCTCCGAACAGAGGGCTGGTCTCGATCCGCCCTTACAAACCGATCTCTTTCCTTTCAACATTTCCACCCATTTTCATTTCCCTCCCCGGATGCTACCTTGGCCTGTGATTTGATCTGTCTATCGATGGCCTATGTCGAGCCGCTTTGTCCACCTCCATCTTCACAGCCACTATTCGCTTTTGGAAGCGCTTCCGAAAGTGAAAACGCTTATGAAGGCCTTGAAGGAAAAGGAGATGGATGCGTTTGCCCTGACCGATAACGGCGTTTTATATGGCGTCATTGATGCTTATCAAAAAGCGGAAGAGGCCGGTCTAAAGCTCATCATCGGCATGGATGCCTACCTTGCTCCGCATGGGCGGCATCAGAAGCGGGCGCGCATTGATACGAAACCGGATCGCCTTGTTCTTCTTGCAGAAAATATCGAGGGGTACCGCAATCTTGTGAAGCTCTCCTCCTTGGGTTTTCTCGAGGGTTTTTACTATAAACCGCGTCTTGATAAGGAATTGTTAAAGGAGTTTTGTTTGGGAAAACCGCATGGACTCATTGCGCTTTCGGGGGGGCGGTTTGGCGAAATCGATCAGGCGTTGGCTACGGAAAATGCGGCGCAAGCCGAAGAAAGAGCCCGAGAATATGCGGAGCTCTTTGGAAACGGGAATTTTTTTCTGGAGCTGGTAGACCGACCCGAGATTCCCGAGCAGGAGGCGATCAATGCTCAGCTAGTTGAACTGGGGAAGAAACTAAATCTTCCTCTGGTCGCGACCAAGAATGTTTTTTATTTGAAACCAGACGAGCACGAAGCCTGGAAAATTTTGCAGTGCGTCCAGGGCGGAAAGACGCTCGAACATCTTGAACGCGTCCAAACCGTGGAGTTTGATGCTTCGCTTGTCGATGGGGTGTATATGGAGGAACGTTTCAAAGATGTCCCAGAGGCCATTGAAAATACCCGACGCATTGCGGACCGATGCACGGTCAAATTTGAACTCGGAAAATGGAATTTTGCCAATATTGAAGTGCCGGAAGGCATGACACATCTTGAATATTTGCGTCAACGTGCTTTTGCCGAGCTTCCGGAGAAAATTGGGGGAGGACTGACGGAAGAAATGAGAAAGCGTCTGGACTATGAGCTTTCCGTCATTGAGATGAAGGGGTTCGCGCCATACTTTTTGATCGTGTCCGACTATATCCAGTGGGCGCGGCGAAACGGCATTGTCACGACCACGCGTGGATCTGCCGCAGGATCCCTTGTAAGTTTTGCCATTGGAATTTCTACCGTTGATCCGTTGCGCTATCAGCTTCCGTTCGAACGATTCCTGAATCCAGAACGTCCCTCTGCACCAGACGTTGACGGCGATTTCGCGGACAACCGCCGCGACGAGATGTTGCGCTATGTTTCAGAAAAATACGGCGCGGATAAAGTGGCACAGATCTGTACGTTCGGAACCATGATGGCGCGTGGTAGCGTGCGGGACGTGGGACGCGCGCTGGGGTACCCCTACGGGTACGTGGATGAAATCGCCAAGCTTGTTCCTATGGGCAGCCAGGGATTTCCCATGACCTTAACACGTGCACTTGAAGAGACGGAAGATCTCAAGAAGCGCTACGATGGTGATCCACAAGTTCGCCGGCTCATTGACCTGGCCAAACGTATCGAGGGCTGTGCACGCCATGTTTCCATCCATGCGGCCGGCGTGGTCATTGCTCCAACGCCATTGACCGATTTTACACCGCTGCAGGTTGAAACACGCGAAGGGAAAGTCATCACGCAGTACGAGATGAAGTCCGTGGAGGCTGCCGGGCTCCTTAAAATGGATTTTTTGGGTATTCGCAACCTTTCCATTCTTGGGGATGCTGTGAAGCTGGTAAAGAAGACAAAGGGGGTGGAAATCATCCTTGAGCGCATTCCCGTGGACGACCAAAAGACGTTTGATCTGTTGGCAGCCGGGTATACCATGGGAACCTTTCAGCTCAATGGTGATGGCATGACCAAATATCTCATGGAATTAAAGCCCACGCGCATCGAAGATATTATGGCCATGGTCGCCCTCTACCGTCCGGGGCCGATCGATTCCATCCCCGAATACATCCGCCGCAAGCACGATCCGTCGCTTGTTGCTTATGCAGATCCGCGCTTGTGCGAGATTTTGGAACGTTCCTACGGCGTTTTGGTTTATCAGGACGACGTCATGCTTATTGCTATCAAGTTGGCCGGTTATTCGTGGCTTGAAGCGGATAAACTACGCAAAGCCATGGGGAAAAAAATTCCGGAGGAGATGGCAAAGCAGAAGGAAAAGCTCATCAGCGGGTTCACGGATCACGGGTTGTCGCAGGCAAAGGCGCAGGATCTTTGGAAACTTATTGAGCCGTTTGCCGCCTATGGATTTAACAAGGCTCACGCCGCCAGTTACGGCATGGTCGCCTATTTTACAGCCTATTTGAAGGCAAATTTTCCGGCTGAATACATGACCGCGCTCATGACGGCGGAATCCGGCGACCTTGAGACGATCGGGGATGCTGTAAAAGAATGCGAGCGGATGGAAATTCGTGTGTTGCCGCCGGATTTGAATGAGTCGGAGGCCATGTTTACCTATGTGGACGATCAGACAATCCGTTTCGGACTTTTTGTTATCAAAAATCTTGGCGAGGAGGTCGTGGACGCCATTATTGCCGAGCGTCGAACGCACGGTCCCTATCAAGATTTAGCTGATTTTGCCGAGCGTTTACATCATCGTGCGTTCAATAAGAAGTCACTGGAAGCCCTTGCAAAGGTCGGCGCGCTTGATCGGTTTGCCGAGCGCCGGCAGATTCTTGAGAACATCGATCGGATTCTGTTCTTCAACCGGGAATCAGGACAGAGTCGGGCGCAGAACCAAGGATCGCTTTTTGACCTGGCCCCGTCTATGGCCGTGGAAAAATTGCGGCTCCATCCGGTTCCCCCTGCGCCGCGTTCCGAACTTCTGGCGTGGGAACGCGAACTTCTCGGCTTGTATGTGAGTGAACACCCGTTTCGTCCGATAGCGGAAAAATTCGGGACCCTTTTGACCCCCTGTTCCCAGGTGGCACAACAAGCAGACCGCTGTCTTGTGCGTGCTGGCGGCATTGTAACTTCCATCAAGGAAATTACGACGAAGAAAGGGGAACGCATGGCGTTCGTTGGCCTGGAGGACGGAAAGGGAACCGTGGAGGTGGTTGTTTTTCCTTCCGTTTTTCAATCCTGTGCGGCCGCGTTGGCGCTTGACGCCCTCGTGCTGGTTGGCGCCACGGTTTCGCGCCGCCCGGAAGAAGAAACAAAACTTCTGGCTAATTTTATTACAAAGATCGAGGAGGATCGTCTGGAAGAGACGATTGCTTGGCTCAAGGAAGAAAAACAAAATCGCGGCTTGGATGTCAAACAGGAAACGACTCCCCCTCCGTCGCTTTGTATTGTTTTGGGAACCGTTTCCCCGGAGACGCTTGAAAATTTGCGAACGCTGTTTCAGTCTTCGTCCGGAACGCATCAGGTCCAGTTTCTCATTCGTTCCGCAGGTGCGGAACGCCGTGTTCAGACGGATTATTTCGTTGCGCCTTCCCCGGAGCTTCTGAAAGAGATCGCTGGTATGGTAGGCCGGCAAAACGTTTCTCTTTTTCCTTGAAGTTTTTTTTGGTTTTTCGAACCGTCGTGTTATACTTTGAAAGGATACCCTTCTTCATGGAACCGAAAACGAATGAACGGAGGAAAACGGGAACACGGAAACCAGCGGTTAAGCGAACGGCTGCTGTACCGAAAGTCGTCCCCTTGCCTCCTTCAACCCTTTCTTTGCGTGTCTATCGCCGTATTGCCGGGGCCTTTGCCCTTCTGGTCGGTGCCGTGCTTGTGTTTGTGATTTTTCTTTCCGTTTCGCGCGTCACGGTGCGCATCGTTCCACAGCCACAAACAGTGAGTGCTTCCTTCCTAGCCGAGGTTTCTCCGACGGCTTCTGTTTCGGGAGCAGCTGTGCGCGGATCCGTTATTCAAAAGACGTTTGAGCAGGCGAAGGAGTTTGTTGTGACGGCGGGAGAAAAAAAAGAAGTGGAGGGAAAGGCGGGCGGAACGGTGACAATTTTTAATGAGACATCTCGTTCCCAACCATTGGTGGCAACGACACGTTTGCTTACGCCGGAAGGAATACTCTTTCGGCTGGATGAGGGAGTGACGGTTCCGGCACGGGGAAGCGTGCAGGCCATTGTTCATGCGGATCAGGCGGGAAAACAAGGAGATGTGGAGCCGACGCGTTTTACGATTCCCGGCCTTTCTTCTTCTCTTCAATCGGTCATCTATGCGACGAGCGACACGTCTTTGTCCGGCGGGGTACAGACCCTGGCGATTCTTTCTCAGGGCGAGCTCGATCAGGCCGCATCTTCTTTGGCGCTGGAAATGCTTGAGGCTGCCAAAGGGGAGCTTCAGGGGAACGGGAGGCCGCTGGCAGGGCAGCTGTTTGAATCTGAAACTCTGGAGCGCGCAAGTAACGTGGTTCCAGGGACGGAAACCGACCGTTTTACCGTTTCGTTGACTTTGCGTGTTACAGCCTTTTTTTACCACCCTGAGGATGTAAAACGGCTGGCAGAGGCCAAACTTTATGAGGCACTTTCCGACGGGTTTACGTTTGTCTCCGTTCCATTAGAAGACGTCAAGCTTACGGTCCAGCGTCCGGAAACCGAAGAGACGCCAGCTCAGGTGCGCTTGTCGCTCACGGCCGTTTCCACTCTGGCCCCGACCCATCCGCTTTTGGATCAACGCACGCTCGCGGGTTTGCCTTTCGAGGAGGCGCGCAAGCGGCTCATGGATTCCGGCACGGTTAAGGACGTGCAATTCGATGCTTTTCCGCCCTGGTTACAGCGCTTACCGGCAGGGCGAGACCGCATGGAGATTGTGATCGAGGAACCGGTTTCCGTTTCTGAAGAAGGGGGGCTGGGAGAGAAAAAGGAAAAATAGGGTGTCGCTTGCTTGCGTTTTTCAAGGAGACGTTCTATCGTTAAAATAACGCTAGGAATGGGAACATGTTTAAACCGAAACGGATGAAAGAGACTTGGGGTCGCGGCTGAGAGCCCTGGGAATCACGTCGGTCTGAATACCATCCCGGAAGTCGTTTTTCCAGGCGTTTTGGACAAAAAAGAGAGGCCTTTTCTAGAGACAACGGAAAATGGCAATTCGGGTGGAACCCCCCGTTGGACGGGGCCCGAAGATTATTCTTTAATCTTCGGTTTTTTAAACCGAAAAATTCTATGGAGAAAGAAAAATTAGAGGGGATGCGCCACTCTTGCGAACATGTGTTGACCATGGCCATGATGCGTCTTTGGCCTGGAAAAATTAAAGCAGCGATGGGGCCGGCGACAGAGGACGGTTTTTATTTCGATTTCGACGCGGATTTGAAAATTTCCGAGGACGATTTTCCAAAGATCGAAGAGGCCATGCGTGCCATCGTTCTGGAAGATTTGCCGATTCTTAAAGACGAAATGACCGTTGAACAGGCAAGGGATTTTTTTGCTCAGAATACGTATAAAGGGAATGAATATAAACATGAGTGGATTGATCTTATCGAAGCGCGCGGCGAGGCGGTGAGTATCTATTGGATGGGAGAAAGAGGCCGGGATATGCCCCAGACGTTTGTGGATATCTGTTCCGGACCCCACGCCGAATCCACCGGGAAGGTCGGTGCCTTTAAATTGTTGAAAACGGCCGGCGCCTATTGGCACGGAGATGAAAAAAAGAAAATGCTGACCCGGATTTATGGGACGGCTTTTGAGAATCAGGAGGAGTTGGATCAGTATCTGTTCAGAATAGAGGAAGCGAAGAAGCGCGATCATCGCAAACTAGGCAAGGAGCTAGACCTGTTTACTTTCTCTGAATTAGTCGGTCCCGGACTTCCCCTTTGGACGCCCAAAGGGACCGCCTTGCGTCATGAACTTGATCGCTTCGTTTGGAGTCTGCGCAGTCGTCACGGCTATAGTCGTGTCTGCATTCCCCATATCACGAAAAAGGATTTGTATGAGCGTTCCGGTCATTGGGAAAAGTTTGCCAATGAGCTTTTTCGCATCGTGACACGCGAGGGAAAGGAGTATGCAGTCAAGCCCATGAACTGTCCGCATCATACGCAAATTTTCGCACGGAAACCCCACAGTTATCGTGAGATGCCGCAACGGTACGCGGAAACGACCATGGTTTACCGCGATGAACAATCCGGGGAACTCGGCGGGCTTACGCGCGTCCTTTCTATTACCCAAGACGACAGCCATATTTTCTGCCGGTACGGACAAATCAAGCAGGAATTTTTCGCCATCTGGGACATCGTTGATACCCTTTACACGACGTTTGGTTTCAGTCTACGCGTCCGTCTTTCCTTTCATGATCCCGCGACTCCGGAAAAATATCTTGGAACGCCAGAAATTTGGTTAAACGCCGAGAAGGCCCTGCGCGAAATCGCCCAGGAGCGGCAGGCGGATTATTTTGAGGCAAAGGGCGAAGCGGCCATGTACGGCCCAAAGCTTGATTTCATGGCAACCGATTCCATCGGCCGACAACATCAGGTGGCTACGATTCAGCTCGATATGAACCTGCCGGAACGGTTTGATCTTTCCTGTATCAATGAAAGGGGTGAGAAGGAGCGTATTGTTATGATCCATTCCGCGATCATGGGTTCGATTGAGCGTTTTTCTGCCGTTCTTATCGAACACCTTGGGGGTGTTTTTCCACTCTGGCTTGCTCCGGAACAGATTCGTGTTGCGACGGTGGGTGTGGATTTTGTGTCTTTCGCGCGTTGCCTTGCGCAGGAATGCGAAGCGGTCGGCATGCGTGTAAGCGTGGACGATTCGGATGAAAAAGTCGGGAAGAAAATCCGTAACGCGGCGGAAATGAAAATCCCCTGGACGGTTGTTGTGGGAGGAAAAGAGGTCGAGGGTGGGCCGTTACACGTGCGCGTCTTTGGTCAAGAGGAAGAATGCGTTTTATCCAGGGAGGAATTTATGGCGCGACTGCAGATGGAAGGCAAACCGCCTGGGGAAACAGGAGGAGAACCGCCCGTATGTTGAGAGGAGATCTTCATCGAACGGATCCGTCCCGCTATTCTCCTCCATTGAGTGAAGGGCGGTTTTCTCATGGTCAAGTACCGCTAGGAGATTCGAGAATTCGGCGTGATAAAAGACATTTAGCTAGCATGGGCCAAGAAGAGAGGAATCCTGAGGAAGCTGCTGCGCGAGAACTGTGGGTCAAAAATGTCCTGGAGTTCGTTCAACAGGAAATGAAATCAGCGAAACATCATGATTTTTTAGAAAGAGGGTTGCATGTTTTTTCGGACGTGCATTTAGAAGAAGGCGATGCCGTCTTTCTCAAAAAAATTTGGGCAGAACTTAACGGGAAGACGAAGAGGACTATTGGGTGGTTCCTGCTGAATCAAGGACATTGGGAGGCCTATCAAAAACACACAGGGAGGAGGGAACCGATTCGCGCGTTCGGGTGGTCTGAATCCTTTCCAGATGTGACGTCTGGCAGGGAGGTGTTTCCATTTACCGTTCTTCCTTCCGAAGACGCCTTGCAGGAAGGGATGCCGCTTCGCCGATTATTGGAATTTTTTGCTCCTATGCGTCGCGAATTGGGGAGAGAAGGAAAGAGGAAGGAATTTTATCAAGCCCTCTGTTTGCGCTTTCTCACAGCTTATGAAGCAGCGCGTCTGTCTTCCTCTTATGAAAAGGGATTGGGGGAGATACAAGATGCTCCTGATCTGGAACAACAGCGGCAGGGACAATCGTTTGCAGACACGCGTGATTTTTTGGCGTGCGTTTACGGTCTTTTTCATTTACGAAAAAACAACAAGGACGTTTATGACACCTTTATACAGGCTTGTCATGCCGCGGGAGAAAATGATTGGTCTGTCGAGACTGATCAAACGCAATACATGGCCCAACAGGTGACGGATGCAGCTAAAATCCTGTACGCGGCCGAGTCTAATCATTTTTCTGAGAAAGAATGGGGAACAGTTTTTTCCAGCTGGTTTCAACAATGTCGAAGTTTGGATAAGGATGAAAGGAATGATTTGATAGCGGATGTTCAACGACTTCGAAAGGGCGGTGAACTTGAGAAGAAAAAATGATTTTTAGTTCAAGATTCTTTCTCGTTTATCCTTTGGCAAACGGTCTAAAATAGTATCGGTGGAAAGGAGGAATTCCGTCCAGGATTCTTTTTTGATCCGTTCCGGTACGACCGCCTCTTCCACGAAAAACGGTCCAATCTTTGTGCGGCGCAAGACGGAAACGTACCCGCCGATACCGAAGGCAGAACCGAGATCGCGGGCTAGGGCGCGGATGTACGTTCCGGAGGAACATTGAATACGGACGGGGAGGGAAAGGGTGTTGTCTTCATTCTGTTTTGATCCATTCAGGATCTCGAATGCGTCGATGCAGACGTTGCGCGGTGGAGCTACGATCGGCTTTCCCGCGCGCGCAGCTTCGTACATTTTTTTGCCGTTGATTTTAATGGCAGCATAGGCCGGAGGGATTTGTTCGATGGGGCCGAGGAGACGCGAGATGATGACAGAGCGGATTTCTTCCGTTGTCGGTTTTTGCCCTTCGATTTTGGTTATCCGTCCCGCAACATCGTCCGTGTCGCTCGATGCTCCAAGAATAAATGTCGCCACATATTCCTTCCCCAGTCCGACCAGTTGGTTGAGTTGTTTTGTTGCGGGACCGATTCCAAAAAGGAGAAGTCCGGTCGCGAAGGGATCGAGGGTTCCCGCATGTCCGATCTGGCGGATGCCTGTTACCCGTCGCAGGCGGTCAACAAGGTCGTGCGATGTGGGCCCAGCCGGTTTATCAATGAGAAGGAAACCATTGGGGGTTGGGTTTATTTTTTCCATAAGTCTCATGTTCATTGTTATTCTCATCCCAAATAATGTTCCATTCTTGACAGGAGAGCAATTTCGGAATAAGGAAACAATAGGACAAAAGTTCTTTTGGAAGACTGGAGATTGTTTCGGTCTTTAGAAGCCTCACTGTTTGGTTGGGAGGAAAAAATGGAAATGGAAAGGTGGATCGTTAGAGGAGCTCTTTGTATAACCATCGGCGCCTTGATAGGGTTTATCTTATACCTTGGATTCGGAGATATGGATGGGGACGGTCTGGTGGCCCTTCGGGGTGATTGCAACGACGTTAGCCCCGCGATCTACCCCGGAGCCACCGAGATCTGCGACGACTTCGACAACGACTGTGACGGCGTGGTGGACGAAGATCTTCCCCAAACGATCTATTACGACGACACCGACGGGGACGGATACGGGGACGACGGGGTTGCCATACGGATGCGGCCGCCTGTCCCGGCTATGAGCCTCGAGGGATGCTATCGGTCCCGTCCGGGCATGACCCCTATCAAGGGAGATTGCGATGATACCAACCCCTTGATTCACCCTGGAGCCATCGAGATCAGCAATGGAATCGATGACGACTGTGATGGAGAAACGGACGAATGAAAGAAAAAACAAAACATCGGCTCGAAGGAGTCGCGTTAGTGTTGATTGTCATCCAAGTTTTTTTCCTTGTGTGGATGCTGATTTATGTAGATCGGGACAGGGATGGTATTCCCCGGACCAGCGACTGTGATGACGCCGACCCAGCGATCTATCCCGGCGCTGAAGAAGCCTGCGATGGGGTCGACAACGATTGCAGCGGAATCGTGGACGATGCGCCGCGGCTGTCCGTGGGCAAAGACGGTCGCTATGTGAAAATTCTTTCCTGGGTCAAGGGAGGTGACGGATCCGTTCGGATCCTGGACGGAGGATGTCCTTCGTCCAATTGACAACTCAGCCGGTCGGGATACGCATTCCCGGCCGGTGTTTTTTTATGAAATGGGTTTTTGAAAAGGTTGACGTAGACGCTTGGTCGTCCTAAGATAGCGGCAACCTTATTTTTTGTTGCACGGTCATGAACATCACCGAACTTGCAAGAAAACTCAATGTTTCCCAGGGAGAGTTGCGCGAACGGCTTCCGCAGCTCGGATTTAGCGTTGGGCGTAACGCAATCAAGGTGGATGATCGCGTGGCTCGGCAAATTGTGGAGGCCTGGGCCGAGATGCGCCGGCGTGAACGGCTTCAGTTCAAGATGGAACGGCAGAAAGCTCAGACGGGACGTCAAGAGCACGAAGAAGGAAAAGAGGAACGGGTTCCCGTTTCCGTTCCTGGAATCGTGACGGTTCGGGAGTTTGCAACCAGACTTCAACTCCCCGTAGCCCGGGTCATGCAGGAACTCATGAAGAACGGCATTTTTGCCTCGCTCAATGAACGGATTGATTTTGAAACAGCTTCCATCGTGGGGGAAGATTTGGGATTCGACGTTTCAAAAGAGGAGGGGAAAAAGAAGGAAGAGGAAGATCCTGGTATGAATCGCCTGACCGAGGCTCTGGAAAAAGAAAAGATTGAATTGCGCATTTCCCGCGCTCCGGTGATTGTGGTCATGGGCCACGTGGACCACGGTAAAACTAAACTTTTGGATGCGATTCGCACAACGCACATCATGGAATCCGAAGCGGGAGGCATTACCCAGCACATTGGGGCGTATCAGGTGGAGCGTCGCGGCCGGCAGCTTACGTTTATCGATACGCCAGGTCATGAGGCATTCACCGTCATGCGCTCCCGTGGTGCGAAAGTGGCGGATATTGCCATTCTGGTCGTGGCAGCGGATGACGGCGTTCAGCCTCAAACGAAAGAGGCTGTTAATATCATCCAGTCTAGCCATTTGCCGTTTTTGGTTGCGCTCAATAAAATAGATAAACCCGAAGCCAATCCGGACCGTGTAAAGGGGCAGTTAGCCGAACTCGGCCTCGTACCAGAGGATTGGGGAGGGAAGACGGTCGTCGTTCCGGTTTCCGCCAAAGCAGGGCAGAACATTGACGGGTTGCTCGATACCCTCATCCTTCTGGCCGACCTTTCAAAAGATGCCATTCGTTCTAATCCGGATCGTCCGGCCATTGGCACGGTGATTGAGTCCCATGTGGATCCGGGAGAGGGACCCGTGGCAACGGTTTTGGTGCAGACCGGTACCTTGAAAATCGGTGACCAGCTTGGTATTCGCGATGCGCTTTACGGCCGTGTGCGGGCTATGCGCGATTGGAATGGTGGAGCTCTTTTACAGGCGCCTCCGTCCACGCCGGTTAAGATTATCGGATTTAAATTTGCTCCGGCCGTAGGCGACATCATGGAAGTTCCCAAGGATGTGGCCGCGTTACACAAGTTAAAGGATCGCCCCGTGCGCGCCGTCGAAGAGGTCGCTGCTATTCAACACACAAGCCCTTCCAAAATCCAAGAAGGCGAAAGTGCTAGCGGACAGAAATTGATGGTTCCCTTTCTTATACGTACGGACGTACTTGGGTCGCTTGAGGCCATCCTCGGCATGCTCGACACTTTGCAGCATGAGGAGGTGGGCGTGGAAGTTGTCGGGAAGGGTCTTGGAAATATCACGGATGCGGACGTGAATAATGCTGAGGCCACAAAAGCCGCTATTCTCGGTTTTAACGTGCGTGCCGTTCCAACGGCCGAAGAGCTTGCCCGTGAAAAGAATGTAACGATTCGAACCTACAGCGTCATCTATAAACTGTTTGAAGATGCGTTGGCGGATTTGCAGAAGCTCCTCCCGTCCGAGACGGTCATTACCGAACTTGGAAAAGCCGAAGTCCTCATGAATTTCCGCAAAACCGAAGAGGGGTGGATTGTCGGCGTAAAAGTCAAAGAGGGAAAGCTCAAACCCAAGGCAAAACTGCGCATCCTTCGGGGAGAATCCATCGTGGGCGAGGGAGAGATTGTTACAGTTCAGAGCGGTAAATCAGAAGCGAAGGACGCAAAAGCCGGACAAGAATGTGGTATTCGTTATAAGGGTCGGACCAAAGCCGAGCTTGGTGATCAATTGGAGGCTTACATAGAGGAGGTAAAAACGCGACGTCTGGAGATCAAGGGCGTGCGCGCCCGCTAGTTTTTTCTTTTGACCAATTTTTGACCTTTCGTGTATGAGTCAAGAGCTTGTGCTTACGACAGCGAATTTTGAAAAGGAGGTTTTGCAGGCTTCCCAACCAGTCTTGGTGGATTTTTGGGCAACGTGGTGCGGACCGTGCCGTATGATGGGTCCGATCGTTGAAGAGCTCGCTCGGGAAATGGAGAACCTCGTTGTCGGAAAGCTCAATGTGGATGAAGCATCAGAAATCGCTCAGCAATATAATATTCTTTCCATCCCGACCTTTGTCCTGTTCAAAAATGGACAGGTCGTGGATCAGTTTTCCGGCGCCATGAGCAAGGAAATGCTTCGGGCGCGTGTGGAAAAACAGCTTGCCTGAGGATTTTTTATCAAAAACGGTTTGGACACCCGGTTTTTGCCGGGTGGTTCCGTTTTTTTTCTGAGAGAGGTACAGTGTCTTTATCGTTGTTTTATTTTTTATGCGTCACGTCCGTCTTCTCATTATTGGTTCCGGTCCGGCTGGTTATACGGCGGCGATTTACGCGGCGCGGGCGCAGCTTGCGCCGACCCTTATCGAAGGCCGTTCAGCCGGGGGTCAGCTCATGGGGACGACGGAAGTAGAAAATTTTCCAGGTTTCCCCGAAGGAGTCCTTGGGCCTGAATTCATGGATCGTTGTCGTAAGCAGGCGGCTCGATTCGGAACAGATCTCCTGTCCGATGATGTCGAGGCCGTTGATCTTTCCTCCCTTCCGTTCCGTTTTCGGACGGCCGGAAAAGAGGACTACGAGGCCGAGGCGGTCATTTGGGCTACGGGCGCGTCTGCTCTTTGGCTCGGCGTTCCAGGTGAAGAGACATACAAAGGACGCGGTGTGTCCGCCTGCGCAACTTGTGATGGTTTTTTCTTTCAAGGAAAGAATGTGGTTGTTGTCGGCGGGGGAGACGCGGCTATGGAAGAGGCTTCTTTCTTAACAAAATTTGCGGATCGTGTGACCGTTTTGGTCCGTCGAGAGACATTGAGGGCTTCGCCGATTATGGAGGAACGCGTGCGTACCAATGCGAAGATCTTTTTTCGGTGGAATACGGAGGTTACGGAGGTCCTTGGCGACGGCCAGCGGCTGACAGGTCTTCGGCTCCTTGATGGGAAAACCGGGGAGATAGAGACGTTTCAGGCGGACGGGTTGTTTGTAGCTATCGGGCATAAACCGAATACAGAACTCCTACATCCATGGGTGGAGATGGATCGAAAGGGCTACGTCCTTTGTCAGGCCGGATCGACCCGTACGAATGTGGAAGGATTTTTTGCTGCGGGAGATGTGGCCGACCATGTCTATCGACAGGCCATCGTGGCAGCGGGGAGTGGCTGTATGGCGGCTTTGGATGCACAGCGGTGGTTGGCTGCGTAGCACATATGTCATTAAAAAAGGATTATGTCCGGGTCTCTTTTTGAAAGCGCCCTTTCCCAGCTTGACCGCGCGGTCCACGTCCAGTCGTTCGATGCGGCTTTTTTGCAATCGTTGCGTCAACCGAATCGCGAAATTCGCCTTTCGATCCCAGTCGTTTTGGATTCCGGACAGACACGTTTTTTCCGCGGGTATCGCGTTCAATACAATAATATGTGTGGTCCGTACAAGGGTGGCATCCGTTATCATCCAGCAACCGACATGGACGAAGTGCGGTCTTTGGCCTTTTGGATGACGTTGAAGTGTGCGGTCATGGGTCTTCCGTTCGGGGGCGGGAAAGGCGGGATCGAGGCGGATCCCAAGGCACTTTCCGTCCGTGAGATAGAACAACTCACCCGTGGCTGGACTCGCGGACTTTCAGACGTCATTGGACCCGAAAAGGATGTGCCGGCTCCGGACGTGGGAAGCACGCCGCGCGAGATGGACTGGATCGCGGACGAATACCATGTTTGTGTGCCGGAGGATCTACATCCCCGTGCGGTCGTAACAGGCAAATCGTTGGCGTGGGGCGGAAGCTTGGGTCGAAGCACAGCCACGGGCGACGGCGGGTACATTCTTTTTGAAAAATTGAATGCATATTTGCAGATGGAACCCGAGCTTTGTACAGTGGCCGTTCAGGGATTCGGCAATGTGGGACAGCAAATAGCCGAACGGTTTCATCGCCACGGATACACGGTTGTCGCCGTTTCTGATTCACGTGGTGGAATTCATCACGCCGCTGGGCTGGATATCAAGGCTGTCATCGAGCATAAGGAGGCAACAGGAACAGTTCGGGGATTCCCGGGAGCGAAGGAAATAACAAATGCGGAATTATTGGAATTGGAATGTGGACTCCTTGTCCCTGCGGCTTTGGAAAATCAGATTACAGGGGAGAATGCGTCGCGCCTGAAAGCAAAAGTTGTTCTCGAACTCGCCAACGGTCCGACCACTCCCGAGGCCGATGAGATCCTTTTGAAAAAACGGGTCGTTGTTGTACCAGATATCCTTGCCAATGCCGGTGGTGTGACCGTGAGTTTTTTTGAATGGGAGCAGAACAGACGCGGGGAAGCATGGAGCGAAGAAGTCGTGCACTCGTGTCTGCGGGAGACGATGGAGAACGCATTTCAGGCCGTTTGGGAGTGCAAAAAAGAGAGAGATTGCGACTTTCGGACCGCCGCGTTTCTCGTGGCTTTGACGCGGCTTGAATCTGGCTTTCATCGAGCAAAATTGTAAGAATTTAAGCTAGAAATTTTGACAACTTTGACAGAATGCTTGTTTGACTCCGTTTTTTCTTTTATGCTGTCCGCGTATGCAAACTTTCCGTATTCGCGGCGGAACGCCGCTTGAGGGGTCTGTCACGGTTCGTGGGGCCAAAAATGCCGTTTCAAAAATCATGGTGGCAGCTTTGCTCACGGATGAGCCGTGTCTTCTTCGCAATGTTCCAGATATTGACGACGTGAAAATTGTCTCCGAACTCATCCGCATGCTGGGGGGAGATGTCCGCTACGAAGACGGGACGGTGGCTATTCATGCAAAGAACCTCCGGACGGTTGACCCGTCCGATCTCCACCAAGTGGCGGGAAAGAGCCGTATTCCCATTTTGTTTGCCGGACCGCTTTTGCATCGTCTGGGCGAAGCACTGGTTCCCGAGCTTGGCGGGTGTCAGATTGGAAAACGACCTGTGGATTTTCACTTGAAGGCGTTGGAAATGCTCGGGGCGGAGATTTCATCCGTTCCCAAAGGGTTTCTCATGAAATCCAAACGCCTGCAGGGAGAGAAGATTCGACTGGAATATCCAAGCGTTGGAGCGACCGAACAGGTTCTGCTTGCGGCCGTGCTTGCCCAAGGAAAAACAGAACTTTCCCATGCTGCCGTGGAACCGGAAATCATGGATCTGATTGCTGTTTTGCAAAAAATGGGAGCGGTCATTTCTGTTGATACCGATCGGACCATCACGATTATTGGCGTGGAACGGCTGGGTGGATACGTCCATACGGTGATCACGGACCGCATTGAGGTCGCTTCTTGGGGGTGTGCTGCTTTTGCGACGAACGGACGCGTGCTTGTGAAGAATGCACGCCAGGGCGATCTGACGACGTTTCTTAACAGCTACCGTCAGATTGGTGGAGCCTTTGAGGTTCGGGACGACGGTATTGTCTTTTGGCGCGGGGAGCCTCTTCGTTCCATCGCGCTTGAAACCGATGTTCATCCGGGTTTCATGACGGATTGGCAGCAACCATTCAGTGTCTTGCTCACACAGGTTCCCGGGGCTTCCATCATCCATGAGACGGTTTACGAAGATCGTTTCGGTTATGTGGAGGCTTTGAACCGGATGGGAGCCAAGATGCAGCTCTACACGGAATGTCTTGGCGGACGCCCTTGCCGATTTGGACAAAAAAATCATCTGCACAGTGCCGTTGTGACGGGTCCATCAAAACTTCACGGAGCCGAAATAACGGTTCCAAACCTACGAGCCGGATTTTCTTATGTCGTAGCAGCTCTGGCCGCCGAAGGCGAAACCGTGCTCCATCAAATGGAAATTATTCGTCGAGGATATGAGGATTTTGAAAAGAAGCTTCGGGGGCTTGGAGCTTCGTTCGATACAATGGAGGAAAAAGATTTGACAGGGGTTTCGTGTTGAAACGGAAAAAGGAAAAACCGCCCCGACAATGGGGACGGTTTTTTGGTGGCGAGAGGGACCGATGTCATCGGGCCGTTTGTTTGGTGCGGCGTTTCGGAAGGCGCACGGTGCGGGCTGTGACCGTAATCGTGCCCGGACTCTTCGTCTGCGTGCGCAAACATCGGGTGCATAAAAGGACACGCTTACCGTCCAGGCGTCTTGACTGGAGGTTCACCTTCTGGCGCGTTTTGACTGCGCACATGCTCTTGCTGCGCAGGTTGACGGTGAGCGCCCCCCGTCCGCAGGCGGAACAGAATTGGGACATACAAAGTAACAGTGTGTTATGCTGAAAGCGTCCTGACTCTATCTTATCAAAGAAAAAAAGGCAAGACGTCCCTATGTTTCTCACCCTGCTTTCCCATGCCCCGGCTCTTTCTATTGCCTGGCTTGCCGCCATCCTGGCCGCTCTTACGTTTCATGAGTTTTCCCATGCGTTGGTGGCTACCTGGCGCGGGGACCGTACAGCCGAACGTGCCGGGCGTCTTTCGCTCAATCCGCTTTCCCACATTGATCCCCTGGGATTTATCCCGCTTCTCCTCTTCGGTTTCGGGTGGGCAAAGCCGGTTCCCTATAATCCGTACAATCTTGCCAATCCAAAGTGGGACAGTGTAGCCATTGGGCTTGCTGGTCCGATTTCCAATTTGTTCCTGGCTGCGGTTGGGGCTTTTTTTCTGCGTCTTCTGCTTTTGTCCGAGACGCTGCCACCGGACAACCTCCTTGTCGCCTTCCTTTTCCTTTTGGTCCTTATCAATCTCTTTCTCCTTTTTTTTAATCTTATTCCTGTTCATCCGCTCGATGGTTCCAAACTTTTCTTTGCCCTTTTTGATGCGCCGCGCTGGGCGGAGTTACGAGCATTTGTTGCAAACCGTGGGCCACAAATTCTCTTTGCTTTTGTTCTGCTTTCTTTCGTTGGTTTTGATGTCTTTCATTTTTTAAGTGCTCCGGCTTTTGGAACGTGTAGCGCCCTGCTCGGTCGCAGCTGCAGCGGATTTTACGGGTGGCTGTTTTCAGGAATTTAAAAATGGGGGTCTTTGCTAATCTGCGCTGTGAGCGGTGAATTGATTCGTAAATTTGACAAATGGTCTGAAATTTGATAAAATTAAAACAATTAAGTCTTAAATTGTGATCTTATGGAAGGTGAAAGAAATGACGAGGAGTTGGCATTTAAAGAAAAAGTCGCGGCTTGGCAGAAAATGTTGGATGAACGACGTAGTAAAGCTGCGGGGACCCCTGATTTTGACAAAACACCTAAAGAACTTCTTTGGGATTGCGCTGGATATCCTTATGACGGAGATGGGGCAGCGCGAGCACCAACAGAAGAATTTGAAAGAATTTTGAAGGAACTTCACTAAAGAAAAAGATGAAAAAAAGAACGGGATTCATCCCGTTCTTTTTTTACTTCCGTTAAGGTTGTTGAAAGAGAATCAGGAGAAAAGGCGTTACTCTTGACGTTTTCGTGACTTTATGATGTGATCATTTATAGATCTTTGACAATTTATCCGAACACTGAAAATGAGGAGAAATATGAGTTCTTCCGAGTACGAAGAGTATCGAAAGTCGGTCGTAGATTCAGTGATCGTCAGTGGGATGATCTTGTTTTTTTTCTATCTCTGTTTGGGTGTTGCTATTCCATTCTTGATCGACGTCCACGGGGACAACAGCTTCCATAGGAATTACAGTTCATGGAGACGGATAGAAAAGACTGCCGAAAGACGGCAGCAATTCTGGAGGGATGTTGACGCCGGGAGCATTCTATCCATAGCCCCCGTTCCTGAAGGGAACGATGCAGTGTCTGGACAAAAAAAGCTTGTGCAACAGGAAGAGATCGTTCTCTTTCGTTCATTGTTCATTAAACCCATCCCTCGAACATGGAAGGAAATGAAGAGTGATGTCTTCAAAATAACCGGTAGTCAGTTATTTGAAGGAACCGGATTTGTGTGGTCGACAGACCCCACAAGCTCGATTTTCAGCTCTGTCTTCGAGAACGAGGTCAGAACCTACAACACAGGAGGAGGTTTGTCGGGTGTTTTGGTTCTTCCGGAGTTTAAATCGATTCCAGAACCAAAACGTTCCGATTATGATTCCTCTTCCGGTTGGATCAACATGTTCGTCGTCTGGCCGAGATGGTTCCTTTGTTGGATCTTTTTTTCAGGCTTTTTTTATTGGATGGCCGCTGCCAACATTTCCAATAAGCCCTTACACCCATTTCTCCTTCGTTGGTCTGCAGGAGGGAGGGGGTGGCAGGTGCTTCTGGTCGTTATTCTGTTACCCGTTTATGTCTTTGGAGGGGTTGGGTGGGTTGGATGGAAGGGAATCCACGGCGTCTGGCAATGTGGTCTGTTTGTTCGGGACCAGGCGAAGAGATTCTGGGTAGCAGTGAACCTTTGGCGGGAGGATGCCCACAGTCCAGAGCGGGAAGAGATTGCGGAAGCAAAATCTGCCTTGAGGACATTGATGAAGCAAGGTGGAGATGAGCAAGACATCTTTACAGCCAGAGAACTGCTGGAGGCTCTGAGGAAACATGGGCGTGAAGCCAGAAAGACCGGTTCAAGGCCGGGATTCTTCGCAAGATGGCTTGAACTTTCTGAGGCTGTTCGCCGCGCGAGCCTTGACCGGGCCAAGGAGAAAATTGAGCTGCTTCAAATGCAGCTCAAAGATCCAAAAGATTTCTGACGCCTCTACACAGGGCGGTTTCTTCAACGGGAACCGCTTTTTAAAATCAAGGTTGCCTCTGTGACTCTTGACCGCTCGCGGCGTTTCCCGTACGCTTTAGAGCGTCTTTTATTTATTTTATCTCACAGGCGGAAAGACTTCTTTTCAGATCCTCCCTTCTTCTATCCATGAGAAGAATGGGCCTGAAAGAACCGCCGAGGAAAAAAGGAACTCTATGCTTACCCTTCCGAGTCTTCTCGAACTCCTTCAGGCCGGCGTCCATTTCGGCCATCAATCGTCCCGCTGGCATCCAAAAATGCGGCCGTATATTTTTACAGAACGTGGGGGCATCCATGTTATCGATCTTGAAAAAACACGCGAGAAGCTTGAAACGGCTCTTGCGTTTGTTCGGGATGTGGCAACACGGGGGGGCACGATTCTTTTTGTTGGGACGAAACGCCAGGCGCAAGATGCCATAAAACGCGAGGCGGAGCGGTGTGGCATGCCTTATATTCAGAACCGGTGGCTTGGGGGGACTCTGACGAATTTTCCGGAACTGCGTCGGCTCATCCGGAGACTCAAGACGCTGCAGGAACAGCAGGAAAAGGGAGAATTGAAAAAATATACGAAAATGGAGCAGCTCTGGTTTACCCGCGAGATTGAAGATTTGAACCGGAAAGTGGGAGGGATCCGAAACATGGAACGCCGACCGGACAGCGTCTTTCTTGTGGACCTTAAACATGAAAAAACAGCTTTGGCGGAAGCAACTGTTACGAAATTACCCGTGGTGGGTTTATGTGACACGAACGTGAATCCCGAGGACGTGGCTTACCCCATCCCAGCTAATGACGACGCAACAAAAGGGATTGAGCTGTTGGTGCGACTGATGGCGGAAGCTGTGTTAGAAGGAAAGGGAGAGTGGGAAAAGCGTGCCGCAACTGGACAACAGGCTGCTCCGGTTTCGAAAACCATTGGCCTTGCAGCCAAACCAGTGGAAACAGAGACGCCAGCGTCGGATGCCGAAAAAGAAACTGCCTCTTAATTTCCCGGTTTTTTCATCCGAATCATATGATTGATGCTCAAGCCGTTATGCGGCTGCGCCAAGCCACCGGGGCCGGACTCATGGATGCCAAAGCCGTGCTCCAAGAGACAGAAGGTGATGCGGAAAAGGCTGTTGACCTCCTTCGCAAGCGCGGCCTCGTGAAGGCAGAGAAAAAAGCCGATCGGCAGACGCGCGAAGGACGTGTCGTCTCCTATCTTCATGCAACTGGCAAGATCGGGGCTTTGGTGGAAGTGTTGTGTGAAACCGATTTTGTGGCGCGCAATGAGTTGTTCAGCGACCTCTGTCATGATCTTGCGCTTCACGTGACAGCTGCCGATCCTCTCTATGTCCGTCGAGAAGAAGTCCCGTCGGAAACCATTGAAAAGGAAAAAATAATTTACCGGGAAGAGGTGCAGGGCCAGGGAAAGCCCGCTGACATTGTGGAGAAAATCATCGAAGGGAAGCTGAATAAGTATTTTTCACAGGTCTGCCTTTTGGAACAGCCGTTCGTCAAAGACGATGTTAAGACCGTCGGCGACCTGGTAAAGGAAAAAATCGCGGCATTGGGAGAAAATATCCAGGTGGCCAGATTCAGCCGCTTCGTCATTGGTTAAACAAATACTCCCCAGCCAAATCCGCCTTCATTCGGGCGGATTTGTGTTATAGTTGTGTTATTCTTTTTGGAATCTCATAAAACTTTTTCTATTTTTATGTCTTCGACCGCTTCTCCCTTGTGCCTTGCGATCAATGGTTTTGGTCGCATTGGCCGCACTGTGTTCAAGGCCGGCTTTGAGCGTCCCGGTGTTCGGTTCGTGGCAATCAACGATCTTACCGAACCAAAAATTTTGGCTCATTTGCTTACCCACGATTCCGTTTTTCGAACGTGGCCGCACAAAGTCGAATGCGATGCGAAAAATTTGATTGTGGATGGAATCAAAATTCCGGTTATTGCCGAAACGGATCCGGCTAAACTTCCTTGGAAGGAGCACGGCGTGGATGTTGTCCTCGAATGTACGGGTCGGTTTACGAATGCAGAGGACGCTTCAAAACATTTAGAAGCCGGAGCAAAGAAAGTGGTTATTTCCGCCCCGGCCAAAGGTGTGCCAACGTATCTTATGGGTGTGAATCATAAGCAGTGTCGAAAAACGGATCGGATTGTGAATAACGCTTCCTGCACGACGAATTCGATCGCGCCCGTGGCCCAGATTATGGAAGAGACGTTCGGTGTGCGTAAAGCCATGATGACGACCGTCCATTCGGTCACAGCCGAACAGAATATCGTGGATGGCCTGCCTCCCAAACGGCACCCGGATCTGCGCCGGGCGCGCGCGGCACTCACCAACATTGTCCCGACTTCCACGGGAGCGGCCAAGGCAACGGCGGAAGTGGTTCCAACCTTGAAAGGCAAGTTCGACGGTATCGCCGTGCGCGTGCCAAGCCTGGACGTCTCCCTTTCCGACTTTACGTTTCTCCTCAAGAGAAAGACAACCGTGGAAGAAGTGAATAAAGCCTTTCGCAAGGCCGCGCAGTCAGCCAGGTGGAAGGGAATTCTCGAAGTCTCTGACGTGCCGCTCGTCTCCTCTGATTTCGTCCAAAATTCCTGTTCCTCGATCGTGGACACGGAAATGACCCGCGTGGTGGACGGCGATCTCGTCAAGGTGCTTGCCTGGTACGATAACGAGTGGGGATATTCCGTGCGTCTTATGGATATAGCTGAACTTATTGGAAGATTGTCGTCTTGATACAAGGATAAGAGCGCTCGGCACAAATCCGCTGGGCGTTTTTCTATGACATGGTGGCTCTACGATCTCGTGATTATTTTCTCGCTCCTCGGAGGAGCCTGCGGGTTTATCTGTGTGATGACCAGCAGAACCCGCCGTCACTTTGGATCCATCAGCCGCGGCTTTCTCCTTTTTGGCATTGCTACCGCGTGGCTTACTCTTTTTTATGGGAGTTTCCTGGAGCCCCGCTTGCTGGTTGTTCGTCCTTTTTCCGTTGTTCTTTCCGGAGCGCCGTCGCAGAAGGTAACCGCAGCCGTCGTTGCAGATTTGCATCTTGGCCCTTACAAAGGAGAAAGGTGGATGCGGCAGGTGGTTGAGCGCATTAACGCCCTTCATCCAGACCTGGTTTTTCTGGACGGAGATTTTGTGTTTGATGATCCTGCAGCTGCTTCTGAATTTGCGCCGTTGAAGGAGTTGCGAGCGCCGTTGGGCGTCTTTGCTGTGACCGGAAATCACGATTACCAGTGGGGAAGGGATGCGGAAATTGTGCGCGCCCTGGAAACGTTTGGAGTGACAGTACTCAGAAATCAGTCGCGGCGCTTGGAGACGAAAGACGGAAGCTCTTTTGTGCTCGCTGGCATAGACGACCTGTGGTATGGAGCTGAACTCCGAAAGGCGCTTGAGGGGGTTGTCTTGGAAGAGACGGTTCTTCTCCTTTCTCATAATCCGGATGTTGTCTCCTTCCCACGTGCACGGTTTGTCGATTTTGTCATCTCGGGTCATACCCACGGGGGGCAGATTCGTTTGCCTTGGATCGGTTCTTTGGCACACATGCCAACGGCGCTGGGAAACGCTTTTGACAAAGGCCTGTTTTCCTTCAACGGACAATCGTTATTTATTACGTCCGGCGCAGGAGAAATGGGGCCAAGAGCCCGCCTTTTTGATCCTCCTGAAATTGCCTTTCTGGATATTCATTTTTGAGGTATCCTGAAAGCGATTTTGTAAAGAATAGGATGTTTCGTTCTGCAACCAAAGGAGAACGTCCTAAAGAAGAAAAAAATTCTTATGCGCTTGCGTGCTATCCGCAACGTTAAATCGCTCAAAGGAAAACGGGTTCTCGTTCGTATTGACGCGAACGTTCCCATTCGTCGGGGACGTGCGGTGGATGGTCCACAGGGAAAGATCGCGCGAGCGGCCGTGGATTTGGAATGGCTTCGGCAACACGGGGCGCGTACCGTCGTCATAACACACTTGGGTCGTCCGCAGGGCCGGCGTGTCGGCGCCTATTCCGTGGCGCCTGTGGCGCGTCGGTTGGAAGAGCTTTTGAGCACAAAGGTTGCCATGTGTCGGGAAGCCGTGGGCCCGTGTGCACGTCGGTGTGCGGAGAAGTTGGAAGAAGGGGAAATACTCCTGCTCGAAAATCTGCGATTTTATCCCGGAGAAGAGCAGAATAGCCGTTCCTTCGCCCAGGGACTTTCCGCCCTGGCGGATCTTTATGTGAACGATGCTTTTGCCGTCAGTCACCGCGCCCACGCCTCCGTAGACGCCATTGCCGAAGAATTGCCTTCCTATGCCGGACCTCTTCTTGTTCATGAGGTGTCTGTCCTTTCTTCTCTTTTGCATGCGGAGCGGCACCCGTTCGTCCTGGCCATCGGCGGTCTCAAGATGACGACCAAGCTTCCTGTCCTTGAACGTCTTCTTCCCCATGTAGACCGCGTTCTTATCGGCGGCGCGCTCGCCCATGCCTTTTTTAAAGCCCAGGGGATCGCTATTGGAAAATCCGTTTATGAACCCGAAGGGGTCTTGCTCGCACGCAACCTTTTGAAGGATTGGCCTGGCAAGATCCTGCTTCCAACGGATGTCTACGTGGCACGCCGGTTGAGTTCGCAATCCAAACCACGTCTGGTTTCTTTGAGGGAAGTCGGAACGAATGATTATATCGTGGATGTGGGAGAACAAACATTGGAAGCCTTTTTGCCCGTCATTCAATCCGCCCGTATGGTTGCTTGGAACGGTCCGTTCGGTTATACAGAAGTTCCGGCGTTTTGTGTGGGGAGTCATCATTTGGCCCGCGCGATCGCTGCGCGTACAGGGAAAGCCAAAACAGTCGCCGGCGGCGGTGACACGCTTCCTGTTATCGATTCTGCTAAGCTTGTTGACCATTTTACCCTGCTTTCTACTGGCGGCGGAGCCATGCTTGAGTTTTTGGCAGGAAAAGAATTACCAGGGGTGGAGGCAGTGAAGGTCGTATAGGGGAAAAAAAGGAGAAATTAAAAATGAGCCCTATGTCAACCATCGAACTCGTTCATTCTCATGAAATTCTCGATTCTCGTGGAAATCCGACCGTACACGTCAGTGTTCTTCTTTCCGACGGGATAACGGCTTCGGCTTCGGTTCCGAGCGGCGCATCAACCGGAAGCCATGAAGCGCTCGAGCTGCGCGACGGGGATCCGAAGCGATACGGGGGAAGAGGCGTTCTCAAAGCAGTCCGCAACGTAAACAAAACTATTGGCCCAGCTCTTAGCGGAAAGAACGTGTCAGAACAGCGCGAAATGGATCGTCTCATGATTGGTCTTGATGGGACTCCCAACAAACGACGGTTGGGAGCCAACGCGATTCTGGGCGTATCGTTGGCTTGTGCACACGCGGCAGCAAAAAGTCGGAAGCTTCCACTCTATGCCTATTTACGAGAGGTTTATGAGTTACCGAAGGGACCTTATCGAATGCCCTATCCAACCATGAATGTGTTGAATGGCGGTGCTCATGCCGGATGGGTATTGGATTTTCAGGAGTTCATGATTGTCCCGCGTCAGAAGACATTTCGGGAGCGATTGCGCTGTGGAGCAGAAGTTTTTCATGCCCTTGGGGGATTGTTGAAAAAGAAGGGATACCCCACTCTCGTTGGCGATGAGGGCGGGTATGCTGTTCCGTTTAAGACAAACGAAGAACCGCTCAAGTGGTTGTCTAAGGCCGCAGAAGCGGCTGGATATGCATTGGGGAAAGATATTCAGTTTGCCCTGGACCCAGCAACATCCGAACTGTATGACGCCGGATCGAAGACCTATCAGCTCCGAAAAGAAGGGAAGAAGCTGTCTTCGCCCGCGCTTATCAGCCTTTGGAAAAGATGGGTGAAGACCTACCCGATCCTTTCTCTTGAAGATGGCCTAGCAGAGGACGACTGGGAGAACTGGACGAAATTGACAGCGGAGATTGGGAATCGAGTCACGCTTGTGGGCGATGATTTGTTCGTGACGAATCCGGATCGCCTTCGGCAGGGGATCGAACGAAAGGCTGGTAATGCGATTCTTATTAAACCAAACCAGATCGGGACGCTTTCGGAAACCATGGATGCCATTTTGCTTGCGCAGAAGAATGGGTACAAAGTTTCCGTCTCCAATCGTTCGGGCGAAACGTGTGATACCACGATTGCAGATTTTGCCGTGGCTGTGAATGCGGATTTTCTCAAGGCGGGTTCTCTTTCGCGTGGTGAACGGCTGGCCAAATACAATCGGCTGCTTGAGATTGAAGAGGAAATTTTATGAATCAACCCCCCGCGTCTCCAGACAGTGTCTTCCGTCCACCCGAGATTCCTCGTTCAGAGGAATGGAGGAAAAATGAGGAAGAAAAAAATCAAGAGAGAGAGAGATCTCTATTGGCGATAAATTTTGGTCGCTTCTCACGCAACGGTTGGGAATCAATAGGGACGCGGCAGGAGATAATCCAGAGAGAATCCGGATCATTTTTAACTCTTCAGATCCTTATTTTGAGGAAGCGAAGGCCAGGGCTCTCAAGGCCCGAGGAGATATTAAAGGGAAGGTGGAAGTCATTATTGGAAAATATTCTACCCAAGACGGGTCGATTTCTTTTAACGTCTCTGCTCAGACGTTGGGTCCAGACCTCGTTCCCCATATCGTTCATGAACTTGTCCATTTTGCCCAGGATCTTTCGGGAAAATATCCGGATATGCGGCGTAGGAAAGGGGTGGATACCGAATCTCCTTGGGAAAAGGAGGCCTATCGGCTCATGAAGGATCTGGCCGAATATTTTGAGCGGTACTGCGAGATTGAAGATAGTTTGGTTTGAAAAAATTGATGGGAGACGGCAAAATTAAGTTTGTTATTTTAATTTGACATTTTCGTAGAAATGTGATATCCTTTTTTTGTTTGGGAATGATATTTCTCTCTTATTTTGCTCTTTAAAACGCTTTTTTGGCTTAATAGACATTTTGGGTTGCTGGAAACAACCGATGGAATCATTCCTTCGGTTGTTTTTGTTTCTTCTGTTTAGAAGGAATTGAGAGGATGGCTTCAATCATCTTTTTCTTCGTCTCCAGGTTC
>Ga0208373_1000468_pt1 | contig 70243 bp, 82 predicted proteins | sample RifOxyC2_FD_184036 | JGI IMG/M metagenome (GOLD analysis project Ga0208373, IMG submission 184036) | Soil microbial communities from Rifle, Colorado - Rifle Oxygen_injection C2 (SPAdes) | ecosystem: Environmental > Terrestrial > Deep subsurface > Rock core/Sediment | place: Rifle, Colorado...
GGTTGTCTCGGCCCGCCGGGCGCGGATTCTGGTGTTGGCTTCGTGAAAGGGCAGAGGGACAAAGGTCTTGAACCCGCCCGTTTCCTCCTGAAGGGCCCGTATCCGGGACAGATGATCGACGACATCCTCAGGGGTTTCCAGATGGTTGTAAAGCAGCGTGGCATTCGTTTTCAATCCGAGCAAATGGACAATCCGCATCACCTCTATCCACCGTGTGCCTGGTATCTTCAACGGCGAGATCTTCTTTCTTACCCGGGGGGAAAAGACCTCCGCCCCCCCGCCGGGAAGCGCACCAAGACCGGCGCTTTGGAAGCGCGTGAGCACCTCTTCCACGGAAATGCCGTTGAGCCGGGCAAAATAATCGTATTCAACGGCGGTAAACGCAACGATAAAAATCTCCGGATTGACCGCTTTGATCCGCCTTAGCATCTGCTCGAAATACCCGATTTTCAGGGCCGGATTCAACCCGCCGACAATATGCACCTCATCGATGCCGAAGGAATTTGCCTCCCGCACCCTCTTTTCGATCTCGTCGAGCGAAAATATGTATGCGTCCGGGTCTTTCTCCCCCCGCGAAAAGGCGCACAAGGGACAGCGCAATTCGCAGATATTGGTGTAATTCAGATTCATGTTTACTTCATAGTATGCGACATTGTCGTTGAGCTTCCGTCTCAAGTAAGCGGCGATCACCCCCAGCTCGAGAATATCGCTGGTACCGAGCATATAAAGGGCATCCGCTTCATTTACCGGAACCTCGCCTGCAACCTTGGCGGCGATCAACCGGAGATCCCTGTTTTTTATCCTGTCCACAAAATTTGCACTCATGCGGCTCTCCGTATTCAGGTTCACGGTTTCCGGTTTCCGGTTTCCGGTTGGACGGTGGTCGGTTGACGGTGGTCGGTGGTCGGTTTGTATTTAGTAGAAGAACTCATATTTCACCAACTGTGAACTGGAAACCGTGAACCGGGAACTGGAAACCGTCCGGGGCAGCCTATCCCATCGCCCATGTCGTTGAATCGGCCGTATCCTGAATAACAACGCCCATTTCACCAAGCTCTTTGCGTATCTCATCGGCCCGCTTCCAATTTTTGGCTGAGCGCGCCTCTTTCCTCTCCGCGATCAGGTTTTCAATCTTCACGACATCCAGACCACGTTTTTTTGCCTCCCGCGTCCGGTCCTCCCGGAGATAGGCTTCCGGCTCCTCAAGAAAAATCCCCAGCACGTTCCCGGTTTCCAGCAGGAGATCCCTCATCTGCATGGCAAAAACCGGCGAAACAAGCTTTTTCTTATCGGCAAGATAGGCGTTTACCGCCCGCACTGCGTCGAAAAGATGGCCAATGGCCCGCGCCGTGTTGAAATCATCATTCATCGCCTCGATAAATTGCTCCCGGAGCCCCTCTTCATCTTCATCAAAAAGCTGCTGCCCGGACACAGCGCCGAACCCCTTCTTCGGCGCAATCTCCTGCAGCGCCTTCAGCGTCGTGTAAAAGCGGTTCATCCCCTGACGCGCCTCATCGAGGGCGGCATCCGAAAAATCGACCGGGCTCCGGTAATGGCTCTGCAGCAGGAAAAGACGGAGCACTTCCGAATTGTACTGTTGGAGAATGTCCCGGATCGTAAAAAAATTCCCCAGTGATTTTGACATTTTCTCGCTGTTCACCCGAACAAAGCCGTTGTGCATCCAGTAGCGGGCGAATGTCTTGCCGGTTGCCCCTTCCGATTGGGCAATCTCGTTTTCGTGGTGGGGAAAGATCAAATCCTCCCCGCCCCCGTGAATGTCAAAAGTCTCTCCAAGGTAGCGCTGGCTCATCACTGAACACTCGAGATGCCATCCCGGTCGACCCTTGCCCCAGGGGCTCTCCCACCACGGCTCTCCCTCTTTACTCCCCTTCCAGAGGGCGAAGTCAAAAGGGTTCTTCTTTTTTTCGTTCACATCGACGCGGGCGCCTGCCGTCATTTCCTCAAGATTCCGGCCGGAGAGCTTGCCGTACTCCGCAAACGCCTGCACGGAATAGTACACATCGCCATCTATGGAGTACGCCAGCCCCTTTTTTATGAGTATGGAAACAAGGCTTATCATCCCTTCAATGTTATCGGTAGCCCGCGGGGCGAAGATAGGGGGCGTGACACGGAGTTTTTGCATATCCTCGTCGTGTTCAAATATATAGCGCTCGGCGATCTCCTTGATATCGCTTCCTTCCCGGTTCGCCTTGTCGATGATCTTGTCGTCCACATCGGTAAAGTTCTTTACGTACGTCACCTCATAACCGCGGTAGCGCAGATAGCGGGTTATCACGTCGAAAACGACCGCCGAACGGGCGTGACCGACATGGCAGAGATCGTAAGCCGTGATCCCGCAGACGTAAATCCCCACCTTGCCCGCCTGCAGAGGCTGGAATTCCTCTTTTTTCCGCGACTGGGTGTTATATATTTTCAGAGTCATCACTCCTCCTGATTATCACGGATACAGGCCTGTCTTGGGCAAGCCGCTTCCTTCCGGAAGGTTGCACATAAGATTCATGTTCTGGATCGCCTGACCGGAGGCCCCTTTGATCAGATTGTCGATTACGGAAACAACAACAAGCCGGTTTGTCCTCTTGTCAACGGTCACCCCGATATCGCAGAAATTGGAGCCGGCGACCGAGGAGATGTTGGGAAACTGACCGGCGCGGCAGATCCGGACAAACGGTTCCTTTTCGTAGAACCCCCGATAAAGGGCGGTTGCCTCTTCAGCACTGATATCTTTATCGAGTTTTGCGTAGATGGTGCTGAGAATCCCCCGCTTCATCGGCAGCAGGTGCGGCGTAAAGGAAATCGTCATAGGCTGGCCGGCAAGGCAGCTCAATTCCTGCTCGATCTCCGGGGTGTGGCGATGCCCGCCGACCTTATAGGCCTTGAATCCCCCCGCAACCTCGCAGTAAAGGGATGCGATCTGCGGCTCCCTGCCGGCGCCGGTTGCCCCCGATTTGGAATCGGCGATGACCGATGACGGGTCAAGCAGATGGGAACGCAAAGCCGGCGCCAGACCGAGAATAACGCTTGTCGGATAACACCCGGGGTTGGCAAGAAGATCGGCGCCCCGGATCTGTTCCCTGTAAAGCTCCGGAAGTCCGTAAACCGCATCTTCAATCAGCGTTGCCGCCGTATGTTTACGATACCACGATTCATACACAGCCACATCACGAATTCGGAAATCCGCGCTGAGGTCAATTACCTTCTTGCCCGCCTTCCGAAAAACGGGGGCAAGCTCCATCGACGCCCCGTGCGGCAGGGCAAGAAAAACCAGATCCGCGCCCTTAGCCAATAACTCGGGGGGATCATTTGTGTAAACAAGCTCCGTTTGCCCCGCCAGCACCGGATAGACATCGGCGAGGGAAACCCCGGCAAATCTCCGGGAGGTTATCGAGACCACCTTTGCCCCGGGATGGTTCAGCAACAGTCTCGCCAGCTCCTGACCGGTGTAGCCGCTCCCGCCGTAGATACATACCCTGATCACCTTTTGCGCCCCCCTTTTGAACAATCACTACGGACGCGACGGAGCGCGTCCCTCCAATTTTATGACCATTAAACTTTATTTTATGAACATTAAACTTCGTTTTCATCCCCATTTGTGCCGGCACGCCGCCATGAGGGTTTTAACCCAAAAAAAAGGGAGGCGGTCAGCCTCCCTGCGGGATTTATCTCTTGGAGAACTGGAAGCGTTTCCGGGCCCCCGGCTGTCCATACTTTTTTCTTTCCTTGATGCGGGAATCACGCGTCAGGAAGCCGGCCTTTTTCAAGACAGCCCTTAACTCCGGATCATATTCGAGCAGCGCCTTTGATATTCCGTGCTTCACCGCTCCCGCCTGGCCGGCGATTCCGCCGCCCTCCACACTGATATTGAAAGAAAGCAACCCCTTTTTCCCCGTTATCTCCAGTGGCTGCTGGATAAGCATCTTCAGGCTCTCCCGCGTGAAGTAATCGTCGAAATTTCGCTTGTTCACCGTCCAGCTCCCAGTGCCCTCCTTCATATAGACCCTGGCAATGGCGCTCTTTCTTTTTCCCGTCGCGTAAAAACTTTTTTCCGTCATACACTTCTCCCCTGTACATTCGCCGAACAGATTATATGCGTAGTAAAAAATTATAACTCAAGTATGCGTGGACACTGCGCCTCATGAGGATGATCGCCGCCAGCGTAGATCTTGAGCTTCTTCATCATGGCGCGCCCCAGCGTGTTCTTCGGCAGCATTCCCCTGACCGCCGCCCTGATCAGCTCTTCGGGCTTTTCCTTGAGCATCTTCCCCGCCGCAGTCGCTTTTATCCCCCCCGGATACCCGGAATGGTGATAATAAATCTTGTCGGTAAGCTTCTTGCCGGTAAGCGCTATGCTGCCGGCATTTACGACAATCACAAAATCACCTGTATCGGTATGGGGGGTGAAAACGGGTTTGTGCTTCCCCCGTAAGCGAATGGCTATCTGGCTTGCCATCCTGCCCAGGATCTTGCCTTCGGCGTCCACGAGGTACCAGTCTCGCTGAACTTCTCCCTGTTTTGCCTGATATGTCTTCATCACTTCTCCATCTACATACGAATTTTAAGTGTGGAAACTACGCAAATTGTCGCCGTTTGTCAAGCAAAAACTTGCAGCCCAAAATCCGCGATTGATTTTGGCGAAGTAGTTTTTCTGATCGGAACGGCTAAAAAATCGCCTGTTAAGCTCGGCAGTGGCCTTAAAAAATGTTGTCAAAGCGGATATGAATCCCGGAAAAGGCGGCGGATCTCGCCAGCATTTTCCCCAGCTTCAATTCCAGAAAGCCGCCAACGAAGCTTTCCCTCTCTTTTAGCTTGCGCCGTATGGTGTAAAATGATGACGTGGGAATCTGATGGCAACTATTTCAGGGTTGCCTCCATGCCTGTTCCGGAACCGTCAAGAAAGTCGCAAGACCAAGAGCGCGACATGCCCCGAACTCGCCAAAGAGGGCAGTGGCGGTGTGGTGTTTGCGGCCATGACTGGCAATCTGCCATGCGACAAGCACACAACGTTCACCTACTGACACGTCTCCAAAGAGTTCAACCTGGAATTCTCCGAGGACAATCGCTTTACCTACAGGCTGGGGAAAGGTGAAGGATCCCGGGCAATCGAGTACGGCCCACAAGAACTCGGTAGATACAGAACCCCCTGCTGAGGCGACGGACGCATCGGGAATCCAGGGGCAGGCGACTAGTTCGCTCCCTTCGACGGGGCCCGGAAATACATGAAGACCATCACCCGGACCACGGTCCGGACCGCATACAAAGCAGGAGGGGAACCAGTGTGACGTGAATCCCCTGTAGCTGCACGATGCCGCCTCCGCCTCTTCGTAGCTCGGGCATATAGACGGTTCGAGCACGAACTTTGCGGGTCGTGCCTCGGCGAGAACGACGCCACCGTCGAGCAGAACGACACCCCCTTCTGTTTCTCGAACCTCCAACTCGGTATCGAGCGGTACCGGCAGCAGGAGTCGAACGGTGACAGCGGGGGCATCAACGAACTGCGAAAGACGCCCACAAACGTAGCCTCCGTTTCCGGATCTCGGAGGTCCTTGGAATCGCTTATCGATTACGATCATTCTGTCCTTCAATCCGGGACTCGCGTGATCAACGGTAAGACGAGTGGCCGCCCTTTTCGATATTTCAGTGTAAGTCATCCGTACCGTCCGTCCCCCATTGCAAGGGGTGCTTTTCTGTTAGCATCAACATTCATCCTTTCGATCCTATATCAAAGCATATAAAGAAAAGCTTTACTGAGCAAATATCAAAAAACAGACCTGATAAGTCATTGGCAATAACAGGCTTCTTGGTGGAGCGTTATAGCGTTATTTACTCGTCTCTCCCTTGCCACCTCGTGAAAAGGGAATTGTCAATCTCAAGGAGGTCTAAAATCTTTCCTAAAGTTTGATCCACTAAATCATCTATTGTTCGCGGGGAATGGTAGAAAGCAGGGACAGGCGGCAAAATTATACCACCAATATCTGCAACCCTGCTCATCAACTCCAAGTGGCCTTTATGAAGCGGCGTCTCTCTCACAACAAGTATCAGCTTACGTCGTTCTTTTAGAACAACATCAGCAGCCCTGATCAAGAGATTATCGTTATAAGAATGGGCAATGCCTGAAAGTGTTTTAACAGTGCATGGGGCAATTACCATTCCATATGTTTTAAAAGAACCACTAGAGATCGCTGCAGCCATGTTTTTCATATCGTAAACTTTATAAGCCAATTTTTGTACATCTTCGACTGTATAATCTGTTTCGATCATTATATTTTGTTTTGCCGCATCGGAAATAACCGCGTGCGTCTCGACCGGCATCTCTCTTAAAACTTTCAGTAACCTTATTCCATAAATTACTCCTGTTGCACCAGTGATACCAACAATAATACGTTTCACTCTTTAGATACCTCCGCAATAATCTTTTTTGTGATTGTCCTGCATATCTCTATGATTAGGCCAATGTCCTTTTTTTTCAGTTTGTCCCAGTGAATACCGGCAGCGACTACTACCATTTTGTTTAATTCTTTCGAAAGCTCCTCTGACATCTGTTTGGCCACCACATCTTCTTTGTGACCCACACGGGTAAAGACAGAGCTGGTGGAACTTATCTTTTTCGCATCCTTTATACTCGGCCTCGGCTGGGCTATCGAGACAGCGCCTATGTGAGAGCGACCACCGGTGAGGACAACAAAAATATCGCTACCAACAAGCATGGTACGCGCTGATACCTCAAAAACCCCCTCTTTCTGTGAAATATCAAAAAAAACGGTTCCTCGCTGTTTCATGTGAGTAGCCTGAATTCAAGTTTCCCTCCAACGAGGTAAATCATCATGATCAGGTTTTTCATTGTATGATATCCCTTGGCATCAGCTTTGGCAGCTTGGATGAGACTGTTGATCCCCTCAAGGATGCCATCCTGAGCCATTTCAATAAAACAGTTTTCTGAACGAGCCCAAGGAACCTCAATCTCAATGTCCAGACGATGATTTACCACATCAAACCCGCACGACGCCACATGCTATGGCGGTGTCAAACCCGGTGCCAACCGAAATAAATTCGTGTCTCTCATTATGATCCGTATCAACCTTCTTCATTCCTTGATAACGGACACCTATCCTTTTGCTAACCAGGGTGCACATACATTTTAGCGAAAAGCCAATATTTCAATCACATATTTTCGTCACTTATTATTTTCTTCAAAATTCTGAGGATGTTTTCACCAAGGACCTTGGCATTGCCGAGGCTCTTGGGCTGAGATAAGACCGCTCCCTTTTCCCGTGCCACCACCGAGACGCCGTTGAGAACGGCGGGAACGCAACAGACTCCCAGGGAGAGAAGAAAATTATGGAGGATGGTCAGTGTTATACCCTGGGAATTGGGTGAACCTCCCACGGCAATTGCCCCTCCGAAACAAATTCTGTCCTTAAAGGGTTGTTTATGGATAATGCCGTGAGTCCGGTTGAAAAGAGACAGTAACTGGCCCGTGATATTTCTGTTGTAAACGGGGCTGCCCAATATCACGGCATCGCACTGGAAAAGTTTCTCCAGGAATTCCTGATAATCATCTTCAACTATGCAAATGCCGTCTTTGGCGCAGGCATAACAGGCATTGCAAGGCGCCACACTCTTGCCACTCATGAAAAACTTCTGGATATGATGCCCCTCCTTGATAAAAGGCTCTATGGCTGCATTGATCAGCAGCTCCGTGTTCCCCTGTTTCCGGGGACTTCCTGATATGGCAAGTATATTGAACATAAGTGGCCCCCTTTTTCCTGCCCCTGAGGCATCCCAGTCAGCGCCGGTACGCTGGCTGTTACGATCCTTATTTGACGAAAACCGGCCCCCCCTTGCCCGACACTGATATCTTTCTGCCGGGCGGTCACGCAGCAGTTTCGATGAGCTTCATGATCATCCTACCATGAACGTTTCTGGCGGAATTTGAGTAACAAATTCTATGGCTCCTCGCCAAAATTAGAGTTTCAACAGTTTGCGGGCATTGCCTTCATAGATGGCATGACGCTCTGCCGGCGTGATTTCCAGGCTGTCGATAATTTCAATCGTCCACCTGATGTAGGCCGTGCCCTTCTCGGGATCAAAAGGCATGTCGGAGGCAAATAAAGCCTTTTCCGCTCCATAAAATTTAAGCCCGCAAATCGTGGCGTCGCGGGCGCCAAAAATCGCCGTATCTACATAAAACATGTGGAAATAATCAATCGGCCGTTTCTTCAGCTGCTTGAGCAGGACCGTATAGTCCTCATCGGAAGTGCGGCTGCCCAGTTGGTCCCAGCCCGGCCCGACCCGGCCGGCAAAATAAGGGATCATGGCGCCCAAATGGTGGACAATAATCTTGAGCGAGGGGAGACGGTCAAAGAGCCCGGCAAAAACGATGTGCGCCATGGCCACACTGGTCTCATAAGGCCAGCCGAAGGTCCACCATATTTCATAATGGCTCTTTTTTTCATTCTTGTAATCGGGGAAATCCGCCCCCCGGGCCGGATGGAGCCAGATGGGCCGGTCGAGCTCCACCATCAGGTCAAACAAAGGCATGGTTTCGGGTCTGGTCAAGGGACTGCCCAGAACGTTGGAAAACACCTGCACCCCCACCGCCCCCAGTTCGGAAACTGCTCGCCTGGCTTCCATGAGCAGCCCCTCGGGATCATTCATGGGCAGCGAAGCAATAAAGGCGGGAAAACGATCCGGGTATTTCCGGACGAGTTCCGCCATCCCGTCATTAGCTAAACGGGCCAGTTTTGTTGTAAGCGCAGGCGGGCCAAAAACCTCTATCGGTGGCGAACCCAGGCAGATGACCTGCTGGTAATCGCCGTACAAATCCATGATCCGGAAACGATCATCAAGGTCCACAATACAGGGGATATTGCGCACCCGCTTGTGCATGTCGGCGCCGTTCGGCGCTACCGTCACCATTTTGTTAAAGTATTCCCTCGGAAAAATGTGATTGAAAATATCTAATTTCATAATCTTCCTCCCCTCTCTCTATTAATAAGTTCGTTTAGAATAAGCCGGGTGATCTTTAAACCATCACCGTGGGTGTGATTTTCAACGCACGCTTTCTGGCTACCCTGTCGAGCAACTCGAGAATTATGACAGGAGTAACGATTACGATGCCTATGGCGTCAAATAAGATGCCGGGAATCATCAGCACCACACCCCCAATCATGAGAACAATTCTTTTCCACCAGACAAGCGGCGTAAACAGAAAGCCTTCCAGCCCTATCGCGAGAAACGTGACACCAATCAAAGCGGTTACGCATGCCTCAATGATGTCTTCCACGCTTCCCTGGAGCAGCAGGGCCGGTTTGTACGCAAAGATAAAGGGAACCAGATAGGCTGCAATTCCCAGCCGCATGGCCTGAAAAGCCGTCTTCATCATGTTTGCCCCGGCAATCGAGGCGGCGGCATAGGCCGCCAGACACACCGGCGGTGTCAGAAACGATAGGACGGCGTAATAGAATATGAAGAAGTGGGCCAGCAAGGGAGGAATTCCCACTTCGATTAATGCGGGAACCCCGATGGCCACCGTCAATAGGTATGCCGCGGTAACGGTCATCCCCATGCCGAGAATGCTCGACACAATGGCGGACATGAGCAACAACAGAAAAACGTTTCCATGAGCAAGGCCAATTAAAATGGAGGAGAATAAGAAAGCAAGGCCGGTGAGGGTCAGTATGCCAATAATGAGACCGGCACCGGCACTAGTCACTCCTACTTCCAAAAGACCCTTGCCGCAATCCCTGAGCAACACGAAAATGCCCCTCAGAGTCATACGACGCATTATAAACCCGAGTACCAGCGCAGTTACTATGCTTATCAACCCGGCAGTTTCAGCCTCCATCCAGGCGAAAAACAAGGTGTAAACGAGTACGACAAAAGGTACGGCCAAATACCAACCTTCCTTAATAACATTGAAAAAGCGAGGAAGCTCCGACTGGGGGAGGCCACTTAAGTTTTCTTTGGCGGCCCTCAAGTCTACCTGAATGAATACTGCCACATAGTACAAAATGGCAGGGATCATCGCCGCCAACGCTACCTTCCCATAGGGAATCCCCAGAAAAGTTGCCATCAGGAACGCCGCTGCGCCCATGATCGGCGGCATAATCGCGCCGCCTGTACCAGAAACAGCCTCTACCGCTCCCGCAAAATATGGCTTATAGCCCGCCTTTTTCATCAGGGGTATCGTAAATACTCCGATCGTCGCCACGTTGGCAACGGCGCTCCCCGAGATCATGCCAAAGAGAGAAGATGCCAGAATCGAGACCTTGGCCGGACCGCCTCGAAATCTTCCCATCAGGGAAAACGCGACATCGTTGAATAGCTTGCTCACGCCGACTTGGGTAACTGTCTGGCCAAAGAGGATAAAAACCAGAACAATGGTGGTTGCGACCTCAAGAGGCATACCCAATATTCCCTGCGGATCAAGATAAAGATAGGTGGCGCAAGTATCGTAGGTGACGCCTTTTGTTTGAAGTATGCCCGGCATGAAAGGGGAAAGAAGTGCATAGACCAGAAAAACGATGACGATCACGGCAAAGGGTAACCCCACGGTCCTGCGCGATGCCTCCAGTGTCAACAGGACGGCGGCAATCCCCAGAATCACCCTTTCCGTCTGTATAAGCCCGATATCTATAGCAATCGCCTTGTAGTAAACAGCCACATACATACCGGTTGCAATCGCTACGATCGAGCAAACTAAATCATACCATGGAAGCTTATCGAGGGCGGATTTCTTCCTGATCGGGATCAAAATAAACGCGGCGGCGATCACTAGACCGTAGATGCAGCCAATGTATTGCTGGAGATAAAGGGAAACACGGAAGTAGGATGGAAGGTTAAGGATACCGATGATCCCTATAGTAGGGATTAACGCCAGGACAATGTCAGAATAGACCTTGGCAGGCCCGAGTAACTGCCGGAAACGGGTGCCTCCTCCTTCGTCTTTTTCTTCCAGGCTGCTCTTCTCGCTGTTCGTCTTCATTTGTGGACATCCTCCGAAGTTAAAGGCGTATTGGCACTCGCTACCCTTTTTTCTCGCTCAGCAGCTTTTTCTGGATTGCTTCCATCTCCTTGGTCCAAACACCCTTTTCTTTATAGAATTTGATGGCCCCCGGATGATAGGGGACTACTGCTTCTTTAGATACAAACCTGTCCGGCACCCAGTCTTTCAATAGTTGATGAACTTTATCGAAATCCTTGTAGTTTTCCCAAAGAGCCTTGGTGATAATATAAACAACGTCATCGGGGACTTGTTCGCCTACAATAAGGTAAATGTCGTAAGCCCACACGTATTGTTCCTTCTCCACCCCCGTATTTCCGGGACCCGGTTTCACTTTGTAGGGGTAGCCGGGGTGAAACTTCCTGGTTCTCTCCAGTGCCTGAGGAGATGTATCTACGCCCAGAAACCTGGCACCCTTCTTGGCATTAAGCTCTTCAATGATGCCCATACCGAGAGCAGCCGTTCCTGAAACATCAGCCCTGCCGTCCATCACCATTTTTACTCCCTCCACCACGGAGTTAACGGGCACGGGTATTATATCTTTCCATTCCAGGTTGCCGTTCGCAAGGTACGCTTCGACTTGGGCCTGCAATGAGGGCGTGGGGAAGTTACCGCACACCCTTTTCCCCTTCAGATCGGAGTAGTTAAATATACCTGAATCCTTGGCAACTACGAGACCACCCAGATTAGGGACCGTTACGGCGAGCAGGCGAACAGAAAAACCTTTCTTGCCGGACAGCTTTCCATAGACTGATTCACCGAGGTATCCCTTCTCGGCATCCCAAACATTCAGGACACCCAGCTCTATATCGCCCCTTTCCATGTAGGGAAGCCAGGCAGTTGGTCCAGCCATTGGTTTAGGAATGCCCCGTATTTTTGTATGATCTGATATGGCCTTGGCCGCTGCCGTCCCGACAGAATTAAAAAAAGAACCTACCGGATGGGTCCCTATACTTACGGTACTGGGAAGTTTTTCGGCAGCCGTTGCAGCGTACGCCCAGAAGAGAATTGTTACCAAACCAAGTAAAAGCCTAAATATCACCCTTTTCATAATCAATACCTCCTTTTTTACCGAATTCCATTAGTTAAGATAAAATTGCTTTTCGGCGGAAAGCAATCGAAACTCTTTCTTGTATAGCCCGTTCATCATTCTTTCAATTTTTAAACCTACGTCTTGGTTTCTTACCTAAATATTGGTGTCAATTTTTTTAACCTATATCATTACGAGTTCAGCCTCTCTAAATGGAATTTGGCAACAACCCGTGTGTTGTGACTCCTAACCCTTACATGGATGCCAACTCACAGATCTCAATCAATACCTGTTCAGTAGTTTTAGGATCGAAAAAGGCAACACGTCCATGAGCTCCTTGCTTGGGATAACCCTTTATAAGTCTTACCCCATTCTTTTCAAAATCCTGGATGGTCTTTTCTACATCATCGACTTCAAAACAGATATGGTTTATGGTACCCTTCTGGGAACGGACAATGCTCCCAAGTCCTTTCTCAGCATCCAGGAAGCATATAAGCTCCATCTGTGAATCGCCGACCGGGAAAAAGGCAATTTTTACACCGAGCTCCGTTAGTTCTGTCGTTTCAGTGCAGGTCAGACCAAAACCCTTAAACTTGGCAAGGGCACGATCCAAATCCTTTACTACGATTCCTATATGTGATATTTTATTAATCATAATTTACTCCTTCAATACCTCTTTTCAAAGAGCTTAACCTTTCCCGATGTCCGTTCAAGACTCTCGGGCGTTACGAATTCGATATATGGCTTGAACCTCAAAATATCTGACATCTTCTCCTCCATCTCACGCCTTAGACCCTCTATGTCATTCGGTGACATGCCCTCTCCGAATTCTACCTTCATTTTAAGAGGAGGGACAACTCTCGGAGGAGGGGTTTCCAGTATGATTTTAAAAGACCCTGTAACCCTCGGGATAAAGGAATTAATAACGTTTCGTATGGCAGAAGGGAAGACGTTAATTCCTTTTACTATCAACATATCGTCAATTCTCCCAACAAACTTCACACGGATCCCAGGCGATCCACATTCACATCCCTCTGTGAATATCTGAATAATATCACCACTATCATAACGAAATGGTGGTACAGCTTCCCAGTCCAAAGAGGTTAATATTTTCTGCCCCACCGCGCCGTCCTTCCACTCGACAGGTTTTTTCGTCTCGGGATCGATGATGTCATAATAGAGGCAATGGTCTTCACATACGACATGCATGCCGTTATAAGTCTCCGAATCACAGGAGATCATAAAAATACCCCACGGGACCCCAGCCGCATCAAAAATCTTTGCCCCATATGCCTCCGTAATCTTCTTTCTCACCTCTGGAAGGCCTGCACCGGGTTCTCCTGCACAAATGATCCGCTTTATGCCGAGTTGCCCAACATCTTTTTGGATCACCTTCGGTGCCTTTTCGATCAGATGTTCGGCATATGAAGGGGTACAGAGGAGCGTCTGAGGTCTTGTTTGATCAATAAACTGAAGAAGACGTTCGGTACCTGCCTCAGCGCCAACAGGCACCACACGCGCCCCCATTTTTTCAAGGGCCCTAATGATTGGAATCCCTGCAACCCACATACTCAACCCAAAGGCATGTAACACAGTCTCGCCTGGCCTAATTCCTGCCCGCCAGAATCCCCTTGCGAGCACCTCATTGGTCACTTTAATGTCCCTTTTTGTGAACCCGTAGAAGGTGGGTAATCCGGTTGTACCGGAAGTGGCGGATACCCCAACAACCTTTTCAACAGGGGCACATAAGATCGAACCAAAGGGATGACCGAGCTGGCTAAGAGTCTCCGTCTGGCCATTCCGATGTTCTTCTTTCGTTATAAATATAGGGAGGTTTCTAAAATCTTCGAGGCTATTAATATCTTCCGGTTTTGCGCCGCAATCAATAAATTTCCTCCTATAGAAATCCGAATGTTTGTAAATATACATCATCTGCTTTTTCAATTTCCGAAGCTGAACTTTTCTAATTTCTTCTAAAGGCATGGTCTCCATCTCTTCGTTCCAGAACTTTAACTCCCTCATTTTCTTTCTCCTTTTATGGTATTAGTGCCTTAATCTCTGAATCCTGCCAAAAAAAGCAAGAAAATTATGCCGCCATCTTTATAAGTTCTTGAGTTGACGCGGCTAAAAATGCGTTTAAAATATTTGCTAATTTTATTCCTTCGGTCGTCATTTGATATTTGTTTTGTTCGGGGAGTTTTCTTATAATGCCATGCTCCCTAAGCAATTTCAGATAACGACTGATGCGTGCTGATAATTGTTTGTCCGTTCGGCCCTGTTATCCCTAACAGCTCATTAATCTTAACGTTAATATTGACATCACTTAGGGCCGCCAATCCCCCCAAAAGATTTGCTTAAACCAACCACTTCAATCAGCATCTCTTGCAACCCCCGACACCGTTCTGCTTCTTATTATCCTTGCGGCCGTTCCCACCAACCCCTTAGGAACTCAACAACTAAACCGTAAAGTCGCTTCAGTTTTTGGCAAGATATTTTTCATGACCTGTGGGAAACCTTTGCTGTAAAGTGATTTCTGCGATTATTTTTTAATCCAATTTTTAAAATATGCGCATATTTTTGGTTCCGGCTCGTCCGGGTTAGGTAGTTTAAAAATTATGTCGGAGAAGGGGAAATGATTCTCCGCACAATCATCCTCAGTTCTTCAGGAGTAGGTTGATACCGACTCACTTCAAGCAAAGGACTTCCTAATACGGAATCAACTATAAGCTCCACTTGTTTTTCAGCTATCAAGGTTTCTTTTTCTAAACCTCTGGTTATTCCCAAAACATCCAATTTCAAAATCATTTTTCTCAGGGTCTCTACCACCTCCTTAGCTCTACCTTGCAAAGAAGGCTTTTCCCCTTTATAACCATTACCAATAACAGGAAGTAATGCAGCCAATCTTTCATAACAACAATCTGAATAATAGTATTCTAAGAGATGAAAAAGAGTATTTGTGACCGCATGAGAATGTGGAATTTTAAGGTAGCTCCCTAGTGGGTGTGCTATAGCATGGCATACTCCTAGTCGCGCATTAGACATTGCCATTCCTGCCATGGTACTAGCCCAGAGAAGGTCTCCTTTTGAAGAAACATCTTCCTCATGCGATGCCTTCCAAACATTTTTATAAATCAGTTTGATTGCGGAAATCGACAAAGAATCTGTAACAGGTGTTGATAGTTGAGAGAAATATGCTTCAAAAGCATGACTAAAAGCATCCATAGCTGTAAAGGAAATCCATCGAGGCGGAAGCGTTTCGAGTAAATGCGGATCAAGGAGTGCTACCATCGGGAATAGCAGAGAACTCACTATGGTCATTTTTTCCTTTTTTTCGGGATCAGAAAAAACAGCAGCTGGGGATACTTCACTACCTGTGCCACAACTTGTAGGGAAGGCGATGAGTGGAAGTGGCGGCCTGACGATTTTGTTGCGCCCAACGTAATCGAGAATCTTTCCATCATTGGTTGCAAGAACCCCGATTCCTTTGGCTACATCAATAGCACTCCCCCCCCCGATGGCAACAATAGCGTCACTCCTAACAGTTTTCCAGAATTCAAACCCTTCCTCCACTGTTTTATTGCTAGGATCCGATTCAATATTAGCCCATGAATGAAAGTCAATCATTGAATCAGATAATGGCTTTTTAAATCTCTCTATTATGCCACTCGCCATAACCCCTGGATCGGTAACGATTAATATCTTCCGTATCCCCAGTTCATTAAGTAAATCAGGTAAATAGGTATGAGAACCGGGCCGATAAATTACCCGTGTTGAAACCGAAAATTGTTTCATGATTTCCCCCCTTCAACCCAAAATTATAACCCCAACCGTGTTGGTACAGAACTCCATTCGGAGGTCGAGGCCGGCATCCCCCTGCCGCGGGGGCGAGTCAAACCCCCGCCCCCGAAAACTATCACTCCACGCAAGCAACGGGCCTCCTGGAGTACTCGTTCACTCTATGGAGTACTCCATCTCAAGATCCAAAAAGTCTGCCCCTTGTCCTTCCATTAGACTAAAATTTCATGGGGACGTAATTATTTGGCCCCATGATCCAATGATATTTGCCATCCCTAATTATCACCATTCTTCGATCCTTTGGGATTAGGATCTCCCCATTCTTTGTAATGGTAATATTATAGGTTGTTCCTTGGTAGTCTTTAAGATTTTCAAGTCCTTTTCGAATCTTAAGCCTGTCCTTATCAATTTCTCCAGGGAGATTTGTCACTCCTTCTTCTTCAATGACTTTTCTTGCCAACATAAGGGCGTCGTACCACCAGAAATGCCAAGAGGCAGGCTCTGCACCCTTCGAAGGAAATCGTTTTTCCCATTCTTTAATCAATCTTTGAGTTTCAGGTTTTTCCTGACGGCCAACTCCCCAGTTCGAGAGGTAAAAAGTGTTATTTGCTGCCTGTCCTGCAAGTTTAAGATAGCTGGGTTCAAGAATTCCAGCACTGACGCCATAGATGGGTTGGTTCATCCCTTGCTTCCGTAATTGCTTAGCAATATTCGCAGCATCCTGTGCAAAGGCTGAGATGAGAACGAAATCTGGGTTGAGAGGCTTAATTTGCGTCACCTGAGCACTATAGTCTATATCTCCTGACTGGAAGGTGGTTTCCTTCAATATCTTAACTCCAACTTTGGCCAGAAGTTCTGGAGAAAGCTCCACACCGTTTTTTTTATTATATCGGTCCTTTATATCCGAAATGGTTGCACAAGTCCTGAGGTTAGGAAAGTTTTCCCTAAATTGTCTCACACCGTCCTCCGCTTCCTCGTACGTTCCCTCTCGCAGGCGAAAAGTCCACGGCCTATTACGTTCCGTAAGCCCGTCCACGGCTGCATTAGGAGACAGAGTGGGAAGACCTGCTTTATTGGCAATTGGAAAGGAGGCTTCGGCCTCACCACTCAGACAAGGTCCTATGACCATCAAAAGATCATTCATTGAGATAAATTTCTTCATAATACTTACAGCTTGATCCGCCTTACTTCCAGTATCAAAAAATATGAGCTCCAGGGGAATTCCCCCGATCTTTTTTTGAATGTCATCATAGGCAATATCTAAGGCGATCTTGGTGCTTATACCGTATTGCGCAGCAAGACCAGTATAAGGAGCATAAACGCCAATCTTAACAACCTTCCCTGATAATTCAGCGTACAGCGGAACGAGAGTGAGAAAAAAGACAGAAAAAGATGTTAGAATTAATACGATAAGTGACGGTTTTTTTTTCATAGCACTACCCTCCATACTATTGAGCGATAATTGCGCTCTCACAAAAACAATTCCGAAACTTCATTGGAAACGCAAAAGTCATTTAAAGACTATCATCCAATCACCTCCTCCCAATCCTTCCTTTATGAAGGAACACTTTAAATAAAAAGCCTTGGACTTTCTGTATCACTTCGCGATCAATCACACCTTGAGGTCGCAAGACCATTGTGATAATCAAAACTGCCCCATAAAAGACAATGCGCCAATCGGAAAGAAATCGAAATATTTCAGGAATTAGAGTGAGAGTTAAGGCTCCGAAAAAGGGGCCCCAATAAACCCCAACTCCTCCAAAGACGCAGAACATTAGGATTTCGACCATCCTTTCAAAACTGAAAGCGCCTGGCTCAATATATAGAATATAGTGAGCATAGAACCCACCCGCCACCCCAGCGATGAAAGAACCCATGCCATAGGCAATTACCTTTTCACGAAAGATGTTTACACCAAAGGCTTCTGCAACATCTTCATTATCTCGGATTGCTATTTGGGTTCTCCCGGGACGAGAATTTTGCGTTCTTTGAAAGAAGATCATTAGAATGCCGATGGCTACAACAATTGCAGCAAGGTTTGTGTGTGGAGGGATTGCAAATATTCCTTCAACACCTCCCAACCATTCTGTATTGGCGACGATTACCCTAACAATTTCCCCAAAGGCCATCGTCAAGATAGCCAAGTAAAGACCTTTTAGGCGTAGCGCAGCCAAACCAGTGACTATACCGACTACAGTTGCTATTATTCCTCCAGCAATTAGAGAGGGGATAAAACCTATTCCATACCTTACTGTCAAAATGGTGCATGTATACGCTCCAATCCCCATGAAAGCAGCCTGACCTAAAGCAAGAAGGCCTACTCCCCGGGGCAAATAGAAGCTGTAAGCTAACAAGATGTTGATACCCGCAAGGGTCAGTATAGAGTTCAAGTAAGGGCTCATTTTGATTAATCCTCCCTATGTACTGGTGGAAGAGTCCCAAACAATCCTAAAGGTCTAAAGAGGAGAATGATAATCACAAGGACAAAGGTCCAGAGATCTTTATAGGTTGTGGACAGGAAGCTCGTGCTCAAGATCTCAATAAGCCCCAAAAGAATTCCCGCTAGCATTGCCCCATGGACACTCCCAAAACCTCCCAACAGCATAACGACAAATCCCTTAGTTACGAAGATCGTACCTAAAAAAGGAGAAATTGCACCGTACGTAAGGCCAACTAGTACTCCAGAGAGACCTGCCAGCATGCTGGCAATCCCAGAGACAATAAGGATGATATGGTTGATATTGATTCCCAGAAGCCGGGATCTTCGGAAAGATTCGGATGTCGCTCGAATGGCAATCCCTGTTTTCGTTTTTTGCAGAAAATAATGAAGCAACATCATCATCGCAAGAGCAATCCCAAGGACCGTCACATTTATTGAAGAAAAAACAGAATTTCCAATATTAAAGATTCTTCCTTGAACAATATTTTCAGGAAAAGAAACAGGAACTCCTCCCGTGTATTTATTAGCCATTTCCTGAAAGATTAGAGAGAAACCTATCGACGAGATCATTGGGGCCAAGTAATATTCTTTCTTTCGTCTAAGAGGCTTAAATGCTGTGACGTCCATTAGTACGCCTAAGAGGGCCGTTGCCATAATTACGATAAGAACCGCCAGCGCAATATTCAGTCCTGTGAATGTTAAGATCACCCAAGCCATCAGTGCCCCAATCATCATCACCTCTCCAAGGGCAAAATTAAGTAAATGAAGGACCCCGATAAGGAGAGTAAAGCTAATCCCCACCAAAGAATAAATGCTCCCCAAGATAATGCCATTAATTATCTGTTGAATGATCATCTATGTTTCCCTCGTTTCATTTTCTGCCGGCGGAACCTCACCGAGATAAGCTTCTCGGACTTTTTTATTGCGAAGGAGATTGGAGGCGAGGTCTGAAAGAATAATCTCGCCTGTTTCAAGGATATATCCTCTTGCAGCATAATTTAATGCTTTTTGGGCATTCTGTTCAACCAATAAGATAGTAATTCCTTCTTGTTGAAGCTGTGAAATGATCCTGAAGAGTTGAGAAACTAATAAGGGACTGAGCCCAAGTGAAGGCTCGTCAAGCATCAGCAATCGAGGTTTTCCCATCAAAGCCATTCCGATCGCTAGCATTTTTTGTTCTCCACCGCTGAGAGATCCTGCTATCTGGTTTTTTCTCTCACCTAATTTCGGGAATCTTTGGTAAACTGATTCGATATCTTCTTTGAAACTCCCTCTATCCTTGCGGCAATAGGCTCCGATGATGAGATTCTCGCGGACGTTCAAACGACTTAGGATTGCCGTCCCGTCAGGAACTTGGAGGATTCCTCTCAAAACGATTTCATGAGGAGGGACCTTTGTTATATCCTCTCCACAAAACCGGATCGAACCTTGGTCAGGTTTAATGAGCCCTGAGATTGTATTAATGAGAGTTGATTTCCCTGCTCCATTAGATCCAAGCACCGTAACGATCTCTCCTTTATTTACAATTAAGTTGATTCCCTTCAAGGCCTGAACTTTTCCATAACACGTGTAAAGATTCTCTATAACAAGCATCTACTTAACCTCCTCCTCCCCGAGATAGGCATGAATAACGGTTGGGTCTCGAATAATTTCCGCTGGAGGCCCTTCTGCGATCTTCTCTCCGTAATTTAGTACAGTAATAATGTTCGAGACACCAATAACAAGCCGAATGTTGTGCTCAATGAGCATAATAGTGATTCCCATTTTATTAATTTTATGGATCGTTTTATTCAATTCTTCCAGTTCATGGGAGGTCAAGCCTGATCCCGGTTCATCGAGTAAGATTAATTTAGGTTCCATAGCCAAAGCCCTAGCGATTTCAAGTTTCCTTTGATCAGGGTGAGAAAGATTAAGAGGCATTATATCCTTCTTATCCTTTAAACCCATAAAGCTCAAAAGCTCCAAGGCCTTTTTATATGTTACTTCCTCTTCTTCCAATTCCCTGAAAGGCAAGTTGAAGAACACACGAAGAAAACCATTTCTGGTCTTGCTATATCTTCCAAACATGACGTTTTCGAGAACGGTTAATGTTGGAAAAAGATAGATATTCTGAAATGTTCGGCCGATTCCAAGCATTGCGATACGATTCGGCCTCAGCCCTTCGATGGGACGTCCATCAAATCTAATTGTACCACTGCTCGCTCTTAGCATCCCGTTTATAAGATTAAAAAGAGTTGTTTTCCCGGCTCCGTTAGGCCCAATGATGGCATGAATATCTCCTGCCTTGATACGGAGGCTTACGTTATTAACGGCCCTAAGCCCTCCAAATTTCTTTGAAAGACCAATAATTTCTAATAAATATCTTCTCTCTCCTTTTGAATATTGCATTCCTTCTTACCTTCTAACTCAACTTTCGCACACGTTTAAGCGAGTCTATCTATCTGTTTTTTAACAATAAGCGGCGTTATTTTGCCATGCAAGTAGCCACCTTGCCCCATAAATTGGGGGTAGATCTTTGAGAAACCGGTCGATCAGGGATCGAAGCAGTTCCCTATTCATTTCCGTGGCGGCGCCCATTGCCTGCTCCAGAAATACCAGCACGAGGGCTAATGCTTCAGCGAAGGTCGTCTGCCGGAGCTCTTCGCAACAGGCGTGAAACAGAGTCCCAAGGGTTCGGGGATCCTTGTTGGTCCTCTTAGCGAGGGCCAGACATATCGGCAGCACACCACGGTGGCATGGGCGACAAGAGCGTCATAGGACCGACCCTGGCACTCTTTGGCAAGATTGAGAAACGACTTGGCCATCTTGAAGAATACCTCTATGTCCCATCTGCGTTTATAGGTCGTGACGATCTCCTCGTCACCCAAGGCGATATCGGTGGACAACAGGGCCAACCACTTTTTGGAGCGCCTGTCCCGGACGAATACGATCTTTGCCGGGACCGGGATGCCTTGGTCATTTTCCCCGATCTCGACCATGATCGAAGCAAGAATCTTTGCGCGACCGCGACGCTTGCGGATCTTCCTATATATGGCCGCCAGATGGAGATTTTCCCCATGGTAGCTATAGAAGATCTTTTCCGTGACCTTGAGCATGCAGATGGTATGCACCCCCTTCGCGAGCAACTTCCTTATGGTTGCGGGAAAGGCAAACCAGCTGTCGAACAGAAGATACTTGGCTTGGATCCCGCTTGCGATGGCCTCGGCCACAGTCTCGACAAGGACATCGGTTGCCTTGCGGATGCCTTCCCGGCGACGTTTTGCCCCGTTTGTTCGGCGGTCAAGGTCCTTGCGCAATGGAACCAGCCGGTTCTTTTCCTTGCTGGAAGCCAGCAGTGCATAAAGAGATGGGTAGAAAACTGATACCGTCGGACCATCCCAGGGTGAGCATCCTGAATCCACGGTAATACCGATTGTCGGTATGGTCAAAGACCCGCGACAACAGCTCGACATACTTGCTCCGATTGCGGCGGTAAAGCGTATCATCGGCGATCAGCACATTCATGTCGGTGGCACCGGTCAACGGCTCAAGCTCTTGGCTGATAACCCGGGAACTCAACAGCAGAAGGAATCTCCGCCAATTGGTATGTGCCGAGTTGAGAAACCGATATACCGTGTCCTTGGCCATGCCGCAACTTCCCCCGGCTTCGAGGGTGCGGAAAAGGTTCTTCCCGGTTAAGGCCAAGGAGACCAGAACCCGGAACACTGAGACCGGAGAAATGCCCTTCTCCTTGTCGATGTTGCTGCGCTTCAACAGGCTGCCGATTTTCTGATTGAGAAAGAACTGATGAATCTTGTTTTCACAGGAAACAATGTCTGATACAATCTGGCTCATGGCGTCACCTCGTGCGTTAATGGATTTTGTTGGCGAATAAAACCCATATATCACACTTTGTGACGCTATACTACTAATAATTACAATATATTACATGTTTTTCGCTCCTGCGAAAGTTGAGCTCTCTAATCTGTGGGTGCGTGGACCTTATTCCCCTCGTTCAATTTTTTCTTCATTACAGCGTCTATCGATTTTACAAGACTTTGGCCGCCATCGACCGGAATAATCGTGCCATTAATGTGCCGCGCTGCAGGAGAGGTCAAAAACCGTACTAACGCTGCAACATCTTCCGGCCTTCCCGCGCTTTCCAACCGCTCATTTCCAAAAGATCTCCGACTCATTGCTGTCTCTATCAAGCCAGGGGCGACAAGGTTGATCGTAACCCCCGTACCGATGAATTCCTTGGCAGCGGTCAGCGTTAACCCACACATCCCTGCCTTCGCTGAAGCATAGTGGCTCTTCCCGTATAATCCTGTAATACCCGCCATTGATCCAATAAGAACTATTTTCCCATATCCTTGGGTAACCATAATCCGGGCCGCTTCCTTTACACAGAAAAAGCTTCCCATCAGATGTACCTGAAGCATCTCCTTAAAATCCTCTTCTTCCGTCTCCCATATGTGCCTTTCTGGCATCGTTGATCCAGCACAATGAACCAATATCCCAATTCCCCCATATTCACGCGCAAGGCTGCTGAAAAGATCCCGAACTTCCTTTCCATCTCTCACATCCAAACCATAAGCAGTCATTCGAGGTGAGTTTTTAGCGCGCTCTTCAGCAGTGCTCAAAATCATGTCTGTAACAGCGACTCGATAATTAGCAACGTCAAGCATTTCCGCGCAAGCGCCCCCTATACCCGATCCGGCACCCGTTACCACGGCAAGAGTTGATGGCCCCTTTTTACAAACCATATCCTTTACACCCCCAAGTATGCACGCCTTACTTCTTCGTTACCAATCAGGTTCTCCGCATTATCAGTTAACACGAGATTTCCTGTTTCAAGAACATAGCCTCGATTAGCCAACTCCAATGCCAACAGCGCATTCTGTTCCACCAGCAAAATCGTCTTACCCTGTTCGCGGAGCCTCACAATAACATCGGCCACAAATTGCTTCATTATAGGAGCAAGCCCCATTGTCGGTTCATCCAGCATAAGCAAATCAGGGTCGGCCATCAAGGCCCTCCCTATAGCCAACATCTGCTGCTCACCGCCGGAGAGAGTCGTTGCAATCTGTTTTTTTCTTTCATTCAAGACCGGAAAAAGCGAAAAAACAAAATCTACCCTCGTTCTCAATATCGCCCCGTTTCTGATGCCGTAACCCCCTATTTGGAGATTCTCAAGGACGGTCATTTCCGGGAATATCTTTCGGCCTTCGGGCACCTGGCCAACACCCATTCTGAGGACTTTATAAGGTCCCAGACCTTTAAGGCTTTTTCCGCAATAGCGAATCTCTCCGGCACTGGGTTGGATCAAACCTGAAACAGTATTAATCAAGGTCGTCTTACCTGCTCCGTTGGCTCCGATGAGGGCCACGATCTCTCCCTTTTCTACTCGCAAATCAATCTCTTTGAGTACTGTCCTTACACCATATTTGACTTGCAGATGATTAATTTCCAACATTCTTGTGACCCTTTGTGCCTATGTAGACTCTTATAACGTCTTCGTTCCGACTTATTTCGTCTGGCGTACCCTCTGCTATTACTAATCCGAAATCGAGCACCACGATGCGCTCACAGATGTTCATGATAAACTTCATGTCATGCTCAACAACAACAATAGTGATATTATCTTTTTTTAGCTTTCTAATCAGCGACATGAGATGGTTTGTTTCTGCAGAATTCATTCCCGCTGCTGGTTCATCGAGAAAGAGAGTATTGGGTTCACCCATTAAGGTAACACCCAGGCTCAACAGCTTTTGATTGCCATACGAAAGTGTTCCCGCCCGCTGGGAGAAAAGCTTCTCCAACCCCAGGAAACATGCGATATCAGCAGCTTTTTCTCTCACCGCACTCTCATATTTTCGACACCGTGCCGTATAGAATAGGTCATCCATGAGTTTAGTCTTGGCCTTCGCGTGACCTCCAATTATCAGGTTCTCAGTAACCGTCAATTCTCCGAATACACTGATCCGTTGAAAAGTTCGATAGATCCCCAAACGCGCGATGCGGTCAGGGCGTAAATCAGTAATGTCTTGCCCGGAGTAAATTACCCGCCCTTTGTTTGGTTTGGTAAATCCCGAGAGCACATTAAAGAACGTCGTCTTCCCGGCCCCATTAGGCCCTATTATCCCTAACAGCTCATTACTCTTAACATTAATATTGACATCATTTAAGGCTGCCAATCCCCCAAAGTATTTGCTTAAACCAACCACTTCAATCAGCATCTCTTGCGACCCCCGGCGTCATCCTGTTTCTTATCATCCTTGCGGCCGCTCCCACCAACCCCTTCGGCATAAAGAGGACACTTATCAACAATACGATACCGAATATAACCCAACGCCATATCCCAAATACGTGAAGATACTCTTGAAGAAGCGTAAATATTACTGCTCCGACGATGGGCCCCACAATAGTTGCCTGCCCACCCACCCAGACCATTACTAACATCATCGTCAGATAGTCAAAACCGAAGACATCTGGAGAGACAAAGCGCTCGAAATGCGCATAAAAGCCACCGGCCATACCGCCAAACATAGCGCTGATAATGAACGCCTGAAGTTTGATCCGGTAGGGATTGATTCCCAAGGATTCAGCCAACTCCGCGTTTTCCCGGATGGCCACGTACGCACGCCCCGTCCTTGTGTTTACAATTCTTATATTTATCATGATTATAAGTGCAACCAGGATAACCATCAAGTAATAAAGCCCAACATTGTTCTTCAGAACGAAGCCGAGAAGTGTCGGATAGGGGATACCGGTAATGCCGTCAGGCCCACCGGTAAAATCCATCCAGTTCCACGTTATTAAAAAGAAAATCTCATTAAAGGCTAGTGAAACTATAACAAAGAAAGGGCCTTGCATCTTCAGAGTAGGCAATCCGATCAGCAAACCCACAAGCCCGCAAACCGCTATTGCACTGACCATTGTGATAATGAAATTGGCTCCTGCGTGCGATGAAATGAGGGCAGCCGTATAAGCTCCAAGCCCAAAAAAAACCTGATGACCAAGTGGAAATTGTCCCACATAACCCAGAATCAGATTCAACGATAAAGCCATCATTGCGAATATACCCGCCATTATAACCACATGATAGAAGTAAGGGTTCGTAATACCAAGCGGTAGAATCGCTACAAACAAAAAGATTAATCCGAGTAGTTTTGGTTTCAATTCGTCTGGTTTCACTTGTTAAGCCTTTTCCCGGTAAGTCCGTTAGGAAAGAACAACAACACAATTATGACAAGGCCAAATCCGAATACATCCTTGAAAGCAGTGGTCACATAGGCGGCTGTTAAGCTCTCGACTACCCCTAGTGTCATCCCTCCGGCCAGCGCACCCATGACGCTGCCCATTCCGCCGAAAATAACCACGATGAACGCTTTCATTATCGCCATGTGCCCCATATTCGTATCCATAGACAGCACGGGGCCAAGTAGGGCGCCAGCCACTGCGGCGATACCGCATCCAAATCCAAAAGTTGTCTGATAAACCAGATTTACATTGACGCCCATAAGGGCTGCAGTATTCTTATCGAGAGCCACGGCACGTATGGCCCGCCCAAATCGACTTCTCTTTATAAAGCTGTTGAAGCCAAGAACAAACAGGACCGAGAACAGGATAATAATAAGCCTCTGTTGGGTAATGAATACGGACATCAGCTCAATTGTTTTATCAGCAAAGGGAGAGTCTATACGTCTCGGGTCGGGACCGAATACAATCAGAGCAAGGTATCCCAGGATGATCATCAAAGCGTAGGTGACCATAACCCCAGGCAGGTGGCCTTCCCGGAATCGAACCGGCCTCAACAAAATCTGTTCAGAGATGACCCCTAAGGCACCCACTACCACAAACGCTACTGGGATTGCTAAAAGGTACGGTAATCCAAGCAGGCTCTCAACGTAGTAGGTTGCGAAAGCTCCGAGCATATAGAACTGCCCGTGTGAGAAGTTTACAATGTTGAGGATCCCAAATATTATGGTTAGCCCCAGGGCTACGAGTGTATATATGCCGCCCATGCAAAGACCATTAACAATATTCTGCAGCACTATATCCATATTCAGTCACCGTTTGTAAGCCTAGAGTTCCAAAGGTCTAATACACCCGAACAAATTTACCCTTCTGAACCTGGACAATCTTTGTTGTGATCTGGGCTTGCCCGTTCCCATCAAAAGTAATCAGTCCGCGCGGACCGTCAAACTGTGACTGCCGTAAACGGTCAGCTATCTTTGCGCTGTCCTTGTCGGTTCCGGCTTTGTCGATCGCATTTGCCAAAATCAACATAGTGTCCCATCCCATCGCCTCATAGAGACCGCACTCCTTACCGGAACGTTTCGGGAACTCCTCGATAAAAAGTTTCATGCCAGGATTTTTGGCACTTGGATCATAACCAGTATATACGTACATCCCTTCTGCACCCTCACCTACCAGTTCGACAAGTTTCGGATTAAAAAGTGCTCCGGCCCCCAGGATTTTGACGTTTGTCATCCCTAAGTTGCGCAGCTGCTTTATTATATTGGCACCTTGTTCGGTCTGGGCAACGATATAAATGCTCTCTGTTTTCATGCTTTTGGCTTGCGTTAATTGGGCCGAAAAGTCTACATCCGCAGAACCGAAAAATCCGCTGTACACTACCTTTGGGTTGCCTAATTCCTGGTACAACTGGCTGTAAATCTTCGTCTCTAGCTGGCCATACTCATCGTTTTTTACGATTAATGCTATAGTCTTTAGTTTTAGCACTTTGCTGACAAAATTAGAGAAGGTTTTTGAATGCATTGCACTCGTGGAGTTATTCCGAAAAAACAGTTTTGCTCCTCTCTCGGTTAACATAGGCGAAACAGCAACGGGCGTGATCAATACGACTTTTGATTCTTCCGTAACCTGTTGCAGGGCGCTCGTCGCGTTTGAACAAAAATCTCCTATAATAACTTTCGTGTCATTTTGTGCAATGAGCCTTTTGGCTGCTGATACCGCTTGAGCTGGCTGGCATACGCTGTCTATGAGATCCAGCTCAACTTTTCGGCCACCAAGGATGCCCCCTTTTTCATTGATGTACGATATGGCCGCGTTAGCTCCAGTCACCACGGCCTGCCCATCATAGGCTACCTTGCCTGACACCGGGAAGATCATTCCAATCTTCACAGTGTCAGCCGCAATAGCCATCGAACCGGAAATCGTCTCTAATCCCATAAATGCGAAAACCAAGATCATCCCGTAAATACTCTTCCGTGAAAGTTTCATTGCTACCTCCTTATGTAATATTATTAAACTCTTACAATCATTGCGTCCCCTTGTGCTGCTCCTCCGCATATGGCGGCGCAACCGACACCTCCACCTCTCCTCCCAAGTTCGAACAAAGTGTGCATTAGAACCCGAGCACCTGAGGCCCCCGTCGGATGGCCAATTGCAATGGCGTCACCGTTAACATTAGTTTTATCCCGCAACTCCTTTATAAGACTTCTGTCCCCATCACATAAGATATGGGTGCTCACCAACGGCATTGCCGCAAAGGCCTCATTGATCTCTACGAGATTAATATCCTTTATGATTAAGCCTGTCTGTCTTAGCGCAAGTTTGATGGCCTCGGCCGGGACAAGGGCCTCCCTGCCGGGTCCACGGGCAACCTCAGCATAGGTAAGTATCTCACCCAAAATCGTGAGTTCCATATCTTTGGCTGTTGCCCTTCTGGTTATGATGACAGCCGATGCTCCGTCGTTAAGCCCTGGTGAGTTGCCCGCAGTTATAGTGGGGCTTCCGTACACAGGTTTCAACTTAGCCAATTTCTCCAAGGTGATGTTTGCACGGTACTGCTCATCCTTCATGAGGGTTCTTTCTTCACCCTTCTCATCTCTATAAGTTACCGGCAAAATCTCTTCATCAAACTTTCCTGCATTGTATGCTTCACCGTACCGAGTGTGGGATCTGAGAGCCCATTCATCCTGTTCCTCCCTAGATATCCCAAACTCCACAGCCAACTCACCGGCATCCAGGGCAACGGGTCTTCCGCCGTAGGCCGCACGGATCACAGCCCGGTCCTCGAGGACGACATCCCCCATATGCTTACCCCAACGGAGATCCTCGATCAAATATGGAATTCTGCTCATATTCTCCATCCCGCCCCCTATGAATACTTCGCTCATACCCAATTTGATGTCCCGAAAACCTATACCTAAGGCAGTCATTGCAGAGCAACAGGCCCTGTCGACGGTAAGAGCCCTCGTGGTAACAGGTAACCCGGCATCCAAAGCAGCACAACGTCCGGCTATACCCTTCAGTCGGGGCATGAACAAGCCCATTACGACTTTGTCTACCTGTTGCGGTTCAATATGAGCTCTTCTTACTGCTTCCCGTATTACTATTTCACCTAGCTTCACCGCATCGATCCCCTTCAGGGCACCACCGAACCGTCCAAAGGCTGTCCGAACTGCTGCTACTACTACAACGTCATCGTCACGATCCATTAGATTACTTTCTCCTTTCGCAGTTCAAGAACCTTGCCCTTCCCATAACACAGCACTTCTTTCAGTATTTCCTCTGTATGCTGACCAAGTAAAGGAGGAAAAGTTGACTTCTTTGCTTCCATGGATCCCAATTTCAGTGGGCTGCCTGCAGCTTGGATACGCTTCCCATGGGACGACACAAGATCGTATATCATCCCCCTAACTTTTACCTGAGGACACTTTACTATATCATCCGCCGCTTGGACTTTTCCCACCGGAACCTTGTGCGCATCCAGGATTCCGACAACTTCATCCATCGTCTTGTCTTTCATCCAATCTTCAATCATGGGCCTAAGAAAATTGAAAAAGTTCTGAACCCGATCCAAGTGACCCTTAACCTTGGGATGGTCTATCAGATCTTCTCGTTTTATGGCCTTACAGAGCCTTTTCCACATGTCATTTGTGGGCAAGATAAACGCAACATACCCGTCAGTGCATTTATACGGGCCTACAGGCCCCATATAAGGATTGACTCCTCCCGCCTTCTGGACCTCACCTGTCAAGGAGTACACCATTACAGGGCTTTCATTGAGGGCCACCATGGCATCATACATTGCAACATCGACAAAATCGCCAAGACCGGTTATGGTTCTCTTATATAGAGAGAGGGCAATCCCATACGCTCCAATTATCGGAGCTACAAGGTCGGTTATCGGTATGCCGGCATAAGCAGGACGGCCTTCTTCATCCGTCTGCAGTGTCATGAAACCACCAAGAGCTTGTAAAACAGGATCAAAGGCCCCCCTATCAGCGTAAGGTCCCCGGTACGTATCGAGACGTCCAAATCCGCTGATTGCGCAATACACGATGCGGGGATTCACTTTGCTTATCATATCGTAGCCTAATCCGAGGCGTTCCATTGCTCCGGGGGCAAAATTCTCCACGATGACATCGGAGACTTTAACCAATTCCATGAATATTTCTTTACCAGCGGGCTTCTGTAAGTTGAGAGTCAGGCTCTTCTTATTACGATTATGACGAAGAAAAAGACCCGAATATTTTTCCCCGCCCTCATCCTCTGCAAACGGAGGAATAGTACGCCCTGGGTCCCCAATCTCCGGTTGTTCTATCTTAATCACTTCCGCCCCGGCGTCCGCCAGAATCATCGAACAATTTGGACCGGGCAGAAACTGTTCTAGTCCCAATACCCTTATCCCTGTCAGCACCTGATACAATAGCTATACCCCTTTATTAAGATAGGCTTCCTTTGTAAGATGACGCACAAAATTGACAATCGTCAACAGTGAAGTACCTGGACCAAATATTTCCGCAACGCCACATCGCTTGAGCTCAATGGCGTCCTCAGCAGAAATGATTCCTCCGCCAAAAATGGAAATATCAGAGGCACCACTTTCCCTGAGGCATCTCAGAACATTGGTGAACACGCTGATATGGGCTCCGGATAACACTGAAAGGCCAATCGCATCAACGTCTTCCTGAATGGCAGAGGCTACAATCTGCTCCGGCGTCTGGCGCAGACCCGTGTAAATTACCTCGAATCCAGCATCTGCTAACGCACGGGCTACAATCTTGGCTCCTCTATTGTGGCCGTCCAAACCAGACTTAGCAATCAAAATCCTTAGTGGAAACGTTTTTTCAAAAGATTCCGAGATCATGGGCCTCTCCATAAGCGTTTTTAAGGACGTCAGTTATTTCTCCGATGGTCGCATATAAACGTACGGCCTCGGTAACCGCAGGGACTACATTTTCACCGGTCATTGTAGCTTCCTTGATCCTCGTCAAGGCCTTCAGAACTGCATTTGCATCACGGCTGTCTTTCAATTTTAGCAATCGGCAAATCTGCCTCGATTCTCCTTCAGAATCCGGTCTGAACAAGTCGGGTAGGTGTTCGTCATATGCTTGCCGTTGTAACTTGTTTACTCCTATGATGATCCGTTTACCTTCCTCGATCTCACGTTGCAGAGAGTAACTGCTTTCTGACAGGATCGTCTGAATATATCCCTTCTTGATTGCAGCTATAGCTCCTCCCTGTTCCTCGATTTTACTAAGCTCTTTCAATATCGCGTTCTCTAAAATGTCAGTGAGCTGTTCCACGTAATAAGAACCCCCCAAAGGATCGGCGGTATGAGGAATCCCGGTTTCGTTGTATAGAATATATTGAGTATCCAAGGCTACCTGCTGAGTTTCACGGCTCGGGATGCATAATGCCTCATCCATTGAAGATACTACCATAGCTTGAACCCCGCCTAGTACACCCGCCAAAGCCTCTATGGTTGTTCTCACAATATTATTGAGTGGCCTCTGAGCTGTTAGCTGGCTCCCCGAGGTGTAACAGCGGATAGTTATGGCCTGTGCCTTAGGATCATGTGCCCCAAACTCATCACGCATCATATGTGCCCACAGGCGTCTCGTTGCCCTGAATTTGCTGATCTCCTCAAATAAGTCCATCCCCGCCGCCAGAAACATATTCAGTGTCGGACCCAAGTCATCCGCGGTGAGACCTCGCCTTATAGCTTCCGCCATGTAGGCACGAGCGTTGGCTAGAGTAAAGGCAATTTCCTGAATGGCAGTACAGCCAGACTCCCGAAAATGATAACCGCAGAAGGAAATTGTTGAACTCTTTGTTAGATGTTTTCTGCAATATTCCATGACGTCAACAGAGAGCTTTACGGAGGCCAAAGCCGGGAAGATATAGTTGCCCCTGGCTGTAATTTCTTTAAGGCTGTCATTCTGAAGGTACAGCCTCAGGTCCTCCGCATTTATGCCCCGTTTTTCAGCTAGAACCACAAACATACCCAATAAAATTGGGCTTACTGCATTTGCTATACAGGAAAGATTTCTGACTTGACTCAGATCGATATCATCGAGGAGCCTTTCTAAATCGTCCAAAGTATCTATAGCTACCCCTACTCGTCCAACTTCCCCACTTGCCAGGGGGTGGTCAGAATCTAGACCTTGTTGAGTGGGGAGGTCTAAAGCTATGTTCAGCGAAGTGGTGCCTGAAGCAAGTAACTCCTTGAAACGGGAATTTGCCTCTTCAGCAGACCCGAATCCGGAATATGACCCCATCAACCAAGGTTCGCTACGATACATCTCTGTAGTATTACCTCTGGTAAAAGGAAATTTACCGGGTACTTCAAACTGAGTCATCTCTTTGTCCACACACTCAGCATCCTTTTTTGGCCCGTAGAATTTAGCAATTGGTATACCGGAAGATGATTTCATGTTTCACGGTCCATCTATAATAGTACTTCGTTCATATGATCCATGGTCAATGATTGAATCAACTTAAAGAGCAAGAAGGATGTCAAAAAAATCCGTCATCTTTCCCTGCTATCAACAAATCTCTTTGACTTATACTCAGAACGTTCTATGGTTCCTCTCGGCAACCGCTCCACAGCAACCCGTATCTCGATCGAGGTGAGTAGATCATTCTGAATCTCGGTCAGAACTTCATCGGACCTGTCCTCAAGAAGCTCACACTGAACCTTCAGTTCACCCATCCCTCTGACGGTAAAGGCAACAATATTGAAGTCTTCACCTATGACGAGATGCTTTCCTACTACAGCCTCTACTTGGGACGGAAATATATTCATTCCCCTGAGACTGATCATCTCATCCACCCTACCGATAACACCGCCGTTCAAAGTGATAAAAGTTCTTCCGCATGAACACTGGCTTTTCCTAACATTCACAATATCCCCGGTCCTAAACCGAATCGAAGGTGATGAGGTTCGGCCAAGGTTTGTTAGCGCCATTTCGCCGGTGCCTTCGCCCTTTATGAGATCACCAGTATCGGGGTTTACTAATTCAAATATAAATTCTGCTTCATTCACATGGATCGATGTCTCCTGCGCAACACAGTGGATTCCATATGCACCAACTTCGGTCAGACCGGGATAGTCAAACGGTCTTGCCCCCCAGACTTCGATTATTTTGTCCCTGACAGAAGGAATAAGAGCCCCTGGCTCACCTGCGTGAAAGGTTATTCGCACGGAGCTTTTTCTAAGGTCAATTCCGTTCTCCCTGGCAACTTCAGCCATTCTTATGGCATATGTAGGTGTGCATGCTACTACGGTAACATGATTTTCAAATATGCTTTTCAGCCTCTGCAAGGTGTTCCAGCCGCCGCCCGCAATAGCCAGAGCGCCTATCTGCCATACGCCTTCCCATATGCCCCAATACGCAACATGAGGGCCAAAGGCAAAAGGGAAGAAGACAATGTCCTTTGCAGTTATTCCAGAACCACTCAAGGACATCGCTGCGCATCTACCTCGCCAATTCCAACTTTCTTTAGTATCGAGCCAACGGACTGGATTACCTGTCGTTCCGGTTGTCTGGTGGTACCTCGCATAGTTCCCTAAATCACCTGTTAAATTTGTACCGAAAGGCGGGATGAGGCTCTGATCTTCTTGAATCTCCTTCTTGTACAAGTAAGGCAGTTTCGACATATCCTCGAGGTTACCTATATCGCGGGGAGATATGCCATGGTCAGTAAATTTCTTTCGATAAAATGGGTTGTCTCGGTATGCTGTCTCAAGGATTTTTTTGAGCCTTACAAATTGATTCTTCTCAATCTCTTCCCGAGGCGCGGTCTCGACTTCTTTATCGAAATAAACATGTATCACCTTAACCCTCTTACAGTTTCCATCTTATCTAACGCTTCCAGTACATCCTCCCATGGTTTACCCGGCACCCAGTCCTCTTTCAATGTCTGTTCGATCGATATATACCAAGGTTCCCGAGATCTTTCCCCGGATTCCCCTCTAAGCCAGAGTATGTCCGGCTTATTCAAGCCCTTTTTCGATTTTGCCACCGTACCGATCACATGTTTTGTATCGTACTTGGCCTTGCCTGGGGTTAGGTCCTTTATAAAGAGTTCCCTCTTCCCTTCTATCATGTCTGAAAACCTTCTCAGAAATGTCTGCCATTCTTTCATATGTCGTATCCTCCCTGCTTTTTCTTATTTGGCGTAAGGCTGCTACAGCTTGATGCCATAACTATCCCAATTGCTGTTCACTTTGTCGATCATCTCTTTGGTATAAATCGTCTTAAAGGACGCCTTTATAGGGACGATCTCCTTCTCCCACTCTGGAGGCCATGTACTGTCAAAGGCAACCGAACAGCCCTTCAGCTTCTTTCTCTCTTCGGGGCTGTAGAAAGGGGTCAACGAATTTGATCTGCCCTCATACCATTCGTACAGTATTCCCCTTCCCGGATGGCATCTTGTAGCAAAACAGTGTAACACCTCCGCCATATTGAATACATCCACGTCCGCATCGACCACGATATGTTTGTTTGTCATAATCCTTCTCAGAGTGAAATAATCAAGAACCTTTCTCGCGGTTTCCGTACCGCCTCTTGTCACACCGATCACGATGAGATGGGTAACCCCCTCCGGCGGCACATATACATCGGTTACAGGAACGCCGTGTCTGAGAAGTCCCTTCTTCATTGCAACAGCCGCAGTCAAAGATGCCGCTATCGAGCTGTCATCAGGCGGGGTACCAAGGGCTATCATGGTCACTATAGGTTTACTCCGGTACGTGATGGCCTTTACCTTCACTGCAACACCGGCACACATTGTCCCACTCCTATAGCCGGGGTACTCGCCGAAAGGCCCATCCGGAGCTATCTGGTCGGGCATGAGGTCGCCTTCAATCACGATCTCCGCATGGGCAGGCACCATGAGATCGGAAGTTTCGCACTGCACCAGCTCCACCGCCTTCTGTCGCAATCCGCCCGCGTGCTCCGCCTCATTCTCGTATGGTTTAATCCCGGCAGTTGCAATGATGTGGGAGAGCGGATCCGCTCCAAGGACGATCGCTACCGGCATGGGTTTATTGTAAGGCAGATAACTTTTCTTCATTATCAAGGCAAGCTGACTTGTAGTCTGAGGCCACCCAGTCAACCAATTTTTTGTATGGGCCATGAATCTGTACATGCCCCAGTTGGTCCAATTCGTTTCCGGTTCCTTATTGATTACCACATCCCAAGTACCGACATATCGCCCCCCGTCCCCTTCGTGGATCATAGGCATGGGAAACTGGTATAGGTCGACCTCATCGCCGAGCATTATATTCTCCTTACACGGCGCGTTAGCCTTTTTGAGGATCTTCGGGGGAATTTTCACATCGACGCGCTTCTCGTACTCCCTATAGATCTCTCTAACTGGGGTACTCCGGGCCATCTCCATGGACAATGCTACCCGGCCCCACGTCCCTGTTGTGCCATTGGAGATTCTGTATCCTTCAGAATAGTCTTTGATTTTTTCAAAAAGTATCGCCGGGCCCCCGCTTTCGTAGGTTTTCCTCCCGATAGCCCCCGCTTCCCCATCCCAGTCCACTTCTTTCTTCACACGGGCAAGTTCCCCTTCTTTTTCAAGCGTTTCAAAAAAATCCCTGTGACTGTTGAATGCCATATCTTACCTCCTCCGCATTGTTATTGTGTGCTACATAAGTGAGTACTGCATAAGCAATGTTCGTACCGTGGGCACCGATACATGAGGTTTTACTTGATAACCAGCGTAATATTAAGAATATAGTTTACAATGGCAAACCAATATTCACTGCACTATCCACCCCAGGATAAAGTTGTTCTGCCCGATATAAGCGGAAAATAGCGGGTTTGCCATTTTATCACACGAGTAAAATCATACACTTGCGCGGAAAACATATTTATCGTGGTATCCCCCATAGAAAGCTTGAACATCTGTATGCATTCTGGTATTAATGTCCAAGGTGTGGACATGTCCGGCACCCATAGAGGAGGAGGAGCATGAGCAGCCAGAACCTTATACTGGAAGTCTTGGGCAAATATGAGCTCACCGAGGTAATCACAGCCGCGTTAAGGTTTGTTTTGCGGAACCCCTACGAGAGCTTCGTTATAGTCGATAAGGATGCGAATGTCCAGTTTATGGACAGCGGTTCGGAAAAATTCTTTGGCCTCGATCAAGGGGGAGCATCTGGGATTGATATAAAGGAGTTTGTCCCCGGTTCGGGCCTGCCGATCGCACTGGAAAAAGGCGTTCCTTTAATAGGAAGGATTTTTGAGGTGAAAGGGAAGCAGAGGATCGGATCCGTGTATCCTATTATCCGGGAGCACGAAATAATCGGGGCCATCGGGAGAATGCTGTTCCACTCCTTCGAGGAAGTCGATAAAGTAAACCGAGAAATCTCAAAACTGAAGAAAGAAATTCATTATTTTAAGGAAAAAGAGCAGATCGAGTACAGTTCAAAATATACCTTTGACAGTATAAGGGGAAAGAGCACCGCGATAAGAGAGACGATCGACTTCGCCAAGAAAATCGCCCCTCTGGACACGGACGTGATGATCATCGGCGAAAGCGGTACAGGGAAGGAGCTGTTTGCCCATAGCATCCACAGCTTCGCGCACATTGATAGACCGTTTGTGAAGGTAAACTGTCCGGCAATCCCTTTCGACCTCGCAGAATCGGAGCTGTTTGGCTACGCAAAAGGCGCGTTCTCCGGGGCGCTTTTCTCCGGCAAACCAGGGAAATTCGAGATGGCCAACAACGGTACCATATTCCTAGATGAAATTTCCTCCCTTCCCTTATCAGTTCAGGCGAAGCTCCTCAGGGTGCTGCAGGAAAGGGAAGTCGAGAGGCTCGGGAGTACCAGAACTCAGAAGATACGTTTCAAACTGATTGCTGCGACAAACATCGATCTGAAAAGCTTGGTACAAGAGGGCAAGTTTCGTGAAGACCTCTACTATAGAATATCAAAGGCAATCGTTCACATTCCTCCCCTCAGAGAAAGAAAAGAGGACATACCGCTCTATATTTCCTCTTTTCTCGAAAGTACTAACAAGTCTTTCAACACGAAGGTTCGGATAACCCAGGGGAGGATCATGGACGCTTTCCTGGCCTATCCGTGGCCCGGCAATGTGAGGGAGCTGATAAACATCATTGAACAGGCTGTCCTCAAGGCATGGAACATAGATGATATCCTGGAAGAACACCTGCCATCCGAATTCTTCTCCCAAGCGAGACAGGCGGTGGAAAGGACACCCGCTGCCGGAACCGTTGATCAGGAGCCCAAGAGGTTTTACCGGGAGGTTGAGGAAACCGAGAAGAAACTTATCATTGCTGCTATAAGGAATGCAACGGGAAACAAGAGAAAAGCAGCTTTGTCTCTCGATATGCCAAGATCGACATTTTACGAAAAGATAAGGAAATATCGGATCGATACATAGTACCGTGTAAGTCTATAATTCGGCATTTATCCTGGTCAATTGCGCCCCCCCAGCCCCAGGAGAGAAAAATATACCATCACGTTTCTATCGTTATATCTGTCGGATATAATTAACTCCACAGCCCAGCACTGCTTTTTATACCTCACCCCCAGGGTGGATTCGACGGTCGTACGATCGCGCTGATTTTGTCTGATGATATAAGAAGCATCAAGAAAAGGGAAAAGCTCAGCTCTAAAAGCGAGGTTTATCTCTTCGAGTATGTCCCGGGTGTAGCGATAGCCGGCAGAGACGGAATCTCCACGGCTGTCGGATAATGTCAAATCGTAATTATTCTGCACCATCCCTCCGGAATTGACGTCGAATTTATTGCGGGTTGACAGTGAAAAATACTGAAACGGCGACATGTCAAGTTCCAGGTCAATATCACCGAAAGGGCGGTTGCCGCCTTGCGCCCCGACATTGTCCCTTCTTGCCTCCCTGATATCGTACGCCTGGCTCACCTTTAACCGCATCAGCTCCCGGTAGCTGACTCCCCCATCTTTTGCCTTCATCCTCGCTGTAACATAGTTGGTAATTCCATATCTCAGACTATGGTAAGCGGAAACACGATCCAGAAAATCGGGAATATTTCCCCCCGAATCGTCAGTGGCATACGTATAAGCGATTTCCGGCTTTATGACATGCCGGAGTTTTTCCAGCGATTTTCCGCCTGTGTCATAGACGCGGCTCAACTCGGTGGACAGCGTTGTCCCCATTGCCAGCAATCCCCGCTGGCCGTTTTTGTCCGCTGTGTCAGTCAGGGAATCCGAACGATCCCAGACATCGCCCCGGAAACCGGTCCATGACGTCATTTTCAGATAATTACCCAGATTAACAGGTAAAAAGAGGGTCGGACTCAATTCCCAGAGATGTCCCCTCTGACCATCCTGACTGAAGAAATAATCATATCCGCCGGAAAATTCCATCTGCAGCATACTGTCGAAGAGCGGCCGCCGAAACCCCGTCAGGATTGCCTCGGGATATTTCTGCAACGTTAAGCCGTTGTCTGGTGAAGAAAAGTCGTCGGTATAGCGGGCAAGCGCGGTCAGGTTGTAGAGGGGCCAATCCTTTGTCATCCGCAAGGTGGAATTCAGGTACCCAAGTGATTCATCGCCCGGAAAGGAGACACGCTGAAATTGCCCCCCCCTGTTTGGCGAGTAATGTTCCGCATAGTAGTTGAAAGAGGAAAAGTCGCGAAAGTACCAGCGGTCAGAAACCCTGTTGATGTCGGCCCTGATGTTTAAACCACTCGCAAAGCTTGCTTCATGGTTTAAATAATACGACCAGCGGTTCCTGTCATCCTGCCAATCGCGGCTCATCGCCCCGGTTGTCTCCGTAATCCTTTTATGGTCGCGGATCAAATCCCCGTAGAAAACGCCGGAGGAATCAGGGGTGATGAAATAGCGGAGTTCAATCCCCTCCTTGAACCCCCGTTTTTCCATGTACCGCTGGTAAAAGGTCGCGTCGGCGCTCTCGGAAAGGGCCCAGAAAAACGGAATTTCCATGTCCAGGCCGTTATTGTCGAGAGAATATGAGAAACGGGGAAATAAAAATCCCGTCTGGCGGGTGGTTTTCGCAGGGAAAATCAGCCAGGGTACGTATAAAATCGGGATATTGCCGACAAAGAAGCGACCCTGTTTAAGGGTGCCATAACCGTCAACGGTAACATCAAGCTCTTTGCCGGTTATTCTCCAGTCAGGACAATTGCCGTCACAGGTTGTAAACGATCCATTTTCGAGTCGGTAGTTCGCTTCGGTTTTATTAACATCAAGCTTCGCTTTCTTTTCAATCCGCTCGCCACGTATGTAAATATGGTTTTCGGCAATAAACATCTTCCCCTCTTCCACCGTCCCCGTCCGGGAGTCAATGTTGAAGGAGACCTTGTCCCCTTCGAGGATGTCCTGGTCGTTCTTGAGCTCCACATTGCCTGAGGCATGGGCAAGATTCGCGGGGCGGTTGTATGTTACCGAATCGGCCTTGAGATAGCCGCCTGAAAAGGTGATGAGCACCTTCCCCGTCGCCTGAAACGAGTCCTCGTCGCCGTTATAGGCGATGGCGTCGGCCTCGATTTCAACCGGTCCACCGCGAAGCTCCTTTGCAAACGCCGGGAGTGGCGAAACCGCCAGACCGAGCAAAAGCATAATTGTCAGCGAAAAAAAACCGTAAAGTCGTCGCACCACAGTATCTTTCTTTTGCCGCATCAGAACTCCTCCTCCCGGCGGGGGGAGGTTGGACTGTGAACCGGAAACTGTGAACTATGAACCGTGAATTGCAGCGTAAATCTTCTTGATTTCACCCACAAGGTAGAGAGACCCGGCCACGCAGATCAGATCATCCTCATGGGCCAGAAAAAAGGCCTGCCTCAAGGCATTCCCCGGATTGTGGACAACCTCAACATTTTTGTTGAATTCGGAAGCAGCAGACAAGAGCGCTTCCGGGTCAAGCGCCCTGCCACACGGCGGGCGGGTGACTATCACCCTGTCGGCAAGGGAGAAAAGCCTCTTTGCCATCATCCGGTAGTTTTTATCCCCCAAAACCCCAAAAACCAGAATCAGCTTCCGGTAGTGGAAATCATCTTCAAGGGCGCGACACAGGGTCGCGACTCCTGCGGGATTGTGCGCCCCATCGACGACGAGCAGCGGCGAACGCCCGAGAATCTCCAACCGGCCCTCCCATTGGGAGTCTCTCAGTCCCCTGTGCACAGCCTCCTCGGCAACCGCAAATCCGGAGCCGGCATCTCCGACCATTTCAATGACGCCAAGCGCCAGCGCGGCATTGGCAATCTGGTGCGCTCCGGTAAAGGGACATTTAAGGCCATCGTAGTTTTTCCTGATCCCCCGGTATGAGAAAGTGCCGTCCCTCTTCAGGGTAGTGCGAAACTCCTTCCCCAACCTATAGAGACTTGCCTTCCTTTCCTTACAGATTCCCTCTAACACAGTCAGAACGGACTTCTGACGGGCAGCAGTGAGGCAAATCCCCTCTTTTTTTATAACTCCGCCTTTTTCGTATGCTATTTTCCCCAGGGAGTTGCCAAGATATTCCTCATGCTCGCGCGAGATATTGGTAATGACGGAAACAAGCGGGGTCACAACATTCGTGGCATCCAGCCTTCCCCCCATGCCGACCTCCAGGACAGCGATATCAATTTTTTGCTGTTGAAAATACAAAAACGCCATGGCGGTCATAAATTCAAAATAGCTAACCGTTTCGGTGACGCCTTTTTGAACGGCATGCAGGCAATCAACGACTCCTTTTTTGGTTATCATCTTTCCATTGATTCGGATCCGCTCGCGAAAATCAACAAGATCCGGAGATGTATAAAGCCCCGTCCGGAATCCGGCAGCGGACAGCATCGAAGCGGTCATTACCGCCACGGAGCCTTTTCCATTGGTGCCCGCGATAATCACCGCCGGGCAGGCATCCTGGGGATTGCCCAATCTCTCCAGAAGCGATTTGATCTGTTCAAGTCCAAGACGAATGCCCAGGGGGTTCAGGGCTTTCAGATAGGAGAGCGACTCTGTATAGGTCATGATTGCGCAGCTCAGAGGTGTTCTGCATTAAGGGGAAGTTTAATGATAATAGCCAGATAACGGAAATAAAGGAGGCGGGCTTGCACCCGCCTCACCTTTTCCAGGTCATTCCTTTGCGGCCGGCTTTTTGGGGGCTGGCTTTTCTTTAGCAGCACCCGGCATAAGTTCAATTATTGACATGGGAGCATTGTCACCGGCACGGTTTCCGGCGTGGACAATCCTGGTATAACCACCCGGACGCTCCTTGTAACGTTCAGATAACTCACCAAAGAGTTTTCCCACAATCTCGCGTTCGCGAATATAGGAAGCAGCCTGACGACGGGCATGTAAATCGCCCCGTTTGCCGAGCGTTATCATCTTGTCCGCCACTTTTTTCAACTCCTGAGCTTTGGTGTTGGTAGTTTGAATCTTCTCATATTTTAACAAGGACGTTACCATATTCCGTAACATCGCCTTGCGGTGGCTTGTGGTTACGCCCAATTTACTTCCCATTTTTCCCTGGCCCATCGAACATTATCCTTTCCTGAGCATCAACTGCTTATACACCCTCTTCGTCTGAATCCTTGGCCGTTTCCCTGTTCAGGAAAGGGGACTCAAACTTCATGCCAAATCCAAGACCCGCTTCCAGCAGCACCTCTTTTATCTCATTGAGCGATTTCCGGCCAAAATTCTTTGTTTTCAACATTTCAGCTTCAGACTTCTGAACAAGCTCTCCGATCAGGTTAATCCCGGCGTTTTTCAGACAGTTCGCCGATCGTACCGAGAGTTCCAGTTCCTCCACACTGCGAAGAAGCAATTCATTATTATCGATCTCTTGCGATTGCTCCACCGTCAAATTTTCTTCTATATCCTCTTCCTCGGGGAAATTGATAAACAGATCAATCTGCTCCTTGAGGATCTTTGCAGCATAAGCAACCGCGTCCTCAGGAAATACGCTTCCGTCAGTCCAAACCTCCAAAACCAGACGGTCATAATCAGCAATCTGCCCGACTCGAGCGTAAGTTACGGTATAGTTAACCTTCTTTATTGGGGAATATATGGCGTCAATATTGATCGTACCCTCTGACTGGTCGACCTCTTTTTCTTTGCGGGCAGCCACATAACCCTTGCCTGTCCTGACCTCCATCTCCGCCTTCAGGGAAGAATCTCCCAAAAGCGTTGCGATATGGTGATCGGGATTGAGTATTTCCATCGTTGGATCAAGCTGTATATCACCAGCCTTAATCTCCCCAGGCGTGGAAACGTCAAGATAAGCGGTTCTCGGCCCTTCATCGTTGAGTTTCAGGCGGACACCCTTCAGGTTGAGAATTATATCCGTCACATCTTCCTTTACGCCAGGGATGGTCGAAAACTCGTGAAAAACTCCGTCAAATTTGACAGAGACGATTGCCGCTCCCTGAATCGACGACAACAACACCCTGCGCAAGGAATTCCCCAGTGTTGTTCCAAAACCGCGCTCCAGCGGTTGACAAACAAACTCAGCATAATACCTCGTATGCGTACTCTCGTCGATCTCTATCCTTTTGGGCTTTATCAAACTGCGCCAGTTTTTATGCATAATTCATCCCCTGAATTCCTGATGGTCGGTTAATTTTTTCTTACTTGGAATAAAGTTCTACCACCAGCTGTTCATTCACAGGCATCGTCAGCTCTTCACGGGTAGGAAGCGTTTTTACAGAAGCGCGGAAGCTTTTCTTGTCAACATCCAGCCATTGGGGAACCCCCCGCCGGGCGACTGTCTCCATTGCTTCCAGAATCCGCTCAACCTTTCGGCTTTTCTCACAAACCTCGACCTCATCCCCCGTATCAAGCAGATATGAAGGAATATTGACCGGCTTGCCGCCAACAAGAAAATGCTTGTGTCTGATAAGTTGTCGAGCCTCCGTCCTTGAATTGGCAAATCCCATCCGGAAAACCATATTATCGAGTCTTCTTTCCAGGAACAGAAGCAAGTTGGTACCGGTGACGCCTTTGCGTTGCTCGGCCTTCTCAAAATAGCCTCTGAACTGCTTTTCAAGCAATCCGAACATCCTCTTCAGCTTCTGCTTTTCCCGCAACTGCACGCCGTAATCCGAAGGTTTTTTGCGTATCTGGCCGTGCTCTCCAGGTGCAAATCCCCTTCTTTCAAATGCGCATTTTTCTGTATAACACCGATCGCCTTTCAAAAAAAGCTTCAAGCCTTCCCTGCGGCACAACCTGCAAACTGAATCTCTATACCTTGCCAACAAAGCCTCCTTGTCAATAATCAACAGTCAAACGTTATTTATTATCAACACTATTTCAAATGATATCAGAAAGGTTTTAAACCCTTCTTCGTTTCGGTGGACGACAACCGTTGTGCGGCACCGGAGTCACGTCACGTATGGTGGTGATCCTGATTCCGGTCGTCGAGAGCGCCCGGAGTGCCGATTCCCGACCGGAACCTGGCCCTTTCACATAAACCTGGACGCTTCTGAGTCCATGTTCCTTTGCCTTTTTAACCGCATCTTCAGCCGCCATCTGTGCCGCAAAGGGGGTGCTTTTTCGGGAACCTTTAAAACCCTGCATTCCTGACGAAGACCAGGCGATCACATTACCGCTTAAATCGGCAATGGTCACAATCGTATTATTAAACGTTGACTGAATATGAACTATTCCTTCGGGAATATTTTTCTTTTCTTTCTTCTTACCTGTTTTTCTAACCGGCTTTGCCATTGTCCCTCCGAACAGACCTCAAGACTATTTCTTTTTCGCTGCTATCGACCTTCTTGGTCCTTTTCTGGTCCGGGCATTCGTACGGCTTTTCTGCCCTCTGACCGGGAGCCCCTTGCGATGACGCAACCCCCTGTACGTGCCTATATCCATGAGTCTCTTGATCGACATGGAGACTTCTCTTCTCAAGTCTCCCTCGACCTTTACATCCTTGTCGATAATGCCGCGGATCGCAGTTAACTCCGAATCCGCCAGAACATCGGTTTTTGTGTCCGGGTCTACCCCGGCATTATGAAGAATATCCAGGGATTTTGACCTTCCGATACCATAGATATAGGTAAGCGCAATTTCCATCCTCTTGTTCTTAGGTAAATCCACACCCGCGATTCTTGCCACCTTAAAAACCTCCTGATAACTATATGCCTACCCCTGACGCTGCTTATGCTTGGGATTCTCGCAAATCACACGCAAAACTCCCTTTCGCTTCACAATCTTGCACTTATCACAAATTTTCTTTACGGACGATCTTACCTTCACGGCTTATGCTCCTTTACCCCACGAACGGTACGCCCTGGCGCACCGGCTTTATATGTCACTTTGTCCGGTAAACAATCCTGCCGCGAGTCAGATCATACGGGGAAAGCTGAACCGTGACCTTATCACCCGGAAGGATTTTTATAAAATGCATCCTCATCTTTCCGGAAATATGGGCAAGCACCTTATGGCCATTCTCCAGCTCTACCCTGAACATTGCATTGGGCAGGGGCTCGACAACCTTGCCTTCAACCTCTATTGATTCCTCTTTTGCCATAACTAATTTTCTTTCCTTCTACAACCGTCAACGTCCCCTGGTTTATGTGCAAACCATCAAAGCATATATTGCGCTAGTCGCCCTATCTTCTTCTGGCTATGTGCCCTTTTTTCATAAATCCCTCGTACTGTCTGGTGAGCAGATGGGTCTCAATCTGACCGGCCGTGTCCAGGGCAACACCAACAACTATTAGAAGCGCGGTCCCCCCGAAATAAAAAGGTACATTGAAGTAGCTAATTAAAATACTGGGGATGACGCAAATGACAGACACGTACATGGCGCCCCAGAATGTCAGTTTTGTCATGACCTCATCAATGTAATCGGACGTCTTCTTGCCCGGCCTTATACCCGGAACATAACCGCCATATTTTTTCATATTGTCGGCCATGTCCACCGGATTAAAGGTAACCGCCGTATAAAAATAACAGAAAAAAACTATAAAGGCGACATACAGCGTCTCATAAAAAAATCTTCCGGGGATCATCGCCCCGGCAACAGCCTTCATCCAGGGATGGGGGATGAAATTCGCAATCGTCGCGGGAAACATGATAATCGAGGACGCAAAGATCGGCGGAATAACCCCGGCGGTATTGACCTTCAAGGGCAGGTGGGTCGATTGCCCCCCATACATCTTCCTGCCGATAACGCGCTTTGCATACTGAACCGGAATCCGGCGCTGACCACTTTCCACAAAAACTATTACCCCGACAATCAGCAGCATCATCACTATCAGAATAATAATGAAAAATATACCCATCTCGCCCGAGGCGAGAAGTCTAAACGTGTTGATGATGGCCTCCGGCCCACGGCAGACGATGCCTGCAAAGATGATCAGGGAGATGCCGTTGCCGATCCCTTTTTCTGTTATCTGCTCACCCAGCCACATGATAAACGCTGTTCCGGCAGTTAGCGTGATAACTGTCATCAGGCGGAAACCCCATCCCGTGTCTATCACTATCGAGGCGCCGGTTGGTCCGGCCATGTTTTCCAGGCCTATTGCAATCCCAAAGCCCTGTATCAAGCTCAGCAGAACCGTTCCATATCTCGTGTACTGGGTTATCTTCCTGCGCCCGGATTCTCCCTCTTTGGAGAGCTTTTCCAGATATGGAATCGCCACGGTCAACAGTTGGAGAATAATCGACGCACTGATATACGGCATTATCCCGAGGGCAAATACGGAAAGATTGCTCAGCGCCCCACCGGCAAACATATCAAACAGACCGAGCAAGGAGCCTTTAGCCTGTTCGAAAAATGCCGCAAGCGCCGCCGTGTCGATTCCTGGCGTCGGTACATGCGCCCCTATCCGGTAAACTGCAAGCAAAAGAAAAGTAAACAAAATTCTTTTGGAAAGTTCCGGAACCTTGGTAATATTTCCTAAACCATCTAACAAATCAGGCTACCTCTATAATCGTTCCGCCGGCGGCTTCGATCTTCTGCTTGGCGCCCCGACTGACCATATCAACTTTAACAGAGAGAGGATAATCTATTTCCCCGTTGCCTAAAACCTTGACCCCGTCAAAAGCACCGGCGACAAGGCCCAAAGCCTTCAACGAATCGGTGTCCACAAGGGAGCCCTGACTGAACATTTTCAGTTGTCTTATATTCACTACCGCAATAACCTTGCGGGTGGGATTCGTGAACCCCCGCTTGGGAATTCTCCTTGCCAAAGGCATTTGCCCGCCCTCAAAACCGGGGCGCACACTATGCCCCGAACGGGCATTCTGACCCTTGGCGCCTTTTCCGGAGGTGCCTCCGTGTCCATTGCCGTTACCTCTGCCAACCCTTTTTCGGTTTTTGCGTGAACCTTTCGGCGGTGTTAACGTTGCCAAATTCATTATTCATTCCCCTTGACTTCAACGGAAGCGACGAGATGCTCTATCTTCTTTATCATCCCTCTGATTTCCGGAGTATCCTGTAACATAACACTTTTGTGCATCTTGCCTAAACCAAGACCTCGCAGCACCTTGCGTTGTTTTTCCGGCCTGCCTATATAACTTTGAACCTGAGTGACCTTAAGCATTTTACTCACAGCTCGACCCTCTCTTCTTCAATTTCCTTGCTATTTGCCTCTTGCCGCGAGTATTTCCAGCGGCGCCCGCAACTGCACAAGCCCCTGGATGGTTGCCTTGACAAGGTTATGGGGATTATGAGACCCAAGGCATTTGGTAAGTATATTGTGGACGCCTGCAACCTCCAGCACCGCGCGAACAGCCCCGCCGGCAATCAATCCGGTGCCTTCCGAGGCGGGCCTGAGCAGAACCTTACCGGCGCCATAATGACCGATAACACTATAGGGAATTGTCTTGTTTTCAACGGCAACCTTTACCATTGACTTTTTGGCCTGCTCCATCCCCTTTCTGATTGCCTCCGGCACCTCATGAGCCTTCCCGAGACCAGCTCCGATTGAACCCTTGCCATCGCCTACGACAACAACCGCGCTGAACCGAAAACGCCTTCCGCCTTTGACAACCTTTGCTGTTCTGTTGATGGTTATTACCCTGTCGAGCAGTTCCAAGTCTTCCATGTTATCATTTCCCTACTTTTAATAATTGAGTTTTTATTAAAAATTCAGCCCGGCTTCTCTCGCTCCATCCGCCAGGGATTTGACCCTGCCATGATAGAGAAATCTACCTCGATCAAAAACTGCCTCGGCGACCCCTATTTCCTGCAACCTTTTCGCCACAAGCATTCCCACAGATTTGGCCATCGCGGTCTTCTTGAGGTTATTTTCCTGACCACTTAACTCCTTTGCAAGAGATGAAGCCTCGGCGATTGTCCTGCCGGATACATCATCAACCGCCTGAACGTATATGTGGGATGCAGACCTGAATACAGAGAGGCGCGGCCTGACTTGAGTCCCCGCGACCTTTTTTCTGACCCTTAATTTCCTCTTGTTCCTTACTTTTTCTATCTTCTTGGTAGCCAATTTCTTACCTCTTTTCGGTGTATCCAAATTTAATCTTTATGATTCCTGAAGATTATTTGGCAGCAGACTTTCCAACCTTGCGTTTTATCTCCTCGCCTGCGTACTTTATCCCCTTGCCCTTATATGGTTCGGGTTTTTTGATGCCTCTTATTTCCGACGCTACCCGCCCGACCTTCTGTTTGTCGATCCCGGAAACCATGATGCCGACAAGCTTTTCCACCTTGATATCAATGCCTTCTGGTATATGGTATTCGATCGGCGCCGAATAGCCGACAACCAATTTAAGAACTTTGCCCGTTACTTCAGCACGATAACCTACTCCGGAAATTTCCAGACCCCTTTGAAATCCAACACTAACCCCGTTCACCATGTTAGCAATCAAAGTTCTTACCAGCCCATGCAGGGATCTATCTTGCCTTTGGTCAGATCTTCTTTTTACCTCTATTGTTTGTTCGCTCAGTACCAGATCAATCAGACCAGGAACTTGATACGTCAGTTTCCCTTTGGGTCCTTCAACTGTAAACAGTTCATTTTCACGGCTTACCTTAACCCCCTTAGGAATCTGAACTGGCATTTTTCCGATTCTTGACATCTCTTACCCTCTATTTTTTCTTGATAAATCTGCAAAATTAACCAAGGGCTAAAATGGCTGCTTACCAGACATTACAGATCAGTTCTCCGCCTATGCTCAATTCACGGGCTTCCTTGTCTGTCATTACGCCCCTGGAGGTAGTGAGTATGGATATCCCGTATCCGTTCAACACCGGAGCAAGTTTTCCACTTTTAACGTACACCCTTCTTCCTGGTTTGCTTATCCTCTGTATGTCCGTTAAAACAAACCTTTTTGCATCCTGATACTTTAAATAAATCCGCAGCATTTCCCGCTTCGGAGGATCGGTTTTAACGTCATACCCGATAATGTACCCACTCTTTTTCAACACCTTGGCCACGTTAAGATTCACCTTGGAGTTCATTACATCCACGCTCTTGAAATGAACGCGGTTGGCGTTCCTTATTCTCGTGAGCATATCCGCTATAGGATCGGTCATCCCCATGTTTTTTTGCTCCTTTTCTACCAGCTCGATTTAATTACCCCTGGAATTTCACCATTCAGCGCCATCTTTCGCAAGCATATTCGGCACATGTCGAATTTGCGGTAATACGCCCTGGGCCTGCCGCATACCGGACATCTGTTATAGTCGCGGACCGAAAATTTGTTTTCAATTTTGGACTTCACCACTAAGGATTTCTTTGCCACGTTCCCTCCGGAGAACCTAAACCTGTCTTAATTTTTAAACGGCATCCCCATCAGCTTCAGAAGCTGTCTTGCCTCATCATCTGTCTTTGCCGTCGTTACTATCGCAATGTTCATCCCCCTGATCTTGTCAATCTTGTCATAGTCAATTTCGGGGAATATTATCTGTTCTTTCAAACCAAGGGAAAAATTCCCCCTGCCGTCAAAAGACTTCGTCGGAATTCCGCGAAAGTCACGGACACGGGGCAGAGCCACATTGACCAGCCTGTCGAAAAACTCATACATTTTCTCTCTGCGGAGGGTTACACAACAGCCGATCGGCATCCCCTGACGGAGTTTAAACGTCGCTATGGATTTCCGCGCTTTGGTTATTATCGGCTTCTGACCGGTAATCGCCGCTATCTCGGCAACAGCGCTGTCAAGTATCTTGACATTCTGTATTGCCTCACCCAGCCCCATATTAATTACTATCTTGACTAACTTCGGAACCTCCATGACATTCTTGTAGGAATTGACAGTGGAGAGCTCTTTTACTACCTCATTCATATAAAAATCTTTGAGTCTTGCCATTTTTCACCAACCTATGCTTCAAGTATCTCTTGGCACTTGGCGCAGACACGCACCTTTTTTCCGTCGTCAAGAAGTTTATATCTAACCCTGACCCCAACACCGCATTTACTGCAAAGATACATAACATTGGAGATGTGTATCGGTCCCTCTTTTTCAACGATGCCGCCCTTGCCTTTGGCATCCGGCTTTTGATGTTTTTTGATCAGGTTAACCTTCTCGATGACAACGCGCTGCTTATCCACAATAACACTTTGGATTTTCCCTGTTTTTCCTCTTTCCTTACCAGAGATCACCTTTACCGTGTCTCCCTTTTTGAGCCTCTTTATCTGCATTTCTTGATCCCCAGTCTCAATTCGCCCTGACTAAAACTACAGCACCTCAGGCGCCAGCGAAACAATTTTCATGAATTGCTTTGCCCTAAGCTCGCGCGCCACTGGCCCAAATATTCTTGTACCGATCGGCTCCATCTGGTTTGAGACGAGAACGGCAGAATTATCATCGAACTTCAGGTATGAACCATCAGGCCTTCTCACCTCTTTTACCGTACGCACCACAACTGCCTTCATTACATCGCCTTTTTTCACCTTTGAATTGGGCAACGCCTCCTGAACGGCAACTACAATGACATCCCCCAGACTCGCAAAACGCCTTTTGGAGCCCCCCAAAACCTTAATACATGTAACCTTACGGGCTCCCGAATTGTCGGCTACGTTTAGAACCGTCTGCATCTGTATCATTATGAACACTCCGCCTGGTAAAAACCCTTATTACGGTAAGCCTTGAATCCCCGGCTTCTACCGAATTTTGAGTTATATGCTTCTACTTGGCCTTCTCAACGATCTGAACCATCCGCCAACGCTTCTCTTTGCTCAAAGGCCGGGACTCGGCAATCATCACCCTGTCGCCCATCTGACAACCGTTGCTTTCATCATGAGCCTTATATTTCACAAATCGCTTTACATATTTATGGAATATGGGGTGCTTCACCAGCCTTTCCACACGGACAACAATGGTCTTGTCCATTTTGTTACTGATTACCACGCCCTCAATAGTAGTCTTTTTGCCTCTTTGTTCCACTACTTCTCCTCCTTTTCGGCCAGCACTGTTTTGACGCGTGCAATATCCCTGCGGACATGGCCAAGCAGAGCCGGCGATTCCAGTTGCCCTGAGGTATGACGCATGCGCAAATTGAAATACTCCTCGGCAAGCTCCCTGTTCTTCTGCTTCAACTCATCAAAGCCAAGATCTCTTATATCCTTAATCTTCATCGGACATATCCCTCGAAAGAAATTTTGTTCTTATCGGCAGCTTATGAGCCGCCAACAAGAATGCCTCCGCGGCAATTTCTTTTTCAACGCCTTCAATCTCGTACAACACAACGCCCGGCTTAATAACCGCCACCCAGTCTTCAGGCGCCCCCTTGCCTTTTCCCATCCTCGTTTCGGCGGGCTTCCTGGTAATCGACTTGTGGGGAAATATCCGTATCCAGATCTTTCCGCCGCGCTTGATGTGCCTTGTCATGGCAATTCTGGCCGCCTCGATTTGTTTTGCCGTTATCCACCCACACTCGGTAGCCTGCAGTCCGAACTCCCCAAAGGCAATATAACTCCCCCGGGTTGCCGCTCCGCTCATCCGGCCCCTTTGTATTTTTCTATATTTAACCCTTTTAGGCATTAACATTTTTAAATTCCTCGTTCTGTAAGCTTGAAAGCGTCAGGGGTCAGGAGTTGCATGAAACCTGAAGCTTAATGCCCCCCACACCTCACTCCTCACGCCATGCTACTTCGGTTCCGTCTTTCCCGGCAGCACCTCGCCGTGGAAAATCAGCACTTTTACCCCAATCTTGCCATATGCGGTGCGTGCCTCTGCAAACCCGCAGTCAATATCCGCCCTTAATGTATGAAGGGGCACCCGGCCTTCGCGATACCATTCAGACCTTGCCATTTCCGCCCCGGCAAGTCGGCCTGCGCAATTTATGCGTATCCCCTTTGCACCAAATTTCATAGCCGTGGTCACGGATTTCTTCATCGCCCGGCGAAAGGCAATTCTCCTCTCGAGCTGCTGGGCCACACTCTCGGCAACAAGCTGAGCATCCGCTTCCGGCTTGCGCACTTCCAGGATGTTTATAATCACATCATTGGCAGTAATCGCTTCTACATCTTTCTTTAGTTTTTCTATCTCAGCGCCCTTTTTTCCAATAATAATCCCCGGACGGGCGGCATATATGTTAACTTTAACCTTACTTGCCGCTCTTTCAATCTCTATCTTCGAGATCCCGGCATTATACAGCTTCTCTTTAAGGAATTTGCGAACCTTTATATCTTCGTGCAGCAGCCGCGAGTAATCTTTCTCCGAATACCACTGAGATTTCCAAGTTTTAATCCCTCCCAGCCTCAGCCCAATTGGGTTTACCTTCTGCCCCAAACTCTCACCTCCTCAAACCATTACTGTTCATCCAGGACCACGGTTATATGGCTGGTACGCTTTTTAATCGAAGCCGCACGCCCCTGCGCACGCGCCCTCCATCTTTTCAGGGACGGCCCCTGATCAACAAATATTTCCTTCACATAGAGGATGTGTTCATCTATATTGGGATTCTGCTTTGCGTTCGCCAGTGCCGACAGGAGAACTTTCTGTACAGGTTCAGCAGCATATTTGGTTGTAAACTGGAGAAGCTGTTTTGCATCCTCCACACGCTTTCCCCTTATCAGGTCGGCAACCAGCCGCACCTTCTGAGGCGACATCCTGATGTATTTTGCAACTGCTTTTGCTTGCATTTCCTACTCCAAAGTGCTGCAATCTAAAGTATCGATTAAAACCAAACCTTTTTGTCTATTTGCGCAGTTTGGTCTTGCGGTCGCCGGCATGACTGTAAAAGGTTCTTGTCGGTGAAAACTCGCCTAATTTATGACCAACCATATTTTCTGTCACAAATACGGGAATGAATTTTTTACCGTTATGAATGGCAAAGGTTTGTCCAATCAATTCCGGTGTGATAGTCGAACGGCGAGACCAAGTCTTTATAACAGCCTTGTTGCCATCAGCATCCTGCCTTCTGACTTTTTCAAGAAGACTTTTATCTATAAAAGGACCTTTTTTGATTGAACGTGCCACGCCTAACCTCTTCTTTTCACGATATATTTGTCAGTCTTCTTATTAGTCCGCGTTTTGTGACCTTTCGTGGGTATCCCCCAAGGGGTGCAGGGATGCCGACCACCCGAAGACCTGCCTTCGCCACCGCCCATCGGATGATCGACGGGATTCATGACAACCCCTCTCACATGGGGAAGCTTTCCCAGCCATCTTTTTCGGCCTGCCTTGCCGAGGCTTATGTTTTCATGATCGAGATTGCCAACCTGCCCGATTGTCGCCCGGCATTCTTCGAAAATCTTTCGGACTTCCCCTGAAGGCAATCTTACTAAAGCATAGCTGTTTTCTTTTGCCATCAACTGACCGTACGCACCGGCGGAGCGAACAAGCTGGGCGCCCTTGCCTACTTTCAGCTCGATATTATGGATCAGGGTTCCCAGGGGTATGTTCTTCAGCGGAACCGCATTGCCGGGCTTGATATCGGCATCACTGCCGCTGACTACGGTATCCCCGACAGACAGCTTGGCAGGAGCTATAATATATCTTTTTTCTCCATCAACGTAATTAAGGAGCGCTATCCTTGATGATCTGTTCGGATCATATTCAATAGCGGCTACACGGGCATCAACACCGTCCTTGATTCTGTTGAAATCGATCAATCTATATTGCCTTTTATGGCCGCCTCCAATATAGCGGCCGGTTATCCGACCGTTATTGTTCCGCCCACCGCTCTTTTTCAAAGGTCTCAACAGGCGGCTTTCCGGACTATCCTTGGTTATCTCCGCAAAGTCGGAACAAGTCTGAAATCTTCTCCCCGGTGATGTCGGCTTATATTTTCTAATTCCCATCCGCCTGCTTCCTTATATTTGAAATAAATTTAAAAAGGCTATCCTTAATCAGTTCCGTTTTGCAAAAAAATTGGACAGCATCCAGCTATCTATTGAATGGACTCGATCCTGTTGTCCGGGGCAAGGGTAACGACCGCCTTCTTCCAGTCTTTTCTCTTTCCCAGCGTCTTGCCAACCCTCTTCAATTTTCCATGTACGCTAATTACCCTTACCGCCAAAACATTAACCTTGAATATCTTCTCAACAGCATGTTTTACTTCAATCTTATTGGCTTTGACATTGACTTCAAAATTATACTGGTTGGACTGCTCGCGCAGGATAGTGCCTTTTTCCGTCAGCAGCATTTTTTTAATGACCTGATAAAGTTCCATTACGCCGTCAATACCCCCTCAATTTTATTTACCGCAGGCTCAAGAAAGACAACGTGGTCGTACTTTAAGAGATCGTAAACATTCACCCCTTCTGAACGTATCATTTTTATGTCTTTAATATTGCGCGATGATTTCAATAAAACCGGACGGTCAACATCTATTACTATCAGCGCCTTTTTAAACCCGAACAGATCCATAACCTGCTTGAATTTCCTGGTTTTAATCTCATCCATGGGAAAATCGCGCAGAATCGTCATCCGGTCTTCCTTGAATTTCATGCTCAAGGCGGAAACAAGGGCAAGCCTCCGGACTTTCTTGGGCACCTTGAATGCATAGCTGCGCGGCTTGGGGCCAAAGATAATACCGCCACCCCTCCAGATAGGAGACCGCGAGTGTCCAGCCCGGGCTCGTCCCGTCCCCTTCTGACGCCATGGCTTCTTCCCGCCGCCACTTACCTCACTCCTGCCTTTTGTGGAAGCGGTTCCACTCCGGCCCGCGGCCATCTGCATACGCACAACCTGATAGATTACGGCCTCATTTACCGAAGCGCCAAATACCATGTCGCTGAGTTGAATATCAGAAACCTTGTTATTTTCTATATCGTAAACACCTGCTATTGGCATTTTTCCACCTGAAGAGCCTTTATTTATCTACTTTTGCTTTTTTGATTGCCTGCTTTATAAGAACAAACCCCTTTTTATTGCCTGGGACAGCCCCCTTTACAAGCAGTGCGTTAAGTTCGGGTCTGACTGCCCATACCTGTAAATTCTGGACTGTTTTTCTGTCTGTTCCCATATGACCAGGAAGCTTTGTTCCCTTGAAAACCCTTGCCGGATCCGCGCTGGCGCCAATGGAACCGGGAGCGCGATGAAACATCGAACCATGAGACGCTCCTCCGCCACTAAAACCATGACGCTTGATGACCCCCGCGAACCCCTTTCCTTTTGTTGTACCAACTACGTCAACAAAATCGCCGGGGGCAAAGATATCCAATCCAATTTCCTGCCCAAGCTCGTAACCATCGGTACTGCCTTCAAACTCCCTGAGGATTCTAAAAAAACCTTTGTCGGCAACTTTCTGGTGACCCTGAAGCGGTTTCGTGAGCTTACGCTGACTGACCCTGCCGTAACCAAGCTGCAGTGCCTCATAACCATCTTTTTTCAAGGTCTTTTTCTGGACTACAATCGATGGTTCGACCTCGATAACAGTGACCGGCACGAAGATGCCCTCATCTGAAAATACCTCCGTCATCCCCAACTTTTTACCAATCAATCCCTTTGTCATACCCACACTCAATAAGCGACTTTAACGCCTTCTAAAAGACCGCTTTATCCTTCCGGCGTATTTATAATTTGATCTCGACATCGACTCCCGAAGACAAATCAAGCTTCATCAGGGCATCGACTGTCGCCTGTGTCGGCTCCACTATGTCTATGAGCCTTTTATGAGTTCTGATTTCGAACTGTTCGCGCGATTTCTTATCCACATGCGGAGACCTGTTGACACAGTACTTGTTGATCTCCGTAGGCAGCGGAATCGGACCGCCTACCCGCGCGCCGGTTTTCCTGGCCGTCTCCACGATATCATCCGCGGAACGGTCAAGCAGCTTGTAATCATACGCCTTAAGGCGAATCCTTATCTTTTGATCTTTCATAGTTTAATTCAAGTCCCGTAAACTTCAGTATATTTTTATTCTATGATTTTACTGACTACACCGGCGCCGACGGTCCTTCCGCCTTCACGAATAGCGAAGCGAAGCTGCTCTTCCATGGCGATCGGAGTAATGAGTTCAACATTCATCTCGACATTATCTCCGGGCATCACCATTTCGATCCCTTCGGGAAGGGTAGCAACGCCAGTCACATCTGTTGTACGGAAATAAAACTGCGGCCTGTATCCGGTAAAGAACGGCGTATGCCTGCCGCCTTCTTCCTTGGTCAAGATATAGACCTGGGCTTTAAACTTTGTGTGCGGGGTGATCGAACCCGGTTTGGCTACAACCTGACCTCTTTCCACCTCCTCGCGCTTTGTCCCCCTGAGAAGAATACCGACATCGTCGCCGGCCCGACCTTCGTCAAGCGTCTTGCGAAACATTTCAACCCCTGTACATACGGTCTTGAAGGTAGGTCTGATGCCGATAATCTCGACTTCGTCCCCGGTATGGACTATTCCCCGGTCCACACGCCCGGTAACAACCGTACCTCTTCCGGAAATGGTAAAGACATCGCCGACAGGCATAAGGAAAGGCTTATCAAGATCACGGACCGGCTGAGGGATGTAATTATCAACAGCTTCCATCAGTTCCCAGATGGATTTTGCATCCTCTGATTTCGGATCATCTGACTCAAGGGCCTTCAGTGCAGAACCACGGATGATCGGAATATCGTCGCCGGGGAAATCATAGGCGGTAAGAAGCTCCCGCAGTTCCAGTTCGACGAGATCGAGAAGTTCAGGATCGTCAACAAGATCACACTTATTCATATAAACAACAATTGAAGGAACCTGAACCTGACGGGCAAGCAGTATATGCTCTCTTGTCTGCGGCATCGGCCCGTCGGAGGCGGCAACAACCAGGATCGTGCCGTCCATGTGGGCGGCGCCCGAAATCATGTTTTTGATGTAGTCGGCGTGACCCGGGCAGTCCACGTGCGCATAGTGCCGTTTATCCGTCTGGTATTCCACATGGGAAATGTTGATTGTGACCCCGCGTTCCTTTTCCTCCGGCGCGTTGTCAATCGAATCAAACGGTCGATACTCAGCGTACCCTTTGGAGGCCAGGTGTTTTGTGATCGCGGCCGTTAAGGTCGTCTTGCCATGATCGACATGGCCAATCGTGCCAATATTCATGTGCGGCTTTGTTCTCTCAAATTTCTTCTTAGCCATCTCAAACCTCCTTAATACTTTGAATGGTTCGTTTGTTTTTTAATCAACAATATACTTTACAGAACATCCCTCAAACGGAACTGCTTAAAATCTGTAATGGGCAAAAGCCTTGTTTGCTTCGGCCATCTTGTGAACGGCCTCTTTCTTTTTAATGGCCCCGCCGCGATTATTCGCTGCATCAATCAACTCGCCGGCAAGTTTCTCTCTCATTGTTTTTTCTGAGCGTTCCTTGGCGTTTGATATCAGCCACCTTATTCCTAATGCTAACCGGCGTGAAGGGTTAACCTCCGTCGGAACCTGATAGGTTGAACCGCCAACGCGCCTCGACTTGACCTCAATGATCGGCTTTACGTTGTTTACAGCCTTTTCGAATATATCTACAGGAGCGGCTTCCTTCATCTTGGTTTCTATTATATCGAACGCCCCGTACAAAATGGACTCAGCCGTGCTTTTTTTCCCACACTTGAGCAAATTGTTTACAAATTTGGCGACAAGCTGGTTATTGTATTTCGGATCCGGGAGTATCTCCCTTTTCGCAACTTCTCTTCTCCTCGGCATAACCTCTATCTCCGCTTAACTTGGCCTCTTGGCGCCGTATTTAGATCGTCCCTGTTTCCTGTCCTGAACCCCAACCGCATCCAGCGTTCCTCTTATGATATGGTAACGCACCCCCGGCAGATCCTTCACACGCCCGCCCCGCACCAGAACAACTGAATGCTCCTGAAGGTTATGCCCCACACCCGGAATATATGAAGTCACCTCGTACCCGCTTGTAAGGCGCACCCTGGCAACTTTTCTTAAAGCCGAGTTCGGCTTTTTGGGCGTAGAGGTGTAAACCCTGACACACACCCCTCGGCGCTGCGGAGATCCAACCAATGCGGGCGTCGTCGCTTTCCTGCTGATCTTTGAACGCCCTTTTCTAACTAACTGATTTATCGTCGGCATCAACCCTCCTGATTTAACTCACGCCCTTTATTTATCTGAACCCGTAAAAGAGCGACTGAATATCAACTTGCCCCGTCGTTGTCAAGCATTTTCTCGGTAATTTTTAACCCTGCTGCTCGGCAACCTCCCAATCATCCAACTGGCTTTCCTGCACCAGCAAAGGGGCGCTCATTTCCGTCTTTATTCCCAATTTCTTGTACATGGGAAGCCCCGTTCCGGCAGGAACCAGTCTGCCCATTATCACGTTTTCCTTCAATCCCAGCAGATAGTCCGTTTTTCCGGCAATGGACGCTTCCGTCAAAACACGTGTGGTTTCCTGGAAGGATGCCGCGGATATAAAACTCTGCGTCGTAAGTGACGCCTTCGTTATTCCCATAAGAATCGGCTCGCCTTGGGCCGGCGCTCCCCCCGCGGCCAGGACCCTTTCGTTTTCCTCTGCAAAACGGAGACGATCCACCTGTTCTTCTGATATAAACGATGAATCTCCAGGATTTTTTATCATAACCCGGCGCAGCATCTGGCGGACTATCACTTCGAGGTGCTTATCATTTATTTTTACGCCCTGCAGTCTGTAAACCTCCTGCACCTGATCCACCAGGTAACGCGCGAGCGTCTTCTCGCCTTTTATCATCAGCAGATCATGGGGGTTATTTACTCCATCCATAAGGGCCTCTCCGGCCACAACCCGGTCGCCCTCCTGGACGCTCACATGCTTTCCCTTGGGAATCAGGTATTCCTTTTCCTCGTCGGTACTGGGGGTAACGATCACCTTACGTTTACCCTTGGAATCCTTGCCGTAGGACACTACGCCGTCTATCTCGCTGATCACCGCATAATCCTTCGGTTTTCTTGCTTCGAAAAGCTCGGCTACCCTGGGGAGACCGCCCGTTATATCCTTTGTTTTTGTCGTCTCGCGCGGTATCTTGGCCAGAATGTCGCCGGCCTTGACCGTATCCCCTTCCGAAACGACGATGTTGGCGCCCAGCGACAGAAGATGCCGGGCAAAAGCGTCCGTACCGGGAACTTTTGCGGTTCTGTTCTTGCTGTCCTTGATCGAAACCCTCGGCCGCATGTCCGTCCCCTTGAACTCGACAATAATCTTCCGCGACAGTCCGGTTACCTCATCAACCTGTTCCTGCATGGTCTTTCCTTCGATTATGTCTCCGAACTTGACCACCCCGTCAACCTCGGCAAGGATGGGAATGGAGAAGGGATCCCATTCGGCGATCAAATCGCCTTTTTTCTGATCTGTGGGCCCGTACACCCGACTTCCGTCTTCCACCTTTATGTACGCGCCGTAGGGAACGGTGTATTTCCCTCTTCCTCTCCCTTTTTCATCAAGAACATGAACCTCAGCATTCCGGTTCATCACGGCAAGCTCGCCGGTTGTCCTTCTGACAGTATTGATGTTGACAAACTTTATAATCCCGTCGTGTCTTGCCTCAAGTGTAGAGTGCTCTTCAAACTTGGCGGTTCCACCGATATGGAATGTTCTCATGGTCAACTGCGTGCCCGGTTCCCCTATCGACTGGGCGGCGATTATTCCCACGGCCTCTCCTATGTTGACAAGATGGCCATGAGCAAGATCCCGGCCATAACACATGGCGCAGACTCCATGCCTGGATTTACAGGACAGCACCGATCTGATCCTTACCTTCTCAATTCCGGCATCGTCGATCTTTTTCGCAAGCGCCTCGTCAATCGGCTGGTTCGCCTCTACCAAAATATCGCCTGTAAACGGATCGCGGACGTCCTCAAGAACAACCCTTCCCAGCACCCTCTCCCCGGCAGTCTCGATTATTTCGCCGCCTTCCATAAGTGCCATAACATCAATGCCGTCGATCGTTCCGCAGTCATGTTCAGAAATTATGGAGTCCTGCGCAACATCGACAAGACGCCTGGTCAGGTACCCTGAATTGGCCGTCTTGAGGGCCGTATCGGCCAACCCCTTTCGGGCGCCATGCGTGGAAATAAAATATTCAAGAACGGTAAGCCCCTCCCGGAAATTCGCCCTGATCGGGGTTTCGATAATTTCCCCGGATGGTTTGGCCATCAATCCTCTCATGCCGGCAAGCTGACGTATCTGAACGGCACTGCCTCTGGCCCCGGAATCAGCCATCATGTGAATAGGATTGAAGCTTTCAACCCTCGTCTTTTTACCGTCGGCGCCGGCCCGTTCTTCTGTTGTAATCCCACCCAGCATCTCCTCGGCAATCTTCTCGGTAGCCTGCGCCCAGATGTCAATTACCTTGTTATACCTCTCCCCGTAGGTGATCAAACCATCCATGTACTGCTTCTGGATTCCCAAAACGTCGCCGTCGGCCTTATCTACAATCTTTTTCTTGTTCCCCGGAATGACCATGTTTTGAATTGCTATGGAAACACCGGATATCGTAGCGTATTTAAACCCTATATCCTTCAGGCGATCAGCCAGAAGAACCGTAGTCTTGACTCCACTTTCGCGGTAACAGTTATTGATCAGATTTGTCAGCTCCTTTTTGTTCATTACCTTGTTTACGGCATCAAAGGAGATTGTTTCCGGCACAACTTCGTAAAGGACAACCCGGCCTACGGTAGTTTCCTTAAGCTGCCCATCTATTCTGACCGTTATTTTCGCCTGCAGGTCGACGGCGCCGGCATCAAGCGCGGAGCGAACCTCGGCGGGATCGGCGAATTTCATCCCCTCTCCCTGGACGCCGCTTCGCATTCTCGTTAGAAAATAAATCCCCAGGACGATATCCTGGCTGGGGATTATTATCGGCATGCCATTGGCCGGGGAAAGGATATTGTTTGTTGACATCATAAGAACCCGCGCCTCGGTTTGCGCCTCTACCGAAAGAGGCACATGAACCGCCATCTGATCGCCGTCGAAATCAGCGTTGAAGGCCGTACATACCAGCGGATGAAGCTGGATCGCCTTTCCTTCGATCAAAATTGGTTCAAAGGCCTGGATTCCAAGACGATGGAGGGTCGGCGCCCGGTTTAACATTACCGGATACTCCCTCACGACATCATCGAGGGCATCCCAAACCTCCGTCCCCTCCTTCTCCACCATTTTCTTGGCGCTTTTTACCGTGGTGACGAAACCTTTTTCCTGCAGACGCCGATAAATGAATGGTTTGAAGAGCTCCAGCGCCATCTTCTTGGGAAGCCCACACTGATGCAGCCTCAGGTTCGGACCGACAGTGATAACGGAACGTCCGGAATAATCTACCCGTTTGCCAAGGAGGTTTTGTCTGAACCTCCCCTGCTTGCCCTTGAGCATATCAGACAGGGACCGAAGCGGCCGCTTGTTGGTGCCGGTAATAGCCCGCCCCCGCCTGCCATTGTCGAACAGAACATCGACAGCTTCCTGCAACATTCTCTTTTCGTTACGCACAATAATTTCAGGGGCATTGAGCTCCATAAGGCGCTTTAACCGGTTGTTTCTGTTAATGACCCGTCGATAGAGATCATTAAGATCCGATGTGGCAAACCGGCCGCCATCAAGGGGCACCAACGGGCGAAGATCCGGCGGAAGGACGGGAAGCACCGTCAGTACCATCCACTCCGGCTTGTTTCCGGATTTCCTCAGCGCCTCGGCAATTTTCAATCTTTTTATGCACTTTTTCTTCTTTGTCTCCGAAACGGAGGTCTTGAGTTCCGAACGCAGCTCTTCCACCAGCCGATCGAGATCAACCTCCTGCAAAAGAACCCTGATTGCCTCGGCGCCTATCCCCACCTCAAAGGAGTCATAACCGTGCTGCTCCCTCAAATCGTTCAACTCTTCGTCCGTAAGGATATCTTTCTGGGAGAGAGGGGTCTTTTTAGGGTTGAGAACAATCCATGCCTCGAAATAAAGAACCCTTTCGAGGTCCTTCAAGGTAAGGTCGAGGATATTGCCGATGCGGCTCGGCAAACTTTTCAAAAACCATATATGCGCAACCGGGGTCGCCAGGGTAATATGACCCATCCTCTCCCTGCGGACCTTCGATTGGGTGACCTCCACCCCGCATTTTTCACAGACCACGCCGCGATGTTTCATTCTCTTGTAACGTCCGCAAAGGCATTCGTAGTCTTTTACCGGACCAAATATCTTCGCGCAGAAAAGACCATCCCGCTCTGGCTTGAAGGTTCTGTAGTTTATAGTCTCAGGCTTTTTAACCTCGCCACGCGACCAGGAAACTATCTGCTCGGGCGAGGCAATGGATATCTTGATCGCATTAAACCTGATCGGATCTTTAGGTTTTTCAAAATAACTAAAAACGTCTTCCACGGATTATATCTCCTAAATAAGCAAAAGTTACGGGCGCCTGCCGGCATCCCTGCCTGCATGCATAATTCTCAAGCTGAAAGCTTGAGCGGATCCTGAAGCTTAAGCTATTTTTATTCTATCAGATCAACATCCAGACAGAGGCTCTGCAACTCTTTCACCAGGACGTTGAAAGATTCAGGCAGGCCCGGTTCGAATGTATGTTCGCCCTTGACTATTGCTTCATAAATACGGGTTCTACCGGCGACATCATCAGACTTGACGGTGAGAAATTCCTGGAGGGTGTATGCCGCGCCGTAAGCCTCGATAGCCCACACTTCCATTTCTCCGAGTCTCTGCCCGCCGAACTGCGCCTTCCCACCCAAAGGCTGCTGGGTAACAAGCGAATACGGTCCGATCGAACGCGCATGAATCTTGTTGTCAACCAAATGGTGCAACTTCAGCATGTAAATTATGCCAACAGTTATTTTCTGACTGAAAGGCTCACCGGTTCTGCCGTCATACAACTCCGTCTGTCCGGACTCGGGTAAATCGGCAGCCTTTAGCATACCTTTTATATCGGTTTCATCCGCCCCGTCAAAAACGGGGGTCGCTACCAGAACGCCCCTCTTGAGATGGCTGGCAAAGGCTATAATCTCGCTGTCATCGGCTTTTTTAAGAAAACTGTCAAACTGGGGCGAAGAGTAAATCTTCTTCATCTCTTTCCTGATTTGATCAACCCCGCGATTCTCCTGCAGAAGAAGATTGATCTTCTCCCCCATCCCCTTGGCCGCAAGCCCCAGGTGTGTCTCCAGAATCTGCCCCACATTCATACGGGAGGGAACGCCCAGCGGGTTGAGAACTATATCTACCGGCGTGCCATCTTTCAAATAAGGCATGTCCTCTTCCGGAAGTATCCGCGAAAGGACCCCCTTGTTTCCGTGACGGCCGGCCATCTTATCCCCGACGGAAAGCTTCCGTTTTATGGCTACATAAACCTTTACCAGTTTTATCACCCCCGGCGGCAGTTCATCGCCGGCGGTAAGTTTTTCTATTTTTCCGTCAAAATATGCATTAACAAATTCTTTTTTCCGGGAGAGATTATCATAAAGGACGCCGATCTGTCTTTCCGTCTCCTCGGCGCCTTCCAGGGACACCTCCCGCCAGGTTTCAATATTGGTCTTATTAATAATCTCTTCGGAAATTGTATCTCCCTTTTTAAGAAGAATACGCTTTTTCTTTGGATCAAGAACCTTTTCGGCAGTTTTTTTGCCGATCAGCAGGTCAAATATTTGGGTTTTCACACCCTCAGTGATGATTTTAAGCTCTTCGTCCCGATCCTTTTTGATCTGATTGACAGCCTCTGCTTCTATAAACTTGGAACGGCTGTCCCTCTCGGTCCCCTTACGGGAAAATATTTTGGCATCTATTACCGTACCCTCGACCCCGGGAGGAACTCTCAGAGAGGTATCGCGGACATCGCTGGCCTTTTCCCCAAATATGGCACGCAGCAGTTTTTCCTCGGCAGATAGCTGGGTCTCCCCCTTCGGGGTAATCTTGCCGACGAGAATATCGCCGGGCTTCACCGCCACCCCCATACTGACAATCCCGCTATCGTCAAGATTTTTCATAACATCTTCCCCGAGATTCGGGATATCGCGGGTAATCTCTTCTTTGCCCAGTTTGGTATCCCGCGCCATGACCTCGAATTCTTCTATATGGATCGAGGTAAAGATGTCGTCCTTGACTATCCTTTCGCTGACAAGGATGGAGTCTTCGTAGTTGTAGCCGCCCCAGGACATAAAGGCCACCATAACATTTCTTCCGAGTGCCAGTTCCCCGTTTTCCGTAGCGGGGCCATCGGCAATGATTTCTCCCTTGCCGACTTTCTGTCCCTTGCTTACAATGGGCTTCTGGTTGAAACATGTGTCCTGGTTGGAACGTTTATACTTTATCAGGTTGTATATATCCACCCCGGTATCCAGGCTGTCCTTTTCCGGATTGCTGCTTTTGACTACTATTCGGGAAGCGTCGACACTTTCCACAATGCCTTCCCTGCGTGCAGCCACAACAGCGCCCGAATCCCGGGCAACATACAATTCCATCCCCGTTCCAACAATCGGGACCTCCGGCGCCATAAGGGGAACAGCCTGCCGCTGCATATTTGATCCCATCAGCGCCCTGTTGGCATCGTCGTGTTCCAGAAAGGGAATCAGGGTTGCCGCCACACTGACCAACTGGGTGGGGGATACATCCATCATGCTTACTTCTTCGGGAACGACAGCCAGAAAGTCCGGGCCTCTTCTTGCGGGAATAAGCAGTTCCGTGAAGCGGCCGTCGCTGGAAAGCGGCCTGTCCGCCTGGGCAATGACCAGATTTTCCTCTTCGATTGCCGTCAGATACTTTATATCGTCGAACACCTTCCCATTTTCCACAACCCGGTAGGGTGTTTCGATAAACCCGAACTCGTTCACCCTGGCGAAGGTGCTCAGAGAAACAATCAACCCGATATTGGGTCCTTCCGGGGTTTCTACAGGACAAATACGACCGTAATGGGAAGGATGAACATCCCGGACCTCGAACCCCGCCCTTTCCCTCGTCAACCCTCCCGGCCCCAGCGCTGATAATCTTCTTTTGTGCGTAATTTCAGAAAGGGGATTGGTTTGATCCATGAACTGGGAAAGCTGGCTGCTGCCAAAGAATTCATTGACAATGGCAGATACCGGTTTGGCGTTCACGAGGTCGTGCGGCATCATGGTTTCGATATCCTGAAGGGTCATCTTTTCCTTGATTGCCCTCTCCATCCGGACCAAACCGATTCGATACTGGTTCTCTATCAATTCTCCGACAGAACGGACGCGTCTGTTCCCCAGGTGATCAATATCATCGACACTGCATTCCGGAGCGCCATTCTTCAGGTCGATCAAGTATTTAACCGCCGACATGATATCATCATTGCGGAGCACTGTAACGTCCTTCGGAACATTGAGATGGAGCTTATAATTCATTTTTGCCCGTCCCACATCGGACAAATCGTAGTTTTCCGGCGCAAAAAACAGGCTGCGGAAAAACTTCGCCGCGGTTTCCGGAGTGGGGGGATTGCTTGGCCGCAAGCGTCTGTATATATCAATAATCGCGTCTTCAACCGTTTCAATTCGATCCATCAGCAGGGTGTTTCTTATTGAAGAGGTTTCCTTGTCCTCGCCCAAGTTGACGAACCGCAGGGAATCAACATTACTCTCCCGAAGCAGGTTCAGGCCTTCCACGCTCAATTCTTCATTGCATTTTATCAGTATCTCGCCGGTCTTCCGGTCGATAACATCGGCGGCGAAAACACGGCCTGTCATATCCTCGTCGGTTACGGCTATCCTGTCCTCCCGGGCCTCGATCATCTTGTGGAGCAGAGGTTTTGAAAACTTTCGTCCCTTCTTGACAATAACCTCGCCGCTTTTCGCAACTACATCGAAAGGCGCCTTCCAGCCGAGCAGGGAATCGTTAACCTTAACGAAAAAATTACCCCCTTCAATATATACCAAATCACTTTTGTAAAAATAATCAAGGATGGCCTCAGTGGAATTTCCCATCGCTTTCAACAAAATAGTCACCGGCATCTTCCGCCGGCGATCAATCCTTACATAAAGCAGATCCTTGGAATCAAATTCAAGATCCAGCCATGACCCTCTGATGGGAATTACCCGGGAAGAATACATGACCTTTCCTGTGGATTGGGTTTTCAGCTTGTCGCTGTCGAAAAAAATACCAGGCGAACGGTGGAGCTGGCTTACAATAACCCTTTCCGTCCCGTTGATTATGAAGGTCCCGTTTTCAGTCATCACCGGAATTTCGCCGAAATAGATCTCCTGCTCCTTGATGTCGCGAATGGTCTTGGGTTCAGTGTTCCTTTCGACATCATAGACAACAAGCCGGACAACTATCTTCAGCGGCGCCGCAAAGGTCATCCCCTTCTGGACGCATTCCTGCACATCGTAACGGGGGACACCAATTCTATAGCTGACAAACTCCAGGGAACATTTTCCACTGAAATCGGAAATCGGGAAAACACTCCTGAAGGCGGCCTGCAGCCCGGTGTTTTCCCTCTTGTCCGAATCTATCGTTTCCTGAAGAAACTTCCGGTATGAATCAGTTTGAATATCTATCAGGTTGGGGATATCCAATATCCTCCTGATACGGCCAAAACTTTTTCTAAATTCTTCCATAATATCCTTTCGGCCTCAGCCGTCAGAGATTTCTTATTTCACCAATAGCAATATGGGACATGAATCTCCAAACAAGTCATCCTGCCGATTTTACAGGGAAACCGTCTTTTCAGGGATTCATAATCCCACCCACTGCTGCAGATAGTCGTACGGATCATTAAACATCCGTTTTTTGATTTTTGCTACTTTATCTCCACTGTCCCGCCGACTTCCTCTATCTTTTTCTTGATATCGGCAGCTTCGTCCTTGGAAACAGCTTCCTTGATCGGTTTGGGAACGGCCTCAACCAGATCCTTTGCTTCCTTGAGTCCCAAGCCGGTGATGGCGCGCACAACCTTTATAACCTGAATCTTCTGATCGCCGAAACCCGTAAGTACTGCATCAAATTCGGTCTTCTCCTCAACGGGGGCTGCGGCTGCGGCTGGCCCGGCAGCCATCATCGCCACAGGCGCCGCGGCGCTTACTCCCAATTTCTCTTCCAGTTCTTTCACCAGTTCGGAAAGCTCAAGAACCGTCATCCCCTCGATGAACTTTACGACATCATCCTTAGTAATCTCATTAGCCATTTTCTTATCCCTTCCTGTATGTAATATTTTTAGTTTGCAGATGCTTTCTTTTCCTTATACGCATTAAGAACTTGCACGAAACTTCTCGGAACCCCGCTCAATACCCTTACAAGGGATGTCTGAGCAGCAACCATCACCGAAAGCAGTTGACCCAGCAGCACCTCGCGGCTCGGCAGCTCGGCAAGAACCAACAGCTGCTCCGGACTGAGGGCTCTGCCTCCCATAACTGCGGCCTTTATCTGAAGTTTCTCGTTTTTCTTCGCAAAATCGATCAGCGCCTTTGTTGCTTCCACCTCGTCGCCGCGGGCAATTGCAACCGTCAGAGGTCCACGGAATTGTCCCTCCAGAGCGCTTAATTCGGTTCCCCGGGACGCTATGGACAGAAGCGTATTCTTGACAACCCGCAACTCAACATTCGACTTGCGCAGCGCCACCCTCAGCGCCGTCATTTTCGCGACATCCATACCGCTGTAGCCGGCCAAAACGGCTATCTTGAAATCCTTCAGCCTTTCATGCAGTTCAGCAGCAACTTGCTCTTTAGTTCTCCGATCCAATATTCAGCCTCCTTCCTTTTCGTTAGCTTGCTTCCAATGAAGCCTTATTAAAGTCAGAGAACACAAGCAACATACAGGATACTTTTTCGATCCAACAAAGGACCGCTCATCCCAATGTCTCGGCAGGCCGACCGAAAAGTGTTTAAACATCCTGTACCTGCTGTCTCAGACAAAATATTAACAGTTATCTACGCACAACCACCTGGTTCATATATTGCGAACCGATAACGGATCTACCTTTACCCCTGGCCCCATCACCGAAGAAAGCGAAATGCTGCGCAGATAAATACCCTTGCTCGAGGCCGGTTTAAGCTTCACAACCATCTCCAGCAAGGCCAGAAAGTTCTCCTTCAGCTTCTCCGCGCCGAATGAGACTTTTCCGACCGGACAGTGGACTATCCCCGCCTTTTCCACGCGAAACTCAACCCTGCCTGCTTTCAGTTCTCCAACGGCATTGGCCACGTCAAAAGTCACCGTTCCCACCTTAGGGTTCGGCATAAGGCCGCGAGGGCCGAGGATCTTGCCGAGTTTTCCAACATTGCCCATCATATCAGGCGTTGCGATAACCCGATCGAAATCCAGCCAGCCGCCCTTAATCTTTTCGACCATATCATCCGCTCCTACAAAATCGGCGCCGGCGTCAAGGGCCTCTTTCTCTTTCTCGCCTTTGGCAAATACAAGAACCCGAACCTTTTTCCCCAAACCATTGGGTAGAATAACCGACCCCCTGACCATCTGATCTGCGTGAGCCGGATTGACGCCAAGTCTTATGGCTGCATCAACGGTCTGGTCAAATTTATCAGTTGTCGATCCCACCACAAGCTCCATTGCTTCCTGGACAGGATAGCGATTGGCTGCATCGATTTTTTGCCTTGCCGCTAAGTAGCTCTTACCTCTTTTTGACATGATAAAACCTCAAATAAAAATCCTATATGATTTCAATCCCCATTGATCTCGCCGTACCGGCAACAATGCGGATGGCGCCCTCCACATCGACAGCGTTGAGGTCGCTCAATTTCAGCTCAGCTATCTCACGCACCTGCTGCCGGGTCACGTCCCCCACTTTTACTCTCTTCGGATCCCCTGAGCCTTTGGCTATTTTTGCCGCCTGCTTCAGCAACACCGACGCCGGCGGTGTTTTGGTCACAAAGGTAAAGGAGCGGTCGGCATACACCGTAATCAGCGCCGGAACGATCATCCCCTCCTGGCTCTGCGTCATGGCGTTGTAAGCCTTGCAGAATTCCATTATATTGACTCCATGCTGACCAAGAGCCGGGCCAATTGGAGGAGATGGGGTGGCTTTCCCCGCCTTTATCTGAAGTTTTATGTTTGCTATAACCTTCTTCGCCATTATGATCACCCTTGTCTATTTATGAATTTATCAAGCGCCGTCTAACGTAAAGCCCTTAAATTTGCATTACCTGAATAAAATCAAGCTCTACCGGTGTTGAACGACCAAAAATACTGACGATAACCCGCAGTTTCCCTTTTTCTGGTTTAAGATCATCGATAAAACCGTCAAAATTTGTGAAAGGTCCATCTATTATCTGCACGTGATCGCCGACATCGAACTTGAACTTGGGCTTCGGTTTAAGCGTGCCCTCATCTATCCTGGTTATGAGATTCTCAACATCCTTGTCCAGAATGGGCGAAGGTTTGTCTTTCGCGCCAATAAACCCGGTAACCTTCGGCGTGTCCTTGACAATGTGCCAAGTCTCATCGTTCAACTCCATCCGGACCAGTATGTAACCTGGGAAAAACTTCCTTTTGGAGGTCTTCTTTTCACCCGATATCAACTCGACAACATTCTCTTCAGGGATGAGGATATCCGCAAATAATTCCTGCTTCCCCGATTTTTCCACCCTCTCCTGCAGAGAAAGCTTCACCTTGTTCTCGTAGCCGGAATAGGTATGGACGACGTACCATCTTAGAGCCATTTTATTAACCCAGTACCAGTCTTACAACCTTGCTCAAACCGAAATCCACAATTCCCAAAAAAACGGACACTATTACTACAACTATTACTACAACCGACGTTGAGGCCAGGGTCTGCTTGGGTGTGGGCCAGACAACCTTCTTTAACTCGGCGCTGGAGCTCGCCAGAAACTGTCTCGCCTTCTCCAGAATCACCTTTATTCTGTCAATAATCTTGTCCATTTAAAACCCTCTCAACATCATCGCCGGCATCATTCATAAACTTGGCAGGCCAGGAGGGACTTGAACCCCCAGCATCCGGATTTGGAGTCCGGCGCTCTATCCATTAGAGCTACTGGCCTGTTTAAAAAAATAACCGCGGCCCTTTTGAGCTACTTTGTTTCCTTGTGCAGCGTATGAGACCTGCAGAACTTGCAGTATTTCTTGATTTCAAACTTGCTCTGCATCGTCCTTTTGTTTTTGGTCGTCGTATAATTGCGATGTTTGCAATCTGCACATGCCAATGTAATAATATTTCTCATTTATCAAACCACCTTGCATGAATGGAGCCCACGACCAGGATTGAACTGGTGACCTCATCCTTACCAAGGATGTGCTCTACCGACTGAGCTACGTGGGCATATCAAAACCTGAGAAGCTCCGCTCTTTCGATCCTGAGCGCCGGCGCTGGTAAAAATGTCGGCTCACCTAAGCACGCCCCTCCCGAGGGGGAGCTGAAAGCAACTCATCTAAAATTGGAGCGGGAAACGGGATTCGAACCCGCGACCCTCAGCTTGGAAGGCTGACGCTCTAGCCCCTGAGCTACTCCCGCCAATCACCGTCCTTAACAATTTGCCGTTGTTTTAAGGAATCCCCCAATATACGGCAATTGGTGGAGGGGGGAGGGTTCGAACCTCCGTAGGCTTCGCCGGCAGATTTACAGTCTGCTCCCTTTAACCACTCGGGAACCCCTCCTTAATAAACAAAAACTCGAAAACATGCCTGGAGCTGGCGATGGGACTTGAACCCGCAACCTGCTGATTACAAATCAGCTGCTCTACCTGTTGAGCTACGCCAGCGGCATTCCTCGCCACCATGGGGACAATAATCCACCCCCCATGGAAACCGGGACATTAATTTTAATGTCCGAATTTGTCAAGATTTTTTTTATTATTTTTTTATGTCGCGCCGCCGCTAACCGTCAAACTTGGGAAGACTGACTTTTATAAACTGCACCCCTTCCTCCCGCAGCGTTTCTTCCTCACCCTCTGTGGTCACGCCTTTTATGTTTCGCGCCTTTTCCTCCCCATTGTGCATCTTCAGGGCAACATCAGCAAACCTGTCGCCGACATCATCGAAGTTTTTATTTAAATATTCCCGAATGCTGCGAATAATTTTCAGCGAGTCCCGCCCCTCTTTTATCTCTTTGGAAAGCGGAGGCTGCCGGCGCCCTCCAATCGAGACAGGCGACGGGGCCAATGAAATATCCGCACTTCCGCAAACAGGGCAGACAATTTGATTATCCTTTCTCTGTTCCTCAAAGGCGTTCCGGTCCTTGAACCAGCCTTCGAACCGGTGACTACTTCTGCATTCAAGTTCGTAGATAATCAAAACAGTCATTCCCCATAAAAATATATGTCAATTATTGCGGAGCATTATCGGCAATACGCGATTAATGGAACTGAAACTCAAAAAAATGATGGACAATTTATCCCAAATCGTTTATTAGCTCCCGCAGTCGGGATGTGGCCCAGCTTGGTAGGGCACTGCGTTCGGGACGCAGGAGTCGCGCGTTCAAATCGCGCCATCCCGACCATTTTTTACCCCCAACCTACCCGATCACAGCCGCCATCTT
>Ga0208373_1000473_pt1 | contig 69486 bp, 71 predicted proteins | sample RifOxyC2_FD_184036 | JGI IMG/M metagenome (GOLD analysis project Ga0208373, IMG submission 184036) | Soil microbial communities from Rifle, Colorado - Rifle Oxygen_injection C2 (SPAdes) | ecosystem: Environmental > Terrestrial > Deep subsurface > Rock core/Sediment | place: Rifle, Colorado...
ATTGTAATATCTGCCTGAATAATATGGATCATATTTTGTGTGTGATGGTTTTTCTGGCTCAGGACTCATTGCCATTTCACGAATTCCTTTTCCCATATTTTTATTTATTGATTAATAATATTTTTTTGCCTAGGGCTTCAAATATTGAAACAAGACAAAATATTGAGATCCACAAATTTGTTTCAGCTCTGGCTATTGTTCCTTGAGAGTATCCTGCCATTTTAGCTAAATCGCATTGTGTCAGCCCTTGTTTGAGCCGTTCTTCTTTAATTGTTTTGGAAATGTCTTGCATATATGTTCTTTGCTGATTTACTTGAACTGAATTTGATTGTTGGTTTTGACTCACAATCATATTGGCAGCTTTAAGTGCAGCAATGGCATTATCTAAGTTGCTCATAATTTTGTTAATTATTTGTTTTACTCATATTCAAATATCTCTTCTGGCAATCTAAGGTTTAAAGGATACAAGCTGTAAACTTGCTGGTGCGTTGCAATTAATGTTCCTCCTGCAATATCTTTACTAATATCTCCAAACCCATTGCCCTCTTCATCAGATGCAATGTTTATGACCGCATCCTGATCTAACTCTTCTAAGATTTTAATTAGTTGTCTTACTTTCATAATTTTTAATCTTCTAATTCTTCAGTTTCAATAATATTTCCACCATTGCCACCGTTTGACTGAATGTTTCCTTCTTCATATTCTTTCATTGCAAGGTCATTGGCTTCTTGTTGGCTTTTAGCTTCAACTTCTATTTCGTAAGTCTCGCTTTCTTCGATAATCACCTTGAATCTTCTTTTGCCTGATAGTGCTCGTTTTGCTTTTTCTAAATTAGATAGATTACTCATTGGATTTGATTAATGTTTTGCTAATTTCATTTAAGACACGCTTTCTGTCTTGCGCATTGTCTAAACACTGAGATTTGCAAACATCATTTTTTAATGTTTTTTCTATATCTTTAACTAACTTTGCTATTTCTTTTGCTTTTTTTGTCATACTTTATTTTGGCAATAAAAAAAGCCGTATTCTGGTTAGAAATACGGCTTTTAAATATTTGTTATTTGAATAAATACATTAGTAAACTTCTTCTATGCATTCAGCTGTTCTTTTGGCTACTGAAGCTTTCATCTCTTCTATTAGCTGGTCTGCTGTAGCAGTTGGAAGTAATACAGATACAGAATAATCTGCATCTTGCTTTCCATCTCTTTGATTGTTGAAGTTTACATTTAGCGTTGTTCCGGGTTTTAAAACAATATCTTGGCTTAAGTCTCTGCTTACTTTCATTGAACCTTGTCTTCCTGTTTCAGGATTAGGTTTCCAAGCTTTGGCAATTATGACATTCTTTAGCCCGTTATTTTGACTAATTACGATTGCATTTGTTTCCATGTTTTTAAAATTTATTAATTATTATTAAGATTTATTAGATTCAAAGAAAGCTCTTTTACGATGCTTACGAACGCTTAACTGAATCAAGTTCAGATATGGCTAAGATTATTCCTTTGCTTTGCAAATTCAATGGAGAAGATATAGCCATTGAATTTAAAGCCAAATCTCTGAGTGCAGAGCGAATAACCTTGGCTGAACTCTCAAGGAGTGAAAACAATATGAACTAAGCGTCGACCAGTTCATAATTAATTTTCACCCAATGATGTCGTAAAAATTCTGAACTTGCACAAAACAAATTATTTGTAAAAAATCTTGGAGTGGGGTGTGTGTGTGGGGGGGGTATATTCGGAGTGGATGTTTGTATGCTGGGTCTTAATAGTTGGGGACTCTCCTGTGGTCAGGGCTACTTTTTATAAAGGGGTATATTTTGCCCTATAACAGATATATGCTGGATCTAAATATATATAAATCCTCATTTTCACAATGTAATTTCATCTTTCCCTATACAAAGTAGTACTTAAATGCGTCAGGGGGGCGTTTAGAATTGAATTTGAAACCAATTTTCAATATCTCAGAAAATTTTTTTCTGCAATTTTTAAAGTGTCTTCTGCTGAACCGAGAACAAACTAAATTTGATCTGTTTTAAATATTTGAAGACGTTAAAGTGATTGTCAAGCCGCTTGACAATGCCTTTTTTGCTTTTTTATCGTCAAAGTCAAGCTTACTATTTTAAGTATTTTTTTATCGTTTTTCCCTCGAGAAATCAAAAAGTTATCCACAGTTTTGAGTGAAAAAAGTGCTTGACACGAGCTCACTTTTTAATTTTTCAGACATTTATTTATTAAAAATAGTCGTAAATGAAACGGGAGCCGTTTCAAAATTCATCACTTTTGTGCATAAAAATATTGGATTTACTAAGGAGAGAAGCAAATTTCCGATATGCTATAATAAAAATGTAACAATATGTTATACCCCGTAGCCAGTTGGTTCGTGGATAATTTCCGAGCATGGCTACATTGAAAAATACTCAGCATAAACTCTTAGACGGCAATTTGCTGATGTCATAAAATAACGGAGCACAGTCTATGTAGTCTGAATTTGCCAAACAAAGGAGCCTTTCAGACTTTAATAAAAGGAGCTAAAAATGTTGATACCAAAATAGGGGCCTCCTGGTATCCCTCACGAAAAACATTTTAGCGATTAACTGCCTGCAAAGGTGGTAAGGCAATCAGGCCAAGACCGTAAGGTCGGTGTTACAAATGGTGCGAGGTATGGAAAACTATATTCCATTACAAATTCCCTTGATTTCGTTGGTTATTAGATACATAAAGCCAACAAATGTGTTTCCGGAACCTCTTTTTAAGCAACCCAGTTTCAGAGAACGAAAGGTTTATTTTTCTTCATACGAAGATTTTGGGGGCGGTTGTAATATAAATCAACCAGTCTTCTTAGCCAGAAATGGTAAAAAACCAAAACAATCTGAAAATTTTATGAGGGTCATGCCGAAGGGGGCTCCCTTTGTTACAACGAACTGTGGAGAACTAACCAACTTTGGAAAAAAGTAACTATTTAAAAAATTATTAGGTAATTCGAATTTCTTAATTTCAAAGTTCGTAATTAGTTGTGTTCTTAATTAGTAAGAAACACAGAGCGGTGCTATGACCATTTTTTAGTCAAAGATGCATCATTTATGACTCATCTGCCTCAGCCATATTTGACGCATCTCAATGCATTCACTAATGAATAAAAACCAATAAAAAATAATTAAACTTAATCAACTATCTACGACTGGTTGCAGAATCAAATGGATCAAGAAACTAAGAATAAATTAAAGAGCATGCCAAGAAGTACTTGCTCTGAATGTCGTAGTAAAAGAAGTTATAGGAACCCAATCGCTAAGTGTTTTGAGTGTCTTCAAAAGTTTTGCTATGACCATATCTGGTGCATGCAAGTTAAACAAGGAATGGCTAATTCTGATGAATTACGCTCAGTTTGCGAGAAGTGCCAGAATCAACATGGCTACCACACCTTGCAATAGGCCTTTTTAGCCAAGACCTGTATATCAGGAATCGTTTTAATATAGAAAGTGGTGTTTCTGGCCATCTGCCATCAAAATCATTATTTTTTGTGGTACCAGAACTTAAAAATTATGGATTCATCAAAATTAGTAGAAGGTTGCCCATTTTTAAGTATTAGCTCTGTTAAAAGAGATCTTTTAAGATATATAAAAAATAACGGAGATATTTCTGGAATTACCAGCATTGGTTATGGTGAAGATGCAAAGGTTTGTAATTATTGGTTTGATAGCGAATTTAATAATGAAACTGATAGACCCATTCTTATGGTTTCGTTAAATGGCAGTGAACCGCAAAAAATTAGAATATCTGAACAACTGCTCAGTTTTGGTACAAGGCATTATCTTGTTTGTAATTGTGGCAGACGGGCTTGTAAGCTTTTTATGCCAAATGGTAAAACACTTTTTAAATGCAGACAATGTTATCATTTAAATTATGAACTTTGTATGATAAATAGGAATTCTATTCATGGCAGATTGTTTTATGAAACAAATAGAAAGATTAAATTGGTTAATAAACAAACTCAAATTAGTCGCATGCTATACAAAGGTCAATTTACTCATCGCTATAATCGGTTTTTAAAACTTTGTAAGCAAGCTGGCTTTAATAATGTTGTAGAAAATGCTAAAGAATTGATAGAAGCAATAAATAATCAAAATCTTTAGACGAATCCAAAATATTATAGTAATTTTCACTTTCTTGAACTAACTTATTTAAGTATTTGCTCCCTGTAAGCAGGGTAAGACTGCCTAACACCTACAGAGTAGCTATATTTATTTATAAATATGGCTTTTTGTTTATGTATAAATCAATGTCTAAATCTATTGAAGTTGATGGTAAAAAGGTGTAATCTTAAAGAAAAGAAAATACAAAAATAAACAAATATGGCAATTAAAAAATCGCAATTATATAGTTCAATTTGGAAGAGTTGTAATGAACTCCGTGGTGGAATGGATGCATCACAATATAAAGATTATGTGTTGGTTTTGTTGTTTATTAAATATATCTCTGACAAATATGCTGGAGTGGCCTTTGCGCCAATTACAATTCCTGAAGGATCAAGTTTCAATGATATGGTGGCATTAAAGGGCAAGGCAACTATTGGGGATGATATTAATAAAAAAATAATTGAGAAAATTGAGAGAGCAAATCCTTCACTTGGAAAGATAAGCGTTGATTTTAATGATCCGCTAAAATTGGGAAGTGGTAAGGATATGATTGATAGATTAACGAAGTTAATTGCTATTTTTGAAAATCCTGCGCTTAATTTTAGTAAAAACCGTGCAGAGGGAGATGATATTCTTGGTGATGCTTATGAATTTTTAATGAAAAATTTTGCCACTGAAAGCGGTAAAAGCAAAGGACAATTTTATACCCCTGCTGAAGTTAGTAAAATAATTGCCAGAGTTATTGGTATTTCACAAACAAAAGAAGAAACTCCAACCGTGTATGACCCAACATGTGGGTCGGGTTCACTTCTTTTAAAAGTTGCTGATGAAACAGAAAAGAAAGTTAGGTTATATGGACAAGAAAATGATGGTCCAACCGCAGCTTTGGCTCGTATGAATATGGTTTTGCATAACAATCCAACTGCAATAATTGAAAAAGAAAATACTTTAGCAAATCCACTTTTTAAAGAAAAAGATGGTAGTCTTAGAACATTTTCCTATGTCACAGCGAACCCTCCATTTTCTTACAAGTCATGGAGTAATGGAGTGGATCCTTTGCATGATCCTTTTAGAAGATTTCAAGATTTTGGTGTGCCCCCTACAAAAAATGGTGATTATGCGTTTTTACTTCACATCATTCGTTCTATGAAAACTACCGGTAAAGGGGCATGCATTTTGCCACACGGAGTTCTTTTTCGTGGTAATGCTGAAGCCGGAATAAGAACTAATATTATTCGTAGAGGATATATTAAGGGCATTATTGGTTTACCAGCTAACCTTTTTTATGGAACAGGCATTCCTGCTTGCATTATTGTACTTGATAAAGAAAATGCTGAAAATAGAAAAGGTATTTTTATGATTGATGCCAGTAAGGGCTTTGTAAAGGACGGAAATAAAAATCGCTTAAGAACTCAAGACCTGCATAAAATTGTGGATGTTTTTAATAAACAAACTGAAATACCAAAATATTCTAGAATGGTTAGCGTGGTGGAAATTGAGAAAAATGAATTTAATTTAAATATTCCAAGATATATAGACAGCCAAGAGCCAGAAGATATTCAAGATATTGAAGCACATTTGAAAGGTGGCATACCAAATAATGATATTGAAGATTTGCAAAATTATTGGAATGTGTATCCAACACTTAAAACTTCACTTTTTGTTGATGGTAAAAGAAAGGGATATAGTATGCTTAAAATAAAGCAAGAAGAAATTAAGCAAGTTATTTTTTCACACCCAGAGTTTATTAAATATGCCAAAACAATGGAGGCAACTTTTGGAGTTTGGAAAGAAAATAATTCCTCCCTGCTTAAAAAGTTGTCTGTTGGTTTTAAACCAAAAGAAATTATAAATACAATTTCAGAAGATATTTTAACAGCATTTAGCAAAACTAACTTGATTGATAGATATGATATTTATCAACACTTAATGGAGTATTGGGCCGAAACAATGCAAGACGATATGTATTTGATTGCCACAGATGGCTGGAAAGCAGAGCTTATATTGCTTGAAGGTAAAAAAGGAGAAATGGAGTGTGACTTGGTTCCAAAATATTTGGTAATAAATAGATATTTTTCAAGTGAGAAAAAGGCAATAGAGGAATTACAAATTAAACTTGATAATCTTGAACAGGAACTAGAGGAATTAAAAGAAGAGAACAGTGGGGAAGATGGCTGTTTTGATGGATTTGATAAAATTAATAAAGTAACTATAACATCCAGAGTTAAGGAAATTAAGGGTAATAAGGATTATGCTGATGAATTAAAAGTAATGGAGAAATGTTTAGCTTTTATTGAGCAAGTATCTGAAATAAAAAAAGCCATCAAGGAAGCGGAAAAAGTGCTTGATAATAATGTAATTGCTAAATATAAAAAACTTACTGAACAAGAGATTAAAGTTTTGGTGGTGGATGACAAGTGGATGGCAACTATTGAGCAAAAGATAAAAGGGGAAATGGACCGCATTAGTCAAAAACTTACCCAGAGAATAAAAGAATTATCTGAAAGATATGCTGAGCCATTGCCGGAGATTATTGGTGAAGTTGAAACACTTTCAAAAAAGGTTGAGGGGCATTTATCAAAAATGGGATTTAATTTGAAATAGTATGGAAGACGGAATAATGAAAACTATCCTAATGAATCATCTTACTGGTCGCAACAAGACTTCGAAGCAGTGTTATTTGGATATGTATGTTCGATCCCTCAATGAAGCGGGAAAAATGTTTAATGAGGCAAACATTCTATTTAAAAGAGGCGCACACCAAAGAGCATATTTTATTGCATTTTCTGCTCTTGAAGAAATATCAAAATCACAGTTATCAGCAGATGTGTATACCGGATATATTAAGGAAGAGGAATTTAAAAAAATATACAAAGACCACAAAAAGAAAATAGATAGGGTGAAGTGGATACAAATAGATGCAAATATTTATCCTTGCTTTAGATGGGACGGCATAAGAGTTGACGAATTTGATTTTAAAAAAAAATTAAAGTCATTATATGTGGATGTCGATTTTACTAAAAATATGGTTTCATCCCCCACGGAGTCTATTTCAAAAGAAGATGCCGAGAAGATTATAAAAGCCGTGCAGGTCGGTTTATATCAAATCCACTATATCGTAGACGAACTAGGGGAACAGATTGGAACTAAAGGTTTTATGAAATAATAATATGCTGACAGTAACACAAAAAATTAAAACTGGATATAAACAAACTGAACTGGGAGTAATCCCGGAGGATTGGGATGTAATAACATATGGCAAGGCTTTTGATTTTTTGCGTACAGCTCAATATTCAAGAGAGCAGTTAAGTGATAATGGAAAAACGAGTTATGTCCATTATGGTGATATTCACACTAAATGGAATTATTTTTTAGATTTAAAAAATGATTTGCCCAAGATTAAAGAAAATCAAATTAAAGATTATGATTTGATAAAAGATGGTGATTTGATTATGGCAGATGCATCAGAGGATTATGAGGGTATTTGTAAAAGTGTTGAGGTAAAAAATACAAAAGAAAAAAAAGTGATTTCTGGGTTGCACACATTTTTGCTTAGAGATAAGGATAATAATTTTGTGGATGGTTTTAGGGGGTATATACACACAAATAAGCTTGTAAAATCAAGTATGGATAGATATGCAACAGGATTAAAAGTCTATGGAGTTTCAAAAACAAATCTTAAGTTAATACAAATACCAAAACCACCTAAACCAGAACAAACTGCTATTGCTACAGTTTTGTCTGATGCAGATGCATTAATAAAAAAACTGGAGGAACTGATTGAAAAGAAAAAGAATATTAAACAGGGTACAATGCAAGAATTACTGACTGGTAAAAAAAGATTGCCAGGATTCAGTGGAAAGTGGGAGGTTAAAAAGTTGAGTGATATTTGCGGAAAAATTACGACCGGGAGATTAAATGCTAATGCCATGGTTGATGGAGGTGAATATCGTTTTTATACATGCGCTAAAGATTATTATCAAATAGATCGTTATGCATTTAATGCTGAGGCATTGTTGGTTTCTGGTAATGGTGCGAATGTGGGTTATATCCACTATTATAAAGGTAAATTTAATGCTTATCAGAGGACATATGTTCTGTCTGACTTTTCGGCAGATATTCAATACATAAAATTATTTATGGATAGAAATTTACAGGAAAGAATAAGAGTTGAAGTTAATGCGGGAAATACTCCTTACATTACTATGGGAACACTGACTGAGATGCAGATAATGATTCCACCGACAAAAGATGAGCAAGTCGCTATTGCGAATGTATTGTCTGAAATGGATGCGGAAATTGAAAAATTAGAATCACAACTTGTGAAATATCAAAATATAAAACAAGGTATGATGCAACAATTATTAACAGGTAAAATTAGAATCTATGGCAACAAATAATCAAAGCGTGGGACAGTCAGAAAGAGCAACACAAAACAGAATTGTGAAATTGTTTTGTGATAAATTAAAATACGAATATCTTGGCAACTGGGAAGAAAGATTGGACAACAGCAACATTGAAGACAAAGAAGTTGTAAAATATTTGTCTAGCCGTAAATACAATGATGCCCTGATTTCTCGTGCTTTAGATCAATTGCACAAAACAGCAAACAATTACACAGAAAGTCTTTATGTAAACAATCAGAATTTTTATAAACTACTTCGCTATGGAGCCAAGGTGGTAGAAAATACTGGTGAAGTAAATCAAAGCGTAAATTTTATTGACTGGAAAGAACCAGAAAATAATAACTTTGCTATTGCAGAAGAGGTAACAATACAAGGCGACCACGAGAAACGTCCGGATATTGTTTTGTATATAAATGGCATAGCAGTTGGTGTAATTGAACTTAAACGAAGTACGGTGTCTATTGGTGATGGTATTAGACAAAGCATTGTTAACCAAAAAAGAGAATTTATACAATCATTTTTCTCTACAATCCAAATTATTTTTGCAGGTAATGATACCGAAGGTTTAAAATATGGAACTATAGGCACACCAGAAAAATATTTCTTGAAATGGAAGGAAGACGAGCAAGATGACAGTATGCTCCAAATGGATAAATACTTGCTTAAAATTTGCGACAAAAAAAGAATTTTAGAGTTGTTATATGATTTCGTTTTGTTTGATGGAGGAGTTAAGAAATTACCAAGACCACACCAATATTTTGGGATTAAGGCAGCGCAGGAATTTATTCATAAAAAAGAAGGTGGTATTATCTGGCATACGCAGGGTAGTGGAAAAAGTTTGATAATGGTTTGGTTGGCAAAATGGATACTGGAAAACAATCCAAATGCAAGGGTGGTAATTTTAACAGATCGCATTGAGCTTGATAAGCAGATAGAGCGAGTTTTTCACGAAGCCGGAGAAAAAGATATTAAACGAACAATAAGCGGAAAAGATTTAATGGAACAATTAAATAATCCTTTGCCACGCCTGCTTTGCTCACTTATTCATAAATTTGGTGCAAGGGATGTAAATAATTTTGATGCATATATTGAAGAATTAAAAAGTGGTCCAAGTAATACTGTGGGAGAGCTCTATTGCTTTGTGGATGAGTGTCATAGATCTGAATCTGGTAAAATGCATAAAGTAATGAAAGCTATTTTAAACAATGCAGTGTTTATTGGTTTTACTGGAACACCACTTTTAAAAAAGGACAAACAAACCAGCCAACAAGTTTTTGGCAGATATATTCATACTTATAAATTTAATGAAGCAGTAGAAGATGGTGTAGTTTTGGACTTAATGTATGAAGCACGGGATATTGATACAAAACTTTCTTCTAATGAAAAGGTGGATGCATGGTTTGAAGCAAAAACAAAAGGATTGAATGATTTTCAAAAATTTGAGTTAAAGAAAAAATGGGGAACAATGCAACAGGTTTTAAGTTCTAAATCAAGATTGGAAAAAATTGTGCAAGATGTGGTGCTTGATTTTAGCACAAAGCCAAGGTTAAATTCTGAATTTGGAAATGCTATTTTGGTTGCAGGAAGTATTTATGAGGCAACAAGATATTTTGAGATGTTTCAAAATACTCCGCTTAAAGATAAATGCGCTTTAATTACTTCATATAATCCAGCTACACGAGATATTACCACGGAGGGCACAGGTGAAAACACTGAAACCGAAAAAGAGTATGTGTATAAAATATATGCAGGATTATTGAGTGATGTTGTTGCAGAGCCGGGTAAGACAAAATCAGAAACATACGAAGATAAAGCTAAAACAAAATTTATTAAAGAACCCGCAACAATGAAATTACTTGTGGTTGTAGATAAGCTTTTGGTTGGATTTGATGCACCACCTTGCACTTATTTGTATATAGATAAAAAAATGCAAGACCACGGATTATTTCAGGCAGTTTGCCGTGTAAACAGATTGGATGGTGAAGATAAGGATTTTGGATATATTGTGGATTATAAAGATTTGTTCACAAAATTAGAAGGAGCTTATTCGGTTTATGCTTCGGAACTTGAAAGTGATAATTTTGAAAAACAGGATATTGATATTGTATTAAAAGATCGTTTAACTAAAGGTAAAGAAAGATTAGATGAGGCACTTGAGGCCGTTGCTTTGGTTTGTGAACCAGTAGCTCCACCAAAAGATAATTTATCATACATTAGGTATTTTTGCGGTAATCCGGAGAACGAGCAGGATTTGAAAGATAGTGAAATGAAGCGAACTGCATTGTATAAATACACTGTTGGATTGATAAGGTCTTATGCGAATATTGCAGATGAAATGATTGAGGCGGGATATGGCATAGAAGAAATTGAAGCAATAAAAAGCAAAATTGATAAGTATTTAAAATTGAGAGAAGAAATTCGTATGGCTAGCGGAGAAAAGCTTGATATGAAAACTTACGAGGCAGATATGCGACATTTAATTGATACTTATATTCAAGCAGAAGATAGCAGGCGCATAGATCCTTTTGAAAACCAACCATTGCTAGATATTATGATAAATACCGGAATTGCAGATGCAATAAAAAATCTTCCAGATGGCATAAGAAGCAGTAAAGAAGCAATTCAAGAAACGATTGAAAACAATGTGCGTGTTAAAATTATTAAAGATCATTTAATTGACCCGGCATATTTTGAAGAAATGTCTAAATTGTTAAGTGAAATTATTATAGAAAGAAAAGCTAACGCAGTAAGTTATGAAGAATATTTAAAAAGGATCTCTGAATTAGCAAAAAAAGTAGCTAATTTAACCCGTACTGATTTGCCTGCTGAAATTAAAACAAATGCACAACGTGCTTTGTATCATAACCTTGGAAAAAATAAGGAGGTAGCAATAGCAGTTGATTCTGCTGTGCGTAAAAATAGATTGGCTGACTGGAGGGGCAATATCCCAAGTGAAAATTTAATTAAACAATCTATTTATGGAGTGTTAAAAGATAAAAATGAGGTAGAAAGAATTTTTCAAATTATAAAGCAACAAAATGAATACTAAAAATGATAAAATTGAATTGGGAGATATTTGTATAAATGTGGCTCAAAAAGACATTAAAAACGTTCATTTGAGCGTGCATCCTCCTATAGGAAGGGTGACGGTTTCAGCACCATTACGAATGACTTTGGAAAATGTTCGTTTATTTATTATTTCAAAGCTTGGTTGGATAAGGAAACATCAGGCCAGAATGAGGGGGCAAAAAAGGGAAGCTCCAAGAGAATATGTAAATCGTGAGAGTCATTATTATCTGGGTAAAAGATATTTACTAAAAATTGTAGAACAAAATTCTGCCTCAAAAGTGGTTTTAAATCACGATGTTATAGAGTTGTGCGTGCATCCAAATGCAATAAAAACACAAAAGGAGGCATTATTACAAGCTTGGTACAGACAACAGCTAAAAGAAATTGTATTGCCTTGTATAGAAAAATTAGAAAAAAAGATGAATGTGAAAGTTTCTGAAGTGGCAATTAGAACAATGAAAACTAGATGGGGAACTTGTAATATAAAGGCAAAAAGAATATGGCTTAACACTGAATTGGTAAAGAAACCAGTTGAAAACATAGAATATGTGCTAACCCACGAAATGGTTCATTTGCTTGAACGAAATCACAATGAAAAATTTATAGCATATATGGATAAATTTTCTCCAAAATGGAAACACCTTAGAGAGGAATTAAATCGTTCAGCTCTTGGCCACGTAGATTGGAGTTATTAAAAAATAATAATTTTTAAAAAATCAGCATTAATTTTATTGACCAGTCGATTATGTTTTTAACTAAATTAATAATATTAAATAACAAAAGCTGTAGGGATGTTATTTTGTCTCCATCAAAAAATGAGCCAGAGGTTTTAATTGGTATAAATGATTGTGGTAAATCTACGATATTAAAGTCATTAGACATATTTTTTGATGAGAAAAAAAATCTTAGTTTTAGTCGTGAAGATCAGCAAAAAAGCGATTTATCAAATTCACCCTTGAAAGAAGAAGAGTTCAATCAAATGTTGATTAAAAATAATTATCCATCTATAGGAAGGTATACGGGAGATGTGATCGGTATATTATGTGAGTTTGAGATAGAGGCAACAGACATAGAAGACGTAGAGTTTCAGGATAATTCAAAAAATTTGCATTTAAAATGGGCTATCGGAGATTCAAATAAAATTGTTATGTTAAGATTATTCAATAATACTGATGACGATTCTAGCTTAAGTGGGTATTATTTAATAGCCAAGGATTATAAAAAAGATGGAGTTTCCGTCGAAGCATGGAATAAAACCAAAACTGATCTCAAAAAAATTTGTGAAAGTTTTGATGTAAAAAATGAAGACATAATTAATGAAAATGGGAAGGGTCCGTTTAAAAATATAGAAGAAATACGATCTATATATAAAAAAGTCGAGTCAGATTTAATTGACCAATGGTCTAAATATAAAGATTTTTCAAAAGACAAGAATTTTTTTCCTAATTTTAAATATCTCGATTGGACTTTTTCTTTGGAAGATTTAGAAGATATGGCTACCGAAGCTATGAATGAGGTGACCAGTCCGTTATTAAAGCAGATTAAAGATTTAGTTTTTAAAAAACAGGAGGAGGCGATCGATGGTGTAAACAAGAAATTTGAAGAAATAATGGGAGATCTAAAAAATGAATTACCAAAAAGTATTAAAAAAATTAGCTCGTCTGTATTTTTTAAGGTAGATCAAAAAATTACCGATATAAAACTCTCGAAAGAGAATGTTGACGGAGAAGTGCATATTGACAACCAGGGTGATGGTATTAAACGTCAAATTTGGTTTGCGTTGCTAAAATGGAGAAGCAAAATCGTAGCAGGAGAAAGAAAAAGAAATAAATATATTTGGTGTTTCGACGAACCAGAAACTCATTTATATCCCTTGGCTCAAAGACAACTTTTTAGTACTTTTCGTGATATGTGTGCCAATGAATTTCAAATTTTGCTAAGTACACATTCAACGGTTTTTATAGACAGAACAAGAATTAGTGATGTAAATCAGGTAGTTTTAGACAGCGGGTATTCCGTTATTAATAAAAGCGGTAGCGTAGACGATCTTTTTAGTTGCTTGGGTGTTAAAAATAGTGATTTCTTGTTTTTTGACAAATTTTTAGCCGTCGAAGGATTCACAGAATATCAGTTGGTTCCTTATCTGTATAAGTTAAAATATGGAAAAACCTTATTTGAAGATGGAATCCAGATAATAAATTTAAAAGGAAAAAGTCAATGCAAAAATAATAAACAAATACTAGAAACTATTTTAACCGATTTTCAAAAAATTGACGACAAAATTTTCTATTTATTTGATAATGACACTGGTATATCAGGAGATAAAATATTTACTTCCGGGATATATGATATCGAAGATTCTATTTCAAACAAAATATGGATTAAATTTTTGAAGGATAATTGTGATATAGAAATTACAGAAGATATTCTTAATAACGACATCAGGTCAAAATTAGAGAATAAAACAGATAAAAAGTTTTACAATTTAATTGAGAACTATGTGGCTAGAAATGTTAAAAGTGGCAAGTATCTATCGAGTAAAGGTTCTTTAGGATTTCTCCTTTCAAAATGTTATGATGATGCCATTGATATTCCAGAGGCAATAGATAAGCTTTTTGTCAAAATAAATTCTTAGAGATATTATGAACATAAAATACAAAGAAACAAAAATATCGGGTATAAATGACAATATTTTTTTGTGTGCTATTAAAGATGTCGCCACAAATGCACTTTTTATAAAAAATCATATCTCAGTAGGGGATGATGGCGAATGGGATTATAAGCTCAATAAAATCATAAATCCTTTCAGGCAGGAGTTAGAATATTTATCTTCAATGAAGATAGAATCTGGCGAGAACAACTATTTCGGGGAATTGTCTCTTGAAAGATTAGTTAAAGAATTCGAAGATTTCTATGGATTGATCACATGCATATCTCCATTAAGCGAAGAAGAATCAAGGTTTGTAATTGCTTATAAATTCCTAGAAAATGAAATAAATAAAAAAGGAAAGATAGACTCCTTGACTAAAGAAAGTCGAATGTATTATTGGGATGATATTCATCAAAGTATAAAAAATGTATCAGAAAATAGATATAAACATGGGAACTATGCAGATGCGGTTGAGGCTGCATTTAAAGAAGTTATAAAAAGGGTTAAGGACTATGTTAATCCTGTTATTAATGTAAAACCAAAACTAGATGGTAATAAGCTAATGAATAGAGCTTTTGGGTTTGAAAATCAAAAGCCGATAATAAAATTTAATGAACTAAACACAGATGAGGAGAAAGATGAGCAAAGAGGGATAATGAATCTCTTTAAGGGAGTCGTTGATATTAGGAATAGAAAAGCTCACGAAAATATTACATTAGATGATCCTTTGCGTACATTAGAATACATGGCATTATCGAGTTTATTAATGAGATTACTAGATAAATATGCAAAATAACCTGCAAAAGAATAAATTTGATTATCTAAAGATATATCAGGAAGCACACAACAATGCAGCCGAGTTGCTAAAAGAAGCAGAAATACTTTTTGATAATGAATGTTATTCAAGATCATACTTTTTAGCTTTTACAGCGTTAGAAGAAATATCAAAATCACAGTTTGCAGCAGACGTATCTACCGGGTATTCTAAAGAGAAAGTTTTTTTAAGATTTTATACGAATCACAAATATAAAATAAAAGGAATGAGCTGGGCTCATTATGACGCAAATACATCTCCGCACAATTTAGTCTGGGTAGGTCCAGATAGAGATGATGTTGAGAGGGTTAAAGCGAATGAGCCACTTTTTGAGAAAAGAAATAATTCTTTGTATGTCGGAATTATAAATAATTATATTAAATTACCCAAGAAAGAGATATTGGGGCCTGATGCTAAAGAAATTATTCATATTGCAAATGTAGCGTTTCAAAGGATATGGGAAGCGTCAGGAGAGTTTGGGGGAAATCAAATTGGTACAAAAGGATTTATGAAATAATTTTTTATTAAAAAATGAAAGAAGAATTAAAAACATTATTGGAGGTTAAATATCAAAAAGCATTTGGTTTGTATAATCAAAAAGAAAAAGAATTCTTCGAGGTTTTTAGTTTAGGAAAAGGAGATTGGGTTCGGGTTCAAAAGGAAATGACAGATGCTTGGAAAAAAGTTGATGAGGTAATCCAAGAAATAATAAATTTAAAAAATAAGGCTAAAAATAAATAAACAAAAAATACATATGATGGAAGAAAGAAACAAAACACATAACGATAATGGTAAGATTATCTTTAGTGCTAAAGATTTGCTTAATCTTCGTGAGGTACTTCGTGTTTCAGTTGGGAAGTATATTGATAATATGTCAGACGAAGATGTTGAAGATTTTGGTAATGTTATGCTCCAAGCGACTGTAATCGTACTTAAGGCTAAGTATTTAAAAAGTAAGCAATCAAATGGATTATAATAATTCAGAAAATAAGGGTGAAAATAAATTACACAAAAAGTGGTGGTTTTGGATTGTAGTTGCGTTGGTGTTGATGAGTTTAATAAATAATAGATCTGAAAAACGAGCGATAATAGAAGAAAGTAATACGCTAAGTCAGCAAGAGATAACAGAGATAATAAATGAAAGTAAGGATCTTTTGGCTAATTCAGATAAAAAACTTTATTCTGTGGTAAAAGTTATTGATGGTGATACTATAAGCGTGAATATAGATGGGAGAGTAGAGACATTGCGATTAATTGGAATAAACACCCCAGAAACAGTTGATCCAAGAAAGCCAGTCGAATGTTTTGGTAAAGAGGCATCTGACAAAGCAAAAGAATTATTAACAGGCAAAAAGGTTTATTTGGAGGCTGATAACACGCAAGGAGAGCGAGATAAATATAGCCGACTTTTAAGATATGTTTGGCTTGAAGATGGAACATTTTTTAACAAAAAAATGATAAGTGATGGATATGCTTATGAATATACTTATGACACTATTTATAAATATCAAACAGAATTTAAACAAGCAGAAATTGAAGCAAGAACAACAAAAAAAGGTTTATGGGCTGATAATGTTTGTGATCAAACAAAAATACAAACTTCAACTCAAGCAATAATAAACCAGCCTACAGATACAAGTAAAATTAATTGTTCCTCAAATACCTATAACTGCCCAAATTTTAAAACGCAGAAAGAAGCACAACAAGTATTTGATTCTTGCGGAGGAGTTAAGAATGATATTCATAAACTTGATTCAGATAAAGATGGCATTGTTTGCGAAAGTCTACCATAAAATTGAATTATTTTTGAAAAAATAAATATATAAATAAATAAAAAATATAAACATATGGAAAAACAAGAATTTTCAAAAAAATATATTGACAAGGGTTTTATTGATCTGGTTGACAATGCCGCTTTTAGAACCATTAAAGATGGGTGTAATTGTTTTGGCCATAATTATAAAGGGTATCAAAGGGGCGCAGCAAAACATGTGTATGAACCAGATGTCTTATTGTGGTTTCCTAAAATAAACCCAGATGGTTTATGGGATAACTCAATATCAAGCGATGGTAAGATTGTTATTGAAAGGTGCAAAGATGACATTATGAGGTCAGAACATCTTACAAATTGCTTTAATGACAAAAGGCAAAAAAGAATAATATTTGTAAGAGACAAGGACCAATTTGGTGAATTTATGTATACATTCAAAGGTTTATATGAATTAGATAAAAATAAATCTAATTCTAAAGATGGTTTATTCTGGGATAGGATTGCAACAAGAGTAAAAACATATCCACCATTGAGCGTTGGATTGAAAAGCTAATAGTTTAGTGGTAAAATAAAATCGAACAATTAAGTTTGCCTAACCCCTATAAGAAATTATAGGGTATGGCATAAAAACCAATCACGTACAAAGAACCCATAGTCTAGGTTCACCGTGATTGGTCGTGCATCGAAAGGTGTACGGATTTCTCGAAAGAGAGATCGCCTGGCTGTGGGCTTTTTGTTTATGAATAATAATTCAGAAAATAATCTAATAACCGGAATTATAGCCTTTTTCATAGCAGGATATTCTTTATATTGTGAAATGACGCAAGATGAACATTTTTTGTTTAGAATTATTATCGTAATTGTAGGGTTTATTGTTGGTGGATATAACTTACTAATATACTGGATGGATACTGCAGATGATAGAACAGATGCAAGAGAAAGAAGGCAAGAAGAACATAAATTAGAATTAAAAGAAAGAGAAGAAGAGGAATTAGCAAAACAAGAAGGAATAAGACAACAGAGAGAAGAGGCATATTTTGTCCGTCTTGAGTTGAGAAAAAAAATTGAGGAGATGCCTAAATATAATAACTGGAGAGAAAAAGTTTTTGAAAAATACGGGAGAAAATGCGAAATATGTGGTGGAGTAAATGATATTGAAATACACCATAGGACTTCTTTCGACAAAATTATTAGAAGATTTGATATCAAAACAAAAGAGCAAGCTTTTGAATGTGATGCTTTATGGAATATAGATAATGGTTCTGTGCTTTGTCATGAATGTCATATAAAAATGGAAAGTAGTAAAATTCGTTCAAGCCATAATTAAAAGTAAAGTAATTTATGATAAACAAAAACAATAAGTTCATTCGTCCTAGCACTTGGATTATTATTGGTATTGCCGTTATCTTTATAATTGGAGTTTTTGGTTATCAAATGTATAATAAATTTCAACAAAGAAAAATTGAAACAGAAAAAAAGTTTTCGGAACAACAAAAGAATGAAAAATTACTTTTACAAAACCAATTAGACCAACAAGCATTGGATGCAGAATTACAAAATACAACACTAAATGAGCTTAAACAACAAATAACTGATTTAAAAAATAAGCAACCAGAAGCAAATACTGAAAGCAAGACCATTGTCATAAATGGTGCAAATTATACAAAAATAGTTACCGAATGGCAGAATAGGGTGGCCGAGGTGGTTTGTTTTTTCGGAGAAGTAGATATTACTAAAGGAACAGTTCCCGAAGTGAGTGGGGGATCATCACTTTTGGCTAACATTGAAGGATACGGTTTGGTTGCTATTACAAATAGGCATGTTATTACAAATAATTCTGGAAAAATTGCTAATTATTGCGTAGTTGGATTTTATGGCGGTGGTTTTCGAGTTGCTAGCGTAAATAGTGTTGGAGGCGATCCATTTTTAATTGATACTCGTGGCAAAGATTCTGCATTAATAATGCTTGATGATAAATTTTTAACTGATAAAGGAGAAACCAAAAATCAATTTTTTAGCTCGCCAAATAATAATAGTCTAAGAATTTGTCCGAAAGAAAGAGTTAGCCTTGGCGACCAAATAATTGTTTTGGGTTATCCATCTATTGGTTCTGAGGAAAGCATAACTGTAACTGCGGGTATTATATCTGGTTTAGAAACAGACTATTATGTGACAGACGCCAAAATAGATCATGGTAATTCTGGCGGAGCTGCAATTTTATTAAAATATAGTTGCTATTTAGGAATACCAACATGGGTAAATCCTGGTAGTTTTGAATCGTTAGGGAGGATATTAATAATGGATTTTTAAAAAGTAAGGCAAATTAGCGGTGGGACAACAATGAAAAATAAAATTATCTACATTAGCATAATTTGTGCAGTTGCTATTTTGGGAACAGGATTTTTTGTTTATAAAAGCTTTGTGCCAGAACAAGTCATTGTGCGACAAAAATGCCCTGATGATTATGGAATAGATGATGCTGGCTCTAAAGAATATTTGGCAGACTTTGATAAATGGACTAACAATTTTTATAATACACATCCCGGAGCAACGCTTTTGGAATTGTCCGAGGCAAGATACCAATTTTGGGTAGATAATAATTGCACAGCTGCACTTCAAAGATATAAGGATGCAAAAGAGGGTAGGGCAGACCCCAAATCTTTAGAGCAGATTGAAAATATCATACGAGGCGTAATAGATAATTCTAAATATTATAGCGAGCTTGGATTTTCATTTAATTATCCAAGCGATATGTCAGTTATGAGTGATCCAGAGGATCCTCACTTGTACATTATTCCCGATTCGTATAAGGGTAACGATAATGAAACACTAACCGCAGTGGTAATAAGCGCAATGTTAAATGACCCCCAACTGACACCGCTAGAATGGTTAAATGGCCCAAATTCAGGGGCTGATATGTCAAAAGGATATAGTAAAATTGATATAGATGGCCAAGAAGCAATTGTAATGAACGATGGTGCTTGGATTGTAGTTAATACGCCAGACAATAAACGCCAGCTGAGTATTGCAACCTTGCCATCTCAAAATCCAAGTGAAACATTAAAAGCTGAAATGAGTAGTATTGTAAAATCAATTATTTTTGATAAATAAAAATTAAAATAATTGAAAAAAGATATGAGATTAACATATCATTATATAGAACCCAAGACCCCAGAAGAGGAAAAAGAACGGGAACGAAAGATGACAGCGATTTACGAAATGATTTTTGGTGCAGTATTGGAAGAGAGAAAGTTTGAAGAGAAATTAAAAGATTTACCCAATGGTTTTTCTATTATGGATGGGAAAAGTTATAACTGTTGTATCTGCGATATGTATGTTAAGGATGAAGAGCTCTGGTATGACAAATGGGGTAAAAAATGCCTTGCTTGCCAAGATGCTGTGGATAGGAATATAATCCCGGAGAATATCTGCAAAATTCATAAAACTCGATATACGGATTTTGAACTCGACATATATTTTAAATTAGAAATACGTACAATCAAGAAGTTGATTCGTCAAAATGTTTTAAAAGTACGCATTATACCAAAGAGCGGATTTAGAGTTTTTCTATTAGAAGAGAATATTGATGTATTGCCACCTAAAAATATATTAAAGTCGATTTATATTCCTGTTGAGGGAGATAAAAACGCCATATCTCTAGTCCCTTGGTATGAAGTAAAAGATCCAAAGAAAATATTGGGAAAATATAAGATTTGGCCACATTTAACTGCACTGCGAAATATAAAGTATTAATTATTTTAAATTTGAAATATGTTATCAGAAAAAGCTTTAAAAGATTTTCAAAAAATTTACAAAGAAGAGTATGGCGTTGAAATAGATGAACAAACCGCTGAAAATTTGGGATATAATCTTTTGGTGCTTTTTAGTTATATTTATAAACCGGTGAAAAAGGAGTGGGTGGATAAATTAGATGAACAGGAAAAAGAAAAAGCAGTGGCTTTTAAAAATTACAAATAATGAGCATCCGACTTTTATTAGTGATAACTCTGCTGAAGAATAGGAGACTTTTATGCAGGGCTTGTTGGAGATTTTACCGATGCTTCGTCTTGGAAGAGATTGCGCATAACGCCACATGATCATAATCCGGTTCACGATGCTATGGGAAATCTTGAGGCATTCGACAGGTTGTTAAAGGGAGAAAGAGTAAAAGGCAAAAATATTCAAAACAATGGTTAAAGAGCCAATTAAAATAAAACACAATAGAGGCGCATCAATTATGAAAGAAATTGTGTACAAAAAGCCGTCAGATAAATGGCGACCTACTAAGAGGTTTTGGAGTCAAAGTAAAATAAGTTTAGAAACAGGAAATGTAATAGATAAATATATTGTTGCTGAAAATAAGGAGCAAGAGGAGGAATGGGAAAAAAATGTAAGCACACAAGTAGATTTTTTTTGGAAAAAGATTTGGGGCGATGAATATATTTGGTTTCTGAGAAATATTGATTATTTGATTGATAAACATGGGAGTGAGTGGTTTGAAAAATGGTGGAATAAAACAATAAAGAAAAATTAGATAGAAAAGACAAATAGAAAAAGGTTTAAAAAGTTATAGGATTATTCATTAAGCCAAAACCAAAATTGATTTTTTAATTCTTGCTCAAGCTCATAAGTGTCTGCGTGGGAAAAAGTGCCAAGATATGACTGAAGCGATTGTTCAAGAGAATGTCTGCTAATCATTCCATTTTTATAATTCTTAACACGTTTTTTTAATTTTCTAAAAATTCGATTTCTGGTTTTAGTTCTAAGTGAACGATGGCAAGGCAAAACAACGTAACCTAGAAAATCTATACCTTGGTTAAATTTTCGGATGGACACTTTTTTAGGATGTAGTTCTAACGCAAGCTCATGTGATAAAAAATTACTAATTGGGGTAATAAGGTTTTCTAAATATGCTTTATTGTCAGCCACAATCACAAAATCATCAGTATAACGCACATAATGTTTTATTCTCAAAGTATGCTTGATAAACTGGTCAAACTCATTAAGATAGATATTGGCAAAAAGCTGAGAAGTTAAATTGCCTATTGGTAATCCTTTTTTGTAAAAAATATTAGAATATTTGGAGCTAAAGCTTCCAATTATTTCTTCTAAGAGGGACATTGTCTGAACGTCTTTTATTCTTTTGCGTATAATACTCAATAAAATGGAGTGGTCGACTGTATCAAAGAATTTTTTAACGTCACATTTAAGAGCAAAACAAGGTTTATGATTATTTCCACTTATTTTTCTCAACATCGATTCTAATATATCTATTCCTTTGTGTGATCCCTTGTCTATCCGGCAGGAAAGCGAGTTGGAAATAAAAGTCGGCTCAAGAGTTTGGTTTAGTATGTTAAAAACAGCGTGGTGAAGCACACGATCACGAACCAATGCTTTATGAATGTTTCGTTGTTTCGGGTCATGGATGAAAAAAGAGGAATATGGTCCATGTTTGTAAGTTCCATTTTTTAAGTCTTCGTTGAGTAAAAATATGTTTTCTTCAAGATTCCATTCAAACTTTTGCACATCAAATTTGCTACGCTTGTCGCTCTTAAATTTATCCCACGCAGAAAAGAGATTTTCCAATGAAATAATATTATTAAAAATGTTTTTATAAACTTTCATATATGGATGAATTTGATATACCAATTTTTAAGAAAATCTATGAACTTTACAAAGAGTTTTATGGTTTGCGAAATTCCATTGCCCGGCAAGATAGATATACTATTTGGCAAAGGTGCGAGAATATAATTTTAGATATTCTTGAAAACGTTTTGTGGGCCAGTCAAATGTCTAAGTTAGAAAAACTGCCAATACTGGAAAAGACCAGTTTGAAGTTGAATTTTCTGCGTGTCTTTTTTAGGCTTTGTAAGGAAATAAAGGTATTGGACACCAAAAAGTATATTCTATTTGAAGAGGATATAAATGAAATTGGTAGAATGCTTGGTGGTTGGATAAAATCAACTAAGGCTCGATAAATAAAACGCTCTCCTCAAAAAAAGGAGAGCGTTTTAAGTTGTAGAAAAAAATAGAAGTTCCGAGCGGACGAGACGCCCAAATTGTCATTGGAATTGTCATCCCAGTTGTTGTTGACATTGAGACCACTGTCGTCGAAGTTGCCGACGTAGACACGGTTGCCGTCCGAGTTAACGCTCTTTGCTTATTCTCATCTGAATCACTAAAGATTGAGATTTACTTCCTATTGGAAATAGACCTATATTCTCTTTCTTTTGTATTTAATTATTGAGCAGATAATTTTACTTATCATCTCACTAAAGAATAAACAAGAAGTTCTATCTAATCTTTCTCACACGCTACCGTTATCCGTAAACAACGATACTCTGGTGAACCTCAAAGATTCGAGATGCTTGCGAGATGAAGCCGTAACCGCATCTGCACTAGCAAGCAATTTTATTTTACATGAAAATTGTAGAAAATAAAAGAGCCTCCTGCGAAAAAAATTTTCGCCGAAGGCTCAAGGTTTCAAAAGAGACAAGGAATCGAGGCATCAAGTGCTCAGATTACTTCCGAGCGGACGAGACGCCCAAACAGTCATCGGAAAGGTCATCCCAGTAGCTGCCGACAGAGAGACCACCGACGCCGAAGTGGCCGACGCAGACACGGTAGCCGCCCGAGTCAACGCTGGACGTGCGAACGTAGATCTTTTCGAACAACCGCTCGCCGGTTGCCAGGAAATGGCCGATGATGGTGTAGACCAGAACTTGGGTGGTCGGAACCTCGTCGTCCTCGCCGAGCAGTGCCTGTTGGGCCGTCCAGTTCTTCGAAGTGGAGTTGTCGACAGGGGTCTTGCGAACCAACTGCCACGAAACTTCTCCACGTTCGCTGGCGAATGCCTCTTCATTGTACCATTTCTGATCGTAGAACAACCCCTTGCCCTGCACCTTTGCCCGAACCTCCAACAGGGAGAGCGGGAACACGGCGACGAGCACGTGGGTGTCCTTGGCCTGCTGGAGCGTGGCTTCGGAAAACGGAACTTCTGACAGGGCGGCGAGTTGCCGACGAGTCGGGTTGATACCGAAGTGGCTGATGGCCTCTTCGACACCAAAGAAGTTCTTGTCCATGATCTCACGGGCATGTTTCTGACTCGACGACGGCTCAAGGCCGCCGTTTCGTGCGTAGGTCGCCAAACGCTTTGCGAACTCCGCTTCGGAGTTGATGCGTTCGACAGCCACATCGGCTTCTTCGCCGAGGGCAACCATAAAATGTTGAAACGCACTGTGAGTCTTTCCGGTCGGGACTTCTGTCCACTTCATTGCACGAACCCTTTCACTGTTAGCCCCTTGATATAATCTTAGGGCGACCTGTGTTTCGGACTTACGATTCCGAAGTGTTACGTCTGTCTCTTATATGAGACGAGCGGTTTATCCTGTTTTGCAGAACAAAACGCTCGTCTCATTTTTTTTTGAACCATAATTTAAAGAACTATTTTAATGTATTTATTATACCAAAATGCAATCTATATGTCAAGAGTTGAGGCGGTTTTTGAGTGCGTAATTGCCCATCCAATTCAGGATCCTTGCATAATCTTATATAATCTTACATAATCAAAATATAAAGGAGTATAGCATTAGGAAAGTAGCCTTGCTTGGTAAAATTAACTATAAACTGGTAAAATAGAAAATAGGGGATTAAGTTAATAATGATTTTGAGGGAAGCAATTTGGACAGCTCGTTAATGCTAAATCTAATTTGATTTACTTGACTTGGTAGTTCAGAAAGCCAACCCAATAGTCCACCACTTCGCTCCTCATTTTATTCGGAGCTTCGCGGTGCATGCACAAATTATTATGCGACAAATTGAGTTTGTCGTTTTTTGTTGACAAAAAATTTTATTGTAATAGTATAAAACTAGTTCGTTTTACGCCCTAAGTAACTGGGCATAGTTGTCTTTTTGTGAAAGGTTTTGATCATGTCAGAAGAAGTCGTTAGAAGCAGTGTCGTAGCTGAGGAAACGCAACAAGCCGTGGGGAAAAAGCACCCGTTGTTGGAACTCGCTTTATTTAACGAGAGTTGTGAAGAAGCTATTGCTCACTGGGGCGACAAGAATACGATGAGCCACAGGCTGGGCACACTTCAAACAGTTCTTACAAACAAATACGTAGGAAAGGAATCGGTACTGTTCTTAATGGAACTTGCCGATGGATGGAGAAGCTCAAGTAATTTTCGAATTTTCGACGAATCCTTTGGTGAAGAGAGGGCAAAAAATCGGTGCAAGGTCGCCGAAAAGGCCTTTGACGTTTTGTGTGCTCGCTTTTTTGGCCAAGAAAAGGATCGCGACCCTATGTGGTGGTGGATGCTCGGAGATCAAGAAGTCTTTGAGAAGACCTTGTGGTTTCTTCGTACCAATAATGATCGACTCTGTCGATGTACATTGCGTAATTTCCATGCCGATAGCGAGAAGCCACAAACCCGGACCATTGGAAAATTTCTCACCATTTTTGCTGAACTTGGATGGGAGTATGGTCGGTATGATTTCCGGGGTTTATATCAAGACGAGGTCGTTGAGCGTTTGATTTCAGCCCGTCCAAAACTAGTCGATATCCTATCTGCCACGAATAGCCTGCATTGGCTGTTGAGACAAAAGAAGCTCGATAGAGCTACGCGCCAAGCGTTGAAATCATTGACTTTTCGGTACAAACTGTATTTGCCGAGAATCGATGGTTCGTGGGGAGAAGAGTATCATGTGCCAAAAACGTTGCAAGAAGCGCTTTACGGTGGCTCACGAGAAGCCGAAGTCTTGTTGCTCTACAAGTCTCTCCAGATTCAGCGACGCTTGTTCGCTACGACTAGGAGAGAAGTTGTGAGAGCAGAGCGCGAAAAAGAGCGCCAGGTTAAGCTCAAACAGTTGGAAGAACAGCGCCGCCAACTCGACGAGCAAGAAAGTCAATTGTTGGGCAAATAATTTCAGCCTCTCCGTCGCATTGCGTCGGAGAGGCATTTTTGATATAGTTAATATAAATTATTAATATAAACTCCTTTATGAATTTAACAGATCAAAATTTTGAAACAGAAGTTAAAAATCAAGATAAGCTTGTGATTGTAGATTTTTTTGCCACTTGGTGCGAGCCTTGCAAAATGCTAGCTCCTATTTTGGAAAAAGTTGCTATTGAATTAAAAGACAAAGTTATTTTAATGAAAGTAAATCTAGATGATGCACCACAAACAGCTGGCAAATTTAATGTAGATAGAATTCCCACAGTAATTGTATTTAAAAACGGAAGTCCTGTCACTGGATTTGTAGGAATGGCTACAGAACAATCTATAAAACAAATGATAAATCAAATTTTAACTGGCCAAGAAAGTGTAGAAGAAATTTCTGAACGCTATTATAATTATGCAATTACTCAAGGTTTTCATTTAAATCCTGATAAAAAAACTACAGATAGAGTTATAAGTGGACTTTTGGAAAATGAAAAGAAATACGGCAAAAAGTATTGCCCATGCAGACGCGTGACTGGAGATGCAGAAAAAGATGCAAAGATAATTTGTCCGTGTGCGTATCATAAAGACGAAATTGCCAAAGACGGCCATTGTATATGCAATTTATTTGTAAAATAATTATGGATATTTCAACAATACTTTTAATTATAACTATTTTGGCAATTGGAGTTGTAATTTTCCTTTTACTAAAAAATTCTAAAAAAGAACCCGAAAAAGATAATGGCCAACTTTTGATGCTTCAACAACAAATAAACCAAATTTCACAAGTGCTAGACACCAAACTTTCTGAATCCAACAAAACAACACAATTTCAATTTGCAGAATCTACTAAAATTATTGGGGATGTGAGAGAAAGATTAGCAAAATTAGATGAAACCAATAGACAAGTGGTGAGCTTTGCTGATCAACTTAAAAATTTGCAAGATATTTTAAAAAATCCAAAACAACGTGGAATTTTAGGAGAATATTATTTGGAAACTGTTTTAAAAAATGTTTTGCCACCATCGTCTTTTCAAATGCAATATAGTTTTAAGGACGGCAATATTGTAGATGCTGTAGTTTTTGTAGATAAAAGAATTATCCCAATTGATTCAAAATTTTCTTTAGAAAATTACAATAGAATTTTAGAAACTCATGAGCCAGAAGCTAAGAAAAAATTTGAAACTGCTTTTATAAATGATTTGAAAGTAAGAATTGATGAAACTTCAAAATATGTAAGACCAGAAGAGAATACTATGGATTTTGCTTTTATGTTTATTCCTTCAGAAGCTGTGTATTATGATTTACTTATAAACAAAGTGGGTGCTGTAACAGAAGATACAAATAATTTAATTCATTATGCAGGCAAGAAAAAAGTGGTAATTGTTTCACCAACTTCTTTTTTAGCTTATTTGCAAACAGTTCTGCAAGGTCTTCGTAATCAAAAAATTTCGGAACAAGCCCAAACAATTATCAAGGAAGTAGAAAAGCTCGGCAAACATTTATTTACATATTCAGAATACACAAGACGTTTAGGTCAACACTTAGATTCAGCAGTTGGAAGCTATAATAAAGCCAATACAGAATTTGCCAAAATTGATAAAGATGTAGTTAAAATAACAGGAGGAGAATCTTCTTTAAAGCTTGAGGAAATTAAAGAAAAAATCCAATAAATATGGAAAAAAAATTTAAAGCAATTAATTTTGAGTTTACTTCTTACGAATTTAAGCCAGAAAATGGGCGAGTGATTTTTAATTACAAGACAGAATTTGAAAATAAAGAGCCAATTTTATGGACTGAAACAATAGTTCTTCCAAGCGCTTTAGGTCTTCTTGATTTAAAAGATATTCCTAAAAATCAGCTTGAGAAAATTTTGCAAAGCTTGCATATAATTTTAGGAATTAGTTATTATAAGTTTTATTGTGCGACAAATATCAAATTACCATATCAATTAAATAAAAATGAATCGGCATTTTGGAAGGCAATTTATAAAAATGGACTTGGGGAATTTTTTTACAGAAACAATTTAAACTTAAAAATTTCATCCAAGTTTGCATACACCAATGTCATTCCCAACTTGATTGGGAATCCAGAATCAAATATACAAACTCTAGATTCCCGCTTTCGCGAGAATGACAAGAATGGCTATCTGATTGGAGTGAGTGGGGGAAAGGACTCTATTGTGGGAGCAGAACTTTTAAAAAAGTCTGGCGAAAATATTACTGCTTTTTATATAGAAACCAATAAAGAATCAGAGCTAGTAAATAATGTAATAAAATTAACAGAACTTCCAAACTTAAGAATAAAAAGAATTTTAGATTCTAAAGTTTTTGAGAAACATCAATATAACGGCCACATTCCAATTTCTGCAATTTATGCATTTTTAGGAATGCTTACTTGCATTTTATATAAATATGATGGTTTTGTGGTAAGTAATGAATATAGCAGTAATTTTGGTAATACAAAATACAAAGGCCTTGAAATTAATCATCAATGGTCAAAAACTTTTGAATTTGAGAAAATGTTTTCAGATTATATAAAAGAAAATATAAGCGAAAGCCTTTTATATTTTTCAATTTTAAGACCGTTTTATGAAATAAGAATTGCAGAAATGTTTAACAAATACCCAAAATATTTTCAAGTTTTTTCCAGTTGCAACAGTAACTTTAAAATTAAAAATAAAAATAAAAACTTATGGTGCGGAAGGTGTGCAAAATGCGTTTTCACATTTACAATTTTGTCACCATTTATAGAAAAGAAAGATCTAATTAAAATTTTCAATAAAAATTTATATCAAGACAAAAATTTGTTACCTTTATTTAAAGATGTTTTTAGATTTGGCAAGATAAAACCGTTTGACTGCGTAGGTACATTTCAAGAAGCTCAAACTGCATTAAAAATAGCAGAGAAAAATTATAAGACAGATTTTATTGTGCGACAATTATCAAAAAAAAGCAAAATTTATACCGAAGTTTTTTCCACCCAAGGCGAATCCGCCTCGGGCGGGAAAACACAATCACAGAATTTGATTCCAGAAAAATTTAAATTTTTAGGAATGAAAAGTGCTTTGATTTTGGGATATGGAAAAGAGGGGATTGTGACTAAAAAATATTTACATAAATTTTACCCAAAATTGAAAATTGGTATTGCTGATGAAAAAATAGATAGAAAAAATTATCTTAAAAAACAAAAAGGCTGGGATATTGCCATAAAAACTCCAGGGATTAAAAAAGAACTTACGGAAATTTCTTATACAACAGCTACAAATATATTTTTAGCCAATGTAATTGAAAATAATACTATAATCGGAATTACTGGAAGTAAAGGCAAAAGCACTACCTCAACTTTAATCTATGAGATTTTAAAATCTGCAGGCAAAGATGTTGAATTTTTAGGAAATATTGGTAAACCAATGCTAGAATATTTATTAGAAAACAAAAATGTAAAAAGTAAGATTTTTGTGCTTGAATTGTCTAGTTATCAACTAGATGACATTAAATTTTCACCACATATTGCAGTTATAACCAATTTATTTCCTGAACACTTAAATTACCATGGCAATTTAAAAAATTATTATAGTGCAAAGAAAAATATTATAAATTTTCAAACTCAAAATGATTATTTTATATATAATGCTAAAAATAAAATCCTAAATAGTTGGTTAAAAAATTACAAAGGAAAAGCAATTCCATTTACTAAATCTAATTTAAAATCAAATCTACTGGGAGAACACAATAAAAGTAATATAGCCTCTGCAGTAGAAGTTGCAAAAATTTTAAATATTTCTGATGAAATTATTACTAAAGTAGTTTTAAATTTTAAAGGATTAGAGCATCGCCTTGAATTTATTGGTGAATTTAAGGGAATTAAGTTTTATGATGATGCAATTTCTACAACTCCAGAATCAACAATAATGGCCATAAAATCAGTTCCAAATATTGGCACAATTTTTCTTGGAGGCCAAGACCGAGGATACAATTTTACTCAATTAGAAAAAATAATGAAAAAATATAAAATCAAAAATATTGTTTTGTTTCCAAACTCCGGCAAACGTATCTTAAAATCAACAAAAGGTCTAAATATTTTAAATACAAAGCAAATATCAGAAGCTGTAAAATTTGCTTACAAACACACAGCAAAGGGGAGTGTATGTCTACTTTCTTGTGCCTCACCAAGCTACAGTTTGTGGAAAAATTTTGAAGAAAAAGGCAATCAATTTAAAAAGTTTGTAAGACAACAATCTATAAAATAATTATTATTTCCGTCATTGCGAGGCTATCGCAATAGCCGAAGCAATCTCGAGTTTAATTTACGAATTCTAGATTGCCACGTCGCCTGCGGGCTCCTCGCAATGACGAGAATGGATGAAAAAACATATAAGTTATCCATTACTATTTTTAAGTATTATCCTAATCTTTTTTGGGTTTCTTTTTTTGTCTACACTTTCAGCACCAGAATCTTTACGAACCTTTGCAACAACTAATTATTTTGTTTTGCATCAATTAAGAAGCTTGATTCCAGCTTTAATTTTGGGAATTATTGTTTTTTTTATTCCTATTCATATCATAAAAAAATTTGCACCATATTTATTACTTATAAATTTATTTTTGTTAATTTTAGTTTTTATTCCATTTTTTGGTTCTGAATTTTGGGGAGCTAAAAGATGGATTATTGTTGGAGGATTTGTTTTGCAACCTTCAGAACTTTTAAAAATTACTTCAATTTTATATTTATCTGCATGGATTTCAAATAGACAAGTAGATAAAACAAAAAAAGACATAGTATCTCATGCAAAAAACACAATTTATAATATAACTTATATTCTTCTTCCATTTCTATTTCTTTTATCTATAATTTCGATAATTTTAATAATGCAACCAGATTTAAGTACTTTAGGAATTATTGGCTTAACTTTGCTTGCAATTTATTTTGGTTCAAAAACTCCCGTATGGCATACAGTATTTATAGTTTTAGGGGGAATTGCCGGCTTAATTGCTTTAATAAAATTTGAGCCTTATAGATTAGGTCGCCTTTTGGTTTTTCTGCACCCGGAAACTGATCCACTTGGAATAGGTTTTCAAGTTAAACAATCATTGATTGCAATTGGTTCAGGAGGATTTTTTGGCAAAGGACTTGGCCTTTCTTATCAAAAATTTGGATTTTTACCTCAAGCAATGACAGATTCTGTATTTGCAGTTTTAGGAGAAGAAACAGGAATTATTGGCTCTACAATTTTAATTATATTGTTTTTATTATTTTTATGGTTTGGTTTTAAAATTGCTAAAAATTCAACTGATAAATTTGCAAAATTTACTGCTTTAGGAATCACTTTTTGGATAACTTTGCAAGCATTTATAAACATTAGTTCAGCTATTGGTATTTGGCCTTTAGCTGGAATTCCTTTACCATTTTTTAGCTACGGAGGTTCACATTTATTAACTGAACTTGCAGGTGTTGGATTATTATTGAACATTTCCAAAAATGGTTAGCATCTTGTCATTCCCGCGAAGGCGGGAATCCAGTAAAAAAACAAGCCGTTCACCCAGATGCTTTTACAAGCAACAGTGAACGGCCATAATCAACAACTTTGTCAGGCAACACGCCCTTCCTCGGTGGCGATTTCGGCAAGAACTTTCCGTTGCCCGATCTCGCTCTCGCAAATCGCCAACAAGTCTTCGTAGAACTCGATTTCTCCATGAGTATCGATCAGTCTTGCCTCACGAAGCCTCTCTTGTTCTTCGCCGTCAATAGCCTGATAACGACGCAGAGCCGAAGTTAATCGCTCAAGAACATCGTTATTAAACTTTTCGACGACATCAATCGCCGTTTCTCTGAACCAATGCCAGTGATTTCTCTGGCTCATCTCTATTCTCCCGAAAAAAGTGGGGTAAATTTGGAAACAACCTATGATTTATTATACTATATTTATATTTATATGTCAAGAGTTTTAGTGAATTTTCTTTTATGATAATATTAAATAATAATTTGTCATTATTTTTTTGTCATCCCCGACTTGATCGGGGATCCAGAGTTAGACGCAAATACTCTGGATGCCCGCCTTCGCGGGCATGACAGCGAACCATTTATGAAAATATTATTTACTGGTGGGGGGACAGGAGGGCATGTTTTTCCATTGGTTGCTATTATTAGAGAATTAAGAAGAATGACCTCAGAAGACAATCTGAATCTTTTTTATGTTGGACCAAAAGATGAATTTGCTGAAATTTTATTACGACAAGAAGATGTAAAAATTTACAATATTCCTGGTGGAAAAATTAGAAGATACTTTGCTTTTGAAACTTTAATAGATATTTTTTATAAACTTCCAATTGATTTTATTAAAAGCTTTTATTTATTATTAAAAATCAAACCAACTCTTATTTTTAGCAAAGGTGGAACTGGGTCACTAGCTGTTTGTTATGCTGGAAAATTTTTAAAAATACCAATTTTTTTACATGAGTCAGATGTAGCACCAGGTCTTTCAAATAGAATTATTTCTCAATTCGCAAAAAAAATATTTATTTCCTTTCCTAAAACTGAATTTTTTGATTTAGAAAAAACAGTTTTAACAGGAAATCCAATTAGAAAAGAATTGCTCGAAGGAGATATAGAAAAAGCAAAAGAACTATTTAATTTAACTTTAGAAAAACCTATAATTTTATTTTGGGGAGCTTCACTAGGAGCTGAATTTATAAATGATTTTGTTTTGCGAATTTTAAATGAACTATTAGAGAAATTTGAAATTATACATATCACAGGTAAAGAAAAATTAAAAGAAGTTGAAAATGAATCATTAATTGTAATCAATAAGGATTTAGAAAAATATTATCATGTTTTTGGGTTTTTAGATGAAGAAAAATTAAAAGCAGTCTTTTCTGCTACAGATTTTATTATATCCCGCTCTGGAGCTAGTTCAATTTTTGAAATTGCAGGTTCTGGTAAACCAAGTATTTTAGTACCTTTACCAAGTGCAGCTTTTAATCATCAAGCCAAAAATGCCTACGCCTACGCAGACATTGGGGCAAGCTTAGTAATAGAACAATCAAATTTAACTCCAAATTTTTTCTTAGATAAAATAAATTATTTATTTATGCACCCAGAAAAACTTGAACAAATGAAAACAGAAGCCTTAAGATTCTCAAAACCATTAGCTGCCAAAAGCATAGCTCGCGAAATTATAGAATATTTAACTTTTTAAATATTGAAAAATTACTAAAAATATGTTATAATAAGTATATGAACAAAGAAATAAAAATCCAAAAACAACTTAAAACCTTCATAAAAAAACGCGAATATTTGGTGTGGTATGTTAAAAATGTAGAAAATTTACCAATAGAATCAATTGTTGAACACACTTTAAATTATGGAGATTGGGACGATGTACAAAAACTTATAAAAATTATTGGTATTAATAATATTGCAGAAATTTTTAGAAAACAAAATAGTGGATTAAGGACAAATTATGATAAGAAAATGAAAAATTATTTTAGCTTATACTTTAATAAATATGCCAAAATTACATAAAGAAATTCTAACAAAAGAACAAATTGGCCTTTTGCATTTAGTGAAATTATTCAACAAAGATTTTGGGTTAGTTGGCGGAACAGCGATTGCACTCCATATAGGCCATAGAGAATCCATAGATTTTGATTTATTTTCAATAGAAGAATTCGAAAATGGAAAAATACGGAAAAAAATTGTTAGAGCAAAAAGAATTGCCAGAATAATAAGAGACGAAACCGGACAATTTACACTTGATATAAACACTGTAAAATTTACTTTTTTTCATTATCCATTTAAAATTAAATTTTCAAAAAAAGTTGATGACATAATAAAAATACCAGATTTGGTGACTTTAGGTGCTATGAAAGCTTATGCTTTAGGCAGGAGACCAAAATGGAAGGATTATGTTGATTTATATTTTATTATCAAAGATCACTGTTCTGTAAAAGAAATTTTAGAAAAAGCAAATAAAATTTTTGGCAAAGAATTTAATGAGAAATTGTTTAGAAGTCAGCTTTGCTATTTTGATGATATGGGCATAAATTATCAAGAAGAAATTAATTGGAAACAAGGATTTAAAATTTCAGACGAAGAAATAAAAAAAGCTCTAACCGAATTCAGCCTAGAACAATAATTTAACAATGAAAAAAGAATTATTACCACAAGAAATAAGAACAAGAGTTGCACCGTCACCAACGGGCCCTATGCATATTGCAACAGCAAGAGTGGCTTTATACAACTATATTTTTGCCAAACAAAATAATGGCAAATTTATTTTGCGTATAGAAGATACAGATACAGCCAGATCTAAACAAGAGTGGACTGATGAAATAATTACCGATTTAAAATGGCTTGGTACAAACTGGGACGAGGGGCCAGATATTGGAGGCAAATTTGGACCATACAAGCAATCACAAAAAGCAGATGTTTATGAAAAATATTTAAAACAACTTTTAAATGAAAATAAAGCTTATTATTGTTTTTGCAGCGAAGAAGAACTGGAAGCTAAACGCCAAGACCAAATGACTCGTGGAGTGGCTCCAATTTATGATGGTAAGTGCAGTAAATTATCTTCAGAAGAAATGGAAAGAAATTTAGCTGAAGGCAAAAAATCTGTAATACGTTTTAAAGTGGAAAAGAAAAAAGTAAAATTTCATGATATAATCTCTGAAGAAGTTGAGTTTGATATGGCTCTTTTGGGTGACATTGTTATTGCTAAAAATTTACAAACAGCATTATTTCATTTTACTGTTGTAATTGATGACTACGAAATGAAAATTAGCCATATAATTCGTGGAGATGACCATTTGTCAAATACTGCTCGTCAGATTTTAATTCAAGAGGCTTTTGGCTTTCCAAGACCAATTTATGCACACTCTCCAATGATACTTAATCCAGATAGAAGCAAAATGTCTAAGCGTAAAAATGATGTTGCTTTAGCGTCTTATATCAAAAAAGGTTATTTACCGGAAGCTATAATTAATTTTATTGCGTTGCTTGGCTGGAATCCTGGCACTGAAAAAGAAATTTTTACTTTATCTGAATTAGAAAAAGAATTTTCATTAGAGAAAGTACAAAAAGCTGGAGCTGTTTTTAATATTCAAAAATTAGATAATATAAATGGTTATTATATTAGAGAAAAATCAATTGAAAAATTAACAGAACTTTGCTTGCCATATTTAATTGAAGCTGGCTTGCTAGAAAAATTTGCTAACAACCAAAAAATTGTTGCTACTGGTGAGGAAATTACCAAATTAAAATTGGAAAAAATAATTTTTGCATACAAAGAAAGGCTAAAAAAACTTTCAGAAATTGTGGAGTTAACTGATTTTTTCTTTAAAGATAAATTAGCTTATGAAAAAGAATTATTACAGTGGCAAAAAATGTCTGACTCTGAAATTAAAGAATCACTTTTATTGTGCGACAAAATATTAGATGAATTAAATCAAGAAACAGGGGAGTGGAATATCAAAAAAATGGAGGAAGTTTTATTTCCAGAAATATTAAAATTTAATTTGCAAAAATCATATCCAGAAAACAACAAAGGTTTTGTAATGTGGCCTTTGCGAGTAGCTTTATCAGGAAAGAAAGCATCAGCCAGTCCATTTGAAATCGCAGAAATTCTAGGCAAACAAAAAACCTTAAAGAGGATCGCAGACGCAATTAAACTATTGTAAAATTTTGTAACAAAAAAGTTCTCAGACACCCGCTGAGAACTGCGCATCAGCACCTCGACAAGAAGTGAAATGCACCATCGTACTACCGAACGAAAAAGAAATCGTCGGCTTGCCCACCAGTCCCACGTTGATTGTGGATTTGAAAGACCTTGACCTCTGTTCCGACCGAAATTGGTCGATAAGGAATCACTAGGAAGCACAGGATCTGATCATCCCGCTTCCTTTTGACAGCTACTCGACCAATCGCACTCGCAATCAAAGGATTCGACGCCTCCTGAACAGGACTGATTGTCTTAAGTACCTCGTTCGCTTGATGGGGAACAACTTCCAACTTCTCCACAATCAACTCGACGACCATCTCGTCGTTGATCTCGACCAACGACTTGTCACAACCAACAAAGCAAACGAACAAACAAGCAACTAGCGCAAAAAAACTCTTCATGGCAAATTCCTTTCGCTAAAAGTGGCGAGAACTTGACCTGCCATTTAGCCAAGCCCCTTGGTAAATTTCATAAATTTATTATATCATATTATATATTCTTGTCAATAGTAATATATTTATTGTGCGACATATACATTAGTGTCATTCCCGCGAAAGCGGGAATCCAGAGATCGTGCACTAAACCCTGGATTCCCAATCAAGTTGGGAATGACAACGACGAAGAAAAAAAATAAAACATATGATTAAAAATCTTATAATTATTGCTATTATTTTGGGAGCTGTCGTGGTAAGTCAACAGCCAACTGTTAAAGAATGGGGACAAAACACATTGTCTTGGGTTGAAAAGAAGGCAGAACCTTATAACTCAAAAATTGCTGATTTATTTGAGAAAAAGGTATATCCATCAGTAAGTGGGGAAGTAGACAAAAGAAAGGACATAATTGAAGAGGAGTTTACAACGCAAAAAGAAAAAATTTCTGAAACTTTAGCAGAAAAAATAAAAAATTATTTTTCAAATATAATTGACTCAATATTTTTTCCAAATAAAGTAAAACAATCTTCTCAATCATCATCCTTATTAGATTCTTTGAATTCTCAAAATCCCAACATATCACCTGGACTTCAAAAATGTATTGAAAATTGCCAATTACCAAAAACTCAATAATTTTTACCCCTTTATCCACAGTAGGGGTAATTGACATGGTTATAGAGACAGATTATGATAGATATATACAATGTCGCAAAATGTAGGTAAAGCGACATTTGCTCTAGGTAAATTATGCCTAGGGGACTGGCCCATATAAAGTCTTAAAAATAACACTTAAAATAACAAACAAATGATTGAATCAAATAAGGCAATAATAAATCATTTATCAGATTTTTTAGATTATTGCGAAGTAGAAAAAGGTTTACGCGATAATACGCAAAAAAATTATCAAAGATATTTAAATAAATTTTTTAATTATTTGAAATATAAGAATTTAGACAGCCTACTTCCCCATCAACTTACTCAAGAACACATTTGGGACTATAGATTGTACCTTTCTAGGTACCAGGACCCAAGGAGCAAAAAAACCCTTAAAAAGTCTACCCAGCACTACTATTTAATCGCTTTAAGGGCCTTTTTAGGCTATTTTGTGGCTAAAGACGTGCTTTGCCTACCTCCAGACAAAATAACCCTTCCTAAACAAGATAAAGGCGAAAAAACCGTAAAATTTCTTAATTTAGAGCAAATTGAGAAGCTTTTGTCATCAACTGAAGCAAATACTGCAAATGGACTTAGAGACAGGGCTATTTTAGAAGCTTTTTTCTCAACTGGACTTCGAATAGCTGAATTAATTGCTTTAGACAAAGATCAGTTTGCAAACCTAAAAAGTAAAACCGATTTAGAGCTTGGTATTATCGGTAAAGGCGGAAATCCTAGAACTGTTTATTTTTCAGAAAGATCTTTAGGTTTTATAAAAAAATATTTAGAAATTAGAAAAGATAAGGAAAAACCTTTATTTACAAACTTTAGAGATAAAAAAGATGATTCAGATATCAACTCTTCAAGGTTAACTGCAAGGTCAATTGAAAGAATTATAAAAAAATATGCTATTATTTCAGGGATTCCAATTTTTACAACTCCCCACACTCTTCGTCATTCTTATGCAACTGATCTTTTAACTCAAGGAGTTGACTTGCGAACTATACAAGAATTTTTGGGACACAAAAGTATTCTAACAACTCAAATTTATACTCACGTCACAAATAAAAGACTTCGTGATATTCATCGTAAATTTCACGGTGGTAAAAATTTAAAGAATTAAAATATAAAAAACCGGATTTCTGTCGCACAATAAAATTGCCACCTTGTCGCACAATTGATTATTTGATATAATTAAAACAATAAAATTTAAATATTAAAAAATATAAATATTATGATAGAAAATAAAAAATTTAATATATCGGAATTAGTTAGTAATTATGGTTGCTTTGATTTACAATTTAGAAAAGATACAAGACATAAACGAACTGGCTCACCAACATATTATCGTTGGAACACTCAATTTGTAATAACCAGCCCAAAAGAAAAGATTGAGCTTTTAAATAAGATTGGAAATGAATTAAAATGCGGTAAAACTAATATAAGCAAAGACCAAGCAAGATTCTCAGTACAAAAAATTGATGATATAAAAGAAAAAATTATTCCATATTTTAGAAAAAATCAATTATCCGGAAAAAAGAAAGGTGATTTTAATTTATGGCAAAAAGCTGTAGAAATTATTTATTTAAATAAAGGGAAATCTCTTCTTAATTGGAAAAGAAATGAATTTTTACAATTGCTTGAAATTCATAAATCAGCTATAAAATACAAAGAAAAGCCAAGGCAAAGCAAATGGATAGAAGACGCAACTAATCTATCAAAAACCTTAAAATCATAACAATAAGTACAATAAAAAAGCGAAATTTAATCTTCGCTTTTTATTTGCATAAAATAGTAATTACTAATCCCCCGCCCCATTATCTGTATGTCTAATAATGTGTCGCACAATAAACTATTTTCCAAAACGGCGAGACCTTTTATCAAACTCTTGTAAAGCTAAATCTAAATCCTGTTCTGTAAAATCTGGCCAATATTTACTAGAAAAATATAACTCTGAGTATACAGCTTGCCATAAAACAAAATTTGACATTCGCATTTCTCCACCAGCTCTTATAACTAAATCTGGATCTTTCAAACCTGCTGTTGATAAATAACTATCAAATAATTTTTCATTAATATCATCGACTGAAATTTTTTCTTCTACAATTTTTTTTACAGCATTTAAGATATCCCATTTGCCACCATAGCTAATTGCTAAATTTAAAAATAAACTAGAATTGTTTTTTGTTGATTCCTCAGTTTTTATAATTGCATCTTGCAGAGATTTTGGCAATCGATCCTTCTGCCCTATCACACGCACGCAAGTACCATTTTTATTATAACTTTCTAAATTATCAATTAAACATTTTTCTAAAAGATTCATTAAATAGCTAACTTCTTCTGGCGATCTATTCCAATTTTCTGTAGAAAATCCAAAAGCAGTAAGAACCTTTACCCCTTTATTTTTACACCATTTTGAAAAATCAAGTAAGTTTTTATAACCTTGCATATGACCCTCTAAAGTATTTAAACCTTTCTCTCTCGCCCATCTTCTATTACCATCTGGAAATAAAACTATGTGTTGAGGTATATTCATAAATTTGTATTTATTTGAATTTTAGGCTTTTCTTGATATTTTGCTGTTATAAATCCAAAAGCAAATGAAAATAATACTAACAGTATAATTACAATAAAAAGTATAATATTTGCTCTATGGACTTTGACAAATTCAGAAATTTTTGCTAACATAGTTATATACAACAATTAAACTTAAAATAATATGTCAAAAACTAAATCATCTGGTCTTTCTCGCCTTGGAAGAGATTCTAATGCCCAAAGACTTGGAATCAAAAAATTTGCTGGACAAATTGTAAAAACTGGCAATATAATAATAAGACAAAGAGGAACAAAAATTCTTCCTGGAAAAAATGTTAAATTAGGATCTGACGATACTATTTTTGCAATGAAAGACGGATTTGTTAAATTTGTTACAAAAAACAAAGATTTATTTAATGGTAAACAAAGAATGGTAAAAGTAGTTAGCGTAGAGCCAACAAAATAATTTTTAGAAACTGCCCTAACTCTGGGTAGTTTTTTTGTCTATAAAATGAACGAGGCAAATAAGCTTTTTTGGAAGTTGCGACCACAGTCGCAAATTGAGCACACCGCAGTGGCTCAATCGGAAAAAAAGTTTATTTGCCGAGCGAATAGAAATCAAATACAAGCCTTAACAAAAGCTTTAAATAAAGGATGTGGTTTTAATGGACGAGATTTAAATTCTGGATGAAATTGCGTACCCACAAAAAATGGATGATTTTCTAATTCAATAATTTCAACTAAATCCCTATCTGGATTTACTCCAGAAATAATTAATCCTTTTTTTGCCAATGCTTCGCGGTAATCATTATTAAATTCAAATCGGTGCCTGTGACGTTCCGAAATAGTTTCTTCTTTATAGGCATTGAACGCCTTTGTATTTTTAGTAAGCCTACAATCATAAGCTCCAAGACGCATAGAACCTCCATATCTTTGCTCATTCATTAAAACCTTTTGTTCTGGCATCAGATCAAAAATTGGACTTTTTGTTTTTTGATCTATTTCTGTTGTATTAGCATCTTTCAAACCAGCTACATTTCTAGCAAATTCAATACAAGCCAGTTGCATCCCGTAACACAAACCAAAATATGGAATTTTATTCTTTCTGCAATACTCTATAGCTTTTATTTTTCCTTCTACGCCTCTTGATCCAAATCCTCCAGGAATTATTATACCATCAAATGATTTTAATTCATTAATTTTTTTTGTCTCAGTTTCATAAGTATCAGAATCTAACCATTCAATTATAGGCTTTTTTTTAAAAAAATATGCAGCGTGTTTTACTGATTCAATTACTGAAATATATGAATCTGTAAGTACAAAATCTCCAGAGCCGAAATATTTACCCACAATGCCAATTTTAACTTCTCCTTTTGGATTTTTAATATTATCTACAAAAAATTTCCAATCTGCCATATCTTTTGATTTTGCTTTAAGGTGAAGTTTTTTTAAAATTCTTCCAGAAATATTATCTTTTTCAAAATTAATAGGAACTTCGTAAATACTTTCAATATTTGGAGCAGAGATTACATCACCCTCCTCTAATCCACACATAAATTGAATTTTTTCTTTTCTTTTTTGGTCTAAAGGCACACTAGCTCGAGCTAAAATTATATCTGGTTGTATTCCTACAGAATTAAGATTTCTTACAGCATGCTGAGTTGGCTTGGTTTTTAGCTCTGTGCCACCAGCCCCTAAAGTTGGAATATAGCTTACTAGAACTGTTAAAACATCGTTATGATTCTTTAATTTTAGCATTTTAATTGCCTCTAAAAAAAGTAAGTTTTCATATTCACCAACAGTACCTCCAATTTCTGTAACAACTATTTGCGCATTTTCTTTTTTGGCAGCTATATTTATACGATCAATTACTTCCATTGGAATTCGTGGTACCACTTCTACTTGTTTGCCCTTATATTCCATTCTGCGTTCTTTGTTGATAACAGAAAGATAAACACTTCCTGTTGTCATATAATTAGCACTTGAAAGACTAGTATCTAAAAATCTTTCATAATTGCCCATATCTTGATCGCACTCCATACCATCATCTAAAACAAAAACCTCACCGTGTTCTGTGGGGCTCATTGTGCCAGCATCAACATTTACATATGGATCAATTTTAATTGCAGTAACAGCAAAACCACGAGATTGTAATATTTTGGCAATAGAAGCAGCTGCCACCCCCTTGCCTACTCCAGACATTACTCCACCAGTTATAAAAATATATTTCATTTTAAAAAATATTTAAAATTTAAATTTCTTCTTTTATTCCACCATCTTCTGGTAGAATAGATAAATTAATTTCTGCCTCAAGATTATGCTCCAAATTAATTTTAACTTTAAATTCACCTGTTTGCTTAATCGCTTCCTGCAAATCAATTTGCGATTTTTTAACATCAAAACCCATTTCTTTTAATTTTTCTACAATCTTCTGGGCATTTACAGATTCAAAAAGTTGACCTTCATCACCAACTTTAAGCGTAATTTGAACTTCTAAATCATCTAAATTTGAAGCTAATTCTTGAAATTTCTTTAGCTCTTCTTCAACTTCCTTTTCAATATTTTCTTTTTGGGAATCAAGCCATTTTAAAGCCTGCTTTGTAGCAGGTTTTGCTAATTTTTTTACAATCAAAAAATTTCTTGCATATCCATCTTTAACTTCCTTTACTTCATATTTTTTACCAACATCTTCTACATTTTGCATTAATATAACTTTCATATAATTTTAAATTAATTTTATTATATTATATCTTACTTCAAACCATTAATAATTTCAAGTGCTTTTTCTAATTGTGGATCTTTTTCTTCTTGCATGTCCTTTTCTGTTATATCTATCTTAATATCCGGGCTTAGTCCAACCTCTGCAATTGAATTTCCTTTAGGAGTAAGCCACTTTGCTATTGTAATTTTAATTGATGAACCATCTTTTAAATTTATAACTTGTTGAACAGAGCCTTTGCCAAAAGATTTTGTTCCTATTAACTTAATTCCGCGATTATCTCTTAAAGTTCCCGCCAATATTTCAGAAGCTGAAGCAGAACCTGAATTTATTAAAATAACCATTGGATAATTAATAAGATTAGCATTACCATCAGTTTTATATATTTCTTGTTCTTTATCTTTACCAAAATCCTCAATTGTTACAACTTGACCTCTTTCTAAAAACCAACCTGCAATTTCTTGAGATAGTTCAAGATATCCACCAGGATTATTCCTTAAATCCAAAACAATTTTTTTAGCTGGAGAATTTAAAATCTCTATTGCAACTTTCTTAAAATCTGTTGATAAAGACTGATCGAATTGAAAAATTTGAATATAGGCTACATCATTATCTTTTAATTGCCACTCTACTGATGGAACTTTAATAGTATCTCTTATAATTTTTATATCTTTTGAAACAAGCCATGAATCTCTATAAATATTTAAAACCACTTCTGTTCCCTTTTTACCTCTTATCAATTTAACTGCTTCTTCAACTGCCATTCCAGTAGCATCATTCCCATCAATTTTTACAATAATATCTCCTGGCATTAAACCAGCTTTTTCTGCTGGAGTTCCTTTAAGTGGAGAAACAATTGTTAATTGATCTTTTTTAATACCAACTTCAGCTCCAATACCTGAAAAATATCCTGATAAATCATCATTAAATTGTTTTGATTGTTCTGGGTCAAAAAAACTTGTATATGGGTCCCCCAGGCTTTTTGCCATGCCTTCAATAGCTCCATAAACTATTTTTTGGTTATCAAGTTTTTCTGAATTTACAAAATTTTCTGATAATTTATTGTAAACATCCCAGAATAAAGAAAAGTCTATTTCTTCTGGCTTACAAACCTTGCATTCAACACTATTCTCCCCAACAAAAAAACCTCCGGCAAAAAATCCTGCAAACAAAATAATTAACACAACTGGATAAGCAAATTTTTTCTTATTTAAATTAAACATATTTTTGTCATTCCCACGAAGGCGAGAATCAGAACACTTACAATTATTATTTTACCAAATCTAATTTTTTTTTGCAAATAAATAGAGCGGTCACCGAATTGGTAAACCGCCCTTGATCTTAGACAGTATTGACAACGGCAGAGACCCCGTTTGAGCACCGCGTGTGCTGGGGATCGTTTGCCCGAAATTGTCAGACACTCCTATCGAGGATTTTCACCCCGGAGATTTTAGTTCTATAACAACGAACTGCAAGCGGGCGAGGCGTCGCCGGCGCACAGAAATCGATGTCAGAACTTATCGAGGGTCATAACTCCCCTCGGATTTACGATGGCACTTTTCTGTGAGGATCGCTCACGGACATATACCATCTCGACTTTTTCCCGCAAAAAGCTAAAAGTCAAATATTCCAATCTGCGGGTCTGCTTTACAGCAGATGTTTTCACGCCGTCAATCAAGGCGCTCAAGGATTCAGCAATATTTTCCTCCTTTCGTAGATTACAACATAACGGTGTCCGAAACTGAGCTTAAAAATTTCGCTATAATATTCAATAATGTCTTTTGCGAATTAAACTCTGTTTATAAATCAATCTATATAGATTAAACTCAATTTCGGAAACCGTTTTTTTGATTTTTAACGAACTTTATGTAAACTTGATTATACATTAAGTATAGCATAATCAAGCATTCGTGTCAATAGCTTGCAACACATTTTTCCCATTTTGTCATTATTTTTTAAATTTTTTATAATTGTGTCGCACCCACCTTCGTCTATGGACTACGGTTAGGCAAGTAATAAAATTTAAGCAACAAAAGAGAAGTAAGTTTCCTTACTCCTTGTCACTCTGTCTAAAATAGACAGAGCAACTTTGCCGAGCATCCTTAACGCGGTTTTCGGCAATCCACGGGTCGCTGACAAGCCCGGCGGCCCATCAGACTGACAACCCTTGTAGATCTTCCGGAGAAATACCTCTCGCGAAAGACCCATGTCCTCCTCAATCTCCAAAACCCATTCTGCAATTTCCGCGTCCTGGTCGTCCATCACTGGAACGACTGTCTGGGACTTGTAGCCCACGCAAAATTCCCCTGATTCAATCATCGTCGTCATTGCAAATTCCTTTTTTCCTTATCTTCCATGATTTTTTGTTAGCCGAGCACTTTCTTGTGCCACAGCAAGTGTAGAAAAGAACTGTCACCTGAACAAAATTTGTAATATCAAAATTATAAACTTTGTTCAAGAGAGTTTTGGTTACTTACGCCAAAACCCTATATTTTGTTGCTCGGGACTTTCCGTGTCCCGAGCAACCTGTTTTTCCAAAACTAGTTACGGTGCTTCTTGCTACCGCCACCGCTCCCGCCTCTCATTGAGGAGCGGAGTTGGCGATCAGCCTCGGCCCGGTCACGCTTCCTTGCACGAATCTCGTCCGGACTCTTGCCTGACTTATGATGCCCGTTACCACTCCCTTGGCACCGATTCTCGACAATGCGATCATCGAGATTCGGCCGCTTGTCAGCCGTGATCGCCTGAACAATCGCAAGACCAACTTTTCGATCGTCCAAGATTTTCAAGTCGTCCCAGACAATTCCTTGTCCGAGGTACTCGCCCACAATCGTGGGCAAGCGACCTTCTTTGAACAACCGGCCAATCGCCTCAAGGGCATTCGGGAGAGATTTTCGATCTTCTTCGTCCGTGAAGAAAAATGTCCCTCGTGCCTCCTGAAGATGCTCCATAGCACGATTGAAACTGCCAGTCTTAGCAATTCCAACCCTGGTATAAGACTCAGCGAAGCCGTATTCGGCCTCGCACATCTGCTCGACCTGGTATTCGAGCAAGATGCTGACGAGATGTTCTGCCACCAAGCTCATAAAAACTCGAAGCCGAGCGATGGAAGTTCTGATGCCGAGCAAGCAATACAGAATAAACTGCATCACCGAGACATCCTTGTCATTGATCGCACGGTAAACTCCGCGCAAGGCCTTGGCCGTTTCGTCGTACCCATGAGCTTCCAAGCTCACAACAGCCTCAGCCACCTTCATCGGTTTCTCACCTTCGGCGAGATGTAGCCGAGAATTGTGCTCCGCCCAAGCACTCCTAATCCCCTCGCGAATCAATCCTCCGTCCTGCTTGTACTCGCTCGAGACACGAGGATCCTTGAGCATCTTGATCAAGGATTGTGCTCGCACATCGGCGGGCTGGAGTTCTCCGCGCAGAGCAGCTGCATACTTATCGTCAAAAACTACTACGACCTGTGCCAACTGCTCCGCCACCATGCTCAAGTTCATAATCATGGTAACCTCCTTTCTGGGTAGGTTAAGGGTATCTGTTATGCATTTCCATGAAATAAACGCACACCCTATTTTCAAATTTCAAACCCATAGTAACAGATTCTCTATAGGTATATAAGGGACACAAATCCCCTTTCATAAATTAATTATATCACATACAAAAATGCTTGTCAATAGATATGTCGCACAATAAAACAACTCATTTCTAAGTTGTTCTATTTTCTATTTTCTAATTTCTATTTTCTAAAGCGTTGGCCAGGAAGATTTTTGAGTATTTACTTCTGCATTTTTAATTTCTTCTATTTTAGCATTTAATTTTTTGCTAGCTCTAAAATCTTTTGTTTTAGTTTTTCTTCGAGCTATCCACTCATCAATTCCAAAAATTCCAGATTTATAACCCCAAACTCCCATAATAGCTAAAAGTGCAGGCAAGAAAAATGAATCAAGCCAAATATTGTTTGTTAAACCAGTTGACACACTCGTAGCTCCTGCAACTGTAGCTTTGTTAACAATTACTGTAGCTGATGCTGATGCTTGAGCACCTGTTACATCAGTAGAAAAAACAGTTACGTAATTTGTTAAAGTTGTATTTCCAAAATTAAAATTTGAGGATGGAGCAACTTGAACTTGATAAGTTATAGTTCTCATTTGGCTTGGCGATAAATATCCAATATTAATACCAGAATTTAAATCACCGTAATTTACTACATTATCTATTATGACATTTGTTCTATTAATTAAATTAGCTGGCAAAATATCTCTTACTGTAACATTATTTAAGTTTTGAGTAGAACCTGTAATTGATGATACTATCATAAAGCTTAAAACATCTCCTGGTTTAGCTGATACTGAATTTGCCCAATTTGTGCCCGAAGAAAGATTTCTGACAGTTTTAATTACAGTTATTGTGCTTTGACTTCCTGTTGTTTGGAATGTCATATTTTGACCATAACTTATTTGTCCAGAACTATCTTGAGCCACTGCTCTAAAATTGTATAAAGTATTAGGCTGTAAATTTGCAACATTTTGACTAAACGACCCAGCATAACTCATTGTTTGATGCAGTGTTTCACTGCCATAAGAAATTGATGTTCCATACTGAAACCAAACTCCAAAGGTGGTATCAAAAGTATTATTAGTGTTAGTGCTATACAAATAACCATTTAATGATGCAGAATTTGTAGTAATATTTGTAGCTGAATTTGTTTGGACACTATTGCTAATAATATTATTATTCACATAATTTATTCTAACTATCATATCATCAGTTGCAATTAACCCTGCAGTATTCCTTACAGTTAAAGTGCAATTATAATTTGCACCAAAATTAACATTTGGAGCAACAAATGTTGGTTGAGCAATATTTGAATTCGACAAATATCCTCCACTGCAAGTCCATGAATATGTAACTGCTTGTCCATTTACATCTGAACCGGAGCCCTGTAAATTTGTACTTTGTCCTGGATTTACATATTGATCAGGTCCTGCATTAGCAGTTGGAGCTGAATTTACAATTTGTGCAGTTGTAGTAAATACTATATCTTGTCCATATGCAGTAGAATTTGAATTTTGAATAACAGCCCTATAATGATAAGTTGTATTTGTCGCTAAACCAACAGCTGAATGAGTAAAGGAGGTTAAAGAACCTAATGTCTGATGGCTTGTCTCATATCCATAACTTATTGATGTTCCCCATTGGAACCAAACATTTGCTGAAGTATCTCCTCCTAAGCTTGTTATATTTCCGTTTAGTGTAGCTGAATTTAACTGTATATTTGTAGCTGAATTTGTTTGGACTGATGGAGAAGTAACTGAAGTTACGACAGTAACATTAGCAGAGGTTACAGTGCTTTGAGTTCCAGATGTTACATTTAAAATAGCTACATAATTTCCAGGTTGCGAGAATGTTTTTTGACAAGTTTGATTAATTCCAACACAGTCCCCTGTCCAAATATAAGAATAAGTTCCATTACCACCAGATACTGTTGGAGTGAATGTTACTTGTTGCGTTGTTGTAGCAGGATTTGGGCTGGCTGAAGCTGAAGCTGTTAAATTTGGTGTCACTGTAGTACAAGCTCCAGATGTACATATTTGACCTGCAATACAAACTGTTTTTTGCTCTGGAACTGTAGAATCTGAACAATTTGAAGTAGCTGTTCCTGGATTATTACAAGTATATGTTTTATAATTCTGCCAAACATTTCCATTTTGACAAAATGGTTCATTAACATAAGCATTTGTTCCACACTGAGAATCTACACTGCAATTAATAATAATATTTTGACAAGACCCATTAGAACAAGTTTGTGTTAATGGCGTACATGTTTGTTTCAAAACAGAACTTATTGAATTTGAACAAGAAGAAATTGCCTGCCCAGGATTATTACATACATAAGCTATATGATTTTGATAGACATTTCCATTTTGGCAAAACAATCCATCAGTATCTGCATCAGCACCACATTCTGAATTATTTATACATCTTATATTTGGAGTAATACATGAGCCATTTTGACAAACACTTGGACTTAAGCAGGTTTGTTTTACTCTGTCTTCTAATCTACTTGTGCAATTTGAGTTAATTGTTCCTGGCAAATTACAAGTAAATATTTGATACTGTTGATGAACATTTCCATCTTGGCCACAAGTTAAATCATCAACAAAACCATCCTGTCCGCATTGAGAATTAATAGAACAATTTATGTTTTTACATTGAGCATTTTCACAAAGTTGATTTGCAGAACATGATTGTACAATGTTACCTCTATTCCCACAAGAATCATAATTGTACACAGTATTACCATCACATCTTTGAATGATGTTTAAGACACAATCTTGATTTGCTATTACAGATCCATACCCATTTTTAATTTGATTTCCTGAAGTAACTGCTAAATTCGCAGTATAAGTTCCTGGTTCAGAAAAACTGGTAACGCAAATACTATCTGACCCCAAACAAGCACCAGTCCAATTATATGAATAAATTCCAGTACCGCCAGAGACGCTAGACACAAAAGTCATTACTGCACCTGTATTAACCGGATTTGGAGATGCTGTTACTAAAACATTTAACCCTTCCACGCATTGGGAATTATAACATATATCTCCTGTAGCCACACAATCTTGAGATAAATCTTGTTGTATATTGCACGAATCAAACCAATATAAAGAATCACCTACACATTTTCGCAAAGCATGCGGAGAACAATTTGGATTTATAACAACAGATGCATGAGCAATTTTATTTTGACTACCTGATGAAACTGCTAAATCAACAGTATATGTTCCTAAATCTGCAAAAGTTGTGGTACAAATACTATTTGTTCCAGTGCAAGCACCAGTCCAATTATATGTGTATGTTCCTGTGCCCCCAGAGATATTTGATATAAAACTAATTGTTTGATTTGTTTGACCTGGATTTGGATTGGCAGAAGCTGTTACAGATAATTCAGTTAAGCATTGACCATTACCACACATTTGATTTGCCTGACAAGTTGTTTGCAATCTATCTTCTTGCACGCTTGTGCAACTTGAATTTACTTGTCCTGGGTTTGTGCAAGTTGGAATATTGTATTTCTGAAAAACATTAGCACTATTTGCTCCTGTTCCACAGAAAAGGCCACCAACTGTAGTTTCTGTTCCACAATTTGCATTGTTAGAGCAAGCTACTGGTTTGCATTGACCTTGGTCACAAATTTGATTTTTTAGGCAAGTTGTTTGTAATTGAGCAGTAATTGTGTTTTTACAAGATGAACTTGTTGTTCCTGGGTTATTACATGTAAAGGTTTTGTAGTTTTGGAAAACATTATTGTTTTGACAGAATAATCCATCAATTAATCCATTTGTTCCACAGTTTGCATTGGTATTACATACTACATTTTTACATTCTGCATTTTCACAAAGTTGATTGGCAGTGCAAGTTTGAGCTACTTCTTGTTTGTTGCCACAAGAATCATACCAATAAACTGAATTTCCAGAGCATGCTTGAGATGCATGAGAAGTACAAGCTTGGTTGACTATAACATATACAATAAATGTTTTTGATTTTGTTCCTGAAGTAAGTGTTAAGTTAGCTGAATATGTTCCAGGTGCCTGATATGATGTATAACAAGAACTATTGCTTCCAGTACAAGATCCTGTCCAGCTATATGTATATGTTCCTGTTCCTCCTGTTGCATTTACAAAAAATGTAACTGTTTGTTCTGTTAAAGCAGGATTTGGGGCAACTCCAGCTTGACCATCTAAATCTGGGATACAAACTCCATTTTGATAACAACCATTAGCACAAGTTGTTTGCAATCTATCTTCTTGCACGCTTGTGCAACTTGAATTTACTTGTCCTGGGTTTGTGCAAGTTGGAATATTGTATTTCTGAAAAACATTAGCACTATTTGCTCCTGTTCCACAGAAAAGGCCACCAACTGTAGTTTCTGTTCCACAATTTGCATTGTTAGAGCAAGCTACTGGTTTGCATTGACCTTGGTCACAAATTTGATTTTTTAGGCAAGTTGTTTGTAATTGAGCAGTAATTGTGTTTTTACAAGATGAACTTGTTGTTCCTGGGTTATTACATGTAAAGGTTTTGTAGTTTTGGAAAACATTATTGTTTTGGCAGAATAATCCATCAATTAATCCATTTGTTCCACAGTTTGCATTGGTATTACATACTACATTTTTACACTCTGCATTTTCACAAAGTTGATTGGCAGTGCAGGTCTCTACTAATTCTTGTTTTTTACCACAAGAGTTATACCAATAAACTGAATTGCCATCACATTTTTTAGAAGCATGAGATTGACAGCAGGAATTATATGGATCGTTTAATTTTTTATCACATTGTGCTTCAGTTAACCATGGAAGAATAAAAATATCTTCTAAATCAACATTTCCATTACAATTTACATCATATGAAATATTATAAATTCCTGATGTATTCACAAAATTCACAACTAAACTTGTTAGTATCGAACATTGAGTTGTTATACAAGCTCCAGAAGAACAAATCTGCTCGACTGCACAACTTTCAATCATTCTCTTATTTAAGACATCTGAACAATAAGCATTTAATTGTCCTGGATTTATACATGTTGGGGTATTATATTTTTGAAAAACATAGTTACCCTGACAGAACGATCCTCCAACTGTAGTTTCTGTTCCACAATTTGCATTGGTAGAGCAAGCTACAGGTTTACATTGACTATCTTCGCAGGATTGATTTAAAGGACAATATTGATATATATCATGTATATTATTACAAGAATCAAACCAATAAACTGAACCAGAAGCACATGCTTTAAATGCAAACGGAACGCACTCCGCTGCAATAACATTATTTATAGGCGAAAAACTAAATAGCAACATTCCTTGAAAAATAAATATTGCTAAAAATAAAATGTTTTTCTTATTAATAATTTTGTTCATATTTTTAAATTTATTACTTATATTATTTTAATTATTTAATAAAATCTCACCAAAAACGACTATCCTCTTAAAATCTTTACCTGGAGGATAACAACTAACTAACATTATCACGTTTGTTTCATTTGTCAAGGATTTTTCTATTTCTTGACCTTTATTGATAATTTTCTTATCTTTAATTGTATAAATATATTTTTTGTTATTTAAGTTTAAATAAATTTCATCTCCAATATTTAATTTATCTAAATTACTAAAAACTGTATCGTGCTTTATATTTGGCCAACCAGGAGGAGCTGAATGTCCTAAAATCGTAATTTCTCCAACAGCTGTTGGCAAAACTGAGTCTGGATAATAAATAACCCCTGAGTCTAAATATTTATATAAAGCATTAACATCTTTAGTTTGAGGAAAAACAATTTCTGTTTGCAATGAAATTGCAGGAATCTCTAAAATATTTTCTTTTTCTGAATATTCAGATTTAACGTTTAAAACAACAATTTTCTCTTTTACATTAACATTTATATTTGCAGTAGGTTCTACAATAGTTGGAGTTGGTAAAACATCATTTTTGTAATAATCAGCTAATACATCTTTCCCAGAATAAGGGTTTAAAAAATCATAAGTTAAACCACCAATTGCATTATAATTAAAAATCCAAGAAATATCTTGCCAATTAAAAATCATATATCCAATTAAATATAAAAATACAAATATCTTGGCTGTTTTTTTAAAATCTGTTTTGTTCATTAATTTATAAAATAATTATTAGATAAATATTGAACTATTACTTCTTTATCCACATATGTAGCAAAACACAATAATAAAACCATTACAAAAGATTTTAAAACTAATTGTCTATTTTGGATGTTATAATTAACAACAATATTTAATATTGAAACTATAGAAATAAAAATAAATAACCAATATACAAACTTTTGCAATAATTCTTCATACCCATAAATAACAACATTAAAAAATTCTGCATAAAAATTTCTTTTTGTATTTTCGCTACTTTCTTTTATAGATAAAATACTATCTTGTGCAGAAAGAACTTGTTTTTTAGGAATTTCTACAGTTTTCCCACTTTCTGTCTCAATTGCCATATTAGCACCATCATTTAAAATTGCAACTGGTTTTATGTTTTGAATTATAGTCTCTGAAATTACTGTGGACACAATAGGACTATTTACTGCATTATTAATCTGAACTTTTTGCTTACCAAATAATTGAACTACAACTGTAGCCTGACTTCCATCAAAGTTTCCAGTCAAGACTGCGGTTCCCACTTCATTATAATTTGCATTTAAAAAATTTTCTTTATGCGATTCTGAATTAAACCAAGCAGTATAAACATCAACAGATTCAGTAAAACCAATGGCTAAATTTTCTCCAGCATATTTGTAATTATAACCAATCTTCTTAAACCAAAACCAAGGCGTGATCCCATTTGGGCTTTGATGTGCAAAATAACCATAATTTATCATATCTTGAGCCTTAAGCATAGCAGCTTGATCAAGTTTTGTATTTTGCCCCAAAGCATTAAACCCCAAAGCAGTTCTTTGACCATTTATCAATTCTAATAAATCTAATTTTGAAACATCAGCAAAAAATATATTTTTAGGAATATTTAAAGAAAAAGAAACAAATAAAATTTTAACAACCAAAATAAAAATTACAAAATAAAACAATAAGCTACTTTGCAGAAATTTTGGGGAATAATTATTATCCAAAAAAGGCACAAATAATAACTTTATTTGATACACAATTTTGTCAAAAATATCTTCATCTAATGAATAATCCATAATGTTTTTATCACATTTATAATCAGCCGTAAAAGTTAGTAAAATATTTCAATTTTAAACTACAATTAGCTTTTTTAAAATTTATTTGTTATTATATCATATTATATTATATTGTCAACATAAGTAAACAAAAACAGGAGAAATCTCCTGTTATATAATTTGTTTTATAAAATTTATTTTACGTTTCTTGCTTTTCTTTTTATTTTCTGTCTTTTAATATGTCTTCTTGTACACTTTTTTGTTTGATTTTTCATTTTTATTTCGTCATTGCGAGGCTATCGCAATAGCCGAAGCAATCTAGAATTTAATCAACGAATTCTAGATTGCCACGTCGCCTGCGGGCTCCTCGCAATGACAAGAACGAATAAATAATTACAATTGTTTTCCTACAAACTCGCAGAATTCTGCGAGCCTGCAAGAATATGCCCATTCATTATCATACCAAGCTATAACTTTAATCATATTACCATTTACCATGGTTTCTGACAAGTCAACTATTGCTGAATATGAATCTCCAATATAATCACAAGATACTAATTTATTTTCATCTGTTCTTAAAATACCTTTAAAATTATTTTCTTTTTCAGCTTTTTTAAATGCTTCGCTAACTTCTTCTTTGGTTACTGTATTTTTAACCTCAATAATCAAATCCAAAAGAGAAACTGTAGGTGTTGGTACTCTAACTGAAATACCATCTAATTTTCCACTTAACTCTGGAATTATTTTACCAATTGATTTGGCCGCTCCTGTACTAGTAGGAATAATGTTTTGACCTGCAGATCTTGCGCGACGCAAATCTTTATGAGGTAAATCTAAAATTCTTTGGTCATTGGTATAACTATGAATTGTAGTCATAAAGCCTTTTTGAATCTTAAAATTGTCATTTAAAACTTTTGCTACTGGTGCTAAACAATTGGTAGTGCAAGATCCCATATCCATAATATCAATATCTCTAAAATCAACTTCTTCTGTATTAACGCCCAAAATAAACCCTGGAATCTTTTCTTGCCCTGAGGAATTCGAAGGGTCTTTGCCAGGCCCAGATAAAATAACTTTTTTAGCTCCAGCACTTAAATGCTTTCCTGCACCGACTTTATCATTAAAAGCACCAGAACACTCTAAAACAATATCAACTTTTAAATCTTTCCAGGGTAATCTTTCTGGATTTTTTTCACTAAAAGTTTTAAATTCTTTGCCATTTACAATAATAGCATTTTCAGTAAATGAAATTTCTGCATCAAACCTACCATAATTTGAATCATACTTTAAAAGATGAGCCAATGTTTTATTATCTGTTAAATCATTGATTGCAACTATTTCAATATCAGTATGATTTTCCTGAATCCTTTTAAAAACTTGTCTACCAATTCTGCCAAAACCATTTATCGCAATTTTAATCATATTTACTCAGTGTCATTCCCGCGAAAGCGGGAATCCAGCTCAATTGTCATTGCGAGGGTATCGCAATACCCGAAGCAATCCAGAGTTTTAAACACTAATCCTAGATTGCCGCGTCGCCTGCGGGCTCCTCGCAATGACAAAAAAAACGAAACTGGATTCCCAATCAAATTGGGAATGACAAAATAATTTTCTTAATTTATTTTACTCAATTTATAATATTTATGCAACCTCGTTATTATAACATTCTTTGCAATAAATTTTAGCAATATATTCTTCGCTAAAAGGAGTCTCAAAATTATTAGGACATTGCGTTTGACCATGAATATGCAACTTATTATTGCAATTACACTGCATATTTTTTATACTACGTCTTGGTCTTTGTGCAATTCTAGCCTTATATCTACAATCAGGACAATTATGAGGAATTGGGATACTGTGTGCTTTATAAAAATCCAATTCAGTTTGTACGATATTATAATTCCTTTTACATAATTTACATGCGAGAATTTCTTTACATATAGATGAATCAATCTCTTCAATAGAATCTGGTATTTGATCGGGCTTTATAGTTTCTTTACCAAACGTTCCTGGAATTTGATCTTCCCAATTGTATCCCATTGTAACAGCAGTTTCTTTTGTAATGGGCATATAAACCTGACCCTGTGTTTCGTTATATCCTAATGGAGATAATTGTGGTGGAAAAAATTCGCCAAATTCTTTAGTTTCTTTCATGTGTACGATAATTTTTTCTTTTAGAACATCGTATTCCTCCTTTGAATATTTTTTATTTAATATTACATATTCGCCTTTTTTTACTCCCACACAACCAAAAAGATTTTGACTATTATGACAAGTATCACAATACATAATATCAGAATCATCATAACATAAATGTGAAAAAAGCGTATTATAAGCACGAGTTAATCCATGAGACTCATATACAAGTTCACATTTGAAACCAAAATGATATGTATCCATACAATCTTTTGCTTCTATAGTGGCAATTATATTTTTTGAATCCTCAGCCGAATAAACATCAAAACCATTTTTAACATTTTTAGAATTAAAAATCATGCTTCCTGAAGAATTGACTGATCGCTCAATTTCTGATGCTCTATGAATCGCTTCATTTTTTACTAATTCTACATACTGTTGCCATAGCTTTTGCCTTACTGAAAAAGAACCTAAATTCCATTCAGAAATTTTCTTTAAATATTCCTCTTTAGTGTATTGTTGATTTAAAAAATAATTTTGTTTATTACGAAGATTATATGAAAGAAAACAATTCTGACAACCTCGGCAATCATAGCAATAATAACAATCAGTAGAATCACGACAAAGTAAACAAAACTGAGATTTATAGCAACGTTCGCAATCAACGCATTCATACAATAAATCACCTGCATCAGTAAGCATAGAACAGTCACAACAATCATGCCCATTTTTCCAAACATTAGAAGAATACATTATATTCTCTGAATCAAAAACGCAAAATGATAAATAACAATTTTTATTATTATTTGAGTGGTGAGTATATTCTGAATTAACACAGTTTTTTGTAAGAAGCGCTATACGCGGCACTGAAAGTTGCAATTCTTGCCATTGCGTAAAAAAAGAACGAGAAAAATCAAAATCACGCCCAAACTCATAAGCATTCCATTTATCACCCCACCAACAAGTAGAACAATAAACTTTAAATGGTTTATTTGGAGAATAAATAGTTACTGTGCTTTTACCACAAAGGTCACAATTTCTTCTATATAATACACGTTCATTACGCCACGCATATCTTCGGCGTTGCCTACATTCAGGGCACCAAGTTGGTGCAGGCACTTTAATTTTTTCATAAAATGCAAAATCATCTGGCTCAATTATAAAGTCCTTTTTGCAGTTTTGACAAGCCTGCACTGAGCTTGTCGAATGTGTTTTTATTTCACTTTGCATAATTTATTTTACTGAATAATTTTGTGCTGCAAAAATATACTGTTCTATAAATATTTTTTGCTGTTTTTGTTTGATTTTAATCATATTTATATCGTATCATTTTAGTACTTTTATCGTATCATTTTGATACGATTTTTACAAATCATAAATTCTTTATTGTTGATTACTAAGTGATATTAAGTTTATCACAGAAAAGTGCTAAAATGAAGGTATAATAGTCTTAAAATGGTCGTACATTATTAAAAAATTATACCCTAATTTGACTGCTTAATTTCCCAGATTAAGTAATCATTTTAGTACTTTTCTGTGGCAACTTATTCTAAGTCGATTTTTAATCAACTACCCATCAAGGTGGGCAGAAAAAAGTTTAATGAGTTTATCTCTCCTTGTTTGTCAGAGGGAACTCGTGGACCTGAAACTAAAATTTCAAAATACAAAATATTCAATTATATACTTTATGTTCTGCATACAGGCATTCAGTGGGACCAACTCAAACCTTACAAAAATGAAGTTCATTGGTCAAATATTTATCGGTGGCACAACAAATGGTCAAAAGACGGTTCTTACGAAATGTTATTCAAATTTTCTGTGGAAGAATTGAATGATTATGGAAAATTGGACTTGTCTATTCTTCATGGTGACGGTAGTAATACTTTGGCTAAAAAGGGGGCGAACAATTGGGATATTCGGGGCATAAACATCAAAAAGGAGAGAAAACCCTGACTATTTGCGACAATAAAGGAAATATTCTAGCTCCACTTGTGGTTTACCCTGTTAATCATCACGATAATATTTTGTTTGACGAATCGTTCTGCAATCTTTTAGAAATGGCTGATGAATTGTGTTTAGATCTTTGTGGTAGTTATCTGACATTAGATAGCGGGTTTGATTGTCAAAGCAATAAATATCAAATTGAATTTTCAGGATTGATTCCGGTAATAAAACCAAATATGAGAGGTTTAAAAAATCAAGACAAGATAAATTTAAAGTTAGATGAATTTGCCTTAGTTCAGGAAGTTTATCTGGAACGTTACAAAATCGAACGATGCTTTGCATGGGAAGACACTTACAGAAAATTAGTTATACGATACGAGAAGCTACAATCAACATTTATGGGGTTTAAATATTTAGCATATTCTATGATTAATTTCCGTTCATTTTTTAAATAACTTAATATGAGTTCTACATTATAATATTATAACAAATCCAAAACAAAAAGCAATCCACTTAAGATTGCATTTTTGCTGTTATTTATATTTTTAACAATTCGTCGATTTTTTGCTTATCAAATCCTACAATAACATTATTATCTATCTCTACCACTGGCACACCCATTTGACCTGAAACTTTTACCATATATTCCAATGCTTTTTCATCAATTGAAACATCAATATCAGAAAATTCAATGTTTTTGCTAGTTAAATAAGATTTTAAAGTTTTGCAATATACACAACTCGGCGTTGAATAAATTTTAATCATATAAATATGTTATTTTGTTAAATATATACTAATTCGCTGGCTCGCATCCTGCTTGAGTATTAGCAGAAGCAGCTGCTGCTGTTGAAGCATATGTTTCAGAGAAACTTGAAGCAGCTGAAGCTGTATTTAATTTTGTAGCACAAATAGATGGTTGATTATTAAAGCCTGCACAAATCATATTTTTTAAAGCCTCTGAGTTTCTTCCACCAAAATCAAATTCTGAAGCTTGTCCATCTTGTAATATTAATGTTGGAGAACCTGTAACATTATATTTATTTTGCATATCAAAATCCTTTTGAGCATAAGCTAATCCTTTGCTAGCATCTGTCATGCAAGAATTTAATGTTGACGTATTAACACCAGCTGATGTTAAACATCCATCAACATCTCCTTTTTTAATATGACAAGAAATATAATTCCAATATTTACTATTTTGTTCATCTCTTATACAAATTTGTCTTAAATTTTCTTGAGCTTCTGCATCACCATGCATAGCTGTAATTTTTCCATTAGCAACAGAGCCCATATATCTTACTACTATATTTGGGGTTAAAGCTGGGGCATTTTTTACAACATCAGCTAAAACTCTTTGCATTTGCAATCCAAATGGACATTTACTAACCACAAAAGCATCTAAAACAGGCTTATCAACCTTTTGTATATCTGCTGCTGTTTTCTTTGGAGTAGCTTCTGTGTTATCTGCTGGTTGATTTGCTGTTTCAGCCTCCACTAAATTAAAGGCTTGAGGAAATAATAATTTTCCATCTTTTGTTGCATAAGAATCAAATTCATTAGCTCCTACTTTTAATTTTATTTTGACTAATCCACTTTCTTCTGAAACATCAGAAAATGTAGCAGTTGACTGACCTTTTAAAACAACATTATTTAAATATTCAATAGATTTCTTTGCTATCTCTTCTTTTGACAAAGTTTTCCCCATTTTAAAATCAAAAATCTCAGCAAAACTATCTCCCCCAAAAACTAAAAAACCTCCTATTGCAATCACAACCACTGCAACCGCAATCAAAATAAAATTTTGATCAATTTTTATTTTTCCTAACTTCATCTTTTGAAATTTGAAATTTGAAATTTGAAATTTGAAATCAATTGATTAAAAATTAAAAATTAAAAATTAAAAATTAATTATACTCTTATTATACTTTAATTTAATTTTAATGCAACCCTTCAAAATGCTTTTTGCTTCTTAAATCAAAATTACCATCAAAATCGTATTCCAATATTCCTGCAAATGGGAATTCAACCTTATCTATTTTTTCATCAGGAATTTTTTCAATATATTTTGCAATTGCCCGTAAGCTATTATGACTTGCTACAACTAAAATAGTTTTATCTAATCTTAAATCTTTTTCAATATATTTTTTAAAAAAAGGAATCGTCCTATTATAGACGCTTTTTTCTGATTCTCCACCAGGAGGAGCCATATTATAACTTCTACGCCAAAGCTCTACTTTTTCTTTTCCATATTTTAGAATTGTATCTACTTTATTTAATCCTTGGAGCTGTCCATAATATCTTTCATTTAAATTTTCCGTAACATAGCAAGGAATATCATTTTGTGAAATATCTGTGTAATTTCCCCATTTTTGCATTTTACCCGCGTCTAAATGAATGAAAAATGGATATTTTATATCAATAGCTTCAAAAATCCTAGCTACTGTATCTTGATTACGAAAAAGCGAAGATGTATAAACAGCATCAATTTTATTTATAAAAACTTGATTTGCCAAATCAATAGCTTTACTTGATTCTTTTTTAGCAATTGGCCCATCAGTCCAACCAGCAAACCTATTATCTTCATTCCATTGTGATTTTAAATGTCTAAGTAATATAAGTTTTGCCATAAATTAAATTTTAATGCTTACTTTATCTAATTATACTATAATAATTTTTTATTACAAATATTTAATTTTTAAATAATTTTTCTAAAATTACTGCCTGCAACTGTGCAATTACCTAATAGTTCATCCTCTATTTCCATAAGTCTATTATATTTTTCTACACGCTCGCCTCGACTTGGGCCCACTTTTACAAATCCTGCATTTACAGCAACAGCCAAATCAATCATTGTAGTATCATTAGTTTCTCCTCCTCCCCTATGACTAATAATTGTCATAATTCCATTTTTCCTTGCAAGCATGCAACATTCAACTGTTTCAGATAAAGTTCCTATTTGATTTAATTTAATCAAAATTGCATTTATTGCTTTTTCTTCAATTACTTTTTGTAAAAGTTTTGGGTTTGTTACAGTTAAATCATCGCCCACTACAGAAACTTTATCTCCAATTTTTTCTAATAACTTTGGCCAATTTCCCCAATCTGTTTCAGCCAAAGCATCTTCTAAAGTAATTATAGGATATTTTTCTATCCAATTTTCAAAATACTCAATCATTTCTTCTGAATTTAAATTCTTTCCATCTTTAGCTAACTCATATTTTCCATTTTCAAATATTTCAGATACTGCAGGGTCTAAACTTATTCCTACATCTTTTCCAAATTCATAGCCAGATTTTTCTACAGCTTCTTTGATTAACTCAAGTGGAGTTTCATTTGTAGGCAAACCATTTGGCGCGAAAGCTCCTTCGTTCCCTACATTACTATTATATCCCTTATCTTTTAAAACTTTTTTTAATGTAAAATAAATTTCAATTCCTTTTCTTACATTTTCTTTTACAGAATCATTCCCAATCATAGAAATCATATATTCTTGCAAGTCTGTAGACTGATCTGCATGAGCTCCACCTTCAATTACCACCATCATTGGATTTGGCAAAACATAATTTTTGCCTTGTAATAAACCATATTTTTCCAAATTAAAAGCTTTTCTTATATAATTATACATTGGCAATTTTTGGTCATTAGCACTAGCACGAGCTACAGCCAAACTCACCCCCAAAATTGCATTTGCTCCCAAATTTGTTTTTCTTTCTGTGCCATCAAGCTCAATTATTTTTTGGTCAATTTCTTTTTGATTTTCTCCTTCCATGCCAACTAAAACAGGAGCAATAATTTTATTAACATTTTCTACTGCTTTAAGCATACCTTTGCCCATAAATCTTGATTTATCACCATCTAAAAGCACAAATGCCTCCCTAATTCCTGCCGAAGCTCCATAAGGCACAGATGCTATCCCAACAGTCCCAGATTCTAAAATACATTTTACCTCTACTGAAGGCGTAGACCCAGAACTCAAAATTTCCCTTGCAATAATTTGTTTAATTTTCGCCATATATTTATTATTAAAGATAACTTATTTAATTACTTTATTTAAATTTAAATATTTTTATTTTAACATATGTTAGGATGACTATTTCCGTAACATGGATTTTATTTTTGCTATATCTATATCTTTTTTGAAAATTATAAAATTCCTACCGAATTTTTGACCTTTTATTGAGCCATTGTGAAGCCTATAAAATAATGAAACTCTGCTTATCCCCAATTCTCTGGCAAGTTCTGGTGCAGTATAGAAATCTTTTTTTATAATATTATTCATCATTTTATCTTTTTTTATTACCCTCCTTCATCCTAACATAGGTTAAGATGAATTGCTAATATTTTTTCAACTACTATTTATATTATAATTATTTGCTATATGCTGATTTTAAGCGGTCGGAATCAAGTTCATACATTCCTACGGCTCTATATGCAACAAATGCTGGTAATTTTACAAAATTTTGACTACATAATTTTATCTTACCTAATACGCCTTGTAATTCATTTGGTAATTCTTTAGGATTTTTTTGCCAAATTTGTAGTTGCTCCAGAAAATCAACAATAAGCTTTTTCATTTCAACAATTATTTCTTTTCCAGTATTTTCATCTTGATCTTGAGTATCAATTTTTTGATACTCTTTATTTATTTCTTCCCATTCTTCAACTGCACCAAAAATACGATTTTCCAAATCACTCTTTCCTACAATATCAATTGCTTTTTCAACTGTAAAAATTGCATTCCCAATAGGCATATCATTTCTTTTCATTATTTCAAAATATTTTCTTTGTTCCTCTAAGTTAATTCCTTTTAAAGCTAATTCGTGCTTACCTCTTTCCAAAGGCGAAGCTGTATCATCATTAACCATTTCATCTTCATCACTCCATGGCTTTGCAACAATTTCTACATCATCACTCCTTAAGTTTTCGTGCTTCATTTAATTGAATTTAATTTATAACAATTTATTAATTCTTAAATAATCATATACAGCCAAAACTGCTTTGCAACCTTCGCCAGCTGCTGTAACAATTTGTTTGTATTTGCCAACATTCACATCCCCTGCTGCAAAAAGCCCTGGGGTTTTGGTGGCAAATGTTTCAAAATCAACTTTTATTTCATCTCTTTCGTTAAAATCAACCAATCCACTTACAAAAGAAGTAGATGGCTGACTTCCAATTTCAATAAATATTCCATCAACTTTAAGATTTTTTATTTCTTTTGAAATTTGATCTTCATAAAATAATTCTTTCACAAAAACTTCTCCTTTAATTTCTTTTACACTAGCACTTGTAATAATTTCTATTTTATCAGATTTCTTTACATCTTCTTGGTTTTGTAAATCAGCTTTTACGCTAGATCCAAACTCCAGTATATACACTTTACTTGCATACCTTGCCATAAACAAACCAGCTTCAAATCCTGCATTACCACCACCAACAATAGCAACTACTTTATTTTTGAATAAAGGCCCATCACAAGTAACACAATAACCCACACCCTTACCAATAAATTCCTTCTCTCCTTTAGCTTCCAAAGGCCTTGGATCTGCTCCTGTAGAAATTATTACAGATTTTGATTCAATTGTTTCATTTTCAGTTGTTGTGACAATAAAATTTTTCTTGCCCTGAGCGGAGTCGAAGGGTTCAACCTTCAAAATTTCAGCAGTTTTTATTTCAACATCTTGTTGACATTTTAAATGCTCAACAAACTTTTCCATTAATTCAATACCTGTAATACTTGGAAATCCTGGAAAATTACAAATTTCTGTGGCTTTTTTTGCCATTTGCCCGCCAAATTCCTTGGTAACAAGCAAAGTTTTAATTCTTTGCCTGCCAGCATAAATACCAGCAGTAATCCCACCAGGCCCTCCACCAATAATTATTAAATCGTATATCATAATTTTTTATTTTAAAATTTGAATTATATTTTTATTTTACCAAACAAAAAAAACTATCGCAATAGTTGACATTAAAAAAAATTTATGCAAAGATTATTTTAGAAATATCTGTACCTTCGCGAAGTTTTTCGCACCGCACCGACGGTTTCGGTTAAGGGGAAATATAATGAAGGGTAAAATTGCATTTTGGTTGCTGTTTGCCTTAATTGTTGTTTGCTGTAATTACCCACTACTGGGTACACAAACTGCAAACGCAGTAGGGCTGGTACTTGCCGTCCTGATTTTGCTGACACTTCTTTCGCCTGAAACAACTAGGAAAAATTCACCAGAAGAAAAAGAAGAATACGACCCAGACGCTACAAGGGGATTTGATGCGGAAGAAACCCAGCAATAAAGCAGGGACTTCAGACTACACGTGCCGTGGACCACAAGGTGCCCGGCTTTTCTTTTGTTACTTTTACTTCTAATAAAAATTCATCGTAGTCAAAAATGGACGATCGTCCAAAACACGCTACAATGAAAATTCCTGCACAAACGAAAAATACATACGTAAATAGAAAAAATTATTCTATATTTTAACTATTTATTTTCCAAAAAAAACTCTTTTAAAAGAGTCAAAAAAATAAAGCCGACTGAGATTTCCCGTAGGATCTCTCAATCGGCTTTAACGCTCAGACACTCGCGACGAATTCCTTATTCGTAAACGCGAACTAAAAAGAAGTTGTTGGTGGCGTACTCGCGACGACAAGCGTCGCGTACGCTGTAGTAGCCCACTTGCATCGCGAGAGAACCAGCACTAGCAAATGGGAAGGTTTTACCCGTCACCCGCTGTGCCTTCGGCAGTTGCATCTCGTGGCAAAGGAGAGAACCTGGTGCCACGATAGCAAAATGACTGAGGACATCCAACGGAAGACGAGAGGCGTAAACAACGAGTTCACGAAACCCCGCGTATTCGACTTTTTGGCCGAAATTGGCCTCAAGTATCCCGTTGAACGACATAAGTTCTTCAAAATGCGCGAGCTGATACTTGCACGCACCTCGTGGCTCTTTTCCAACCCATGCCGAATCACAATCCTCACGAGCACCAGAGGAAATTCGAACTTCAGGGTGCTGTCTCCAGAAATCGCGAAATGAAATCGCAAAATCCACCTCGAGAGAGACCGAGACCTCAGCCTGCTCCCAAATGGGTCCAGCCACTTTTTTCGCCAACCCATTTAACAGTTCACGCCTCTCACGACAATCTCGGAGTAAATTATCAAGATCGTCTGTGGAACACCCATAGTCCATAAACGCCTGAATTAAATGGCGTCGCAACTCATTGGACTGATCCCCAACCGACAACAGTACATCCAAACCCAGATTGAAACTCATGGCTTTTCAGCCTCCCAAATAACGAGACTTCTGCCTACAAAGTCAATCGCCTTGCCTACAGCTTGCCTCTGAAACGAACTAGCATAATACTACTATCAATTATATTTTTTGTCAATATTTTATAACACCGTTTTACATTTTTGTGAAACAAAAAATCAGAACTTTTAGTTTCTGATTTTTTTAGGTTACTTATTTTTTGAGATTGCTTCGTCGCTTCACTCCTCGCAATGACGCGAGGAACTATTTTATAGTTTTCAAGTAACTACGAAGTTCATCTTTAAATCTAGGGTCTTTAAGAGCAAGATAAAAAAATGACTTTAGCCATTTTAATTTATCCCCACATTCAAGCCATTCACCTTTAAGCTCACAACCATAAACTATTTTCCCGCTATCTAACATTTTATCTAAAACTTCTGATAAATGTATCTCTCCTTTTTCTGATGGTTTAGCTTTTTTTAAATATTCAAAAACCTCTGGAGTTAAAATATATTTTCCGCAAATTACTAAATCTGATTGAATTTGTTCTGTTATTGGTTTTTCTATAAATTTTTTTATTTTATAGATTCCATGAGCAATTTTTTCAACCGTAACATTTCCGTAAGCATGAATTTTTTCCCTTGCTAATTTCCTTAAAGCAACAACTGGAGCATCGCAGGTTTTAAAAACATTTATAAGTTGCTGTAATGCTGGAACCTCAAAATCAATAATATCATCATTAAATAAAACAGCTACAGCCTCATTTCTACCAAATTTTTCAGCCTGAAGTATTGCATGCCCATCACCTTTTGGAAGCTTTTGAGTTACATAAGATATAGTAATATTATCAAAAATTGATTCAAATTCTAAAAGTTCTTTTAAAAGATTATCTTTTTTTCTTGCTATTAAACTTTTTTCTACATCAGTATGTTTTTTAAAATAATCTAAAACTAATTTTTGTTTTGGACTAACAACAAAGATAACCTCAGTAATTCCTGATTTTTTTGCTTCATCAAGCAAATATTGAATACTTGGCTTATCTACCAATGGTAAAAACTCCTTAGGAACTGCCAAAGATAATGGCAAAAACCTTGAAGCTAAACCAGCTATTGGTATAATTACTTTTTTTACTTCCATATTGTATTGATTCTTATAGTGTCATTGCGAGAAAGGAGCGAAGCGACTGACAAAGCAATCCAGAGTTTAAGTAATGAATTCTAGATTGCCACGTCGCCTGCGGGCTCCTCGCAATGACAGATAAAAATTTATAAATTAGCTTTTAAATTTTACTCTTCTTAAAAATGCTGGAATCTCCCATTCTTGTTCTTGTGCTAATCTTTTATCTTGCTCTACTTCTTCTGCTTTTTTAATATCCAAAGCACTTCTTCTTATTGCTTTTTTTGCTGGTTTATCTGGTATTTGAACAATATTTAATTTTTTATCTAAAATTCCAACTGTGTCTAATTCACCTTCCTTTTTTAAAATAGGTAAAACAAAACTAGGAGATAATTTTGCTTTTTTATCTTTTATTTTATTTTCTTTTTTTGCTTCTATTATCTTTTCTTTAACCTTTTGTTCAATAACAACTTTTTCTTTTTTAACATTTTTTGTTAATATCTCATTTACCTTAATAGATTCATCTATTTGTGTAACCTGATTCTTTTCATTAGAGTGACCTGTCATTAAAAGAGTTGTTTTTATTTTATTTCCAGAACTTGGGTTTTTAGAAATTCCAAAAATTATTTTTGCTTTTGGGTTTATATTAGAAATTTTATTGCTGATTTTTTCCACCTCAAACATACTCATATCTCTGGGACCTGCAACATTAAACAAAATTTTATCTACTTGAAAATTATTATTTTTATAAATTGGATTAATTAATATCTTCTCAGCTACAGCTTCTGCTCTATTTTTACCAGATTCTTGAATTGTATTTAGAAATGCAACACTTCCTTTACCTCTTAAAATTGATCTTAAATCAGCAAAATCAATATTAATCATTCCAGGATTGTAAATCAAATCAATTAAACTCTCAAGAGAATTTACCATATTTTTATTTACCAATGAGAAAGCCTGAGTTATTGGCGTATTTTGATCAATTATCTTAAAAATATTTTCATTAGGAATTGTAAGTGACACATTAAGCATCTCTCTTAACTCTTTTAAAGCTTTTAAAGCTATTTTAGTTTTTGTCTTTCCTTCAAATTTAAATGGTAAAGTAAAAATTCCTAAAGTAATTGCACCAAATGATGAAGCCATTTTAGCAAAAATTTCAGTTGCACCTGACCCAATCCCACCACCCAGTGAGGCTATTAAAATAACTATGTCTTGATCACGAAAAAGTCCTTCAATTTTTTCTCGCTCAGACAAAGCTGCTTTTTTTGCAATTTCCGGATCAGCTCCAGTACCCAAGCCATGAGTCACATCTTGTCCAAATAAAAAATATTTAATACCTGCTCTTTTTTTAATAGAACGAATATCTGTATCTGCTACAACAAAAGTTGCTTTTTTCAAGGTTCTACCAATTTCAGAAACTATTGATCCTCCACCGCCACCAATACCAATAACTTTAATTTTGGCTTTAAAAAATGCTTCTGCTGGAAATGCTGATATCTCTTGCCTGCTATTCTCTATCTTATTTTTTTCCTTGCCTCGCGAAGCCCCATGGAGCTTTGACGAAGTGGGGTTTTTTCTTTTTTTTATTATATTTTTTTTTCTAAACAAAATCTTCTTTGGCTTTACCAGTTTCTTTTTATTTGCAACTATTTTTGATTTATTCTTTTTCATTGTCTAATATTATAAGTTTAAACATTTAAATATTTTTTACAATATTGACATAATAAGAAAAAATATTCAAATAAAAAAGTCCGACACGCGTGCCACCACGTGTCGGAACCAATGTTCTCCTCCGAGAACCTGTAACTAAGCCGTGAGTTTGGCCCAGTTAGTTTTCGGCGCGACCACAACAGAGCCTAATTTGCAAAGTGGGCAATCGGTCTGGTCCCACGCCGAAACTTGACGGTTGATAATTGCGACAAGTTTTGCACCTTCATACTCTTCGCACATCTTTGATGGTCGATGCACGAGAGTACAGACGAATGGCACGAACTCAACCCGATTCGGATTTCCTGCCACAATCGCATCTCTTGTCGCTTTTGCACTGTCGAAGGTCGTGATCAACTCCTCAACCTGCAACAGCCTTGCACCTTCAGGAATCGGATCATCCGACTTAAAAACCATGGCATTGCCAATATCCTGAAAATAATGTTTTTCCACAATGTAATTTGGGACTCCCAAGAACCGTCCCACTTCTGCCGCCAGAGTAATCGAGGAATAGGGAGCCCCGAAAACTCCGTCGACCTTTTCGTGATTTCCTCTGCTATCACTCCGAAATGCAAGAGCGAGAGTTTTAGCAAGGATTTCTCGCAAGTTGGGATATTTCAACACCCGCTTGCAAAGAAAAAATCCGTCGCTATGCTTACCAGAATGCAACAAGGCGTGGCACTGTCGCGGGTTTCCGTTGTGAACCCAGCCTGCCTTCAAAACCTTGAACCATTCCAGGACTTCATCTTCGGATGGCGGAACTTGAAAATCCGCCAAACAAAAACTTAAAAGTGTTTCTCGACTCAACATAATTTCGTTCCCCTTCCGGTAAAAAAAAGTACGAAACAAAACTACGACAACGCTTTGGCGATTTCATCGGAGATACGGCGTGCGGCGTTGGCCGAACCACCAATTTCTGCTAGCGGTTTGGTGATAGGCCGACCACAGACGAGCATATCGATTCCCGCCAAAATCGCAATGCGCGGAGTTAATTGGCGAGCTACATCCTGATCGTCCGGCCTGTTATCCCATGTCGGCCTGATGTTCGGCGTTGCGATGGTCAAGCCGTCGAACTTTGAGCTTTTTCGCAACAGCGATCCTTCAGCGGGCGCGCAAATAATACCATCAACTCCACAGTCGACCGAAAAATCGGCAAACTGCAAAACCTTGACACTTGGCTCGTCGCCAAAAATCGACACGCACTCATCTTTTTTGATTGAAGTCAACACTGTGACCACAAAGACGAGCGCGTCGCCTTTTTTCTCAACAGCGGCCCGGATTGCTTCCTGCCCGGCTGTGGCGTGAAGGTTGAACATTCTCGGATGCGTTCTCGCCACCGCTTCTGCCGCCTTCTCAACTGTGTTTTTGATGTCATTGAGTTTCACATCAAGGAAACCTTTGCCACTGATAGCTCGAGCTAACATCCGTGCCTTTTGAAGGCGCTCAAGAGCATTCTCCCAGTCAAGCGTCAACAAATCCGCCATCGTTGAATAAATGGCCTCAAAACCCACCTTGAAAACGCCAACGAATGGTGCCAAGGCAGACACAAGGGCTATCGCCTTGTCGAGATTGCTCACATCCAGTGGGAGCACAATACGATCACTCGGTTTTGAGAACTGCATTCTCATCTCACAGACCCTTTCAAAAACAAGGAGCAACTAAACTTCGCCAAACTTATGGCGAAACATTTATTAAACTTTACCAAAATAAAAAATAAAATACAAGACAAAAGCCGATTTTTAACCGACTTTGTCTCTTTAAATTTTTACATTTTAAGATTTATTTTACTTCTTCTGATTTTTCTTTATCTTGTTTTTTAAATGCTTTTATTACTGGTTCTAAATCTCCTTCCATAATTGATTCTAAATTGTGCCAACTTTTATTAATCCTATGATCAGTTAATCTATTTTGAGGAAAATTATATGTACGAACTTTTTCTGCTCTTTTTGCCCAACCAATTTGCTCTCTCCTTTCAGATGATAATTTTGATAAATCAGCTTCTTCTTGAGCTTGCACAAGCTTAGCTGATAAAATTGACATTGCAGTTTCTCTATTTTGCATTTGATTTCTTTCTGACTGGCAAGTCACCACAACTCCTGTTGGCATATGAGTAATTCTTATTGCAGATTCTGTTTTGTTGGTATATTGACCGCCTGGACCGCCTGCTTTATATGTATCAACTTTCAAATCTGCAGGATTAATGTTTATTTGGGTTTTTTTTGGTTTTGACATTACAGCTACAGTAATAGTTGAGGTATGCACTCTACCTTGTTTTTCGGTTTTGGGAACTCGCTGAACTCTATGTACTCCACCCTCATTTTGCATATTATCGTAAACTCCATTTCCAGATAATTCAAAAACTATATATTTGTATCCTCCAACTTCCGACACATATGAATCAAGTATTTTTTGACCCCAATTTTTTTCTTGAGCATATTTAGAATACATCTTGTAAAGATCACGTACAAAAAGCCCTGCTTCATCTCCGCCAGTTCCAGCTCTTATCTCAAAAATTACCGATTGTTTACCGGATGAATTTGATTGTTCTGGCTCATCTGTAGTCTGCCAATTCTGCCATTTGCCTTGTTCTTTTTGCCAATCGTATTCTTCTGCCATGATTTATTTAATATTTTTTATAATAATACCATTTTTTTATAAAAAATCAACTTATAGTATTGTATAATGCAAGAGGACCCTGAAATTAAAACCGCTTTCTAGCGCAAAAGGACCCTGAAAACCATTGAAAAAGCTGAAAATGATTGGCAGAATTGAAGCATGATAATCAACATGCAAGACGA
>Ga0208373_1000476_pt1 | contig 69388 bp, 65 predicted proteins | sample RifOxyC2_FD_184036 | JGI IMG/M metagenome (GOLD analysis project Ga0208373, IMG submission 184036) | Soil microbial communities from Rifle, Colorado - Rifle Oxygen_injection C2 (SPAdes) | ecosystem: Environmental > Terrestrial > Deep subsurface > Rock core/Sediment | place: Rifle, Colorado...
AATTGATGAATACGTCATCCGACGGTACGTAAAACATCAAAACCACCACAATGAGCTAGCTCAGCCCTCCCTGTTCGAGAAGCTAGTCAATTAATCAACTGCCGCCCTGCCGGCGTAGCCGGCAAACTCAAAACCACCGGACCTCAGTCCGGTGGTCGGTTATTTCGGTCACCTGGAGTCTGACAACCCGCACGCACGCGCACGGTCAGCCTTGACGTGCCGATCGTTATCTGGTTTCGTTCCCTCAGTTCTTTGAACCGCAGACGGAAAGGAGAGAGTGAATGTTGATCGTGGCGATATTGGGTCTGGCCGGACTGTCGGTGTTTATTCTGTGCTGGGTGAGTTTCCTGGTCTTCCAATCAGCACCGGGAACTGGTCACGGAGGTGAGAGGGGAGACGCTGTTTCGCACGAACGCCAGGACGGAAGAGAGTAGGAGCGTATCCTGGGGGAATCTTTTACGGAACGCACCGTACTCCTTCAGGAGGGTGACGACCCTGCTTAGCCTGCTCCTGCCGGCGATCTTCACGTTCGGATTCTTCGTCGGAGCCTCCGGAGGAGACATCCAGCCTTGGATAGCCATCTGTTATTTGGTCTCGTCGGATGAGGCGTCCGCCGCACAGGCAGCGGAATCGGTCAGTCTTGGTCCGAGCTTGCGCAGCGCCCCGACGATGCGCTTCGGATCCGTGATTCCGGACGAGATCGACGCGCTGTTCGAGACCTTCAGAGTCAGCGGTGAGGTGCCGAACGTCAGCCCGGAAGACATGACGAACTGGGTCGTCGTCCGTGGCTTCATGGTCGGTGGCGATCCGGGGAGAGCTTCGGACATGTCGGAGGTACGACGGTTCTTTATGAACGTCACAGCTCGGCGCAACCGGATCGTCGATGCCCGGATACTGTCCGGTTATCTGCTCGACCTTCAGTCCGATCCGCAATTCGTCTGCGACCATGACGATCTCTTCGGCCTAAGCCTCATGTCTCTGGAGATGTTGGGGAGTATTCGGCCGGTTGACGTGGAGACGTACGGTCGGGTGGCGGCCATTTCTCTGACTCAAGATTTCGACGGCTGTTCGCATGCGGAGACGGTGCGACTGAGAAGTGCGGCCAACGGCACGTTGGCGCGGTGGAGGTCTCTGTCCATGACGGACGTGGTGCGCAATATCTTTCTGCAATAGCGGATCGTCGGTCGGTTTTGGCTGATATCGCTGGTTTCTCTTTGCATCGCCGTCTACTGCGGCGGTGTTTTTTTGTTTGCGTTGCCGTAGGTCTCGTCAGAATGAGACGATCAAATCGACATGTCGCTTCGTCGCCGCAACCCTTGACTTTTCGCTCAGATTGCGTACAGTTATGACTGCTCGGGTCATGGACGATCCGACAGCAGAGGAGAAAGATGAACGTTGGAAAGGAATCCGCCTCAGCATTGAGGCCTTACCACGAGACAGTCGTCGCCGCCATTGGTCGGGCGACGTCCAGCCTGGAGCTGGGGGTACTGGTTGACTTACTCGTCGAGACGTTGGTCCCCAAGGAAGTAGGTGCCGTCATTAAGGCTTGGTGTGATCGGCTGAAGGAGCTGGACCTCGATCCGGAGAACTGGCACCCCGAAGTACTGACCAGTCTGAGCGAGCAGAAGCGCCAGCATGAGCGGAAGACTGTTCTTTAAAGAGAGTTTGTTGGCCGAAGCTAAGCTGAATAACTGCAATGAGTTCGGGTTTGCGACCTTAGGACGTTGCGGTCCTGAGTGATCGTAGTATAATCTTTCTTGGATTTCGGCCTGAGCGGGCCGAAGCCCGATACTCATTTTGTTCGACGCACGACTCTCTTGAGTACGGCGTCTTTTTTGTCTTTGAAGGTACCCCGTTTGGGGCGCCCGCAGCCTTGACACAGGCGGCGTTTTGGTTTAGGGTACAGCGTTCGGATTGGGATAAGATCGAACAGAAAGGTGAGAGGTTTTTGAGATGAACGAACAAGATGTCGGACAGATTGTCGTGGGGACGATCGAATCGTCAGGGATCACGAAGCCCTTTCATGAGACGGTCGTAGCTAGTATAAGCGGCGCCAATCCGGGACAGATGTCCATGCTGGCTGACCTGCTTCTCGAGACGGACATACCCGGCAACCACAAGGCCATCATGTCCGCCTGGCGGCAGCGCTGCACGGCGTTGAGCATCACTGACAGGAGACTCCTGTCGGCCGCCGACGGTCTGCTCGAGCGCCATCGGACGCATCTGCATCGACAGGCTCAAGGTTGGAGCATGAATGACATCAGCGAACAGGTGTCACTGTTTCAGGGCTTGATTACCGATAGCGGTCTTGAGGATTCTGAACGGACTATCGAGATGAAGGTTTGTTTGGCGCAACTCAAGGTCGCCATTGACAAAGTCCTGGCCGCCTTTTCCTCGCCGTAGGCTCGGTCCAGGTCGGCTACTACTAGCACTCCGTTGACGCACGACCCCCTCGGGTACGGCGTCTTTTTTGTTTTGAGGTTAGGTTTTAATTTTTAGCTTTTTAGAAAATCTTTGTCATCTCGAATCTTCACCTGGGACGACAATATCTTTCTATCATCCCGGACTTGATCCGGGATCCAGGATCTATTCGATCTTTTTACTTCTGAGTTCCGGTTTTCGGATCGGGCGACAATACCTTATTAAAGACTTCGATTTTGTGCCAAGACAGCATAAACATATTTGCCGCAGGTTAATTCCTAAGGTCTTTTGTTATTTTGGCTTTTTTAAAAAAGACCCGCTTGATGGGCGGGACATTGGAAGTTTCAAGCCGTGTTGTTTCCGAAAGTTTACGCTTCAGATTACATCGGTTTGTCAGTTGTAGTGCAGCAGCTGCCAGAGCAGGACGGTGCAGGATAGCAGGCCGATAGTATCCGGCAGGACCAGAGCCCAGGCCCGCTTGCCAATACTGTACGGGATTCGGATTGTGAAGATGATGATTGGTAGTACGATCAGTAGCCAATGAATACCGCAGTGCTGCTCGACCGCCGTCTTCCATATCTGGGTCGGGAAGCCGATGACCGTCATTATTATGCCCAGCACCAGGGTGAGTGTGCCGAAGGTCTTCTGTCTGGGGCCAGTTGCACACCAGACAACGAGTCGTTCGATCATCTTTAACCTCTTTCGTCTATATAGAGATGAATCAATTGACGATGAAACTTACCACACTAAATCAGGATCGTCAATCGTAGTTGGAGTTAGATTTTAATTTTTAGCTTTTTAGAAAATCTTTGTCATCTCGAATCTTCACCTGGAACGACAATATCTTTCTGTCATCCCGGACTTGATCCGGGATCCAGAATTCGACTAATTTTGCTCTTGGGTCCCCACCTCCGCTAAAGCTACGGTGGGCAGGCCGAATCTTCACCTGGGACGACATAGAATAACAAGGAGGCCGGTAGGACATGAGATAATTCGTCGCCACTCAGCGATGGTACTTTCCGCCATGCAGAATATTCAGACCACGGTACAGCTGCTCGATCAGAAAGACGCGCGCCAGCTCGTGCGGCAGAGTCATCTCGGAGAGAGATAGTCGACGCTCACTCCCCACCAAAACTTTCGGTGACAGTCCGGCCGCGCCGCCGATTAGAAATACCACCGTCCGTCCGGTGTCGCCTGTGTCGCGCAACAGATCGGCAAACCCTTCGGACGACAGTTGCTGACCAGTCCGATCAAGAACAATGACCGCCGCTCCGTCCGGCACTTGCTTGAGTAGCCGTTCACCCTCTCGTCGCATCGCCTCTTCATCTGACACACTGCCACCCAGTCGTTCGGCCGTCACCTCGATTACTTCTACCTTGGCCAGTGGGCCGAGTCGCTTTAGATACTCGGCCTGAGCTGCGGACCAGTGGTCCTCTTTCATCTTTCCGACACCGACGATTTTCAGGTTCATATTATATGGAGTTTTGTGATTAGAATCACTGGGCTTTAGTCAGATGTTTTAAGGATGATCAATCGTTTCATGTCAGTGACTGTATTATGTGTGGATAAGTATAGGTTAACTTAGCCCTTTTGTCGTCCTTGACAGCACCCCTACAATGAGTAAAAATTTCCCTCGTTCTTGCCGGATTAAGGCCAGAAGCGATTGACTAGAGTATCTCTTGACAGGAACCTGCAAAATCGATATGCTCTTACCGCTCTGAATATTGGATATTTCAAGTTAAGTACGTCGGAAATGGAAGTGGGATCGTGATGAATGCCGAACGGGCGATTTTTACTCCAAAAGGAATCCGCTCACGCCCCAACTTCTGAAGCCGACGCATACGAGCGAAACGCGCTTCGTGGACGTTGACAACCCAAACATGCAAGCTTGTAAAAACTGCGTTGTTCGATAACAACGCGGTCAAAGCAAAGTAAAGTATTCCAGAAATACGTTTTCGTATTTCAGTGGTAAGAGAGCAGCAAAAGGGCGTACGGTGGATGCCTAGACACGAAAAGCCGATGAAGGACGTAGCAGCCTGCGAAAAGCTTCGGGGAGGTGGCAAGCAACCTTTGATCCGGAGATGTCCGAATGGGGAAACCCGGCTGCCTGTTGAGGGCAGTCACAATCCAGGGTGACCTGGTGCGTGGGAACCCGCTGAAGTGAAACATCTCAGTAAGCGGAGGAAAAGAAAGAAACGATGCCATTAGTTCAGGGTTTTGGTTCTGGCCGGTTTCGGCTGGCCCGAAACATGTCCTGAACTATTGGCTACTATTCCCCTAGTAGCGGCGAGCGAACAGGGAAAAGCCCAAACTCATGGTTGTGGTTTGGCGCACCGAGCTAGAATGGCAACATTCCTGCCACGGGCGTTCAAATAAAGGTGCCGGCCGTTGCACCATGAGGGTTGTACGTAGTCCGCTTGGAACACCGGTGATGTTCCGGCGAGTCAAAAAAGTTGGATCATAGCAAAACGATCTGGAAAGGTCGACCACAGAAGGTGACAGTCCTGTATGTGAAATGTTCCAACTCTTCGCGCGGACTTAACGTGAGTAATGCGGGACTCGTGAAATCCCGTATGAATCAGCGACGACTATGTCGCAAGGCTAAATACTTTTCGTGATCGATAGTGAACTAGTACCGTGAGGGAAAGGTTAAAAGCAGCCCGGGAGGGCGATGAAATAGTATCTGAAACCGTACGCTTACAAGGAGTCGGAGCCCTAGTGCCGCAAGGTACAGGGTCACGGCGTTCCTATTGAAGAATGAGCCAACGAGTTGGATGTGTGTCGCTCAGGTTAAGTCCCCGAGGGGACGGAGCCGCAGTGAAAGCGAGCCTTAACGGGCGTAGTTGACTGCCATCAACTCTGTCGGTCGCGCAAGCGGTTGACAGAGAGATGGAAGTCAGCAGGTGGCACGCACCAGACCCGAAACCCAGTGAGCTAGCCATGGCCAGGTTGAACCAGGGGTAAGACCCTGGGGAGGACCGAACCCGTCAGTCGTGTAACGCTGTGGGATGAGCTGTGGCTAGAGGTGAAATGCCAATCGAACTGGGTGATAGCTGGTTCTCCGCGAAATAGCTTTAGGGCTAGCGTCGGTTTAGAAGCACACGGGGGTAGAGCACTGAATGGGGGCACCGGGAGCAATCTTAGGTCCCTCAACCAAACTCCGAATACCGTGTGTGGATTTCCGGCAGTCAGACTATGGGGGCTAAGCTCCATTAGTCGTAAGGGAAACAGCCCAGACCTCAGACTAAGGTCCCTAAGTTTCAGCTAAGTGTGAAAGGTGGTGGATTGTCTTATACAACCAGGAGGTTGGCTTAGAAGCAGCCATCCTTCAAAGAAAGCGTAACAGCTCACTGGTCAAGATGATCTGCGCCGAAAATTTACCGGGGCTAAGCTGGACACCGAAGTCGGGGATCTCGCAGCAATGCGGGGTGGTAGCGGAGCGTTCTCATCTGGCTGAAGCCGGACCCGTGAGGGCCGGTGGACGGATGAGAAGTGAGAATGTTGGCATAAGTAGCAAAAATGGAAGTGAAAACCTTCCACGCCGTAAACCCAAGGTTTCCTGGGCAACGAAAATCGTCCCAGGGTTAGTCGGTCCTAAGGCGAGGCCGAAGGGCGTAGTCGATGGACAGCTGGTTAATATTCCAGCACTTCCGTACGTGTTCGATGGGGTGACGCATTTCTCCAATCTGAGCGATTTTAGGCTATAGTCGTCGCGAGGGCGCAAGAAGTTCCGTAGGTAAATCCGCGGATATAATTCAAGCGCTCGGCGGAAGCTGACCGTGAGGTCGGCAATTCAGATGTCAGAGGTGCCAAGAAAAGCCTCTAAGAGCTATCGCGTACGGGATCCGTACCGCAAACCAACACAGGTGGGTGGGCATAAATGTGCCAAGGCGAACGAGAGAACCCTCGTTTAGGAACTCGGCAAAATAGTGGCCGTAACTTCGGGATAAGGCCCGGTCCCCGTAAGGGGACCCACAGCAAACGACTGTCAACCGACTGTTTACCAAAAACACAGGTCTCTGCTAAGCCGCAAGGCGATGTATAGGGGCTGATGCCTGGCCAGTGTCAGAACGTTAAGAGGAGGGGTGAAATTCTTCTTCGGAAGAACGTAGCTTTGAATCCAAGCGCTGATGAACGCCGGCGGTAACTATAACCGTCCTAAGGTAGCGAAATTCCTTGTCGGGTGAGTTCCGACCCGCACGAATGGCATAACGAGTTGACAACTGTCTCAACGAGGGACTCGGCGAAATTGCAAGGGGAGTGAAGATGCTCTCTACCCGTAGCTGGACGAAAAGACCCCGTGAAGCTTTACTACAACTTGTTATTGGGTTTAGACCTCGCATGTTCAGTGTAGGTGGGAGCTTCGGCACCAATGAGACACCACCCTTGCGTTGTTTAAATTCTAATCCTGTGACCTCACAGGTCGCGAAAGTAAGATTTTCGGTTTCGACCGGAATGTTCTTTACATCTTTCGCGGTCGTTGCGGTCACGGGAGACAGTAGCTGGTGGGTAGTTTGACTGGGGCGGTGGCCTCCTAAAAGGTAACGGAGGCGTTTACAAAGGTTGGCTTAGCTCCGATGGAAACGGAGCTGGACGTGCAAACGCAAAAGCCAGCTTTACTGGAAGTCCTACAAGACGACCAGTCACGAAAGTGGAAGTTAGTGATCCGACCGTACGAAATAGGACGGCGGAAGCTCAACGGATAAAAGCTACTCCGGGGATAACAGGCTGATCAGGTCCAAGAGTCCACATCGACGACCTGGTTTGGCACCTCGATGTCGGCTCATCGCATCCTGGGGCTGGAGAAGGTCCCAAGGGTTAGGCTGTTCGCCTATTAAAGCGGTACGCGAGCTGGGTTCAGAACGTCGCGAGACAGTTCGGTCTCCTATCCGCTACGGGCGCGGAAACTTGAGGGTACGCTTCTCTAGTACGAGAGGACCGAGAAGCACGAACCTCTGGTGTACCAGTTGTCCTGCCAAGGGCATTGCTGGGTAGCTACGTTCGGTGGGGATAAGCGCTGAAAGCATATAAGCGCGAAGCTCTATCCAAGATTAGGTTTCATAGACTCCAGGGAGACTACCTGGTTGATAGGCGGCAGGTGTAAGGCCAGCAATGGTTTCAGCCGAGCCGTACTAATAAGTCATTCTGTTCTTCTTACCACTGAAATACGGAAATGTTTTTTGCAAGTTGCACGTTGTCTGCATTGAATAAGATCCTCCTTTGCTAAAGCTTTAGAGGATTTTCATCTATTGGAAATCGCTAAAGCGATTAAGAATATAGGTGATAAAGAGTGCGGAGTCTCGGTGGCACTTCCTCGTGGGTCACACCCGTTCCCATCTCGAACACGGAAGTTAAGCCACGCTGGGCCGATGATACTTGGGGTAAACCAACCCCTGGGAAAGTAGGTGGCCGCCGGGACCTCGCACTTTTTGTTTTTTCGTCTAGTTTTAGCGAAATTTTGGCATGGATGGACGGTAAGATAGACCTCGAGTGAATCATGTCGTACCACTCATCAACCTTGACCTTGTTTTGTTTCTGGGTTATTCTGCTTTGTTGCCTGAGCTGATTCGGGCACACAATAGGAGGGTTGGAGTGATGGCTGACATCATTGTTCGGGTAATCAGGAGACTAGAAGAGGAAAATATTTTTCCACGATCATCAACCAGGTCGGATATCGTGCCGCCATGGGCGAACGACGGGTTGTGGATGATTGGAACGAATGAGGTAACGACGAGTTCATTGCATGATCCGGATGGCCTGGAGAGTGCAAGTGAGGGAGAATGAGATGGCTAACAACGGAATAAGGGTGTCACCAGCCGTAGCTCTAGAAGAGCTACGGCGATCCCCTGACAGCAGTACTTTTCGTCAATTTGGCGACCTGGTCGTTAATGACGGATCGGTGGTAGGCAGTCTCGGTCTTAACCCGGAAGATGTAGAAGGTCTTCGGCGACTAGCTATCGGGACGGAGATTAGGCGGGCACTGGTCGGTTTGACCAGAAGATCGGCTAAGATCTTCGGCTAGGCTAGATGGTAGTGAAAAACCTAGCTTTAGATCGAACATCTTATATGTTCGGTCTTTTTTTGTTGGCTTATTTTGCTCTGGCTTTTGAGTCCGGCCTCATGGTAACCTCTCAGTAGAATAGATATAGCGGAAAGACTCATATTTAAGAGGGGTTATGGAAATACCGCATATACTTCGTCGGTTAGGGTTCAGTGATCAGGAAATAAGGGTCTATTTAGCCTTACTGTCTAGTGGGGCCAGTTCCTTTAAGAGAATTTCTCAGGATACTGGTCTTAATCGCAGTACGGTTCAGGATGCTCTGAAGACACTCGGGGACATTGGTCTTACTAGTTCGTTTCAGCGACACAAAAAACAATACTTTTTAGCTGAGAATCCAGACAAACTGATGGAAGTGGTCGAGCAGCGAGAGAGGGGATTGATTGATCTAAAACGTCGTATTAGCGAAGTATTGCCGGAACTTAGATCGATTTATTCTGATGGGACTGAACGACCAGCAGTTAAATATTATGAAGGAATGAAGGGTGTAGAGATCATCCTTAAGGATATTTTATCTACCGTTTCCGAAGAGTCAGTTAACCGTCTTTGTCGTGTCTTCACTACTGCACAGCTTCGACAGTTTCTTTATCAAAATTTTCCTTTCTTTACGAAAGAGAGAGTAGCCAGAGAAATTCGAGTTAAAGCGTTGGTTGTAGGTGAAGACTCAGAAATGCGACCACTTTATGAACAACGGACGATTTTTTCTGATAATCCACCAGCCTCCTGTTCATTTATCTATGGTAAGAAGGTAGCCCTGATTTCGGTTGATGATCACGATTCACCAAGTGGTATATTGATTGACAATCCACGAATTGCGTTTATGCAAAGTACAGTCTTTGATCATATCTGGGGACAGCCAGTTGAAAGGCGTCGGATGGTCATGGCCGCAGCGATCGAGGAACATATGTAGTTTTTTGAGCGCTAGATTTTTATGCGATATATTGTTGATCTTCACGTCCACTCTAGGTATTCACGCTCTTGTTCGAAGAATCTGACTTTATCGAACATGTCGACTTGGGCGAGAGCTAAGGGTATAGACGTATTGGCCACATCGGACTTCACTCATCCGGCTTGGCTTAAGGAAATTGAGACTAAACTTGAGCCGGCCGAGAACGGTCTTTTTTCATTACGGAAAAATTTTGTGTCTGAGGATGGAGGTGGTAATTATGATGCAGCTCCTCAGGCAAAAGATAAACGAGACATGCGTTTCATACTTTCGACAGAGTTATGTTGTATCTATAAAAAAAGCGGACGTGTTCGTCGTCTTCATTTGGTTGTACTGTCGCCGACTGTTGCGGCCGTAAAGTCGATCGTTAGTAATCTGGAGGGAATGGGTAAGAATTTAAAATCCGATGGTCGACCCATCTTAGGACTCGATGCCAAAGAAATAGTAAAGATGGCTCTTGAAGCCGATGAACGCTGCGAAGTTATACCAGCTCATGCTTGGACTCCATGGTTTTCTATTTTTGGTTCACAGTCTGGATTTGATTCACTTGAAGAATGCTTTGATGAATTGACGCCATATATTCACGCTGTTGAGACTGGACTGTCTTCTGATCCACCCATGAACTGGCGACTTTCCGCACTGGATCGTCTAGTCCTAGTTTCAAACTCTGATGCACATGGTTTGAGAAATTTGGCCCGTGAAGCCAATGTCTTTGAGTTGGATTCATTGTCTTATGATTCGATTCTTACACCAATTCGAGAAAGAGACGCTTCGAAGTTTGTTTATACGATTGAGTTCTTTCCAGAAGAAGGCAAGTACCATACTGACGGTCATCGGAATTGCGGCTTTAGTTGTGATCCAGAACAGACAGAGCGTTTAGGTGGAAGATGTCCAAAGTGTGGCAAGCTATTAACTCGTGGTGTTTTAGGTCGAGTTCATGCATTAGCTGATCGTCAAATGGGTGATCGTCCGAATGGGGCACCAGACTTTAAACATGTGGTTCCACTTGAGGAGATAATCGCTGATACTTTTGGTCGGGGTAAAGCAACAAAGTCTGTTGGTCTGACTTATCGTGAATTACTTGAAAAACTTGGGCCGGAGTTTGATGTCTTGCTCGATGTGTCGACGTCGGATATAGCCGCTGTGGCTGGAGAGCGTATAGCTGAAGGTGTCAGTCGGGTACGCGACGAAAATGTTTTTGTCAATCCTGGTTTTGACGGACAGTACGGCACAGTCAAAGTTTTTCAAGATAGCGAAATTGTAACTCAGACACTTCTCGCTTTGTAGTTTAAGTTTGTTGTTAAAAACAAAACGTCCACCTAATGGTGGGCGCTTTGCTTTTCCAAAGTACTACTTCCGCTTCTTGGCGGCCTTCCGCTTCTTGGCGGCCTTCCGCTTCGGAGCAGCTTTCTTCACTGCCTTCTTAGCGACCTTGCGCTTCGGAGCAGCTTTCTTCACTGCCTTCTTAGCGACCTTGCGCTTCGGAGCAGCTTTCTTCACTGCCTTCTTAGCGACCTTGCGCTTCGGAGCAGCTTTCTTCTTTATGACTTTTTTCTTTGCTGGCATTTTTATCACCTCCTCCTTTTACGAGGCGTACGAAGAGCTGTCGCACGTAACTCGTTAGTGATAACTTTACGCTCTTACGAAAAGTATACATACAACGTTTCACCTATGCAATGTTTTTTCAATAAATTTTTTTTGTTAGAAATTTTTTTAATGCGTTTTTTAAAAATTTTTTCATCGACAAAAATTCTGACGCACTTTTTTGATTGCAAGAAAATATTTTTTGAAATTTAAAAAAGAGACCGGAGTAGTTTCGGTCTCATGATTATTGTTGGAAAAGAAACCCCCGGACGTAAGCCCGGGGAGTATTATTGCACGGTCGGACTTTTGATGACGTAAAACGTCATTATGTTTTTTCGGGTCTCACCAATTCTTACGCATTGACTGCACCAGTCAATAGCCATGGTTACACCGCATGAATCATCATCAGGGAGTAGGTGTCCATCTCCCGTCTCGGTGATACTGCGTCGCAGTATAGCCCTATTTGTTTCACGTCGTGCCTTGCAGTTACGGCAGACAAGTACTGTACGCCCAACCCCTGCGCACAATTCACAAAGGAACTGGCCACTGACTTCTCCTGGGTTGCCACAGGCTGTACAGTACCCTCGGACTTCCATTTTAGCCTCCGGTTCTGGCAAGTAGGTAGGTTAACACATGCGTGTTTATAGATCAACCCCAGCTTCCGGCTGGTCCGATCCGAACAGTCTTTTTCTTAATTCGGCATTTTCTTGTCCACTTTTCTTATTAATCTGTTCTAAAAGGTTAGCTGTTGCCAGTTTGCCAATTTTTTCGATTTCTTTTAAGTATTTTTCTTCACTTGTTTTACCATTGGTCGGGTCTGACAATTCACCAATAATTAGATCAGCCTTATGTCCGAAATTTTGTTTGTCTTGATTTAGAGTTACATCGATGGTACATATATACTCTTTTCCTTGAAGGGTCACCGTTAGGAAGGCATCAATACCATGCAGATAATCAAGTGGTGTGCCGACAGCTGTGAAGGCTTTAACTTTAGCTTGAATATTATTATTCTCTAGTCCATCTTGCACTTCAATAAGCAGATCCTTAAAGAATGGTCTGCTTGGATTTTCCGGATCTCCAGGTTGGCTCTCCTTAACTAAACTGATAGCTCGATTACGGTCGAGATAATTCGGTTTACTGCTGCCGTCACTAAGTTTGGAGAGTAGTCTTTTGTACTTTGGATCTTTAGTATCGATTTCTCCCAACATGAGAAATTCAAAGGTTCGTCCGGTTTCTCCATAATTCCTTTTTTCGTCTGAATTTAACCCTTCCATATTTGTATGACTTATTACAGCATCTTGATTTATATTATCTGACCTAGTATACTCCTTCCGGTTATATGGGCCCGTAGCTCAGCTGGTAGAGCAACGCCTTTGCAAGGCGGAGGTCAGGAGTTCGAATCTCCTCGGGTCCACCACCTCACTCGATTAGGTCTAAGCTCTCTAAAGAGCAGACTCGACCAATGTTAGGGTATTAGTGTTTAGGATGTCCATGCAGGGTGTATATCAAACTTTTTATTTTGGAGTCAATGTTCTTCTTGTAAGGGATAGTCGACTTTTATTGGGAAAGAGGAAGAACATTTATAGTGCTGGCACTTGGGGCCTGCTGGGCGGTCATCTTGAGCAAGGAGAAGTACTAGAGGATGCAGCAAAGTGAGAGTTAATGGAAGAGACTGGGTTGAAAGCGAATGATCTAGAGTTTTCAAATATTGTTAATGATCGAAGTAGTGACCAAAATCGTTTACAAATTGGATTCATTATTAAGAGTATTAAAGGCGAGCCTGTATTGAATGAACCCGATCGGTGCGAAGAATGGAAATGGTTTGATTTTAGTGAATTACCGTCGGAGCTTTTTCCGCCACATGTCAGACAGATAGCGAACTTCCTCGACGGTTCGAACTTCGCCGATGCTTAATGGATATGCAAATCGAACGTCCGAAATCCAAACAGCCGATTCCAGATAACGCTAGACGTGTTTTTGATGGTGTGATTTTTGATGTTAATCAATGGGAACAGGAACTTTTTGACGGCACCAAAACAACCTTTGAGAAGTTGAGGCGACCAGATACAGTTGTCGTGTTTCCTGTTTTAGACGACGGTCGGATCGTTCTAACCGAACAGGAACAACCAGGCAAAGAACCGTTCATTGGGGCCACTGGTGGTCGGGTCGACAAGGGGGAGGGGGTATTGGAGGCAGCTAAAAGAGAGTTATTGGAAGAAAGTGGATACGAGGCTAGCAGATTTTATTTATGGGACACCCAACAACCAATCAGTAAGATTGATTGGACTGTCTTTATTTTTATAGCCAAGGGGTTGAGACGGGTTGCTGAGTTATCGCTGGACGCTGGAGAGCGTATCGAAATGAAGCCTGTATCGTTCGATGAGTTTGTCGAAATAGGATTATCTGAATGTTTTGGCGAGAAGGAGATTACTCCCAAGCTGTACGAGGCCAAGTTGGACCCGAATAAGATGGCTGAACTAAGGAAACTGTTTGATCCTAGGTCTTGAGTTGAGACAAATTGTTTGATATTTTGATGAATCTAAAACTCCGGTTTGAAGCCGGAGTTTTATATAAAGGTTATCCCCGATTTAGTATTAACCTATCTTAGCTCCAGGGCCTGATGACGACCTGAGTAATTTCGTTCTTAGTGGGAAATTTTTCTAGTAGTCCGCTTTTGGCCCCGGTCTGTTGTACTAGTCCAGCAGCGTTTAGCATGCCAACCGCGAGCGCTGGTTGTATTCCATTAAGCTTCATGAGTCCAGCGACGAAACCAGATCCAAAAGCATCACCGGCGCCAGTGGTGTTAATTCGTGGTACATCTACAATTTCACAGTGCCAGTTGTCGGCATTTTCCGTGGCGTAAGCTCCACCTAGTCCGTCAGTCATAAGTAGCGTCATTTTTGGTAGATTTCTCAATTTAGCCATTATTCCGGACAGATCTGTTTGGTCTAGTCCAGCCAATTCTGCTGCTTCTTCACGATTGAGATTTAAAATATCGATTCGTCTCAGCAGCGGTTCGAGTTTAGCAAAACCGAACTTCAATTCGGTGTTGCCGGGATTGAAGGAGATTTTGGCACCTACAGCCTCTGCCTGATCGAGAATTCGCTCCAGTAGATCCAGGTCACCACCTAACGACGTGACGTAGAACCATTTAGCTTTGAGTTTAGGCCAAGGAATCTTGTTAATATCAATTTTGCTGGCCGCACCTCGATGCACGAGAATGGTTCGCTCGCCACTGCCGGCCAGAATGATCACCGAGTAACCAGTCAAGTCGTCCTCAGTCTGTTGTATGAATTTGATTGATATATCGTCTGCCCTAAGAGTACTGACAATTTCTTGACCCTGAACATCACGTCCAACTGAACAGATTGTTGCTGTATTAAAACCAAGTCGCGAAAGCGTGGCTGCAGCGTTGGTTGCTCCTCCACCAGTACTGAACTCTAATTCGTCGATATCTATTTTTGCGCCTATTGGTAGACAAGTTTCGGTTTTTAATTCGTTTGCCTCCAATGAAGCGCTTCTAATAAATACGTCGTAGGTTGCTGATCCGATTGTGATTACATCGAACATGGGAATCAGATTAAGTCGAGCTTAATAACAGCATATTCTCTGAAGGTCAATATTTTTTTGATCCAATCATCTGTCAGTTCGTTCAAGTATGGATGTTCTTTTATGTCTTTAAAGATGTCGATTTGTGACACTCTAACTCGGCGATTCAGTGGGGTATCGAGCACATAACCAACTTCATACTTTTTTGCCTCGTCTGAGACTCGGGTCGTGTAGGCGAAACCAAAATGTTCTAATTGCTGCTGGATGGAAGCATGTTCTTCCGGCGGAAAGTCAATTCGCATGTTGATTGTGATTAGCAGAGTAGTTTTTGCTACTCCCCAATTCTTTTAAGGATTCTAATGGTACCGTTTTCCAGCAGTATCTCTACCAAATCGCCGTTTCGCAAGACCCGGGTTGCTGTTTTGGTGCCGACTATACATGGCTTTTTCATCTCGCGGGCGACGATAGCTGCGTGACAAGTGAGCCCGCCTTCATCAGTAATAATCGCTTTAACTTGTTTGAGATAGGGGATGTAGTGCGGTGTGGTTTGTTCAGCAATTATGATTTTATTATCGGCTTTATTTCCAATCTGATCGAGTTCTGACTTGTTCCTAACAATTATCACTTCTCCAGTAACACTGCCGGATGAACCATAAGCGATTTGTCCGGTTAGTTCAGTTTTGTTCTTTTGGGTGTCCGATTCATGAGTCTGAGCTGTGAAGTGAGCTGTAATCTCTTTGACTGCTGGATCGTCACCACTCAGGACTGTTTCCGGCATTCCTTTAATATCCAAGAAAACGTAGCTGTGCTCACTTCGGTCCTTAACTGTTTCGACTATTATTTGATCGGTTATTTTTTCTTCCAGCCAGGATATAGCTTCGCTGATCGTCAGGAAGCCCAGTAGTGCTGTTGGCTCTAGGTTGATTTTCTCCTTGAGGATGTATTTGAAAAAATGATACAGGTTGTTATCTAGCAACTCTTCTTTGAACGCTACTGAATTGCGCCAGGTGTCATGTTGTTGTAAGGCAAGCCGGGCTTCAGATTTAGGATTAGTTTGTTCAGATAGTTTAAGTCCGAGAGAAAAAATCAGTATGAATTCTGCACCAGCTTCTCTATATAGATTGATCAACTCTTTGAAGATCTCGGTTGCTTTTCCTCGATCATTACAACTAATGGCCTTGATTAGCTGCGTACCAGCCACTGTCATTTGTTCATAAAGTTGGTCGCTTCGAGCGATGTGCTCGGAGAGTAGGTTTGGATTTTTAACTACTTTACTTTCAGAGATTGTGTGAAATCTCTTGGCTTGCTCCAGATTAATGATCCGCACTGTTCGACCATCTATCGGCACCAGCATTGAATCGGCAAATCTATCACCCCAATCCGGTCCGATGTGCTTCCGATAGCCGTCGGTCCTGGCTGTATAGAAAAGGAGTGAACTGTCAGATCGAACACCCAACATCCATCTTTGACCTTTAATGTGGTCGATTATGGATTTTTGTTCAAACCGGTGATTGGGTCGATTCATCATGTCGTACATGTGGTGCTAGGCCTGGCCTTTGCAGCCAAAAACTCGCATTCGATCGCGAACAGTGGCTTTCATTAAAGCCTTGGATGGAGTGAGTAGTTTTCTTGGATCGATTTCATCGGTCATTTCTGTAAGTGCTTGCCGTAATCCGACAGTAAAGGCCAGTCGTAGATCGGAATCGATGTTGATTTTGCGTATGCCAGCCTTGATAGCGCGGCGAATTTCACTATCTGGTACACCCTTAGCGCCTTTTAGGCGGCCACAATCACCGAGTCTTTCACAGTATTCTTTTGATTCGTTAACCAGTTCTTGATCTATTTCTGAAGCTCCATGTAATACAAGCGGCACTCGTACTAACTGATCAATTTTTTTGAGTCTGGCAATATCTAGTTTAGCTTCTTCTTTAAACTTATAAGCACCATGCGCTGTACCGATTGAGACGGCCAGGGCATCACATCCAGTCTCTATTGCGAAGCGTTGAGCTTCTTCTGGATTAGTGTAGAAAGCTCGTTTTTCATCGACTGTAACTAAATCCTCGATACCTTTTATAGCTCCGATTTCTGCTTCGACTGAGACACCCTTGAGTTTGGCCCAACTAACAACTCGGCGTGTATTGGCTACGTTTTGTTTGTAAGGAAGGAGTGAACCGTCGTACATGACGGAGGTATAGCCTGCTGTAATCGCTCGTTTAATCAGCTTCAGATTTTTACCGTGATCCAAGTGGAGGACGACCGGAATTGGTGATTTGGCTGCCAGATTAACCATAGCTATTAAATAATCTAGACCGGCATATTCAATTGCACCTTCACTTGTTTGAATGATAACCGGGGATCTTTCTTCGACTGCTGTTTCGATTACAGCCTGTAGAATCTCTAGATTGTTGATGTTGAAAGCTCCGACTGCATAGCCACCACGTTCGGCTCGGAATAATATTTTTTTGAGTGTAGTTAGCATGTTTCAGTGATTAGGTTCGACTATATTTTTACGCTTTGCGATGTAAAGCGCGACGAACGGCGGTTTTAATGTCGCTGACCGTCAGCTCGTACTCTGATAAGAGTTCGTCTGCTTCGCCAGATTGTCCAAAGCGGTTATGTACACCAACAAATTCGATTGGGGTTGGTGTGTTTTGGGCAAGTAATTCAGCCACAACCGAACCTAGTCCTCCGGCGATTTGGTGTTCTTCGACTGTAACCAGAGCACCGCATTTTTGGGCAGCCATAAGTATCGCTTCGTCATCCAATGGTTTGATAGTGTGACAGTTAAGAACAGTGCATTCGATTCCGTCTTCGGCAGCTAACTCTTCGGCTGCTTGTAATGACCTTTCTGTCATCAGTCCGCAAGCTATGATCGCTGTATCGGTACCCTCACGAAAGATTTGGACGCGGCCGATTTCAAACGGTGTATCAACAGAGGTTAGGGTTGGTACTTTGGCACGACCTAAGCGTAAGTAAGCTGGGCCATCGAGTGTTGCCAGGGCGAGTGTGGCTCGTCGAGCTTGTTCGGAGTCGCAGGGTACAACCACTGTCATTTTCGGCAGACAACGCATGAGGGCTATATCTTCGAGTGCTTGGTGAGTAGCGCCATCGGCCCCAACCGACAGTCCGGCGTGCCCACCAACCACTTTTAGATTTACATCATTTAAACAGACATTGGTTCGGATTTGTTCCCAGGAACGGCCAGGGGAGAAGGCAGCAAACGAGGCGACGAACGGTATTTTTCCAGCCAAGGCAAAGCCCGCACCCAGAGCCACTAATAATTGTTCAGAGACGCCGATGCGAACAAAGCGTTTAGGGAATTGCTGTTCAAATTCAGTCATCTTTAGTGATTCGGTCAGGTCGGCGCAGATGCCGATTATCCGCTCGTCTAGTTTAGCTGCTTCAACTAAACCTTGTCCGAAACCGTCGCGCGTGGCGGCGAGTAGTTTTTTTTGCTTGCCCGAATCATTCAGTTTCAAGTTTTGTTTAGACATATTGATCAGGCTACGTTCATAGTCAGCTTTTGTTCCACTGCTTGTAGTTCGGCTAGAGCTCGTTCAGTCTCTTCGTTGTTGGGTGCAAGGCCATGCCATTTATGATCGTTCTCCATAAAGCTAACGCCGCACCCCGGAATATTTTTAGCGATGATACAGGTTGGTCTATCACTAATCGACTTAGCCTGCTCTGCAGCTTTGATTATTTGACCAATGTCATTACCGTCGATTTCAATAACGTTCCAATTGAAGGCTAAATATTTTTCTTTGAGTGGTTCGATTGGCATGACTTCCTCGGTAGGTCCATCAATTTGAATGTCATTGCGATCAACAATACAAGTCAGGTTTGCTAATCGGTTTTTTCCGGCAAACAGTACAGCCTCCCAGTGCAATCCAGCACCATGCTCACCATCTGAAGTTAGTACATAGGTGTGCCAACTCAATTCATCTAGTCTGGCAGCATAGGCTAATCCAGCACCTTGGGCTAATCCAGCTCCTAGCGGACCGGAAGTTGATTCCAATCCAGGTAGCCGCAAACGTTCGGGGTGTCCTTGCAGTCTGGATCCAAAGTTGCGTAGGGTCAGCAGTTCATCGGGTGAGAAATAGCCAGCTCGAGCCATGGTGGCGTAGCGGGCCGGACAGATATGTCCATTCGACAGTAAAAAGCGGTCACGTTCATTCCAGTCCGGATTTTTTGGGTTATGGCGTAGGATTCGGAAGTAAAGTGCAACCATGACATCGGTCATGCCGAGTGAACCGGCTGGATGCCCCGATCCGGCGGCGTGGATCATTTTTATGATGTCCTGGCGGATCCGTATAGCTAGGATCTCCAGTTCGCTGTTCGATTCTTTGAAGTTGTGGTCCATAAAGCCAAAAAGTCAATTTCTTCACTAAACTATAGCATTTTTAAGATCAGTTTCAATCATGTTTTTTAATAAACTCTTGGTCGATGAATTGACCAAAACAAAAAGACCCGATTCTCAGGTCTATTTGCCGCTTTCTAATTAATTTGTTTGATGGTTTGCAGGGCTGTATTTAGTTCTCTAAAAGCTTGCACTGGATCGGGTGAGTCGGTCAGTGAACTGCCGACTACTGCTGCATCAGCTCCGGCCGCAGCTACTGCAGCGATATTGTGCGGCTTAATACCACCATCGACCACAATATGCAGGTCGGGGCAAAGACCACGAATAGTTCTTATTTTGCGTAGGATGTCCGGTTGAAAATCCTGTCCGCTTCGTCCCGGCTCTACCGACATAACTAAAACCGAGGCAATATGGTCCAAGAACGGTGCGATATCTGAAACTGGGGTGTGTGGGTTGAGTGCTAAACCGATTCGATGTGGATTGTTGACTGTTCTAAGAATGAGATCCTGTCGGTGTGTCGACTCAGTATGAAAGTAAACATGTTCAGTTCCAGAGACTAACCAGATTGGTACTTCATGTTCTGGATTGTCGACCATTAAGTGCGCTCCGTATTTTAATCCATCAGCGTACTCTTCGACTAATAGGGGATCAGCCCAGCTTCTCTGTGGAACAAAGATTCCATCTGCCAGATCAACGTGAATTGTGAGACCCAAACAACGAACACGCTCGACCTTACGGGCAAATTCATCTTGAGTTGCGGCGAGTATGGATGGATAAATTTCCATAATCCGACATTCGGAGAGTCGATTCTTGTATTAGACCGATCCTTTTTCGTAGCTAGTAATTTTTTTCAGACGACGACGATGGCGTGCCTCTCCAGTAAACGAAGTTCGAAGCCAGATATTGACCAGTTTTTTGGCTATAATCGGTGTACCACTCAGAGTTCTAGATCCTAGACACAGAACATTCGCGTCATTATGTTGGCGTGACAGTCTGGTTGTATAACTATCGTAAGCTAAAGCAGCTCTAACTCCGGAAACTTTATTGGCGACGATGCATTCACCAATACCACTACCACCCATAACTATAGCAACTGCCCGACCGCGCGATTTGGCTACAGCTTCGGCTGCCGGCAAGATGAAATCCGGGTAGTCGTCAGTCGGAGACAGTTTGAACGCTCCTTGATCGACAACCTCGTATTTGGCACGAGTTAGATATTTTTTCAGTTCTTCTTTGAGTTCGTAGGCGGCATGGTCGGCCGCGAGATGAATAATTGGTTTGATTCGGTCGGGCATATGATTTAGTTACCTATCCATCTTACCACGACACAGGCTTGGCTATTAATGCAATAATTTGGCCAAGTACTGTCATAGCTTGAAAGAACTCTGATTTATCGCTAAGTTAACTCCGTTATGGCTAAATTCAACTTACCGTTAATCGAGAAGTCCGAGCTCGAGAATTGGAAGGAGAAACGGATCCTTCAACAGATTCTAGAGCGCAACAGAAAGCCGGCGGAGAATCCGCGTGGCAAGTTTGTTTTTTATGAAGGTCCGCCGACCGCCAATGGTAGGCCGGGCACTCATCACGTTCTGGCTCGTGCTTTCAAGGATGCTGTGGTTCGCTACCGCACCATGCGTGGTTATTGCATTGATCGTAAGGCTGGTTGGGATACACACGGTCTACCGGTCGAGCTGGAGGTAGAGAAGCAGTTGGGTTTTACCAAAAAGCAGCAGATTGAGGAGTACGGAGTAGCGGCGTTTAATCGTAAGTGTCGTGAGTCGGTCTGGAAATATCTCGACCTGTGGCAGGATATCACACGGCGCATCGGCTTCTGGGTGGACATGGACGATCCTTACATTACTTATAAAAACGATTACGTCGAGTCGTTGTGGTGGATCTTGAAAGAAATCAGTAGTCAAGAAATAGAAGGTCAGCCGATGTTGTTCGAGGGTTATCGAACTACACCGCACTGCCCACGTTGTGTTACATCCCTGTCGTCACATGAGTTGGCGCAAGGGTATAAGGATGTTGAGGACCTGTCGGTCTTCGTTAAGTTTGCAGTGAAAGGTCAGCCTGGATTGTTCTTTTTGGCTTGGACGACTACTCCTTGGACTCTACCAGCTAACCTAGCTCTTGCTGTTAGATCGGATATTGAATACGTCGAGGTCAAATTGGAAGGTTCAGATGAACGTTTCATTTTGGCCAAGGCATTATTAGGTGTGTTGTTGAGCGGCCATGAGATTGTCTCGGAGAAGAAGGGGTCTGATCTGGTCGGATTAGAGTACGAGCCGCTCTATGATATCGCGCCGGCTGACAGTCGGAGTAAGGTTTACCGCGTTTACACTGCTGACTTCGTTTCTATGGAGGATGGTACTGGCATTGTGCATATTGCCCCGGCTTATGGTGATGATGATGCTGAACTCGGGCGTGAGTATGGATTGCCACCGGTATTGAGTGTGGACGCAGTTGGAATCATGGCCGATGGATTGCCTGGTGGCGGGAAATCGTTCAAGGAGTCAGATGACGATGTGAGGGCCGACTTGGTTTCTCGCGGGCTCTTATATAAGGAAGAGAAGTATCTGCACTCCTATCCGTTTTGCTGGCGTTGCGGTACGCCGCTTATGTACCTAGCGAAGAGATCATGGTACATCCGCATGTCCAAACTGCGCGAAGAGTTGGCGGCCAACAACCAGCAGATCAATTGGGTACCGTCACATATTAAGGACGGCCGTTTTGGTGAGTGGTTGCGTGAGGCTAAGGATTGGGCTTTATCACGCGAGCGATACTGGGGTACTCCACTGCCGGTTTGGAAGTGCACTGCTTGCAACAAAACTCGAGTTATTGGTGGTTTATCCGAATTAGATGAGGTGGCACCGGCGCGGAACACTTACTTCTTTCAGCGTCATGGTGAGTCAACTAGTAATGTAGCTCGATTGATTACTAGCCAAGACTTATCCGATAAGTACCACCTAACCGAGCGCGGTCTAAAACAGGTCGAGGAAGCAGCAGCTAAGTACGCGGGAATGGGTATTGATTTTATCTACGCTTCTGACTTGCATCGAACTAAGCAGACTGCCGAGGCTATTGCTGCAGCCTGTGGTTTGAAGGTTATCTATGATGAGCGGTTGCGCGAAGTTAAGACAGATAGCTCAAGAGATCGATCTGAAGACGAGTTTACTGCTCAGTTTACCGACTACAAGGAACGGATGGATAAACATATAGAGGAGGAGGATGAGTCTCTGCGCGATGTCAGACGGCGTATCATTGCTACACTCAAGGACATCGACTCGCGACATGAAGGTAAACGGATCATGATTGTTAGTCATGGTGATTTGCTTTACGGAGCTAAGACCGGACTTTTGGGTTATGACGACGAGATGACTGTGGCCAGAATGAAGGACGAATATGTGAATGTAGGTGAACATTGGGAGTATGAGTTGCCGCGTCGTCCATATGACGAGGAAGGTCATGTAGACGTGCATCGTCCATTCATTGATGAGGTTAAATTTAAGTGTGTTTGTGGTGGTGAGATGGTACGCGAGCTGGATGTGCTCGACTGCTGGTTTGATTCGGGTGCTATGCCTCTTGCTCAATGGGGCTATCCATATCTAGAAGGTTCGATTGAACGGATTGACGGTACCAATCCGACCAACTTTCCAGCCGAGTACATCTCTGAAGCTATTGATCAGACACGCGGTTGGTTTTATACCATGCTCGCGATTTCGACCTTGCTCGGACGAGGGACTCCGTATCGGAATGTCATTTGTTTAGGTCATATTCTCGATGGTAAGGGACTGAAGATGTCCAAGTCTAAGGGTAATATTGTCGATCCGTGGACCATGATGGATAAATGGGGAGCCGATGCGATTCGTTACAGCTTTTTCACTGTCAATCAGCCTGGCGAACCGAAGCGATTCGATGAAAAAGGATTGGAAGATGTAACTAAGAAGGTCTTTTTAATCCTTTGGAATGTGTTGTCATTCCATCAAATGTTTGCCGTTAAGGGTGCAGATTTTTCAGCGGCCCCATCAAAGCCGCAACATGTCCTTGATCAGTGGTTATTAGATGAGTTGGATACATTGATTACTGACTCAACTAATGATCTCGAGAATTATCAGGTGGTCGATGCCTGCCGGAGGTTCGGTGGCTTCGTGAATGACCTGTCAACTTGGTACATCCGTCGTAGCCGCGATCGGTTCAAGGGTGAGGAGAGTGAACGTTCCGAAGCTTCGGCCACACTCGGTTATACGCTATATACGCTCTCTAGATTGCTGGCACCATTCACTCCGTTTTTAGCTGAGGCGCTGTATCGAGAACTGGGTGGTCAGATGGATTCGGTACATTTGGAGAGTTGGCCGGAAAAATCGACTACTTCTTCGGATGAGAAGCTAGTTCAAAAGATGCGGATGGTTAGATCGGCGGCTTCGGTTGGACTTGAAAAGAGAGCTTCGGCTGGTGTACCGGTTCGTCAGGCTTTGGCTAAGGCAACCATTACTGCGAACGTGGATAGCGAAGACTGGATGTCTGAACTTTTGAGCGACGAGCTTAACGTATTGAATATAGAATGGAAGAAGGGTGAGCAGATTGAGGTTGAATTAGATACCGAGATAACTCCAAAGTTACGACGTTTAGGGTTGTTGCGTGAGATCGTTAGGAACGTCAATGCTCTACGTCGTGAAGCTGGTCTCACTCCATCTGATGAGATAGTTCTAAATTGGGAATCGTCCGGTGATCTCTGGTCGGAAACTTTTGCTGAACACAGTGTTGTACTTCAAGGATCAGTTCATGCGGTCGACTTGAACCAGGGCCGGACCGAGACTGAATTTTCGACGGAAATAGATGCCGACGGTCAAACTCTCTGGCTAGGCTTCAATCATTAGTTCGTATCATGATCATCAAACTGACAGGTCAGTTGACCTACAAGGGAACGAACTACGCTATAGTTGAAACTGGTGGGGTAGGTTATCAGGTTTACCTTTCTTCCAGCACTCTGGCTGATTTACCTGGTGGTAGCGAGGTCGAACTTTGGACTCACGAACATGTTCGTGAGGAGTTACGTGATTTGTATGGTTTTCGTAGTGAGCGGGAGCGCGGATTATTTTTGGAGCTTTTGGACGTCTCGGGTGTAGGTCCAAAGATGGCTCAGAACATCATGTCTTTGGGTAAAGTCGAGGAGATCGAACGTCGGATTGATGCTGGTGATGTGGCCTGGATGTCACGTGTACCAGGTGTAGGCAAGAAGACCGCTCAGAAGATTATTTTGGAACTAAAAGGCAAGCTGACCGATATCGGTTCGTCTGATCCGCTCGGTAGTGAGGTGGTCTCGGCACTCATGAATCTCGGCTACTCACGTGAGCAGGCCAATCAGGCGGCGGTTCAATCCGAGGAAGGACCAGTCGAGGAGCGGCTCAAGGCAGCACTTAAGGCATTGGCGAGATGACTGCTCAGCGTGATGAGGATCGAGAGAAGATCGTTTCCGCCTATCGGAGCGGAGCTCAGGTTTTGGCCGACAAGTTCGACAGTATCGGGGTGAGGGTTGCAGACATCGATCGCACTTTGGGTTTTTGTCAGCAGGAAAGGCCGAATATCTTGGAGCTCGGTTGTGGCAACGGACGCGACGCACAGGAGCTGTACCGTCGGGCTGGGTCGTATCTTGGTTTGGATATCTCGCCCGATCTGGTCGAGCTGGCCAGGATGAAGGTTCCAAATGCGCGTTTTGAAGTGGCCGATGTGATGGAATACTCCTTTCCGCTCGAACTCGATGCAGTTTTCGCCTTTGCCTCCCTGATTCACCTAGACCAGGAAGAAATGGAGGACGTATTGATCAGAATCGCCGCGGCGTTAAAGCTGGGTGGTGTGCTGATGCTTTCGATGAAGTATGGGGAGTACCGTCGAGTGGTTAAGGAAGACGATTTTGGCACCAGAATATTCCATCTCTATACGCCTGAACTAATTGAAAATCTTGCCTCCTCCAATTTTGAAACCATCTGGACTAGTCAGAAAAACCTGAGAGGACAGGACTGGTTTGAAATCATCCTTCGCAAGACTAACTCCGTCTGAATGTTGAAACTGGTCGAAAGTGAGTCGTCGGACTGGAATCGCTTCGTTCTCGAGAACGGCAGTGGCTTTTTGCAGTCTTGGGAGTGGGGCGAGTTTCAGGAAGCTGTTGGTCGGCGAGTTTTTCGTTATCGCATCGATCTGCCAGGTGACAACGGTCAGTCGGTTGCTCGGTTTACTGCGATTTATGATTCATTTCCATTTGGTCGCCGCTATTCTTACATACCCATGGGTCCGATTGTCTCCATAGATGGTGATCGTCGGAATAAGTTTGGTGTGGCTGTTTCAGCCATTAGGGAGTCTATTACTCGGGAAGGTTTGGTGTTAGCTCGTCTGGAACCACCAGCAGGATTTAATAGAGAGGATCTAAGTCGAGATGACCTACTTCAACTGGGTTTGGTTCCGGCACGCGCCAGAAGTCCGCAACACACCAGTGTTGTTGATTTGATCAAGAGTTCTGATGAGCTACTGGCCGACATGAAGCAAAAGACTCGCTACAATATTCGATTGGCTGAGAAGAGAGAGGTAAACGTGCGACAGGCCGATCCGTCCGACCTTCGTGCTTTCACTAAAGATATTGATCGTTTTCAACAATTACTAGCCGAGACAGCTGGGCGTGACAGGTTTCATACACACGAATCGGACTACTACAGACGAATGCTACAAGTATTAGCACCGAAAGATGGGCACGATTTGTCGGTTCGTCTGATGTTAGCCGATTTTGAGGGGCAGACTTTGGCTGCGGCCGTTCTGGCTCAATTCGGCGATACGATGACCTATTTACATGGGGCATCATCGTCGCAGCATCGTGAGGTTATGGCTCCCTATTTGTTGCACTGGCAGGCTATGCTTTGGGCTAAAGAAGTTGGTCTATCAAGATATGATTTTTGGGGAGTGGCGCCGGAAGATTCAGCAGCCGATCATTCATGGTCTGGTCTAACTCGATTTAAGTTGGGTTTTGGTGGACAGCGCGAGTCGAACTTGGGAACCTGGGAGTTACCTGGTAGTAAATTTTGGTACGGGGCTTATAAAATAACGAAACGATTTTTTTGATTCAAATTTGATGTTTGTAAACAAAACCGGCCATCCATTGGCCGGCTTTTTGGCATTTTGGGGGTTATGGGAAGGCTACTTCATCTGCTGTTGTTCGATAGAAGGTTGAAGTGTCAGAGTTTGACGTGAGCGGAAGGCTAGTAGCACTGTCAGAGAAGCACCACCAACAAATAATGCAGCCGCCACAGCTTGAGGCCAGGTGAATTTGTGAGTGATAAAAATTGCTGACAGAACATTAGTTACCAGTGTGGCTAATACTAGTAGAGTGGCCACGTAGGTAGCAGGTGCTCGCTTTAGTGCTGAGTACCAAGTTATGACATAGCCGAGTAGTAGGGCGCTGGTAAGTAGTGTCCAGCCCCATTCCGCACCAGAGACTGCAGTCAGATTAGGCAAACCTTCTGTGACTAGTAAATAGACAATCAACGCAGCTGAACCAATGATCATTCTAGCCCCAGATACGGTTATTGCTGAGAGATCAGTTAGTAGTTTTTTGGCCAGGACGTTTTCGACAGACCACATTAAAGTCGCTCCCAGGATCATTAGTTCACCAATATTGAATTCGAAGCCTTTGAATCCACCAATCAGTAAGTTGGCGCCGAATAAAGCGATTATTCCGAGCCATTGCAAGACGGACACTCGCTCCTTTAAGAGTGGGACAGCCATGATTGCCACCCAGATAAAAAGTGTCTTATGTATGAGTGCAGCGCTAGTTGCACTGGTCATGGTTAGACCGGTGAAGAACAGAACGAACGGAATAGCACCTCCAATCAAACCAACTGCCAGGAGTGTTAGAATCTGACGTTTCGAAAGCTGTGACAATTCGTGGCGTTTTTTTAATGCCAAAAGTATTCCTACTAATGCTATGGCGACTAAGGCATTTTTTAAGGTTGTATAAGCGACCGGAGAAGAGAATGAGTTCAAAGCAAACTTAGCAAGAAAGGTGTTGGTGCCAGAAATCGCTGCCGTTATTAGAGCGAGAATAGTGGCCCCTCGGATGAGATCTGGAGTTTTAATCATAACGATTTGCAGGTTAATGACCGGTGAATTATACAGTCTAGTCCTTATCCGGCAAATTATTACGTTATTTGTATTGAGAGGGTCAATATCAAAAAATACCGTCTTGCCGAACGGTGTTTTTTACGTCTACTGTCTATTTAGCAGCTTCGAAGTAGTCGCAATGGCCGTTGGTATCGACCTGGCCGTACTTTTCGACTGCTTCGGCGAACGAGTCTCCCTCGGGTACGCAAGCGTTGACGCCATTTTCTGTCTTAAAGTTGCGACAGTTTTAGCATTGCGTACTTTCGTCCGCCCAATCCTTCTTGTAGTTCACGTCTTCCGACATATCTTATTCTTTAGTCGTTAGTTAATTTATCGATCACTTCGCCGACCACATCCAACCGGAGTAGGTTAAGTCCGCGACCGTCAGCTCTCTTAATGGCGATTAGTTTGTCACCTTGCTCGATACCTAGCTCGCGTCGGAGGTCGCAGGGGATAGCAATCTGGCCTTTGTCGGTGACGGTCACTAGATTAAAGCCTCTCGTTTTTTTGTTACATATTCCTGAGGTCATAAGGTCTTTATAAGATTATTCTTGTTTATCTTACTTGATTGACCAGGTTTGTCAAGGGTTTAGATATTTAGTACCTTCTGCTACCCTAATTGGGTATACGAATCTTTTTTATAAATTTATGGTCTATGCGTTCAGAACAGGAAAATGAGGTCATCTATCAAGGGGACGGTTGGATAATGGTCCGCACTGACGACGATAATCTGTTTGATGTTCTTTATGGTGAGGGCTACGAGAGGGTGGTGCTCGTGAACGAGCTGGCCGACGGTACCTTTGAGTACATCATAGGAAAGAAATCGGAGGATGTGGTTGGTTTTCCGGTTGGACCAGAAACCGAGATCGGAACTTTTCTCTTTGAGTTGAACAAGCTTGAAATGGGGTGGAAGGGGAGCAATTTGTATGGTGGGGCACCGATGAATACAGATGGATCCCGTTCCATTCTTACGCCCCATACTGTCGCTAGCCTTATCAATTTTACGATTCGTGAAGGCACTGCCATCCGTTCATCAGATTCGGGCATGTCAAAAAAACAGGAGGGAGAGATTGATCCCAGCCTAATTTTTGATGAGGCTATTCTTGATTTTCAAGTAGACGCGGAACGATTGGGCAGAGTTAATTACGTTAATTTGGACAATGCCGCCACTACTCCACCTTTCTTAGCAGTACAGCGTGGTGTCGATGACTATCTGGTAACCTATGGATCTGTCCATCGTGGAGCGGGGATCAAGTCTAAGGTCTCAACGGATGTTTACGAGCGAACTCGTGACGTCATTAGGGATTTTGTGGGAGCACCAGAAAATTTTTACGTTCTATTTACTGGCAATACCACCGGTGCAATGAATACGGCGGCTTACTTCTTCTCCTTTCTTGAAGGTAAGGTCGCCGTGTCTCAGATCGAGCACAGCTCCTCGTGGTTGCCGTGGATAAAGACAGAGGGGGAGAAGTCATTAGGGAACAGACGTGTTGAATTTCAACACCTGCCCGAAGTTCAGGAACATATACAAGAGGCCGGACGAGAGATGGTCTTACGATATTCACTTGACAAGAATGGAGAATTTGACCTCGATGGAATCGAGGAGATGTTGAAGTCCAACAATATAAAAGCTTTCGTTCTGACCGCGTCGTCGAATCTTACCGGATACCGCCCTGACATCAGAAAGATAGGCGAGATTGTTCATCGTTATGGCGCTTATTACATTGTTGATGCCTGTCAGTTTTTGCAGCATCACAAGATAGACATGATGGAGATGGGGATCGACTTTTTGGCCGCGTCAGGACACAAGTTTTACGCTCCTTACGGTGGCGGATTTCTGATAGGTCCGAAGATTTTTTTGGATCAGTTTTTACCCTATCAGATTGGTGGTGGAAATCTGCCATATATAACAAAGGAGGGCGTTTTCTTGCGCTATAAAAATCAGCTGGCGCATGATCCTGGCACTCCGAATGCTATAGGAGCTGTCGCTATGTCGGTAGCCTTGGAGAAGCTTAAGGAGATAGGAATAGACAGAATTGAGGCCTACGAAAGTCGTCTGACGAGAATAGCCTTTGATGCACTCAAAAAGAATCCGAAGGTTCGTATTCTGGTCAGTGATCTGCATTTAAGCACCGTGCTTCCTTTTGTGGTGGATGGGTTTGACTCAAAAATTTTTGCCGAGAGACTGAATAGAGAATTTGGAATCGGCGTCCGGGCCGGAAGCTTTTGTGTTTATGATGTTGTGAGGGAATTACTCGGCATAGAGGACGAATCAAAAGTTATTGAGGCCGTTGAACGTGGTGACACCATGCTGATACCGGGAGTGATCAGGGCGTCTTTTGCTTTATGCAATACCGAGCGTGATGTAGACAGGCTTGTACAGGCCGTCAATTTTATTACCGAAAATAAGAATTGAATTTTATGTCACATGAAGGTTTTGCCGAATCACTTTTCACAGAAACGCCGGATATTCCAGATACGGATGATTTGTTGGAGGAGATCGAGTCAATTGACGGAGATTTTGAAAATAAGGAGGTCACAGAAGAGACAAAAGAAAGGTGGCGCGAGATTTTGCGTCAGATCCCAGTTGCAGTGAATAATTTTTATGGTGATCCGGTACTTCAGTGGAAAAACACGATAGAAAAATTGAGAGAACTCGAGACGAGCCGACATGCCGGCCCCGTGGGTCTCATAATGAAGGGTAGGCTAACCCCAAAGAAGGTGGCCGAGCTTAAGGAAAAGAAGGAGGGGGGCCTTAATCTGGTAACACTGATCTCTATTTCTGAGCTGCCTTCCCTGGAGGGTACTGGGTCGGAGCATCGATATGAGAATATCAAGCTGCTTGAGCAGGCTGGGGTTCCGGCGATTGCCTATATTCGTCCGATGATGCCACCTTTTAATACCTCCGAGGAGATAATCAACGGAATGTTTCGGCAGCTGAAGGAGGCTGGATGCAAATATGCTGTAACCTCCGGATTCCGTGGTGATGAGGCGTTGGTTAGGAAGATGTCACCCGATGAGCAAGTTCAGTGGGCTATGAGGGTTAAGGTGATGCCAGGAGAGGTCTATCAGCGCATAAAGAAACATGCAGAGGAAAACGGAATTCAGCTCTTTACTCGTACTTCATGTGCGGTTTCTGTGGCTACAGGTGATCAGTCTACGTTTAATCCCTACTACAACAGCCCTAACCTCGTTAAGTGTGCCGAGTTGGGTTGTCCGATCCAGGACACCTGCGGTCCACAGCCGCAACCAAGGGACGGATCGCTGGAATTGGTTCGTAGGCTGGGTTTCGAGGTGGAGTTTGTTCCCGCTCAAAATGGAAAGAAATGTGGTATAAGTGGTGAAAGTCGACTAAAGTGTCCTTCCTGTTGCACCACATGTTATTTTTCCAAAAACATTCCGCATTTGCTTGTGAAGGGCAATGTAAGTCTTGGTGATCTTTCGTTCATTCGTTTTACAACTGGAATGTTAGCCATGCAGCCAGGTAGGAACGATGACGGAAGTAAGGAAGTCGGTCGTGTTAGGTTTCCTAACAATCCCGAAATAGATGACGTTCAGACGCTCAATAGTTGGTGGCCAGTCTCGAGAAACATCGCTAAGTGTTTTGGATGCAAATACTGTATCGTCGACGAATACTACAACGAGACGGGGGAAAATCAGGAGGTAGGATTTCCGCCGGCGAATTTGGTGGACAAAATGTTTCCCGAAGACAGTAAAGAGTAATCGTTGATTATGAAGGAAGGCATGGAACAACCAGGAAGTCATGGTCACGGTTGCCCGGTGGGATGTGAGTATTGCGTTATAACAAAGGTGGAGTCGCGGCGTTCATTGTGGAATGAACGTACCTTGTTGGGCATCAATAAGGCCGTCACGATTCTTAATCCACCACCAGATCTACGGAATGAAGATGCCAAACGTGAGTTTTATGAGTTTCCACCCGAACTATTGCGCGGGGACTTTGTCGGGTTCAATGCGATTTCTGATCCGTTTTGGCCGAGGTTTAAGAATGAATTGGAATGGTTTCTGGAAAAGGTCGCGCCTGAGGCCAAGGCGGTTACTTGCGTCACTAAGTGGAGTCCGTCGGTACGACTATTGGACAGATTGGCCGAGATCCCCAACTTTCGTCTGATAGTGTCGATTACTGGACTTGATGGTCTTGAGCGTACCAAGACCGTTCAGAGATTGGCACTTTTGGATGCCGCAAAACAGCGGGGCATTAAAGCCTTTCCCATAATTCATCCGTACATAGCCGGAATGTCGGATTTGTCGTTTCTGCCGCATCTTAAGGAATTGGGTTACGATGAGGTTGATGTTAAGGGTTTGCGGTACAGCCATGACACCATGTCATCGTGGATGCCATCCGAGGGGCGTGTTCTTTATGAGGGTACGAATGAAAGTGAAGTACTTCCAGAAGACGGTTGGAGGGAGAAAGTTGAAAATGCAGGAATAAAATTATCTGGTCTGAAGTCTTGGTATCGGCGTGACTTTGAGTCGCTGACTCCACACCTTTCTCGTGAGGAAGCAGAGGGGTTAGTCAGTCAGATTTTGGAGAGGGCTAACGTCACATCTTCTGATACCGATCAGGCGGTTCTCGATGAAGCTATAAAAAGGAGAATGTAGCCGGTGAAGTTTTTGTAAAAGGGGTTAGACTCCTTCTATACATCAGGTGTCATAGAATTCAAAAAGCACCGGCCAAGAATAGGCAGGTGCTTTTGAGAAGTTCGGAAGGTCCAGGTTGGACCCTCCCGATTCAGCCGCCGGATATTGCGTCCGGCGGACTTTTGGGGCTTTTGTCCGGGTGGCTAGGCCGGACTAGACGACGAAGCGCTGGAAGATCGCCAGCACCTCCTCGGGGGTGAGGCACGAGGATGAGTTGTCCTCGTTCCTCGGGCTCCCGCCGATGGAGGTTCCTCCACCCCAGGTCCTGGAGAGGTCCTGGTTGGGGTTCTTCGCCTGCTCGGCACGACCGAGCTCGCCGAGGATGGTGTCCTCGAACTGTTCGACGGCCGTGACCGGCCGAGCCTTCGAACCCGGTCCCATGGGGGCGGCGACGAGGTCCGACGCCTTGGCGACGGTGTACATCAGACCGCCGCCGCGGGCCTCCTGATACAGGAAGCCCAGGACCAGCCCCGCTCGGTAAAAGCCATCGAACGCGGTCGATGACTCCACTGGTTGCCACCCGGTGCGGGCCGACCACCCGTAGCCCCTCGAGATCTCCTCACGCACAGGGCGCTCGGAGATCTCGAGCTCGCCCGCGAGGAAGGCCGAGACCTTCCCGACGAACTCCTCGAGCATCTCGAGGGATTGGGCCGGAGCGTCCTTGCCCCACGGCGGGGTGATCTCGCGGTGCAGCGGGTGCGCCGCGAATATCGGCCCGTGGGCGTCGGTCCGCCCGATCTGGGTGACGAGGTCTTCGACCTCCGGCTCCCAGGCCCGAAGCGGGTTGGCCAGGAGCCACACCGACAGAACCGTGTCCGCGTCGATGTCGTTGACGCAGACGACGGTCTCCTTGTCGACCGGCAGGCCGAGGCAGATCGCCTCGCGGACCTGCTCGCAGGTTGCCCTCGTGACCAGCCGGAGGCATCCGGCATGGTGGTCGAAGGAGAATCGGCGGCCGACCGCGTCGACGGCCGGGCCCTGAACGTAGCCGTCCAAGGCGATTGAGTTCGGCGGGAGCTTCTCGAAGGGCACGGTCGCGCCCTTCGAGAAGCTGATGTTGAGGGTGGTGATGGCGATGTTGATCGTCATGTCTCAATCCTCCGGGGCCGTGCTCTCGCGTCGGCCCCTAGCTGTGGTCTCCTCAAACTATCCGCTGTTTTGCCGTTCCCTCGCAGGAGCGGCCTCCTCCCTAATGAGAGGAGCGTGGGTCGACACAGGGATATGTCAACGTTCTCCCACTGGGCCCTTCTGTCCGCTTCCTCGAGAGGAATGCCGGACAAGGTGGGCTTTCACCTGGCCATTTGCCCCTTCAGTGGGGCCCACAGGAAGGCCAGCACCCTTTCGTTTTCGGGGTATTTCCCCTTTATATCTAATTCGCTCCCGTTTTTTTGGTCGAGAGCGGTTACTTTTTCAAAGTCCCGATTCACCTTAGGTTTTCGCCTCCGGTGGTCGGCTGCTTCAGCCTGACGTAGGACTATAGCACAGGATTAAAGTTTTGTCAAGGCTGAAGTGACATATCCATTCAGTATGAGTTCTTTTTGCTCGTATTTGTCATGTTTTATGACAAATAACATCGATAAGTAGTTTTTAACCCCGTCATATTTTTGGCGAAGGTGGCTTTTTCGTATGTGATTTCAGGTTTAATTGAAATTAAGCTGTTATCCCTCGGTGAGATAGATTTAAGCTCAAAAATGCAAAAACCCCACGGTTATGGGGTTTTTGCATGGTGCACCCGCAAGGAATCGAACCTTGATCTTGGGCTTCGGAGGCCCACGTTCTATCCGTTGAACTACGAGTGCGCTGCTTATTTTGTTCATCTAACTCGAGTGATGGTAGCCGACAAGGAGTGATAAATCAAGAAGCTAGGGTCAAATTTTGGATTTCATTTTTCTACTCTTTACTTCTGGGTCCCGGATACTGTTCGACTCGCTACGCTCGCTCACAGTTCCGGGACGACAATGTTTTAACTTGTCATCCCGGAAGGCCGAGCAAGGCGAGGTCTATCCGGGATCCAGAAGCCAATCCCAATCTTTTGCTTCTGGGTCCCGGATACTGTTCGACTCGCTACGCTCGCTCACAGTTCCGGGACGACAGTGTTTTAACTTGTCATCCCGGAAGGCCGAGCAAGGCGAGGTCTATCCGGGATCCAGAAGCCAATCCCAATCTTTCTGCTTCTGGGTCCCGGATACTGTTCGACTCGCTACGCTCGCTCACAGTTCCGGGACGACAGTGTTTTAACTTGTCATCCCGGAAGGCCGAGCAAGGCGAGGTCTATCCGGGATCCAGAAGCTAATCCCAATCTTTTTTGCCTCTGGGTCCCGGATACTGTTCGACTCGCTACGCTCGCTCATAGTTCCGGGACGACAGTGCTTTAATATGTCATCCCGGAAGGCCGAGCAAGGCGAGGTCTATCCGGGATCCAGAAGCTAATCCCAATCTTTCTGCTCCTGGGTCCCGGATACTGCTCGCTACACTCGCGGTTCCGGGACGACAAAAGGAAAGATGTCCAGCTCAAAGTCCGGGACGACAAAGGAGGTGAATGAACACAACGTTAAAAAGTTTTTGAAAAATTAGATCAAAAACCACCGGATAATCGGTGGTTTTCCCCAAAACGAATTTCCACCCTACTTCACTCGTCCCTTGCCGGCGCCGTAAGTATCTTCAGTAAGTGAAGTAGTAAGTGGAGGTTGTGATAGGGAGAAATCTTCATTGATATCTTTGTCGGTTGCATCGAGAGTTGTAGCGTCGACCAAAGTCGGGATACGATCGCGTTGACTGGCAGTCGGGACAATGGTTACGTCAAAGCTGATTTCGACTTGATCAACTGTTTTAGGCAACCAGTTGAGTTGCCAAACAATATTTCGTTCGGCTGAGTCGTAGCTAATCTCACCGGCACTAACTTGTGAACTTCCAGTCCAGCTAACATTGTCTGGTAAATGAGCTGATAGTTTTAGGTCGGTCAGATCATGAAAAGAATTTGTAATAGTCCAAACGGCTCGGTAAGTGGTTGGTTGATCAACCTCGGGGGGTAGAAGTCCAGAACCAACTGGCACACCTTCTTCGTCGTAAAACCAGGCCGCAGCAGAGATAGTTGTGTCACTTAGTACCTTTGCTAGGATCGGTTGTGACTTAGTGGTTTTGTTGACCACATCTCCATCAACTGACTTTACTTCAGTTTCAATCCAACCAGTTAGTGACCAGTTTCCAGTTTCGGTAGGTGGTTCAGCTGAGAGGGGAACAGAAAATTCAATCACTCCTTCTTCGTCAGCTTCGATTCGTGCTAGGGACGGGATTTGCTTTGATGTCCAAGTAATACGACCATCGTTTAATTGTCCGTTGGACTCATCTTCCAGCTCATTCCAGAGAATTAGTCCGGTTTCTGGTGACGAGTTTAATTGAACTGAGACCTTAATATTGCCAAGACTAGCTTTACCGGTGTTGCGATAGCTGATCGAGTAGCGAAGTTGATCTCCAAGTCGGACAGCTTGGTCATTAGATCGTCCGTTCAACACCATGGCCGCCACTAATTCACCTTGCAGTACTTCAACAGTGGCTGAGGCTTCAGCTTGTGCTACGAAATTTTCAGTTGCATCGGTGTAGCCGATCTTTGTAGTTGCAGTTACGTTGCCATGTGCTTCGGAGGCGAAGGCACCAGTCACTTTTACTGAACCAGTTCCGTACGGTTCGACTGTGCCGAGGTGCCAAATAGAGTATGAATCGTCGGAGGCGGTTGGCTCACTCGATTCGGGGATAAATTCTGGTGGGTAGGATGCGACAATAGCGATATTTTCAATTTGACGATTTGAATCATTACGATAGTTAAAAGTAAGTTCGACTTGATCACCAGGTAGAGATTTTTCTGGACCGATCGCTTCGATTTCTATAACTGATCCGGAGATTAGTATTCCTTCTGTTGTAATTTTTTGGAATTCAGAACTAAAGTTGGCCGGTCGATAAGTAAAAATTGTTTGAATGTCATGTTCTGTATCGAGAGGAGAGAGAAAAGAACCGGTGAAGGTTAATTGTCCTCGTCCCCAAGGTGGCAAAGAGCCGATCATGTAGGTGTGACCGTCTTCGAGCTCCGGGTCCGAAGAGGTTAAAAAGAATCCGTCAGGTAATCGTAATTCTAAGGTAGCTGTGCCTAATGGAGTGTCCGAGGAGTTCTTGTAGCGAATAACAAATTCGGTTTCTGCACCGCTCTTAACTTCGGTCGGTCCTTCGATTGACATTGTTACTTGATCTCCAGTGAAGCCGGACTTTGAGCTACCAAAGAACAAAAATCCGATCCAAGAGGCGGCGGCCAGCACAGCCGTGAAGATTAGTAGTCCGATCAGGATTTTTTTTGGAGTAGAATGGCGAACCTTCTCAAAGTGAGACATGTCCTCATCACCTTCTTGGTCTGAATCTCGATCAAAGTAGATTTCAGTTAACTCTTTTTCTATTTCATCACCATCAATAATTGGCATTTTTTCGGCAACTTCTGGTGGTAGAATTTTTGATAAATCAGCCGTGGGTGTCGTGGGAGCTACTGGGGTAGTTGGGACAGCTTTGGTGACTGATTCTTGTGGGGAAATAACCAAAAGTTCAGACTCCGATACAGGTGGAGTCGGCTTAGTTGGTGGATTGACGGTAGACTTTTTGGACGGTTTCTTGCTGGCCTTAGTCGATTTACTTCGACGAGACTTTTCAAATTTGCCAGCAGTCTTAGACTTCGGATCTTTTTCCTCCTTCTTTTTTGGCATAGTTGATGAGCTAGCGAATCGGCATCTCTCCCATGACACCAAAGAAAAGGTCATGGGTCAGTGTTGCGCTGGCGACCTCACGGCCGCGTTCGTCAGTTTCGTGATCGGGAGAAGACCAAATAGTAGAGTAGCCGCGCGGTAGGTCTACTGTAGAGATAAGTTCAGCTGGCACAGCTCCAGATTGTTTTTGAATCAGTAAGGAATAATTTAGTCGTCGACTCTCGCTACTATTGGTCAGTTTGGTGTAAAGCGAGGAGATTAGACTACCTTGAGGACCTTGGAGTTCTACGGTACCTGGAGGAAGTTGATAGGTAAGGGAAATTTCACTAGTTTGACCTGGATCAGTTTGGACCCAGTTACCAAAAACAGTTTTGCCATTTTCGGTTGTTGTTCGTGTTCCAGAACGACGGTCAAGCAGTTCTTTATCTTGGATCCGAGCTAAGGTCGGATCCTGTACATAATCAGGATCTGGTAATTTGAAGAGTTTAGGGTCCGGGCTTTCAAAGCCATTCGCTTCGACGAGCGTACTACCAAGTGGTACGTAAACACGTAAATAGTCCACATTGCGTACGCCAGTAAAAGTTTCGCCTTTGATGCCATTATGAGTTCGAGTCACAGTTAGGGTGACCAAAGCCGACCCATCAGCCAACACCTTGGCGTCATGTCTGATCTGTTCGGTCATAACCGAGTCGGTTTTCTGTCCGGCAATGTTCGAGTGAACTAGTTGTAGGTAGTCACCAGGGGAAGTTCTGATTTCACCTGACCAACCTAGTTCGACTGAACGATTTTGCATATCCGGATCATTGAACCACATCTGAATTTCACGATCGGCTAGCGAGTTACTTACTGCCTCAGCTAGTGGTAGATAGTCGTCACGTTCAGCGTTCATGACTAGGTCGAGAATTATCGGCGCTAGATCGGAAATGATTTGCTTTGGTTGATTTTCTTCACGGTTGTAGTCAAGCTCAACTTCACGCTGTGTTTCAGTCATGAAGTTTTCAGAAGAAAGAGCAACTTCATATTTCGGCATTTCGATCGGGCCGACCACAGCCAGCAGTCGTTCCATTACATTGGCGTTGATTGCAATTACTCCATCAACAGTTGGTCCACCACTTTTTTCATAAAACCAGGCCAGACGTTGAGCGGAGGTTGGGAAGTCAGGTGACCAGTTGGCATCCTGGAATTGCCAGTGTGGGTTGATGAGTCGCAGCGGGCGAGGGGAGACCAATTTTTCAGTGAGCGATCCTTGTAGGTCATACGATCCACCGCCTGGTATTTCGAGATTGGTAACTTTGCCCTGATTAACATCGAGCAAAGCGAAGCTACCAATGAATCCACCCGTCGGTCGTAATTCAGAGTCGTTTTGGAAAACTACTAAGTAACGTCGAGGCTGCTCTGATCCGACCAGTAAAGCCAGGAAGCCAGCCATGTGAGTGAGTTGATCCATACCACCAACTATTCGTGGTAGTTCAGATTTGGCCTGACCGAGCGTGTCACGGTATTCAACTGGCAGCGACTCTGGGGACATCAGAGCCACAGCATCGTTGGCTCGCATCAAATGAGGCATGGCTCTAGAAAGTTGTATCTCGAGTCCACGTAATTTCTCTGATGGAGAGACATTAGATTCCAATACATCAAGCCCTGAGGCTAGTTTTTTGCCACCGGCCGTCAGTTGATCACCGACTACAAGCATGAGTCCAGCCGTTGAAATATTACTCGATGGAACTATCGAACCAGCGGCGGTTAGTACAGAAGATAAGATACCAAGTCGGTTTTTTATTTGAGTGAAATGTTCTTCAGCTTGACGGAAGGCAGCCTGAACTCCGTTAAAGTCACTGGTTTGAGCAGCGGTTTGCGCCAGCTTTAGGCTTTCCATGGCTTGAAGGCCCTGGTCCATGGTGTCGGCCTTGATCAGATTCAACGAACCGAACGATTTATAGATACCTAGCGGTAGTAATACAGCCAAAGCTAGCGAGGCTAAAGCCCAAACTGGGGCTAGTCGTAGACGAGGTGTGGTTAGTTTGGCTGGTAGTAGTTTGTCTAAATTTGGTTTGGGTAAATGAACGACTGGCAGAGTCGGTAGTTTTAGTTTGGTTGTTGGTTTGATTGGTTTAGTTACAGCAACTGGCGATATTTTGATAGTTGGATTTTTGACTGGGGTTGGGAGTAGTGAAATCAATGGCTGTAAAGTCAATCGATAAATGAGTACCATCACAGTTTGCAGAAGGGCTAAGACAGTCAGTTCGGCCATTGGATGTCCTTCGAAGAAGTTTCGGATGGTGATGGTTACAGCATGAATCAGTGTCAGAGCCTCCTTTGGAGGTAGATCGCGCCAACCCCTAGGTCGAATAGAGACCGATCGGTGGCGCATTTCTTTTAAATAGATCCGTTCGTCAAGCATCATCTGCCACTTGTTTGGTAAACGACGTTTGGTTTGGATTAGCTTGGTTTTTTTTGGTTGGGGAGTCGGGTGAACCTCAATCAATGGTGGTTTTAGGTTGATGACAAATGGCGAAAAACGACGCTCCCTTTCGGGTCGTTGAGTTTCTTCCATTCGCAACAGCTCTGGTATTGTGGTGTTGGTATCGTCAGGTTGTCTGTTGATGTCGTTCATCGTTCTTTTGTAGACTTTGTTCGTAGATGGCCAATGTGCGAGCGGCCGTGTCACGCCAGCTGTAGCAAGTGCATTGGATTCTTCCAGCTTCGATCAGTTTAGTTCGCAGTCCTTCGTCATCAGCTAGTCGCGACATGGCTGTTACCATCGACTCGATGTCCTCCGGGTCGAAGTAGAGAGCAGCTTGACCCAATGTCTCTGGCAGACACGACTGATTTGAAGAGACGACCGGTAATCCGTAGCTCATCGCTTCAAGCGGCGGGATACCGAAGCCTTCACATAGTGACGGGAAGACGTAGAACGATGCGTTGCGATACAGATCGGCCAGCTCTTCGTCGCTGGCTCGTCCGAAGAATGTCACTCCCAGGCCAAGTTGTTCGCGAGTCATCTCTTTCTGCAGTCGTTCGTAGAAGTAGTCGTTGGCCCCGACTAGCACCAGGCTATAGTTTTCGTGACCTTGCCGGCGAAATTGATCGAATCCTTTGACCAGACGTTCCAGATTCTTATGCGGATAGGCGCTGCCGACGTAGAGAGTATAAGGTTTCTTTGGTGCAGATGTTCGTTCGGTCGATTCGTTCTTGTTCTCATTATTGCCAAAGTTTTCAGAGCAGGCGCAATCGGTCACAATAATCGACTTATTTTTTGTTCTCGGGAAAAGTTGTTCGATTTCTTTTTTGGTTGTTCTGGAGACAGTCAAAATGGTTTTGGCTCGTCGAAGTGCATTGGCTATGACTAAGCGGTAGGCCAGAAATTTCAGTCGGTAGATCAGTGGGTTCAGAGTCGTGGATCGTACGGTCGGAAAACGTAGTAGGATCAGATCATGCACTGTCGTGATAAATGGCCGGCGGTATAGGATTGGTACATTGAAGTGAGGAAAGTGCATCAGGTCCAGATGAAAACGGCGCAGAAACAACGGGAAAAGGATTTGTTCATTTAGGGAATAGCAGCGATATTCAGCCAATTCCTTACGAAAGTTCGGTGTTGTCGGCTGATAATCATCGAAGTTTTCCCGACGTAGAAAGATCACGTACTCGTTCCGGTCGTCGAGTTGTTCGAGGTGGGTAATTAGCTCACTGACGTAACGCCCCAGACCTTTGCCGATTGTGCCGTAGAAACGGGCGTCAATGCCGATCTTCATGGTCATGTTCAGCTAATTCCGGATGTCTATTAGAATCGTCGTTTTGGTTCCAAATACAATATGCATATTATAGCAGAAGACGTGTCTGGATTTAAGTGGAGTTCGATTCATGTGAGCATGTAAGTTTGTTGCCACTTTGTCATCGGTTCCAAATTAGGTATGCTGACTTTAGATGGGGGCATAACTCGGCCTAAATAAGCCTGTATGGTTATGCAGAATGAAGAGCTTTATAGAAAATATCTTTCTGGGCGTCATTGGGATAATCATCCCACTTCTCATGCTCAAAAGTTTGCCGACTTTTTGCTCTCGGACGGATTTCGTGGCCGTCTAGTTGATCTTGGTTGTGGGAACGGTCGAGATGCAGCTGTCTTTTGTCATCGGGGGATTGAAGCCTGGGGTATTGATCTCTCTGAAGAGGAGATTGCCATGGCCAGATCAAAACATCCGAACTGTCGGTTCGAGGTTGGCGATGCTGAACAGTTTGATTTTGTCGATTGTAGTATTGGAGCTCTTTTCATGATTAATGTGGTGCACTATCTGGATAAGCATCGAGCTCTTAAGGAGGCTCATCGCGTACTTCAACCTGGCGGTTTTTTCCTGATTCATTTCAATACAATGATAGCGGATCAATATGGTCGGGTTGACTATGCACAGGACGAAGCAGAGATTTTTAGATTGATTAAAAATTTTGAAGTCGTCCAAAAAAATTCTCTTGTGCGAGTTGATTCAACTCCGATCGTTCATACGCATGCAATTCTCGAATTAATTTTGAGAAAGTCATAAGGTTTATTTTTCAGAGTAAAAAAGATCGTTGTAAGACGATCTTTTTTGTCTGTCCGAACTATTTTTTGATTTCGGCGAAGGCATGTTCCAGTCGGTCAGCACTGAGGTCCCAGGTGAATTGGCTGGCTCTGGTCGGTCCGGCCTGACGGAGATGTCTTTCCAGCTCTGCATCGTTTAGGATGGTGTTGATAGCCCAGGTTATCTCTTCAGTCCGATCGGGGTTAACTAGTAGTCCAGCCTCGCCAACCACCTCGGGTAAGGAGGTTGTACTACTGGCGATGACCGGTGTACCGCAGGCTAGGGCCTCGAGCACTGGCATGCCGAAACCTTCGTAGAAAGATGGGTAAACAAAGGTGGTTGCAGCTGAGTAAAGTGCTGGTTTATCATTTTCATCGATGTAACCAAGAAATTTGATTTTGTCTCGTTTATGTGACATTTTGGCAGTTTTGAAGATCTGGTTATACAACCAGCCTCGTCCACCAGCTAGTACTAGTTCAGTCTCGCCGGTGTCGGCTCGATCGAAAGCTTGGATGATTCCGATTACATTTTTGCGTGGTTCCAACGTGGCCAGAAATAAAACGAACTGTTCAGATAGACCGTATTTTTTTCGTATGTCGGCGGTCTCGGCGATGGCAAGTGGGTGATAAAAATTAGTATCTACACCAGGATTGACTACCTGTATAAGGGCTTCATCTAGATTGAATACCTCAACTAAGTCCTCCTTAGTATGATTCGAGGCTGCGATTACAAGTGCCGCCTGATTTAGCACACGTCGTAGTCCTGTCAGACGGTTGCGTAATCGATGTTTACAAGAGAAGAATTCTGGGCGTCGAATGAAGGATAAGTCGTGGACCGTCAGTGTATAGGGTTGATGAGTTGCTAGAAAGTTCAGATCTGGTAGGTAGGCTAAGTCGAATTCACCAACCATCTCTTCTAGTTTAGGTCGGCCGGTTAGGAAGATTGATAGGTTCAATAGGCGATTTGAGCGGCGAAAAAAGTGATGAGTGGTCGAGTTATCCGACAATGGAATGTCGACTGGAAACGGCAATCTTGAAGAATTGCAAAAGAGGGCGTATTGATGCGCCCCCCTTTCTATTAGACGCCGTATTAAGTGCAGCGTATAAAGTGGCACTCCGGTCCTCTGTGGTTCTAGGAGTGGCCGGATATCGATCGCGATTCTCATGCTTAATTGGTAATTTTCAGCCCTGACTCGACTTTTAGTAGTCGGTTGGATGATTGCATCAAAAATCCTTCTTCATTTTTGAGATGTTCTTGATAAGCATCGCGAACGAAGTCTTTAATCCGTCTTTTAAAGACGTCTGTATCAAACTGTTCAGCATGTTGGCGAATTTTTTGTGAATCGAATTTTTCTGGCTCGAACCTGATCACGCAGTTAGCTAATTCTTCCCAACTTTGATCTTCCAAGAAGGTGCCGGTCACTCCTTCAATGACTGTTTCTAGTGCTCCACCTCGTCGATAGGCAATAACTGGACGACCGGCGGCCATGGATTCGACCGGAGTAATGCCGAAGTCCTCGTCTTGCGGATGAAGATAAGCGATGGCTCGAGCGTAGAGTTCCGCCTTTTGTCGTTCATTGACTTTGCCGACGAATTCGATGTTTGGTCCAGCCATTCGGCGTAGCGTCGAGAAGGATGGTCCTTCACCGAAGATCTTGAGTGGAATGCCGAGTTTGTTGAATGCTCTGACTACAACATCGAATCTCTTGTAAGCCACCAGTCGGCCGCCGGCCAGATAGTAGTCGTCGACTCGTGGAGAGATTGAATAGTTGTGCGTGTCAACCGGTGGATGAATGACTGTGCTGTCGCGTCGGTAGTATTTGGCGATTCGGTGGCGTACTGCTTGGGAGTTGGCCACGAAACGATCGACTCGATCGGCGGCATTACGATCCCAAGAACGAATACTTGATAGAAGTAGTGGCATCATTGATCTAACCGGACGTGGTAATCCGATTTCGTTGATGTAGGTGTGAGTGTCAGACCAAAGGTAGCGAGTAGGTGTGTGGCAGTAATTGATGTGTAGTGTCTCTGGTTTAGTAATAACTCCTTTAGCGAAGGCTGATGTGCTTGAAAGCACTAAATCGAAATCATTAAGGTCATATCCTTCGGTCGCTGCCGGCATGAGTGGCATCAGCCATCTAAAGCGACGTCTGGAAAATGGAATTCGTTGTAGAAAGGAGGTCCGAATGTCGCCTCGGAAGGTCTTTCCAAAGCGTTTTTTGTCGTGCAATAAGGCGAAGATTGGTGCCTTAGGCCAGACTTCGTGGAAGGTCTTGAAGACACGTTCGGCACCACCGTCTTGGATTAGGTAGTCGTGAACTAGGGCGATTTTCATGAAGTAGATCGGTCAGGGGTATGGTGAACAACGTTGCTTCTGGTCGGTTTTTTGGTTGTGTCTTAGCAAGACCCTGTCTTAGGCGATTGTTTGGCGGGTCAGGATCACAATTGGTGTCTTGATCAGGATCGATAGGTCGAGCCAAGGTGACCAGTTTTCGATGTAGTAGGTATCAAGTCTGATCTCATCTTCGAATGATAGATCACTTCGGCCGGAGACCTGTGCTAGGCCGGTGATTCCGGGTTTGATGGTGAAGACCCGCCGATGATGTTCTTTGTATTTTTCGACCTCCTCCGGTAGATGTGGTCGTGGACCAACGAGCGACATATCACCCTTTAGTACCATAAATAGTTCAGGTAGTTCATCGATCGAGTATTTACGAATAAAGCGACCGACACGCGTGACACGCGGATCATCTTTGATTTTGACTAACGGTCCGTCTTTACGTGTGTTTAGTTCTGCTAATTCATCGTAGCGCAGAAAATGTTGGTCACGCTTCATTGACCTGAATTTTACGTAGGTGAATGGTCGTCCATTTTCGCCGATGCGTTTAACTATCGAACCATCAGGCAATTTCGAGAAGAAGATCGTTCCCTTGGAGTCGATCTTGATGGCGATGGCTGTGATAATTAGGATGGGGGACACTAGGACGATGAGTAGAGCCGAAACAATAATATCGAAAATACGTTTGAAGATGCGACCCCAGCCGTCGAGTCTAGTACTTCGGATTTCGACCACTGGCAATCCAGCAATATCGCCGATCTCTACACCACGAACCTGAGTTGCTAATAGGTCAGCGGTGTATTTGAAGGCTAATTGACGTGAACGGGCAAAAGCCAGGATGCGTGATAATTCATCGCGATCCGTTCCGGCTCCAATGACGATAATTTCATCTAGTTGTCCAGATTTGGCTAATCGGTCGAGTTGCGACTTGGTTGCTCCGTCAAAGTGATCGAATCGACTAATCACCGAGAAGCCGAGGATTGGAAAACGACTGAAAGTCTCGGCTAATTTGTCGGCCGAACGCCGGTCGTCGTTAATAATAGCTACTCGATGTGTGCCAATGCCGTACTTGAGCAGTAATCGTTGGAGTAGACGGACGAAAATTCGACCACAGCCAACAAATAGAACAGCAAAAAACCAGACTGCCAGCACAATGAAACGTGATTCGAATAGTTCGCGGCGGAAAAAGATCAGGGCAATAGCGGTCATGATCGCTGTTGAGGACGACAAGAAAATTCGTGTCAGCTCAATGCGTAAACGGCGGGGGCCAGAGACGTTGTAGAGTCCTGCAAAGGCGAAAAATAGGACGAAAACTGAGGCTAGTCCGGTCAATAGTAGTAAGTAATCACTGAACGATATAGTTAGCACCACCGGACGGAAGTCAGTCAGCCAACCGAAGCGCAGGTTGTAGGCCGTGATTCCAGCCGCTAGTACCAGTAAGAAGTCGAACGGTACTAAGGCTGCAGTGAAGGCTAATTCTGTCCTTTTCATAGCTAAATATTCTTGGTTTACAGCGGCTTTATTTTAGCGGGGAATTCGACTCGAAGCAACCGGAGTTTTGGTGGTGCTCTTGATTGATAGGAACTCGCCTGCCCCCCGCAGCTCTACAAGAGCACGGGTGGTGGACGTTGTTAGAATCCTTGCTGTCGCTATTTAGCCCCCGAAGTTCCCCGAAGCACCGTCGCAATCGTCGGTGGTGTCGAAACAATGGAAAGAAAATGCTGGACGACGAATGCCCTGCATGAAATCTCAGAGAAAAGGTCACGACTGTTAAGGGGTCTGTACGCACGACGACTTCACCAACGGTGACGTTTTTTGTGCCACGCCAATTGCACCATTGCAATCTAAAACCCGCCACCTTCCAGTGACGGGCCATTAAACAATTAGTGTAATGTGCAATACACTAAGCAAGCTTTGAATGAACCTTCAGCCGCTTAACATCATCTTCGATACGCTTCACGCGTTCAATCGTAAAAAGCCTTTCTTGATCGAGGCATTCTAGCATCTGAGTATGCGCATCAAGAGTACTCATAACATCATCGAATCTCACATCCGCATATTCTTGTGAAGGTAGTTTGTCGATTTTTTCGTCCAGTTCGATAAGCTTTTGTATGATCTTGTTCTCATTCATAGTGTTACTATCATAGTAAATCATGATGCTGGAGTCTATCGGAGAGCGACCTTATCGCATTAGTAATTAGTGTCAAATACTTCTGATTTGAATGCGGTTTTAGAACAAAACTGACCGTCATGGCGGTTAGTTTTTGTGTAGCAGCCGTCGGAGGCTTGACTTTAATGATCTTTTCGGCTACATTTGCCTGGTCCTAAGAGGGACATTATGGCCGACCGGACGGTCGCCTTTGCCGCAAAAACAGGGTAAGGGAGGAAAGTCCGGACACCCCTCGAGCGGCAACGCCGAGGAAGCAGGTAGTCGCTAACGACGACCGGGAATAAGGTTTGACGGGCATTTCTCCTAGGAAACTGGAGAAGTCTCTGTCGGCCCCAAGCCTAGGGAAAGTGAAACAGAAAATACACCGCCCGAATCCTAGCGCAAGCAAGGATGAGGTCTTGAGTGGAGTCGAAAGACTTTCTCAAGCTGGGTAAGGTTGAAAACGTGGGGTAAGAGCCCACGCGGGACAGCCGTGTGAGCGGCGCCGTGGAAAACCCTGCCTGGTGCAAGAGCAAGTTTGGTAGCTCGCTAGAGGTCGTCGGCAACGACGATCCCAGATAGATGGCCGTCCGTCGTCAGATGTGCGTTTCGTGCGTCGGGCGACGACAGAATCCGGCTTACAGGTCGACCATGAATCGTCGAAAAATCCGCCCTTCCGGGCGGTTTTTCGTTATTGTACCCATCACTTTTTAGAATCGGAGGACTCGTTAGCCTAGTAGTCTAGCTAAACAGATCGACTTGTCCTTTGGTGATATTTTGTCATTAGACTTGATTCGTTCAGCCAATCTTCTTTTTATTTCTAGTAATGTTGGTGAATCAGTAAAGAGCAGAAGACGACCAATCAATGGGTGGATATTAATTTCGTCTTCTAGTGTCAGTAGAAAATCCACATCCTCTTGAGTCGCTGTTCGTTTGGGTGTAGTTGTCTTGGATTCACCGGACAATTTGGAGAGAGTTCGTTCTATCCTTTGGACGGCATTGATCGGCCGAGCCTGTTCAGATGGTTGTAATGGACGAACTATATTGTTGAGGTCTGGCATGTGTTGAAGATGACTGTAAAGCAGGTCGATGGTTTGGGCTCGCTCGGCCAGTTCTCGTTTCATTTTTTTGGCCTGATTTGAGTTTAGTCGTCCAATGTTTTCTGCGAGCTGCAGCAGTGAGTAAAGATCGTTTTGTAGCTGACTCTCCAACTCTTTATGTAGTCTGCCCCGCATAGTCTCGTCTCTTTCTTTGTTGGGCTTGTTTGAATTTGATTTTTTGAAATCATCAAGTTCAGTGATTAGTCGGTCAATTTTTTCCGGAGCGTATTTTTCAATACGCGAAAACAGGTCTTGTCTTATATTCCAGGCTGCCTCTGAATCGTTTTCTTCTAGAGCTGGCAGGAAGTCATTATTCCTAGTTTTGATTTCGTGTATCAGACAGTCGGACAGTTCTATGTCTAGCACTTCTTTTAATTGTATTGTCTCTGTTTCCTCGGACGATGATGAGGATTCTCGGTAGGGGTGGCTCATAGGTAGGTCATTTTTTGGATTGACTACGATTGTCAGTTTCGTATTGATTGTAGATGTGGAAGCTCGTCTGGGCAAAGATTCAAGGTTAGTGTTTTCTGTCGAATTGGATAGTTGTTTCGAATATGAGTGACTTTTTTGGAAATTGGAAACCCCGCACTTTACGGTGCGGGGCTAAGTCGGGTGGATTGTGTTGGTTAGTTGTATTGGAGGGCGCGGCCAGCAGCGGCCGCGAGGTGGGTAGCGGGGTCGGAATCGACCCCGATTGGAATCTCGGTCCGGACCAGGTGGTCCGTACCGACAGTTCGAATGGTCACGGTCCGCACGGCACGAGCCGGCATGACCGTGAATCCGATTCCCCGCCAGCCAGTAGCTCCGGGCCGCGAGGAGACCGCAGCTTCGTAGACCACGAAGCTCGTCTCGCAGGTCAGCTCCGGATGGGGGGAGCAGGTCACCACCGAGTTGTGCTCGGCAGCCGTGGCCATGAGCTCGGCCTGGGCGTCGGTGACACCCTCGACCGAGACTAAACCCTGATCTTCATGGCCGATGATCAGGGTGCCGGGAACGTCCGCGAGGACGTCCCATCCAGCGGGCAGAATCAGGTCCGCTCCGCCTTCGATGGCTGCCACCATGTAGACGGCGGCATTCGAGGTCAGGACGACCTCTTCCGGCCGGACGACCGGGTCGGAGGTGCTGGTGTCGGCATTGAGCGCCGACACCACGATCTGCTGCTGCCCGATGGTCGAGCAGCCGACCAAGGTGTTCACCGCCAGGGCGGTAATCACGATGGCCGCAGCCGAGAACAGGCCCCGCAGGGCGTTTATTATCCCCATCTCTCCTCCTCGGGCCCTCGTGGACCCACAAGGGCTGTTGCCTCTTTTCCAGCCCTGACTTCAAATGATCTGGTTATGTCAGGTCGATTAAAGTCAAAACTGGATCTTTTTTGATTTCGGTAACCATCTCAACATATCACAAAAAGAGCATTTTTGTCAATGATGATAGGAAATGGTTTAGCCCTATTTCGCTAATTTAAGGCCTTATATGTCTAGCTATACTTTACTTTTTTGGCACCAACCTTAGTTTTAGGTCCAAACCCAGCAAAACAACCAAAAACCGCCAGATTTTGGTCTGGCGGTTCTCTATAACCGTTTCCTTACCTGATCCCAATCGTCCGACGCACATCTTCCATGGTCTTCCGTGCCGTCTCTCGGGCGCGTTCGCCGCCGGCCGCAAAGATCTTCAGTACCCGGTCCGGGTCGGCCTCCAGCTCGCGTTTGCGTTTGCGGAAGTCGGCGAACCGTTCAGCGATTCGTTCAGCTAGGAGTGGTTTGAGTTCGCCGTAGCGGATCGGCTGGCTGTCGAGGATGGCCTGGGCCTCGCCTTCATGTCCAAACAGGCGCAATAACCCGATCAGGTTCCAAACTCCGGCTTGTCCGCGCAATGTCTCCTCGTCCAGACCTCGTTCCTCTGGTAGTTTGGACAGCAATTTATCGAGTTCTTTTTCTGAGAGTGTTGTTCGTCCCTCGGTTTCGCTAACTGCTCCTTTAATCTTTTTTAAGATAACCTCAGGTGCATCGGCTAACGCTACATAGGATTTTTCACCCAGCGATTTGGACATTTTTTTGAGCGGATCGGTCAGCGAGCGTAGCTTGGGGGTGTCGGTCAGGTACGGTTCTGGTTCGGGGAAGTAGTCGACGCCGTACTTTCGGTTGTAGAATCGAGCAATGTCGCGAGTTAGTTCAACATGTTGAACTTGATCGCGTCCGACTGGCACCGCCTGACCATGATGGATCAAAATGTCTGCCGCTTGCAGTACCGGATAGTCCAGTAATCCTAGATTGATATTTTTATCTTGCTGACCGGATTTGTCCTTGAATTGTGTCATCCGTTCCAAAAATGACAGGGGAGTGAGGGTGTTGAAGATCCAGCACAGCTCGGTGTGTTCTGGTACGTCGGACTGGCAAAAGAGTGTACATTTGCCTGGATCTAGACCGACGGCCAGTAGTTCGGTCATCGTTTCTATGATCTGACAACGTTTGCCTTGAGGGTCATAATCACCGGAAAGGGAGTGGTAATCAGCTACAAAGAAAGAACATTCGAAGTTAGGGTCGTCTTGTAGCCGGACCCAGTTTTTGAGAGCACCAACCCAGTTGCCGAGATGAATTTGGCCCGAAGGCTGAATGCCAGAAATGAGTGTTTTGCGTTTGTTGTTTCCTGCTGTCATATGCGGGAAGTATAAGGTGGGGTGGCCGAAATGACAAAAAACTGACAGGAATGATCCGGTCAGTCTTTTGTTTAAGTGGTTCCTGGTTTGAAGATGAATGGGTGTGTGACTTTGATCAATGATCGAGTTTAGACTTCGATCAATACCGGAAGAACCATAGGTCGGCGTTTGGTTTCCTTGAACAGAAGTGAACCAACTTCGTTACGAATTTTGCTTTTAATGAATTCCTCAAGGGCTGGGGTTCGACTATCTGCATCCTTAAGAATTTTTTTGACTTTGATCCGAGCTTTCTCGACCAGTTCCTTACTCTCACGCATATAGATGAATCCACGTGAGATGATGTCTGGGGAGCTAACTAATGCTCCGGTTTTTTTGTCGATGGTCACAATAACCACAAACATTCCTTCATCGGCTAGTTGTACACGATCGCGTAGTACGACTTGTGAAACATCGCCGACACCGAGGCCGTCAACCATCACGTACTCGGTCTGGACTTTTTCGTCGGTTAATCTAATACCTTCATTGCTGACTTCAAGCACCTGACCATTTTCGGCAACTAAGACGTTTTCTTTTGGTATGCCAACATCTCTACCTAGTTCTGCATGTGCTTCCAGCATGAAGCGATTACCATGAATAGGAATCAGGTATTTAGGCATGGTCAAACGCATCATTAACTTCAGATCCTCTTGCTTAGCATGTCCGCCAGCGTGGACGTCGAGATTTTCGAAGTGATAGACCTTAGCGCCTTGTTTTACGAGTGTATCTTTGAGTGATTGAACAGTTCGTTCGTTGCCCGGAATGACCGACGAAGAAAAGATTACGCCATCACCCTTGCGTAGAGAAACAGTTCGATGTTCACCATTAGCTACCCTCATTAACACAGCATTGCGTTCACCTTGCGCACCAGTACAGATGACCAATGCTTTGTGATCGGGCAATCGAAGAAAGTCTTGAGCCTCGATGATAGTACTGGGCTTGAATTTCATGTAGCCCATCTCTTTGGCAATTTCGATATTGTTGTTCATTGAGCGACCTTCGATCAGTACTCGGCGATCATACTTTTCGGCCAGCTCAATAATTTGCCCTACCCGAGTTAGGAGTGACGAGAACGTACCAATAATTAGACGTCCTGGATGTTCGCGAATGATGCGTTCCATCTCTTTGCCGACTTGGCTTTCCGAAATTTGATGGCCTGGACTTGTAGCATTGGTCGAATCAGAAAGGAGTGCTAGTGCACCATTTAAACCAAACGAGGCAATATGCGTCAGATCAACCGGATCATCATTTACTGGTGTGTAGTCAAATTTGAAGTCACCGGTACAAAGAATGGTTCCGTAAGGTGTATGAAGTGCCGCACCGAAAGCGTCAGATATATTGTGATTGACATGGAATGGCTCGAAGACGAAGTGTCGACCGAGTTGAATTTTCTTTTCTGAAGTAACCAACTGGATCTTCAACTTACTGACCGTACCAAATTCCTCTTGTCGTTTTTTAATGATGCCGGCGGTGAGTGGAGCAGTGAAGATTGTCGGATAACCAAGTCGGCCAATAGTTAGGGGAATACCCCCAATGTGGTCCATGTGTCCGTGCGTTACAATGACGCCACGGATGTTTTTCTCCTTGCCTTTTAACGAAGAGATATCTGGGATGATGTAGTCGATACCCGGCATGCCTTCTTCTGGGAACATCAGTCCGATGTCGAGGATGATAATGTCGTCGCCGCACTCGAAAACAGTGCAATTGCGGCCAATCTCTTCGAGTCCGCCTAGAGCATAAATTCTGAGTTTGGGAGTGCCGGCTGGAGCTTGTGTTTGATGCACAACTTCGCGGCTTAAGGGTCCAACCCCAGGTTTCCTAGCCTGTGGCCCATTGGCTGCAGTAGTAGGAATAACACGTTGTGGTTGTGGTCCGCGACGTACGGAAGAGTGTCCCGATGGTGGTCGGCGGCGTCTCTGGTCGTGACCAGAGCGGCGCTGACTTTGATGTGATTCGGTCTGACCGGATGTCTTTTCTTTAGGAGTCATAGTTTTTTGTCGGTTCTGCTTTGGACGGGGGTCAGCAAAGGGACAAGCGTCCATCGCCGCATCGTTTCCGATTCGAAAGATATATCGTTGATTAAATTAGTCGGCGAAGATGTCGCCATATCACCAACGGAAAATTCCGTCAGTGGTTTACCTTTCGGCAGAATTGAGTAGGGGACAGAGAGGAGATTAATCCGCTATTCAACTTTTCCGAAAGAGTTTTTGTTTGTTCTACCGCTCCCGAGAGACCTATTTAGATGAGTCTGTCAGGAGTGGTGCCGCGGGTGGGATTCTCTCCTCGCCCGTCCGAATGACGGGCTTCGTCACCTGGACAGCGCCGGACCCTGCACCAGTTCGGGTCCGTCGGCGCTCGCACGTTCGCGTCTGGACGGACGCTCACCGCTCGCTACTGTCCGTTCAAATCCCTCAATTTTTTGTTTGTTCTACCGCTCCCGAGAGACCCATTTAGATGAGTCTGTCAGGAGTGGTGCCGCGGGTGGGATTTGAACCCACACGGAGTTGCCCCCACTAGCTCCTGAAGCTAGCGTGTCTGCCAGTTTCACCACCGCGGCATTTTTTGTTCCTGGGATTATTCCCAAACTTTTTTTGTTTTTACGTACCAATCAGCAATATTCGTGAATCTATCGGCAGGTGTAAAAATAACCGTTGGTTCAATGCCTTTTACACGTCTGTCGACAGCGTAAGTATAGTTTGGACTGTAAAGGAAAATAGCTGGTAGGTCTTCAATAAGTAAGTCCTGGAAGTCCTGATAAAAAGAGCTTCGTTTTTCTTCGTCAATCGTAGTTCGAGCCTTCTCTAATAGTTCGTCCGCTAGGCGATTTGAATACCGCGAAAGATTGAGTCCACTATTTTCGATCTGCGAAGAATGCCAAAAGGGATATGGGTCTGGGTCCTGACCGAGAATTTCTCCGTAAAGTAAGGCACTGTAATCACGTGGACGGAGTTTGTCTTGTTGAATTCGCGAGACTGGCACCAACTCCAGTACCACCTGCACTCCAATCGCCTCCCACATCCGTTTGATAGTCTCGGCAACGGAAATATTTTCTTGAGAATCAACTGTCGTCAAGGTGATAGATAGTGGAGTATCAACCTTCTCGCCATCGGCTCCAGACATCAGCTTACTACGGACATTTTTGTCTCCTAGCTTCCATCCTTCGCCATCAAGCAACTTACCGGCTGCTGTTAGGTCTTGAGAGTAGCGCTTAATTTCGGAATGAAATCCGACGAATCCTGGTAGGATTGGTCCGTGGACCGGTACACCATTGAAACCCAATGTCTCACTAAGCACTAAGTCTTTGTCGATAGCCATGGCCAGCGACCGCCGAACAGCTTTGCTCTTTAATGTCGGATTTTTGTCTTGATTAAAGAAGATCGCCGTATATTGTGGTAACTGAAAGGTATAAGTCTTAATAGGACTGATACTATCAACCGACTCGCGATATTCTAAGGGTAAGAAGCTTAATCCGTCAACCTTTCGTCCGGTTAGTGCGGCAGCAGCCTGTGTAAAATCTGGATAAAAGACAAAAGTGACTTCCGCCAGATGTGGTTTCTGGCCGTAAAATTCGTTATTTTTTGACAGAGTGTAGGAATGAATCGCTCCTTTTTTGTCCTTAGTTAGATTCTTAAAACGGAAGGGTCCAGTGCCGATAGGTTTGATGTTGAGTTCAGCACGAGAAGCGTTCTCTGGTATGACTTCTTGCCAGAGATGAATTGGCATAATGCCGACCGTCAAGAGTGACAGGAAGGGAACAAACGGTTCTTTTAGTCGAAAAATAACTGTTTGTTCGTCCGGGGTTTCGATACCCACATTGCGAAACTGAGCGATTAATGGACTTTTGAAAGCTGGATCTTTAATGAAATTAAACGTGGCGACAACATCGGACGCACCAAACGGAGCACCATCATGCCAAGTAACACCATTACGTAAGATAAAAGTATAAGTTTTACCATCATCGGAAATTTCGAATGTCTCAGCTAGATCCGGCACTAAATTACCTTGTCCATCGGTTCGGACTAATCCAGAGAAGATCAGTTTTGAAATGTCTAAATCAACGTCATTCGAGAACGCCAAGATCGGATTAATGAAACGTGGTCCACCAACCGAGGCTTCGGTATATTGTCCACCCTCAGTCGCTGCGTTTTTTATATGGGAGGTGACGAATTTAAAACCAATCGCACCTAAAGCCAGAATAACTACCAGAGTCAGTGCACCAACTAAGGTTTTCTCTTTAGGAGAGAGAAAACGGGAAAGGTGTTTCAGCTGATCAGAAGACGGAAATTTTTTAGCATAAAGCCGTAAGACGAGCCGTCGATCGAGGCTCGAATTTTTACGGGCTACACGAGCAGCCAATAGTTTTTTTATCTTCAACCGTCCGCGGCTGATAAGCGCACGGAGTCGGTCAGTTTTAGAGTCCACAGTGTATGTATCTGCGATTCCGGATGGATAGCGACTGGTTGGTCGTTGATCCATTGCGGAAGATACGCACGGTTTAGGATTGCGGAACGAGAACGTTCGCTACTGCCAATATAAAGAAAAGGCCAGCGAATACGATTGTAGAACGAAAAAGAATTTTTTCTAATCCGCGTTTGGTTCGATAGACATTACCATCACCACCGAAGGTGGCTCCTAAGCCGGTTCCACGAGCTTGTAGCAGGATACCGACGACTAGGATGACGGAAACTACGATTTGGGCGATGTTCAAAGCTAATTTCATACCATTTTATCTCATCCATGCTTGTTGGACGATAAACAAATCAATCACGAAACTGAAGTCAAGATATCATGCCAGACCCGAAGTGTCAATGCCGAAAGGTCGTACCAGTGAACAAAATTTGTTTTCGGTTTTTATTATTTTAATTTTCGAATTTTGGTCTTTGTATTAGATTATTATCCCCACTTCTGATCGGGGGTTCAGTTCGAGTTTGCGCTATACTATGGAAGTATGGAAATGCAGAACGGGCCGGTGGGTCGTAGTCCGGCCATTGGTAAAAGAAGATGGTTGGCCATCTTAGGGTGGGCAGTTTTCTTGTTGATATTAGCCCTTGTTTTGATTCTGGGGGTGAAGGTTTTTGGTTACTACCGACAGATTCGTTCTGGTAATTTGGTTGAGCTTCCTCAGTATGGGACTAGATTATCGGTCGAGAATGGAGGTAATGACGGACATGACGTTGCTCTAACCGAAACTCAAAGTCTGCTTAATTTGGCAGGCGGACCAGTGATTGGTCCATCATCTGATGATGCAAAAGTGAATGTGGTTATGTTTGGAGATTTTGAGTGTCCTTTTTCGAAGGATTCGTCAACTGTGTTTCGTCGTCTATCTATGCGTTACGGCGATCGGGTCAGATTTACTTATTTAGATTTCCCGCTCAGTTCTATACATCCATCTGCTGCGTTGGCAGCCGAAGCAGCTGAGTGCGCTGGTGAGCAGATGCGGTATTGGGAGTATTTTGATCGGCTGTATGGTAATTCTCCGGCACTAAGTCAGACTGATCTCTTACAATATGCTCGAGAAGCTGGGCTCGATCTGGAACAGTTCGAGCGTTGTTTGAATGATGGACGCTTTGTTTCGGTGGTCGAAGCCGATCGTGTTTTGGCTGAACGCTTGGGGCTACAAGGAACCCCTTCATTTTTTATAGACGGACATCGGATCGAGGGGGCAATACCTGAACAAGACTTCGACCGACTTTTACAGTCAATGATCAAGTGAAATTTATGTTTCAGACACAGGTTAAACATGGATTTAAGTTCAGAATTTCGGCCGGTCTAGCTGGACTGCTAGTCGGTCTAAATCTGTCGGCTTTGGTGTTGTTTGCTTTAATTCCAACAGCTCAGGCTACCAGTAGTCTGACTTGTAACGGAAATTATGGCTGCTTTACCAGCACGGCCTGTGTACGCGCGCATGGTGATTTCGTTGCTTGTCCCGCGAAATGCGACACTGATGGACGGAGTGGGCGTGGTTTTTGCTACTCGCGTCCTAGACCAGTGCCGCTAGCAGTTAGGATTGGGAGTCTAACCTTGGTTAATGATCTAGCACAATATATCGATAATATTTATCGAGTTGCTATCGGATTTGCAGCGATACTTTCTGCGGCCATGATTATGGTAGGTGGTCTGCAATGGTTAACCTCTGGAGGTTCAGGTCAGGTCGACAAGGCACGTACTAGAATCATGAATAGTGTGATCGGATTATTATTGACAATTTTTGCCTACATTATTTTGAACACCATCAATCCAGCCCTGGTTCACATGCAGATGCCGCGTTTACCCATGGTTCGACAGGAGCTTTTTGTTCGTTGCGAGTTGTTTAAAATGCAGGCCGCTTGTGGTCAGCCATTTGGAATTATAGAAAGAGAAAATGCCCAGGAAGATGCTTCCGAAACTGAACGTTATGAAGTAACGACTGATCTTAATCATCCGGACTTATTGACTGAATGTGTTGGTGGCAGTTGTGCTGAAGCCGGGTTGGATGATGGATCCTATACTTGTCAGCGATCGTCTGGTGCGACAGCAGCTCCTGCCGTACCGGTCGGAGGTACAGCAGAGGGAAGTATTGGGACTGGTGAAACTGCGACCACAACCACTACCGCCAGTGGTGCAGCCACGGTTGGCGCCGGCTATCAATGTCGACAATGTGCAATAGCTGGACAGACCTGTGAGGGAATCGGACCGAGTAATACTTGCTGTGGTGGGTATTGCGGGGCAAGTACAAATACAGCTGATGCAGCCAACGCTCGAGTTCAAGCTGGGACTGTAGTTGAGCAGACAAGAGATATTGTTGGGGCCACCTTGTCTGGAACTTGTGGTAATGGAATGAACGGGACTAGATGTGGTGACAGTGATGAATGTCGTGGTGGCAAGTGTGTTGATGCAGCGTTGTATTGGCAAGGTTTGTCTACATTAGCCAACACAGCCGGAGAATCGGCTGCGAATATCTGGCACATAGTAACTGACCCCACCGGTATTTTAGATAGATTTATTGGTGGTGTTAGACAAGCTGGTCGAGCTGTTACTAACTCAACTGCACTAGCAGATGCTTGGACCGGCGGTATTTGTTCGAATGGAGCAGTAGGTGCGCCATGTAATACCGACAGTGACTGTGGTTCTGGTATGGTTTGTTTGGATGACTACGGAGTCCATGTTTGCTCACGGCCGATCGTTGGTGGTTATTGTACCGAGGACCGTCATTGTGGTGGCAATAGATGTCGAGACGTTTGTGTCGGTCAGGATCAGACCATAGATTGCAGCAACAATGCGACCTGTGTGCAGAGGTATGGTGATGGTTATGAGTGTCGTGACGGGTTAGTTGAAGATTTTTCTATCTGTACCAGCAAGGAAGATGGTAGTCTGTGCATTGACAATTCTCAGTGTGACAGTCGTCATTGTTATACCGGTGCGATTATGGATGTGGGAGAAGCTGTCGGTATTTGCATCTCAGGCGAAGACGGTAGTGGTTGTGATGACAATTCCGACTGTAACAGTGGTGTCTGTTATGATAGTGATGGTTTTGGTCAGGTTTGTGTAGGTCCGAGTTCCGAATCTGGTTCACCGTGTATTCCTGATCAAAATGCTGGTCAATGTACTAGTGGTTTAGTTTGTAATCAAAATAGTAGTACCTGTATCAATCCAGGTTCCAATTCAGCAGGTGCTGCTGCACATTAACTATCAAATTTTACCTATCGTAAAAACCGCATCAGCCGCGGTTTTTTGATTGGTCTTGTCGTTGTTTGTTAGACGTAGAAAGTATCTGATACTAGGGACTCTTGTCAGAAAAAGTTCGATGTACTAAACTGTCCGTTGACTTATCTTTTGATATTAGCGGACCGCATCTTGTATGTGCGGCAATTAGGCAGATGGGCAACAATTCTTTCATCTCTATCAAAGGTGCTCGCGTTCACAATCTTAAGAATGTCAGCACTAAGATTCCCAAAGACAAGTTCGTGGTTGTAACCGGATTGTCCGGTTCTGGAAAGTCGTCTTTAGCCTTCGATACTATTTATGCTGAAGGGCAACGTCGTTACGTCGAATCATTATCTTCTTACGCTCGGCAGTTTTTAGAGCTGCAGGACAAGCCAGATGTCGATGAAATCCGTGGTTTGTCGCCGACGATTGCTATTGAGCAACGGACCGCATCTTCCAATCCTAGATCTACTGTTGGTACGGTCACCGAGATCTACGATTATTTGCGTGTGTTGTTTGCTCGGGCCGGACGTCCACATTGTCCGCAGTGTGACCAACCGGTTACCAAGCTTGGTGCTCATGCAGTTTCGGGCGAGATCCGACGTCTTATAGATGAAACCGATCTGGTTGTGTTAGCTCCGGTGGTGCGCGATGAGAAGGGTGTACACAAAGCACTCTTAGATTGGGCGGCCAAAACAGGCTACACCGAAGTGCGTCACAATGGATTGTTCATGTCTTTGGATGAATTGCGTGCCATGCGACGTAGTAAAGAGATTAAGTCTACTATCGAGTTGGTAGTTGGACGCTACGAGCGCTTCGACGAGTCGACCAAATTGGAGGAAGAGGTAACCAAGGCTTTTGATTTGGCTGACGGTTTTTTGATCGTCTACCGCGACGACACTGGTGATGACATTAACTACAGTCAGCGTCTGACTTGTATAAAGTGCGGTATTCATCTGCCAGAGATCGAACCGCGCATTTTTTCGTTTAATAGCCCACATGGTGCTTGTCCGGCTTGTACTGGCCTTGGTACCAAGCTCGAGGTACTGCCTGAGTTAGTCATGCCTAATCCGCGATTGACCATTGCTCAAGGTGCTATCAAACCCTGGACTAGAATCGCCGGCAATCAGCAACACAACATGAATGTATTGGAGGAGGTCGCTAAGACACATGGTTTCTCACTCGATGTTCCGATTAACAAGCTGACCAAGAAGTCGATGGACATTGTCTTGTTTGGAACAGGTGAAGAAGAGTACATAGTCAGCGGCAAAAATTCTATCTACGAAGGTGTAGTGCCTAGTTTAGAGAAGCGTTTTCGGGAGACTGATTCCGACTATGTGCGCAAGGAGATTGAGACTTACATGAATACGGTTACCTGTCCGGCTTGTGATGGTAAGCGTTTACGTCGTGAGGTGTTTGGTATTAGATTTGGCGATCGGAATATTGCTGAAGTGGTAACCATGTCCATTGATGAGGCATATGAGTTCTTTCGTGGTCTAATTTCTTCGATTGGTGGTGGACACAAGGGGAACGGTGCTGCCAAGAGTAAGGGTTCGTCCAGTGTTTTAACTGACACCGAAGAGAAAATTTCTGCTCAGGCCCTGCGTGAAATTGCTGAGCGATTGAAGAATTTAGTTGGGGTTGGTTTGGGTTATTTATCGCTTGATCGGGCTGCTATCACTCTGTCTGGTGGCGAGCTACAACGTGTTCGATTAGCAACTCAGCTTGGCAACGATCTGTCTGGTGTGATTTACGTTCTCGACGAGCCATCGATTGGTTTACATCCTCGTGACAATGACAAACTGATCACCGCACTAAAGTCATTGCGCGATCAGGGTAACTCGGTGATTGTCGTTGAGCATGATGGGGCTACTATGGATGCAGCGGATTGGATTATTGATATGGGACCGAAGGCTGGTTCATTTGGTGGTGAGATCGTCTCTGAGGGTACGCCGGCGCAGATCAGGCGCGACCCCAAATCCATGACTGGCTTGTACATGACCGGCAAGGAGCAGATTCCCGTACCCAAGAAGTACCGTCGTGGTAGTGGTCGATCGCTGGTCATTAAAGGTGCCCAGGAATTCAATTTGAGAAATGTTGATGTCAAGATTCCACTTGGCTTGCTGGTGACTGTGACTGGGGTATCTGGTTCCGGCAAGTCGACACTGGTCGTCGATATTTTGTCTCGTGTATTAGCTAAAAAGCTGTATCGAGCCAAGGACATGCCTGGCAAGCACAAAGAGATTAAGGGGCTGAATGAGCTCGATAAAGTAATTACCATCGACCAGTCGCCAATTGGGCGCACACCACGCTCTAATCCAGCAACTTATACTGGTGTTTTTACTGCGATTCGTGATCTGTTTACTGAGGTACCAGAGGCTAAGATGAAAGGTTACGACGCTGGTAAGTTTAGTTTCAATGTAAAAGGCGGGGGTCGTTGCGAGGCCTGCTCGGGTGAAGGACTCATTCGCATCGAGATGCAGTTCTTGCCTGATGTGTTTATCGAGTGCACTGAATGCCATGGTCGACGTTACAATAATGAAGCGCTAGAGATTCATTATAAGGATCAGACTATTGCTGATGTATTAAACATGACAGTTGAGGACGCGGCCGAATTCTTCCGTGATCAGCAACTCATTCATGAAAGACTGGCTGTGCTCAAAGATGTAGGACTTGGTTATTTAAAACTTGGACAGTCAGCAACCACTCTCTCGGGCGGAGAGGCTCAGCGCGTCAAGCTGGCGACCGAACTGTCACGGCGGGCCACTGGTCGCACTTTGTATATTCTTGATGAGCCGACTACTGGTTTGCACTTCGATGATATTAAGCGTCTGCTGGGAGTATTGAATCAGCTGGTCGACAAAGGTAATTCGGTTTTGATTATCGAGCACAACATGGACGTAATCAAATCCTCGGACTGGATTATCGACATGGGTCCCGAGGGTGGTGCTGGCGGCGGCCGAGTGGTGGCCGAGGGTACACCCAAGGATGTGGCTAAGGTCAAGGAGTCTTGGACCGGGAAGTATCTCAAGTCAGTGTTGAAGTCATCGAATACAACCATTGATCGTCTTGACAACGAAGCTGTATCCAAAAAATCGTCCGCTACAGCTGCTGCGGCGGTGAAGCGTGTCCGGGCCACAGTCTGACGATTGCATACAACTTAGATTAATAAAAAAGAAAGAGACCAAGAGGTCTCTTTTTCATCGCGTACGTTCGTTTGTTGGTAGTGATCGTTAGTAGCTCAGTCTGGTCGAAATAGTTCGTTCGACACTAGCGGCCAGGTTGAGCAGTGGGAAGAGTATTGGTCGCGGACCTAGGATCTCCCAGGCCTCCAACTGATCTACTTCACCGCAGATCGCTAATTGATTACAGAGTTTTTCGAGCTTTCGGTGATGTGCAGTCAGAATGATTGCTGCTCGTCGCCAGCCAATGTTCATTAGTTTGTTGACTGTTTCATTAGTTCGAGGATTCGAGTCATTACCTGATTCTGCAGGTAATCCAACCGGTGATTCATCAGTCCAGGGACTAATTATTGAAGGGTCGAGTTTTTGGATAGCTTCAGCTCTGGATCTGATGCGGGTCATTTCGATTAAGCTGCATTTACCACCCTCCTGAAAGATCAACCATTTGGCAGCTAGTCCACTTAGTTCGATAGCCAGCTCGTCCCAGAGTATCGCCAGTTCAGGATCAGGGTTATGGTTGGTGGTCAGGTTGGCACTGCCATCATTTTCGATACTTACTCCTGGCGGCAGCAGGATTGTGGGTGAGTGCCAGGCCACAAGTAGTTTTCCGGCTGCACAGATTACCGTGTCTTCAAAGGTTTGCAGATTATTCAGGTTCGGTCGGTGGGACAGTAGTAGTTGATGGTAGACCGCCTGACGCCGTCCGACCAATCTCGTCACCCTATCAATGATGTTTGTCAAAAAACACCTCATCGTCTCAGTGAGACTGACCACAGTAGAGCACTTTTTAACCCAAAGATCAAGTTTTATGAGCTATTTTTGATTGAAATAGAGTTTCATATTAAATTGGCATTGTCTTTTATGTTTCTGATTCAGTACAAATTGGCTATTAACCAACTTTTAAGGTCTTTTAAGCCAAAAAAGTGGTCAGATTAAGTCCAGAGTGTTGACAAAATGGCTAAGATATGGTAATAATGTATTCTTACTCAGGGTTCAAATAATAGCTTAGTCAGGCAACTAAATATGAAAAGGAATATTGTTTTCGCAGCCATTGCGGCTGTAATCGTGTCCGTAGTGCTGTCGACCGTCCCAGCGTGGGCGTTCAACAGATTTATTAATGTTCCGTCGGACAAGATCGGTGGTAGCTGGTCGGTTGATGAGCTGACTCGGGATCACGACGGTCGGACTATTGAGTCCTTCAAGGTGGATCGTGATTTGGTAGTCTGGACCGAGCGCGACAACGTTCGTTCCATTCGGTACTTGTGGGGTTGGAACGGTATTTCGGCGTCCTTGCTGGCATCAATGCCTTTTTCTGATTGGCAGGGTTCGGATTTTTATTCCGCTATCGAGGGTAACTACGACGTGGCCGACGGTATTGCCGTTTGGACCATGGTCGATGGTTCTGACTCCGAAATTTACGCCTTCCGTGATGGCCGTGTGACTAAGATAACTGACAACGGTTTTAGTGATTTGCATCCGATTACTTCGGGCGGCAGAATTGCTTGGACTGGTGATTTAGGTTCAGTCACCAAACTAATGGTGTTAGAAATCGACGGTCGAACTCGTACTGTTGATCAGTATCACGTCATGGATTATACCTTCTCTGGTTCCAATCTTTATTGGATGAACATAAGGTCAGGGGAGACTGTGCAACGTGTGATGGTTGATGCTGGTAACGTGTCTCGAGCCGTGGGTTACGGTGAGGTTCGTCCGCTCGATTATCCGTTCTTTGCCGCCGATGGCAAGGGTGGAGTTGCTTGGCGACGTTTGGAGACCGCCGGCAATATTCAGGTTAATGTTTTCTACGTATCTGATGGTGTTCGAACGAGCGAGGTTTTGCGTCGTGAGCGCTGGGCCAATGACGTTCGGTTCGAGGATGTGAGTGGTAGTTCCATACTGGTCAACTCTTCTGACGTGCGCACCAAGAATATCGACGATGTGACGCTGCTTAAGGTCACTGCGGCCCAGCAGTCCATAGTTCAGGTCAAGACAGCCATGGCTAAGGTTAGGTTCTCTGATGATGCCTATGTCAGACATGTCTTGCCGGAGACCTCTAGCCCGCTTTTGGTTCGTCACAACGATGGTTTCGAGACTTGGATCTCGGACACTCGGATTGAGCGCGACCTGTTCGATGCTGGAGACAACACTATTGCCGGTGCAATGCATGATCATGGCGGCGTGGTGCTCTACAACAGCAATACTCGCGAGGTGACTGAGACTGATCGTAACCTCAAGGCTCGGCAGATCGTCACTAATGGTGATACTGTCGTTTGGCTTGAGGGTACTTCCGGTAATTCGATCCTGATGGCGGCCCGTCCGTCCATCCTGGTTGGTAATTCGTCCGGAGCCAAGACAGTCGCCGGACGTCTAGTTAAGTCGTCTGTTGACTCGGCTGTTTATTTGGCTACTCCGGACGGGGAGCGGTTTATCTTCCCAACCGAAGGTGAGTTCTATAGCTGGTATGACAATTTCGACTCACTGACTGAGTTATCGGTCGAAGAAATGTCGTCCTTGTCGCTGGCTGGTGCGGTTCTCTATCCAGTTGGTGCTTTGGTTAAGTCTCCGTCTTCACCTAAGGTCTACGCTGTTGGTGGTGATGGCAGATTGAACTGGCTAGCTGACGCGGACATTGTCACCACTTACTATGGTTCCTCCTGGAATCGGTTGGTGCGTGATATGCCTGAGTCTTTCCTAGCTGCCTACCGTTCTGGTCGTAATGTGGCCAGTACCGGGGAGTACTACACTATTGCCGCGACCAAGTAATCCGGCTGTCGGGATAGAATTCCAAATTGAATAAAATAGACAAACATCCGTCCGAGTAATTGGGCGGATGTTTTTGGTTGGGTGGTCAAATTTTTACTTTTAACCTTTATGGTATCGTCCTCTTTTTACTCCTGGGTCCCGGATACTGTTCGACTCGCTACGCTCGCTCACAGTTCCGGGACGACAAGGTTTTATTTGTCATCTCGAAACCGCAACCTTTCTTAATTTGTCATCCTTACTTTTTATTTTGTCATCCCGGAAATTGCGAGCCTTTCCAGCTGTCATCCCGGAAGGCCGAGAGGAGCGAGGTCTATCCGGGATCCAGAAGCCGATCGTTTTACTCCTGGGTCCCGGATACTGTTCGACTCGCTACGCTCGCTCACAGTTCCGGGACGACAAAGTTTTATTTGTCATCTCGAAACCGCAACCTTTCTTAATTTGTCATCTCGAAACCGCAACCTTTCTTATTTTGTCATCCCGGAAATTGCGAGCCTTTCCAGCTGTCATCCCGGAAGGCCGAGAGGAGCGAGGTCTATCCGGGATCCAGAATCCACATCTTCAACAAAACCAAAACCCCGGAAGTTGATTCCGGGGTCTGTCTTTTGGTCAAATCATGTTTTGTGAAGCTACTTCTTGCCGATCAGGATTTCTTTGAGACGCTTCTTGTACTTGCCGCGCAGGAAGTAGAGTTTAGAGCGACGAACACGTACTTGCTTAATCACTTCGATCTTTTCGATCGCTGGCATAGCCAAGGGGAAGATACGCTCTACACCAAAACCTTTCGAAACTTTGCGAACTGTAATAGTGGCACTGATTCGGTTATGGCCTTTTTTACCAATAACTAATCCTTCGAAAACCTGGATACGCTCGCGTTCATCACCACGTGGTGTAACGTCCTTAATCTTGAGGTGAACTCGGACTGTCATTCCGGGAACTATCTTTTGGGCCGATTCTTCCAGCTTGATTTCTTCGGCTGCAGTCTCCTCGGCTGGAGTTTCTTCGGTCTCAGTTGGGGCCTCTTCTTCGGTCTCAGTTGGTGCTTCCTCGGCCAGGGTTTCTTTTACCCCGGTTTGTGGCTGTATCTCAACTTCGATCGGAGTCTCTTCGATCGGTGTCGTCTCTGTTGTCTCTTCGGTAGTCTTGTTGTCTTCTTCGGCCATATTTAGCTCAGTTGACGTTTTTTTTGAAGTCGATAACACTCGATTTTAGACGGAATGTTTTTCAGAACGAACCTAGCATACACGGCGTCACGACTCAAGTCAAGTAGTCTTGGATCAAAAAAATGAAGGTAGGACTTAGGTTTCTTTTTTGCACAACCGAGATAAAAGTTGCAATTCAGTCAGTCGCTCAAGACCCTACAGACTAACATTGTCGCGTTTTCGTAGTCCGGCAAGAAAAGTTTCGAGTTCTTTTGGTAGTGGTGCATTGAACTCTAGCCTTTGTCCGTCTTTAGGGTGGTGAATCGCTAGGCGGCGGGCATGCAAAAAGAGTCGACCAATGGACAAGGGAGACTTACTCGGACCGTAAAGCTTATCGCCGGCTACTGGGCAACCGATCGACTTGAGATGAGTTCTAATTTGATGAGTACGTCCGGTTTCGGTTTGGACTGCCAGCAGTGCCGCCCCCGGCAGATATTCCTCGACCGAATAGTGAGTTACAGCTGGACGATCGCCTTCAATTGGTTGGCTACGCGCGGCCATTCGTCGCTCACTAGTCGAACGGCCAATTGGTAGATCAATTGTCCCTTCGTCATGCGGTGGCCTACCGATAGCTAGCACGGCATACTCTTTTTCTACGTCGTGAGTCTGAAAACTCTTCTTTAATGATTCGTAGGCTTGGTTAGTTTTGGCCACGACCATTAAACCCGAGGCATCTTTGTCGAGTCGATGCATAATACCTGGTCGTTCTGGGCTTTCACCTATTTTTTCAATCGGTGGGTAGTGAGCTAGAAGAGCATTCGCTAGGGTGTCCTGTTCATTACGAACCGTGGCATGAACTAACAGACCTGACGGCTTGTTGATTACAATCAAGTCGTCATCTTCGTAGATGATTTCAAATTTAATGTCTGGACGAGGTAGTAATACAAATGGTGCATCATTGGCAGTCAGTGCTTCGTCAGAAAAAGTGATCAGATCTCCGACACGTAGTGCTTCATGTGGTGATTTGGCTGGACGTCCGTTTAATTGAACCAGATCATGTTTGATCACCTTTTGTATTGCGGAGCGTGAAATCGAACCATCTCTTTCAGTCAGAAAAACATCGAGCCTTTTGCCCACGTCTTTTTCTTCAATTGTAATTTGGGTTTCCATAATTGGTGGGTTTTTCGTAATTATACGGCCTGCAGTTGGTTTTAGGATAATGCTGTCTTTGAAAATATGAGAAAAGAAACGGGGCACTCGGCCCCAAGATTCACTCGTCGTAAGTAAGTCGGTTCAGCAGTAGCGTGCTGTCGGCGATGGTCGGACTTGAGTGCCGACCTTACCGTCGTTTCGCCGGCGGTCTTCCCGGGCTCTTCTTTCCTGGGGACGTGTTGTGGCCCTAGCCCGAAGACCGTCCTTGAGCCGGCGTCTTCTTTTCTTCTTACTGCGGCCGAAGAAAGGTACGTCGTTCTCATCGGCCAATTGTTCGACGAAGTCTGGTGGATCAGTCTTTTCGCTGATAACTCCCTCGTCGTCTGTCTGAGCCAGTGAACAGCCACAGTTTCGGCAGCTGTTACTACTTATGGCATGACGACCACAGTAGGCGGCTTGGAAGTAGGTCTCGCAGCCACAAATTTTGGCTGGTACAAGATCGTTCTGTCTGATCATTTTGTCCTGACAGTTCAGGCAGAGCAGTGGATCCACCGGAGATTGAGGTGAAACAGCACTAACTCGTTGCAGTTTCTTGGTCGCAGGGGTTCTTTTTGTAGAGTCTATGGGACACCTCCTTTGGCCATGGAACATCAGTTTACACCTTAAGTCAAGGATGGAAATGGTTCTATTGTATTAGGATGAGTTTGAATTTTTTGTGATTGCCGAATTGTTACTTCAGAGGTTTTTTATGAATAAAAAAACGAGGGATCAGTTTTTTGTGAACCGTTCCCTCGAAAGCAAGGTCCTGCCGCCCGTCGGGAGCATTTTTGCGTCAGGAGTCTCTGATTTAGAGACTGATCATGATGTGCCTCCTTTTTTGAGGGCCTCCTCCTGTAAACGTTAGTGTGACACAAAAAGGACTTTGATCAATCGTCATTTGTTAACAGTTGGAATGTTTCTGTTGACAAACGGTGGAGAAAATAAACCGTCTACATTGGACGGTTTAATGATATTTTTTTGGTCATCATTTGGTGTGGTTTGATGTTTATGTTTGTAGTTGATGTGTTTAGGGGACACTTCCCCCCAAGTGGGTTGTTAGATGTTTTTGTTGTCAGTTGTTTTGGTGGGGTTTCTTTTGTGGCCCAAGAAGTAGCTCAGATATATGTTCATTGGTTGTCTCGGCCGGTCTAATAAAGAATTAATTCATTGTCTAGATTTATTTCACTATATTGATCTTTTTTGGCTTAAGTTGATCTATTTCTAGGTCTCGACTTGTTAAAAATAATAATTTGTATTTTATATATTTCAGACTTTTTAGCTATTTAAAGGCCAGAATCCCACCTATATCCAACGAGACTTGACAGATTTTTAAAAATCTGCTAAGGTCCGTCGTCGGGTGATCAAGGGTATCACCGACCGGGCGGTTTCAGCTCGAATAATCGGTCGATTTGAACGGTACGAGTATTGTCATTCTACCTTTGCCTCTTGGTCCCGAAATCATTTTCCCGTTTTTTATAGGGAGCCTCGGACCATGGTATGGATGGAGGATGGGTGATGGTCGCGAGTCGTTCGAAAGAAGCAGGGCTTTAAGCCCTGCTTCAGGGTTGGACTGTCCGGTCCAGGTCTGAAGCAGGGTTTAGGCTCAAAATTAGTCCACTCTCTTGTGTAGGGTCTCGCATTCTGTCCTCCTGCCGGAGGCGCTGAACCGGAAGTCGGTCGGCGTCCGCGGTGGGAGTAGCACAGTTTGGATCATTGGGCGGGCGCGATAAAGGTCGGGCCGTCCGAGAAAGAAAGGAGTCGTTATGCATGACGACTGTTTGACCCAGGAAGTCAAAACGTACTTGTCAGCGGCTGGTGGGCCCACCTATCGTGGTGTGCTTGATCTCAGAGTGGGTCGGATTGAGTCCGGCTTGCAAGGTTTTCTCGTAGTGGGCGGGAGGCACTGGAGTTGCTTCCCTAACTGAAAGACTTAATGATCGAGAGTCTGAAATAGTGTTGGAGTGATGGACTCTCCGAGGAAGATCTTATAATTTTTAACAATGAAGGGGAGGAGGATCTCGACGAGGACGATGATTGATAGTGTCGTCGTCGAGCGATCACGCTAAAGACCGTCCTTTTTGGGGCGGCCTTTTTTATCTCTTCGAACTATTAATTTCTGCCGGACAGGCGGATGACCACCTCGGGATCGTCGTTCGATGAGGTGCGGTTTCGGCGTTCGTGGCCGCAGATGATGCAGCGGTGCAGGATAGTCGTCTCGCCGCCGTTTTTGATCTCCAGTCCAATCGGCTCCATTAGTCCGCCACAGTTGGCTAATCGGTCGCCGGGATTTACGTCTACATGTCGGCTCCAAAGACAGCTCGGGCAGTGATTAGTGTAGCCGTCGCCACGGACAAAAATTCCGCATCTAGCGCAGGTGAAGTCTTCTTTAGTACGTTGGAATTTTTTTGAGAGAAGCATGTATTTTTGTTGAGTGGCATTATTATATATTTTTGTCTTTGGTGGTTTCAATCGAGTTTCTTTTGTCTTTTTTAAGATGATTCGAACATATGTCTGTTGTTCGGTCTGGTCAACATAGAAATAATCCGTCGATCTAGTTCGTTCAATTTCGCTGGTCGTATCTTTGTCTGAGTTCAGATTTAAAGTTATCTATTTGTTGTCGTTTGAATTCAAGGGCACTCATTAGTCGATCTACCTTTTCTAACGCTGATTCGATTTTTGAGTCGAAATTGGTTTCCCCTTCCTTAAGGAAGGCCGGTTCGAACAATGCAACAGCGGCATTTTTCTGTATTGCCGTTTTTAGCTCTTTCCCTAGATGTATACTGAATGATTCACATTTATGTTGAATTTCATATTCTGTAAGGCCGATCAGTAAATCAATGTCTAGAGGTCTGCGACCCAGTTCAATAACCGCATCCAGTTCATCTTTTATTTTGTCATAATTTTTATTGCCATAACGTCTCCTAACGTATAGTGGGTAGATGCCGGTATTGGGTTGGTTCCATTGGGTAGGCAAAGGCATGCGTGTAGTCGATGGCATTCAGGCCAAGTAAGTCGGCCATGAGCAGACCATTCTTTAACCCCTCAACCGACCTGATGAATTGGCGCATTATTTGTTCGCGTTTTTCCTCGATGGTTTTAGTCAGATTTTCGTTAACCCTGTCATCTTGACCTATTTCGTCGAGGAACGTGACCAGCTTATTAATCTCGTTGCCCGCCGTTGACCAGTCGTAAATCAGATCCATGAACTTTTCTTCTAGCTCATTGTGTTTGTTGTCTTCTCTCGAATCAAATCTTTTTTCCCAGTTCACTAGTATGAACCTCCAGTTTATCTCGGCTGTTTTTAGATTGGCCAGAAGTTCTCCTTTTAGATCGTTAACCAGTTGTTTCGGATCTAACTTGTCGATTCGTGTTTCAAATAGAAATTTTGGATCCCATTTTCAGTCGTTGCTCTAGCAGTATCCGGTCCGAATCCTAGGTCTTTTAGAGCTCGAATTAGTCTGAAACTTTTCTGCTCTTGCGGAGAATATATTTCAATTCTTCTTATGAATCTGTCATCCCGGAAATTGCGAGCCTTTCTATTTTGTCATCCCGGAAATTGCGAGTCTTCCCAGCTGTCATCCCGGAAGGCCGAGCGGAGCGAGGTCTATCCGGGATCCAGAAGCTAACCCCAATCTTTTTTGCCTCTGGGTCCCGGATAGCCGCTGTCGCGACTTCCGGGACGACAGAAGGAATAATGTTCAGTTCGCAGTTCCGGGACGACAACATTCTTTTGTTATCTCAATCCTTCTTACGTATTTGTCATTCCGAAAATCGCGAACATTTTTATCTGACATCCTCTCTAGTTTGTCATCCTGGAAATTGCGTTAGCAATTATCCGGGATCCAGAAGCTAATCCCAATCTTTTTTACTCCTGGGTCCCGGATAGCCGCTGTCGCGACTTCCGGGACGACAGTATTTTTTGTTATCTCAATTCTTCTTATGTTTTTGTCATCCTCACTTTTTAATTTGTCATCTCGAAACCGCAACCTTTCTTAATTTGTCATCCTTACTTTTTATCAACTAACCCAAAAGACCACGCCCTTGGGCGTGGTTGAATGGGACATTCCCTGCGGTATTTTGGTATGTTCCATGCATGGATATACGTCTTTCAGGCCATGGGGCCTTCAGAACGCAGTAC
>Ga0208373_1000480_pt1 | contig 68851 bp, 72 predicted proteins | sample RifOxyC2_FD_184036 | JGI IMG/M metagenome (GOLD analysis project Ga0208373, IMG submission 184036) | Soil microbial communities from Rifle, Colorado - Rifle Oxygen_injection C2 (SPAdes) | ecosystem: Environmental > Terrestrial > Deep subsurface > Rock core/Sediment | place: Rifle, Colorado...
GGTATCTGTTACTGTTATTTTTACAGTTTGCAGGATATTTTCTATTTTGTCTCCTTCGCTGGTTGCGATATTTAAATCTCCTCCCTCGGGCATTGATTGGATGGCGTTTAAAAGGAGGTTGGAAAAGACCTGAGTTAGCTGGTCGGGATCGCATTTTATTTGAGGGATTTGGGCGTAGGCGGCATTGATTTTTATTCCGGCATTATTCGCCTGCGCGCTGAAATATTTGACGTCTTTTTCTATGAGCTGGTTTAAGTTTATATCGGTAAATTGGGGGGTAGATGTTCTTGTAAAGTTTAAAAGAGATTCTATCACCCTGTCGATTCTGGCGACTTCTTTGGGGACTATTTCTATGATTTTTTCTCTGAATTCCTTCTCATTGTATTTTGATGGCATAAGCTGGGCTAACACCTTCATTGAAGAAAGGGGATTTTTGATTTCATGCGCCATGCTTGCTGCCATGGTTCCCAGGGCGTTAATTTTATCGGTTTGCCTAACTTTTTCTTTGAGAGCCCGTATTCCGGTTAAATCTGTTATGGTGAGCAGAATCCCCGTTTTTTTGCCCTTGGAGTTTTTGAGTATTGTGCTGGTCAAAGAAAGAGGTGTTGATGTTTTGTCCTTTGAAATTAATGGAGATTCAAAATTAACAGAGCATTTATTTTTCAAAGCGGACTCAATAATCTGGCTAATAATATTTTCCGGCGGGAAGATGGTTTTGTAATGCTTGTTTATTGCTTTTTCGGCTGTAATCCCCGTTATTTTTGTCGCCATAGGGTTAAAGGTAATGATTTGCCCGCTTGTATTCGCGGTTAATACGCCTGAGGGCATAGCGTCTAAAATATCCTGAGTATAGTTTTTGAGGTATAAGACTTCTTCGTAGAGGTTTGTATTTTCAAAAGCTTCCGCAATGTCCTTCGCGAGCGCCATTGACAGGTTAATATCTTCCAAAGTAAAGGTATCGCCGGAAAGTTTGCTTCCGAGGAAAATAATTCCCGTAAGCTCGTCATTTAAAAAGATAGGAACCCACAAGGCTCCGCCGAGCTGATCCATTTCTCCTTTAATTTCGATGAGTGCGGCAAGCTTAGGATCATTTCCTTTTGAAACAGATTTCAGCCTTAAAATTTCGGCGCTTATTTCTTCGTCAAAGAGGACATCTTTTGTAGCCCTAAGGCCGTTGGTAATGGGGCTTTGGGCATCTATTTCGATTTGTTTATATTTAATTTCATCTTCAGGATAGTTTATAGGCACCGAATTATATTTTGCTTTATGTTTATTTAAGATAAGGAGCGCGACTTCTGAGACATGCATTATTTTGGTAAAAGTTACGGCAAGCAAAATAGCCAAGCTGTCCAGTTGTATCTGTGCGGCGATTTTATGCCTTGTTTCGCGCAATACTTTCTGGTAATCGTAAGGGCCCGGGAAAAAATATTTGCTGGTTACTGCTTGTAAGAACGAGAAAATGGGCTGAAATGTCGCGGCAATGATAATTGTAATAAATCCGGAGAAGAGAATCGAGCTGTAGCCCATGATTTTCTTTAAAAACACTTCTGAAAAAACAATCGCAAGGGCATAGATGACTACAATTGCTGCCGTCACAATCCCATAAATAAAGCTTTTTTGTATGACGACTTCCACATCCATGAGCCGGTGGCGAACGATAGAATAAGTTGTAACGGCGATAAATATTACGGTTGAACCGGGGCCGATTAAAATAAACTGTGTTATTCCTATGGCTGGTAAAATCAGGTTTGTAATAATGCCAATTGACGCATTTAAAGCAAACCCGAAGAATATGTATCTTAGCTGTATTGCCTGTGTCCCATGGCTTTTTTTAAGGCTTCTATATAAATTTAAAAAAGCGAGGGAAAAAAACAATAAAAAATATCCGACAAACAAAGGTTGTGCCCAGCCAAACTCATCAATATAACCTTTGTTTATAACTCGCACTTTAGTTATAACATGATTGGTTGCAATTAATAATGCAATTATTATTGAAGGAGAAAAAATAGAAATTTTTTCTACATTTGAAACTTTTTTGGTTTCTGCAGAAAGTATTTTTGTAAAATAGAAAAATAAGCTGGGGACAAAAATCATGGATATGTTTACGATTTTTACCAATATGAAATTTGTCGATTCAAGGTAATAAAACTGTTTTAATAAAAAGATGGATATATTCCATAAGACGAGAGAAAAAGCAATTAACGAAAAAGAAATATTTAGTTCGCTCTTTTTATTGCTGGAATAAGTGACTATCCCTAAAAAAATCAAAGAAGTCATAATGAAAAAAGTAAAAACAAAATCCACTCTGCCAAACAGTAAGCAAGTTATAACCCCAATCATGTTAATGACTGCATAAAAGATTATTCCTCCACCGTGTATGAAATTTTTAAAATCATATAATTGGTGCCTAACCATTGCATAACCTATAAAATGTGCAATTATTAATGTTAATGGAGGTGCTATTATGAAGTATTTTAAATTCCCAAAAATCGGCAAAATCAGAGCAAAAAGAACGGCTAATGATACAGCCAACCCAACGCCAAAAAGAACATATAAAATTTGAGTTTTTTCTTTTCCTGTAGAATGTAAATACTTGTATAAGAGATGAAGACAAAAAACAATAAAATAAAATAAGAAATATATGGCAAAAAAACGATATAAAAAACCAAAATGAGGCGTCCCGATAAACGGAAAGTCTGCATTCCCGATTGAATAAGATTCAATCATCCAAGGAGAAAATATCGAAGCTAATGCAAAAAATATTCCCGGGCCCAAACAGATAAGTTTAACTAGAAAACTTGGAGGCTTCTTTCCAATGTCAGGAAAAACTAATGAAAAATAGACTAAAAACCCTGCGAAAATAGATGATCCTACGGGAGTAAGTCTTCTGAAAAACAAAATCAAGGCTGGGTCTTTTACTCTAAGAAATAAAAAGAAAGTTAATGTCCAAAATGCAATAAAAAAGAGCATGAGCGAAAAAGTAAGATTTGCACTTCGTTTAGGAGCTCTAAAAAAGATGAAAGCACTTAAAGTTAAGTGGATGCCAAAAGTAATAAGCAATATAATACTATTTAAATCTGTTAATATGTCCATCTATAAAAGAATTATAAGAGTTAGAAATTGAAAGGTCAATGGAAATAAACTAAAATAAACTTGTTGGCTACCGCATCCTTGACATAGCCCCAAGAGCAAACTTGCGTTTTGCAATGTCAAGTCCCCTTTTAAATTCCTTAAGACGTTCATAGTATATGGATGTAGGTTCTACAAAAAGGCCAAGTTGTCCCATTGGCAAAAGCATATCTTGAAAATAATGTTTATCTTGTGGCCCAAAATTAGCAAAACATTCTTCTATGCCAGGATGTGTAGAATGAACTAGTTTAGCTCGATCAAATTCCAATCCTTTATATTTATACGCGTTTCTAACCCATATCCCATTATTTTTACCATCAGCAACAAGGTCAGCATCTTCGATCCCCCATAAATTATCCAAATATCTGCCCGTTGCTAAATAAAAAAGCCAATTTGGATTGTCTTGATTTTTACTGCCCGGCTTACCTGGAATGGCATGTTTTAAGCGTCTATTTATTCCTTGTGCTCCAACAGGAGAAGTTGTTCTAGATGTAGAAATCGCCAAATTAAAAAACTTTTTATTCATGGTATACCACCAAAGTCCCAACATTCTAAAGCCAAGTGACCCAAGCCCGCAATTATGGAATATTTGTCTTGTTGTTTGAAATCTATTTATAATAATTCCGACATTTTGAGGCAGTTTTTGCAGTTCAATTTCCGATAAATTTAAATCTGCAAGCAACTTTCTCATTGACTCGTTAGTTAAAATTTCAGCATTTGACACAGTAACTGCTGCTACAGCATTTTCAATTTTTGTTCCTTCATGATTGACAATTTCTAATCCATATAAAATTTTCTTAATTCTCCATATAAAAAATGCAAACGGGTTATCTTCTATCAACCAATGATGAAGAAGTTCTCGAGCCATACCTTTAAAGACAGGCAGTGAATTATTAGTCAAAACTTTGCTCCAATCATCGACAAATAAAGGATAAAGCTCTTCTATTAATGTTTCTATGTCCTCATCTCTTAAACTATTTTTAGGATTTAGGTACAAATCTCGAGATAAAACAACTCCAAATTGAGGAGTCCTTAGAACAAAATCTTTTTCAAGTCTTTCAATAGTACTTGTTATTCTATAAGAAGTTGCAATATTCCATGTTTTTGCCTCCCTCAATGCCAATCCTACTTGTTCTTGTTGATTAAGTAAGACTAAAGGCGTTCCTTCGGAAGAACTATTTTTTATTCCACTTCCTTCCGTTGACCCATTCATTCCTGCAATTGAAGGCATTGCCTCAGCCGGATGCTTGATTGATGACAGCTTCTCTACACCTTTAAGCGCCAATAAGGCTTTAGTTAAATAGGCTTCTATCGCTTCAGCAGCTTTTTCTCCTGTTTCTTTATCCGCAAAGCAACTCTCTTTGTCAGAATGTATAGTCATAACCAATGGTTCTACTTCGTCAAACTTTCCTCTGAATACTACCAAAAAAGTTGTTCCATGCTCTACATCCGATGCGGCTCTTTTTTCGTCAATAGGAATATCATGTTTCTCAAAAGTAGCCCGATCCCTAAGATCAAGTATAAAGTGTTCAAATTTGGTTAAAGTTTTTACTTCTTTTACAGCAACGAAAGAGGTGCTTTCCGGATCAAAGTTGGCTATTACGTTTATAATTTCATCTTTTGTCTCGGGGTCTATTTTAAAAAGAATTCTTGCTTTATGGTGCTCAATATCAATATCACGATAAATTGTAGGGCAAAACCCGTAGTCCGCATAGAGTTTTCTACAGACTGCTGTTAGCTCTGCTTCAATAAATGCGACCCCTTTGCTTTTGTCTGTTAAAATTGTTTCGAGCCTCTTAGAATCTTGATGCAGGAAATTTTCCAATTCCTCAACTTGAGCTTGAATTTGAGGTTTTAATGTTGGAGATGATTTTTTTGGCAGAGCACCTAAAAGAGAAGTAAAACTTTTCGTTCTAAAAAAAGCTTCTAATCTTCCCGCGCTTAAGTCAAGAGTTGTTCTCTTTTCTCCTATAATAAAAAAGTCTATATCTGTTTCGTCTATTTGATACAGCCTGTATGTCCTTATTATTTGGAAAGGGGCTAGTCCGTCAATATTTGTAATTCTGTGCTTTTCTTGAGCAAGGGTTAATAATCTTTGCAGTTGTTTCCTGTGAGTGGCCGCCATTTCTGATTTATAGGTATTAATATTTATCAGGGCATTAGAAGCAAACTTTCCCGAATAATCAGGGAAGAGCCGCGGCTGACTACTTTCAAAACGATGTTGATGTTGTAATGGTTCAGTCTTCATTGCTATTTCCAAAATTTACTTAAAAGTTGTGCCATCACAAAGATTCAAAATGCATGGTGAAGAGGTTCTTAGAAAAATATGAACATCTAAAAGAGAAAGAATAAATTTGTCACTAATTAACTTAAGCCCTATAAGGCGTTCTTTTCTTCCGAGATTATAAGCTTCTATATTGTTTTGAGTGATTATTTCTTCTATTATTTTAAATTGGAAAAATCTTAAACCTCTGCCCTCTCTGTGTTGTCCCTGTATAGATACTCCTACGTCTATATTCCTAATGTGTTCATTATAGAATTGGAACCATTTATCTTTATTCACATTAAGTTCCATAATTAAACGATCGAAATCCAATCTCATCATAATATACATTGTAGGGGGTATTATATTAAAACTTAAACGTTCTTCATTTCCGCTCCCGCTTTCTTTTAGCACGCCTCTAAATCTTCCCATAAAATATTCATAAAACCTACAAAACCCTTCATATTGCTCGGGGCTTTTAAGATATACTTTTCTAAAAAAGAAGGTTGGAGGGTTATTTATTCCTATATCTCTTAATTCTTGTCCAAGATGCCAAAATTTGGCTAAGCTCCGATGAGAAGTTGTTTTTCTAGCTGTTCTAATAGGCCGGCTATAATAGTGAGCCTGAGATTGAACTTCACTTGCACTGCCTAACATCTCCCTTCTCCTTTCATAATATTCAAATATTTGTTTTACAACAATAATTCTTGATATTTAATGTTTTTCGAAGAAACTTTCAGGAAATTTCAGTCTATTGTTTTTTTAAGTTTTTATTCAGCCGCTTACTGATATGTTGTTGATTAAAAGGGTAGGGCTTCCAAAGTTTGCGGAAAAAGGGAAAAAGGTTAAATCGGTTCCTATTTCTTCGATTGATTCAAGCAGCTCAATTAAATTCCCTGCAATTGTTATTCCTCTGACAGGATATGTTTTTTCTCCGTTTTCAATCACAATACCGGCGGCGCCGATTGAAAAATCCCCGGATACCGGATTAATAGTGTGCATTCCCATTACTCGCGTAATATAAATTCCTTTTTTTGTATTTGATATTATATCTTTTGGATCTTTTTTCCCTTCTTTTATATAAAGATTGCTTGGCGCGACATCGGGCAGAAATTTATATGAAGCGCTTCTTCCGTTCCCTGTTGATTCTTTTTTTTCTTTTTTGGCGGTGTATATGTTACAAAGAAAATTTATTAATTGTCCGTTTTCTACAAGAATTGTTTCCTGCGTTTTTATGCCTTCATCATCAAAAGGACTGCTCATTAGTCCATTTTGTAATCTTCCGTTATCAATAATAGATAAAATTTTTGATCCGATGGTTTGATTTAACTTGCCTGCCAGGAGAGATTTGCCTTTTTGTTTGGAATCCGCAGAAAATAAAGCTGCCATCGCGCCGACAATTTGCGCGCCAACCATTGGATCAAGTATCAGCGGCAATTTTTGCGGACCAATACCTTCCGCGCAAAGAAGTTCACATGCTTTTTTGGCGGCTTCGGTTCCTGTCTTTTCGCTTAAATTTGCATCAAGATTTTTGAGGAATTTTATAGAAGAGCCGCTTTCTCTGCTCCCTTTTTCTTCTGCTATAACGTCACACATAAGACCGTAGCTATTTGTGTTGTAAGAAAGATTAACTCCATTTGAGTTGAATATCTCTATTTTGGCTTGGAAATCCATGTAAGAGACTTTTTCTGTTTTTTTTATTCTTTTGTCTGTTTTATACGCGAATTCTTCTGTTTTTAACGCAAGCGCGATTTTATCTTCGATTGAGAGCGCGTCTAATTCCCTGTTGTATGTTATGATCGGCAAAATTTCTTTTGAAGCTGCCAGTTCCCAATTGTCATCTATACTGTTATATCTGGAATTCAAAACAGCTTTTTCCAGAGTTTCTTCCAATATTTCTTCTTCAAAATCAGTTGTATATGCAAATCCCAATTGATGATTTTTAATCACTTTAATTGACAGCCCGTGTTCCTGTGATGAGTCTATAGATTCAACCTTGTTGTCAAGAACATCAATTGAAGTTGCACTTGTCGTCGTTTTATAAATTTCTATTTCTACGTCTTTTGATTTTGCCAGATTAAGCAGATTTTGCATATTCATTTATTTGCTACTCGGCTTGCACTGCCGTGATGGCGACCACATTGACAATATCTTCAACAGAACAACCGCGAGATAAATCGTTTACGGGTTTTTTAACTCCTTGAAAAATCGGGCCAAGCGCAATTGCTCCTCCAAGCCTCTCTGTAAGCTTATAACCGATATTTCCCGCGTCAAGGTCAGGGAAAATTAATATATTGGCCGAACCTGCCACAGGGCTTCCAGGAGCTTTTTTCCTGCCGATAGATTGAACAATTGCAGCATCAACCTGTAGCGGCCCGTCAATTAAAAGGCTGCTTCTTTTGGCCTGGGCAATTTCTGTTGCTTTTAAAACCTTGTCAACATCCGGATGCTTTGCCGAATTTTTGGTTGAAAAAGACAGCATCGCGATTTGAGGGGTAATCCCCGTGCATTTTACAAAAGAATCTGCTGTTTGTAATGCAATTTGAGCTAATTCTTCTGAATTCGGATTGGGGATTACTCCGCAATCGGCATAAAACATAAGGCCTTCTTCTCCAAATTCTTTTTTGGGCAGTATCATCGCGAAAAAACTGGAAATAATTGAACAGCCTTCTTTTGTGCCTAGGCATTGGATCGCGGCTAAAATAGTGTTTGCGGTAGGGTGGTTGGCGCCCGATACCATTCCATCTGCTTCTCCTCCATTAACAAGCATTGCTCCAAAAAACGGGAAGTCTGTTGTTAAAATCTGATAGGCCTTTTCTTCTGTCATCCCTTTTTTTTCAAGTTTTAACTGGTACATTCTTGATAGCTCTTTTATTTTAGGATAATTTGGCGGATTGATTATTGAAACGCCGGAAAGGCTTGTATCCGAAGAAGCTGCTTTTTCCTTGATTTGAGTTTCATCGCCGATTAATATTATATTTGCAAGCTTACTCTGGGTTATAAGCGCGGCCGCTTTTATAATTCTTATATCTTCTGTTTCCGGAAGGACTATTCTTTTTTGTGATTTTTTCGCCCTATTCCAAATATCCTTAATAAAATCCATTTTACTGTCTGCCTTTTTTAAGATTGAGCTGTACTTAATTGTATCTTATAGGAAAACTTTCTGCAAATCTTCTTTACTGTAAATGCCTTTGTCTCTTAAAAAAGGGATCATTTTTGTCCATATTTGATAAGTTGTTTCAACGTCTCCCAGTGCTCTGTGCTGGTTTTGGGCATTAATTCCATAATATGCCGCAAGAGTATGTAATTTGTGGTTTGAAAGGTTTGGCAGGTATTTTTTTGATAATTTCAGCGTGCAAACAAGCATATTGTCGAATTTTTTACCAAGATGATGTTTAAGGAACGGTATGTCAAAATCCGTATTATGTGCCACAATAATATTATTTCCCATAAAAGATAAAAATTGCGGCGCGATATCTTTTATTGTCGGATGGCCTGACACCATTTCTTTATTAATGCCTGTCAGTTGTTCTATCCGACTGCTTATTTCTGCTGACGGGCATATCAATGTATTAAAGACGTCTTTTACTTCGCCTTCTTCTACCTTAAGCGCGCCGATTTCTATTATTTCGTTTTGGACGGGATCAAGTCCCGTTGTTTCCACATCTACAATTACATATTTTTCTTTTTCGAGTTGGGCTATGTGTTCACGGGCACGGGATAAAAAGGGATAAAGTTTTTCGAGCCTTTGGAATTCTTTGTCTTGAAGGATATTCTGCATAAAACAATTATATACTGCTTGTCAAGATTAACAGTTTTACTGTAAATTGGGGTTATTGATAAATTCCCATGTGCCGGGCGTTAAATTATCCAGCTTTATTTTTTTTATTCTGGTTCTTTTTAGCTGTAAAACATTATTTCCTATGGATTCAAGCATTCTTCTGATTTGTCTTTTTTTGCCTTCTTTTAAAATCATATTGATTTTTTTGCTGCCGATTATGCTTATTTTTACGGGCAGAGTTTTCTTTCCGTCGAGAATAATCCCTGTCTCCAGTTTTTTTATGTCTTTTACAGGCAAATACTTTTCAATAACAACCTCATACTCTTTTTCGTGCTGATATTTGGGATGCATCAATCTGTTTGCCAATTCACCGTCGTTTGTTAACAGCATCAGTCCTTCGGAATCTTTATCAAGCCGTCCGACAGGGTATAGCCTGTATGGGACATCTTTTATGAGATCAAAAATATTTTTTTCGCCGGGGTATTTTTTGCAGGAACTTATATAGTCTTTTGGCTTATAAAGTTTGATATAGATTTTTTTTGTATCTTTTTGCAGCAGTTTTCCGTTAACCGATATTTTGTCTTTTTCCGGATCAATCCTGGAACCCAATTTGTTAATTGTTTGTCCGTTTACTTTTACCTTTCCCGTTAAAATAAGTTCTTCGGCTTTTCTGCGGGAGGAGATGCCGCATTGTGCTATATATTTTTGAAGGCGTATGTCAGGAGGCATTTAATTCACGAACTTTGTGTATGAAATTAAGGGCATTTTTTACCTCTTGCATATCCTGCCATGTTAACCATTTTGGAGAGCCTTTATCTTTCCTGGGATTGCGCAGCAGGTAGGCCGGATGAAAAATGGGCATGACATCAATATCAGTCCCCGGCAATTTTTTCCATTCGCCTCTTATTTTTGTCATAGGTTCCTCTATCTTTAAAACAGCCTTTACAGCGGGAGCGCCGGCCAGAAGAATTATTTTAGGTTTTACAAATTGAAATATTTGCGCCTGAAGATATGGCCAGCAGGCTTCCTGCTCCTGCGCGAGCGGCGCCCTGTTTTCCGGAGGTCTGCATTTTACAGTATTTGCGATATAAATATCATAAGGACGGTTAATCCCTACAGATTCCAGAATTTGGGTTAAAAGTTTTCCCGCCCTTCCTACAAAAGGGAGTCCTTGCAAATCTTCATCTGCCCCTGGCGCTTCACCAATTAACATCAAATCGCAGGGGATGGAGCCATGGCCAAAAACTACTTTGGTTCGTCCTTGTGATAACTGGCATTTTGTACAGGATTGGCAAATTTCCTTGACCTTATCGCAGGAAAGATCGCTAAAATCGCTTTGTTTTAAAAAAAGATCCATTCATTGTCAATTGTAGCAAAGGGCAAATATTTGTGCAACTTGGCGATTCAGAAAAAATTGATATATCAATGCAAGTTTTTTAAAGCTTGATTCGACTATAGAGGTGTAATGATTTATATATTATAGAAGGTAAAGGAGGTATTTCCTTTGGCTCTTTTTATTCCTGTAACCAGTGCGCCAAAACAACCGACAAGAAATGTAAATCTTGTAGTGGACGGGTGCGGCAGAAATATGCCCGGAGTTGAATTGGGAACTGATACTTCGGTTCTTTCTTCTTATTTGCCGTCAACTTCAGCGACTTCTTCTGCGGGCGAAATAGAACCGACCGGAACCTCTTCTTCTGCCAGCGGAAATATAGCGCCAGGAATAGTTACTCCCCAAAGTGGAGTTGACGCGGCAGCAAGTGGAGATATCCCGATACCTACAACTCTCGATCATCAAATTTATTCATTCCTTGGACAGATAAGACCTGATAAAAAATTTCAGGAAGCAAATGTTTCTGCCTCTCTTGATTTGGCATTTAAAACGGATGGCATGAATCAGAAAGAATTTGATAAATTGCTGGGGGTTCAAACTACAAAAAAATTCTGGGATGATATTACTCTTGGGAAAGGGAATATCAAGGACAGAAATGAACTTCTTATAATCTTGAAAGATACTTTGAGTTCAATGGATTTAACAGGAGAGCGGTCATTTAAGCAGCTTGCGGAAACCAAATATCTTGTAATTATTTCTGCAAGGACTATGACATCAAAAGTAAAAGAAATGGGTTGGAGCAATGCTGATTTGGGAAATACCGCAGTTAGTAATGCTTTTCACTATGCGGCTGTTGCTTCTGTTGTTGGCAGTGACGAACCTGCTCAAAGCTTTGACAAGTTAAATTCTGAAGGCTGGAAATTGTTTACCATGGGTCTTACGAATTCGTTTATTGAAGACGCGGGCAAAAAATTTGGTTATCCTACAATAAACAAACTTATGCTTGCCGATAAATGGGCCGTAGACCGTTTTGCTCCTATTTTACAGAGTTATTACCAGAATAAAGATTACATGAAAGATTACAAGAGCTTAAAAAGAGATATTGATCAATTGTTAGGGTATCAAAAGAATCTTGAACGGTTTAGAAAATGGGCAAAAGAGAAAAGTCTTGCAGAACGGATTGATGCGATTAACTTTGACGCAAAGACAGTAACCCCTGAAGGGAAATATGTTACCGATCTGATATTTGAAAATTATGAAAAACAAGGAACAGAGTGGGTGATTGATACACTTAATAAATATGCTGCGGATATTCCGGTTCCTGTTAGCGGAGGAAGTTAGGGAAAAAAGGAGCGTGAAGGGAAATGGCTTATACATCGCCGATATCAATGAATCCGAAGAGTGGAAATAGTAAAGCAATTAAATATGAGCCTGACCTTGCCGGTGAAATTAAGGCTGCTAAACGGAAACTTGTTGATGAGCCGTTACAAACTTCTGTGACTAACAGGTATACTCCTGAAGGAGCAGAAATAGATACCTTGGAATTTAAAATGCATGCGACCGCGACTAAAAGCCTTCTTGATCTTGTGGCGGAATTTTTATTTGGCGCGCATGAATCACGTGTTAAAGTTGAAAGAGAAGAAAAAGAATCCGGCGACCTTTCTATCCCTATGGCCGGCAATCCTACGGCGGATAATCCCGTAGTTGACAGTAATGTGTGATGGAGTAAAATAGGAGAACAAAATGGAATTTTTAACAACTATAAATTGGGTGACATTTTTTGTCGGGGTGGGAGTCGCCTTTATAATATATAATACTTTTCAAATTATACGCTATACACTCATAAAGAAAAAAGCCGAAGAAGATATCAAAAAACTTGACAATAAAATTGCCTCCGTCAACAAAGAGCTTGAAAATGCGAAAAAAACCTTGCAGGAACAGTTGAAAAACCTGCAAAAATAACTAATTAAAACAGGTTTTGTTTTCCCCTGTAAATCAATAAAAACCATACAAGTTTTCCCCTTTTTGTTTCGATATAATGATCAATGGGAAACCTCTATCAAATTGTTGAAGTACAAAAGTTTTCTGACCAGCTTGAATCTGACCAAATTGGTGGCGCGGGTGTAACTCCTCCATACCTTCTTGATGAAAAGATAGAAGTGCCTGAAGTTGATTCTTCTATATCTGTTGATGTTTCTTCAATTCGTTCAAGCTTGAACAGTGCGCAAAGTCAGGTTGTTTTTGGTGAGCCAGTTTTAAATCTTGCGGAAGATAACCCTAATTATATTTCATCTTCTCAGTCTGCGGAGACTGCTTCAACTGCATCAACGACATCAACAACTTCGTCAACTTCTACAACTGAGAGCCAATCTGCCAGTACCGATGTTTCAGCTGAATATGATATGACTACTTATGTGGATACTACAGGAGAGACTACGGTAACAATTACAAACCCTGATGGAACTACAGTTACGTTTGACAGTGAAGAAGCGGCGCAGGCTTATCTGGAAGAAGAATCAAAAAAATATGACGGTTATATGGTTGTAAATTCCCACTATAGAAAAGATACCTCTGCCTCAACTAGAGAAGAAGATGCAATACTGGTTTATCAGGACGGCAAAGAGATCGAAACATTTGAAGAATCATGGGATGCCAATACTCAGCATTCCGCCCAATATAATTTTGACCAATGGCTGCATCAGCAACAATATGAAAATGGGGATACCTCTTATGTTTATGAATATTCGTATCTTGCGGCCTTAGATGAAAATAGTTCAACAGCGGAGACTGTGGTTGCTGTCAGCAACGAGCTGGATAACGCGGTAAATAATTATGATCCTGATGATTTTTATTATTACAACGATGATGGAATGATGGTTGTTGATACGGATCGTTTGGCTGATTGGTATGAAAAAGTCAGCTTTCTTTGCGGGCTGCTTATTATGTTCCAAATGCTGACGGAAGCGAAAGATGATATGTATAATCTTGTGGTGGAAGAGCTGCTTGGCCTTACTCCCATGAAAGGAATGGATACCAAAACAATTATTGCCAAAGAAGTACAAAACAGGCTGGCAAGAGTCAGCGTGGCGTTTGGCAAACTTCTTGAAGAGATGATGGATTATAACCAGGCCATTGTTGATGCGGAGGTCGCCGCGGCGCAGGCAACAACGGATGGCCTCTGGAATCAGGCAACAGATGCCATAACCGGCGGCAGCAACACGGAAATGAGTCTTGAAATGCAAAAAAGAGCTGTTGAAAAATATTTAAGAGCGATGAGTACAGTTCTTGACTTGTTAAATAAAACGACTGATAAAGAGGAAGATGGCTCTTTGCAGATAGAAAGTGACCCCGCAAAAATTGATGAGGCGTTGCAAAATGGAGAAATGGCTATCTTTGCTGATATCCCGAATATTGTCTATAAAGGGGATAATGGTTATTGGGAACTTGATGAAGATGAACTTGTTAAAATACGCAAACAATTTTATGGTTTGCAAAATATAAGAAAAGCGTTAAACATGTTAAGAGGCGCGAAACAGGAAACGCGCAACATGGTTCACAAAGAGATGACAGGGGTCGGAGGCAGAGAGAGCAACAGTAACGCGCAAAGACTTCAAGAAATGGAAGACCAGCATAAAACTCAACTTTTTGAGACAAATATCAGGCTTACTCAGCAAAAGATGCAGCTTGAAAACAATGTCAAATATCTGGAAGGAGAAATAGAAAAAGCCAAAGTACAGCGGGTTTTTAATGTTATTTCGAATTTTCTTTCTGTAGCTGCGATAGTAGTCGGATTTTTTGTTCCTGTTGCGGGCTTGATACTTGGCGTATTGGCTGCGGGAGTAAAACTGGCAGGCGCAATTGTCGCAAATTCTATGACAGAGGGATATGTGCCGGATATTCCTTCATACGATACGGGAGATCAAGCTGATACAGATACAGGAAACGACATGCTTGATATTATGAATAGTACTTCCAATATGGAAGATGGCATTATTGTTCAAAATGATGAGAGTATGATTCAGGATGAGGATAGCGATGAAGGCAGGGTTAGATCGTGGTGGACACAGTCTAATGCAAACCCCGGCAACTGGTTTACAGATAGGGCATCCGAAGAATTCAAGAAAATAGACTTTGAGGAGATAGCAAGACTGCAAACCCAATTGGTAAAAATTCAAAATATAAGAAGAGTTATTGTTGCCTTAAGTAAAGAAAAAAATTCCATGCGAAATCTGGTTCATATGGAAATGACAGGAGTTGGAGGTAGGGAATCTTCTGCCTATGTTGATGCCGCGGTTGAATCTGATGCGCGCTTAGCTCAGTTTAAATTTGATACTTTGACTTTTATGTTAAATGAATATAAAAACGCCGAAAATATGGCGATTGCAAAAGATAAAAAAATGGCAGGCGCCGTAAACAGTTTTGCTCTTTCGCTTGTTATTCAAGGGGTCTGCGCTGCCTTTGGAGGGTTATTAGGGAAACTTTTAGATAAAGGCGGCAAACTTGCTGAAGAAGGTTTGGAAGCTGGGACAAGGGCTGCTACAGAAGCTACGGCAAGTCTTTCAACAAGACTTTTTTATATAGGCTGGGGGGTCGGTGGCGCTTTAGGCGGATTTACTTCCAGTCTGTTATATGAATTGACGATGGGCTCTTTTGGCTCAAGTTATGGGGATGATGGCGTTCCCGCCTATCTAAGAACCCTTAGAAAAAATAACCCGAATTCAACGCAAGCCCGTATGGCAAGCCTTGAAGCGCGAGTTTATGAAGAGTTATTTACCAACGGGATAAATAAAGATATTGGTGACGGATATTGGGGTTTAAATGGAGGATATGTTGCCAAGCTTAGAGATATTTTAACCCGCCTTGCCAACATCCAAAATATTTTGGCGACTCTAAATGAAGCAAGAACAGAAATGAGAAATCTTGTCCATCTCGAAATGACAGGCGTTTCCGGAAGAAGAGAAGGGAAGCTTTCTCACGATGTTAACAGAGCTGAATTTGAAGGGAAGCTGAAAGTTTTTGATAATTTAGTGCAGTTCTTGGGAGAAAGAATTGAAACTCAAAAGAGAGCCTTAGATTCAAGAAAAAATATAATTGATGCTTCATTTAAACTGGGAATTGATATTGCGATTCTTACCGCTTGCGCCGGTGTTGGGATAAATTACTCGCAAATAGCTTTTGCCTTTATTTCTCCTATGATGGGGATTGCTAATGCCGGTTATGATTTTATCATCAATTCAATCCGCAGCAGGCGAGGGCGTGAAATAGAAAAATACGACCCTGAAAAAATTGCCGAAAGATTAAAAGAAGAACATTCTGGAGATTCGACACTTGATGATCTTGAATTGATGGAAATGGAATTATACAAAGATATGTCAATGGATATTATAGAAGATTTGGGGGCGGGCAGATGGGGTGTAAATAGCGGAGTAGTAGAATTATTTCGTCATAAAATGGAGAGGATTTTTAATATTCGTGACGTGTTGGCAAAATTGCAGGAAGCAAAGGCAGAAATGAGAGCCTCAATTCACGCTACTTTATCTGGTGCGGGAGGGCGAGTTGGAAACGCGACAGACGCTTTTTCATCGGAACAGGCTTCTGCTATGGCAAATATAGGTACCCTTTATCAGAATGTCTTGACAATTGTTGAGCGCCATAACCAGATGAATTTTGCAAAGCGGGCAATGGTACAGAGCTTGATTGCCGCGTCAATCTCTTTGGTTAATCTGGTTTTTGTATATAAAACAGCGGCGCTTAGAGAGGACTATCGGGAGAATATAGAAAACATGAAAACAGCTGAAAAAGTCGCGCGAGACAAGAAAATTTTGGCGGAAGAAAAAAGGAAATTCGCGGATGAGGCTTATTCGAGAGGGGATGAGTCTTCATATAAAAAACTTGCTAATGAGTATAGAAAAATTAATGCTGATATAGAAAACATTAAGTCCGAAAATGATAAAAAAATGTTTGCGTATAATGAACATATTAAGCAGTACGAGGACTTAGGACTATACCAGTTTATAGGAGGGTTAACGGAGAATATAGCGGTTTTACTGGCTGGTATTATTTATGATTCAGGGTTCGCAAGCGGTGGAAAGCGCAAGAGTGTTAAAGAGGCAAGAGAAGAGAGGATAGAAAGAAGAGAGGCCTATTTATCTGAAATCAGATCAGAAACTTCAGGCTCAAACCAAAAGGGATGGGCCGCGGGAGTTAATAAGTCAGAAAGCAATTCTCTCGCAAGCGCGCTCACATCCGGCGCTATTGATCTTGAAATGGAGGCTCGCGAGATTACCTCTCAACAAAATGATGATATATTAAACAATATTTGGGATACCTCCAAAAGCTCGGCTGATTATATCAAGGACTCTGTCAAACAAAGGGATATTCATCTTAAAGTTGCGAGGGATGATGACAAAGACAAAATAGTAATCCCTGTTGATTTAAGCGGCTCACAAGATGCTGGGATATCTGTAAACTCAGCGCCATCTCCATCTAAAGGCCAGGACAACAACAGAAGAAGGCAGAATCCTTATGAGCTCTATTTAGCGCAAACAGGAGAAATGGCGGCTCTTTCATCTTTAGAGCAGAAAAACAGGCCTACAATCGGAGGAGGGCTAGTATAATGGAAGTAAATAAAATAAACGCAGCACTTAATTTAAATGATATAAAAACAAAACAAAGCCAGCCGCAGGAAATAAACGGACAAAATTTTCTGCAAAGTCTGCGCGGATTTATTTTGCGCGCCGATAAAGTTGTTCGCGGCAACGAAATTTACGCGTCAGACATGAGCAAGGCTAGATTAAAGGCTGATTGGGAAAAAGAGCCGAAAATAGACGAAGAAGAAGAGTGTCTTAAAAATATTTTTAAGCGCCTTTCAAAAATAAAAAATATTTTAAATGATAAATCCTACAAATAATTTTTTCATGCAAGTTTTTTTTACCCCGCTACGATATATGTAATGCAATGATAAACCCAGCTTCAAATTCAACAGTAACTATGCCGCAGATGGATATGGAAGAATCCGGCGGGTCTACTTATTCCAATTCAAGCGTGACTTCCGATCTTTCCTCCTATCTGGCCAAAGATTCTTCTACCAGCAAGGCTGGTAAGTTTGAAATTATGCAAAACCTTGTACAGGAAGGACATATCTCAGTTAACAGATTTCACGCGATAGCAGATAAACTTGGTATGCGGGGCTTTAATGTTAATACATTGGTGTAGACGGTTTAAGACTATATGTGTGTAAAAGGAGGTGAGAATATATGGCAGATACTCCTAATACGATTGAACAGAATGCTTATGATGTGGCAAGTTCTTGTGATAATAGCATAGATCAACTGATGGAAGATATCAAAAGTGCTATTGCAGTTGATGGGGAGAATGATACGATTGAAGACACAACAATAAATGTGAATGTTGGAGGGACAGACATAGACGTATCAAGTGGTGGAGGGGCTCTTGTTTTAGATAGTTATCTTAGTAAACTATCGACAATTGAGCAGACAGCTGCAAGCGCTGTATCCAAGAAGAATCAAATGGCGGAAAGGACCCGTCAAATTGTTAGAAGCTAATATTATAAACTTTTTTCTAGCCCCCCGGCTTGCCGGGGGGCTCTTCTAAAAAAACAGATAATTGATTTTTTAGAAGAGGATATAAAAGGAGGAATAAAAAAATGGCATTTTTTAATGTTAAATTTTTTTCACCGTTGGGAGGGGAGATCAATCATTCACCTGATGTGGACGTTATAAAAACTGTTAAAAGTTTTTATACTGAAATGGCTGATCTTATAAAAAATTACGCGGAATTATCAGTGAATCCGGATCCTACTAAAACTTTGAAAATAGGAAATAATTATGTAAACGGAGCAAATGTAAATTCTTCTTCAACATCATTGCTGCTTGAAGATCGCATGGCAAAAATAGATCAGGCGCAATCCGCGATTTTGGATATTTGGAATAATGTGCGCAAACTTGAAGATCGCTTAAGTTCAATGTAGAAAAATCAGGAGGAAGGCAGATTATGTTTTTTATGAACTCCTTTGGAAATAGTGAGACACTGCCAAAACCTCGTAAGCCGTTGAAAGTAGACAATCCTGATTATTCCAGATTTTATCTCCATGATGGGGTTGAAACTCCCTCTTCTTTCCAATGGCTGGGCAGCCGCGTTAATTTTCTTATGGAGATGATGAAATTTCTGCCAAGATTTGAACAGGTAGGTTACGCGGGAGAATCATCAGAAGAGTTTTACGATGCTTTGACGGAATTCGGATATGCGGAAGGCTCTTCATTTTGGGAGGGCAACGATCCACTTCCGACTTTATGGGAAGGAGATCCTGAGGATATTCCGCAATGGAACGGGACTGACGATAAAAATCCGTATTATCTGTTGGATGAAGATGGAAATCCTGTGCATACCCGTTTTAACGATGTCTGGGATAGCGATGCAGGGCGTGGATATACAAGAGATAACTTTGGCTCATGGCATAGAGTTCCAAGAACTCAGGGGGATGGGTTGCCTTGGGGATTTTTTGAAGGGAGTAGGGCGGAAAACCTAGATTTTCATCCGTCAGTATCCCAATTCAACCACTTCGATGTTAATCAAAATGACAAGAAACATTATGGAATTGAAAAAAAAGCTCATGATCTTATTGAGACGTATCAGGGCTCATCTCTTAATGGCCCTATAAATTACGATAATTTATTTCATTTTTTAAACCCATTATCACTGGGAATTTTTAATCCAGAAACCTATTCTGATATTTGGGATGAAGGGCTCAATTTTTACAATAAAGAAGATAAAGAAAAAAAAGGAACTCCGATTAAAGCATTATCTGACGGTATTTTAAAAAATCTTGAAGATTATGGAGACGAAAGTTACTATGAAATTATAATGTCGGGATTTAAAAAAGGGGCAAAAATTGAGGCAGGGAGCGATGGGGTTACCGATGGGGAAAACATAAGATGGAAGGGAGACAGTGACTGGAATAACAATAATAACTGGAAAAGCGGAGATGGCGAAACATTTACCACAGGACGCGATTCTTTTAATAGCGGCCTATTTGATTATGACCTGCAAGCTGGAGATCATGGGGAAGGGGCATTTAAGCTGATGCTTGGAATGCTCGAATCACGCCGTAGAATTTATAGCGCCATGACAGAGATCTTTGGGAGCAATAGCGATATAGGCCGTTTGACATATGTTACCAATAGCGATGGGACGGTAACAGTAACAGCAACTCCAGATGATGCCGCGTTGCGCGGCTCTTTTGATAAATGGCGTTCTGATCCTATGCGAGGGCTTATGGCAGATTCGCATAATCTTGCTTTTCTTAACCTTTTTATTTCTATGCAGCATTCTTTCAGATCAGTTTTTCCCGCGTATGGATTTAATCCCTCGGAATTTCTTTTTAAGCCGACCGATAAAAGCGGAGGACTTCCGGGATGGCTCTTTTCGGGTAAAGATCAGCTGGCGTTTATAAGATTTAACGACTGGCTATATAATAATACGCAAACATATAAAAATTATCTTGGGTCGCTTGCGAAAGATGAAAATTATCAAGGAGTAGATGATGACGATTATTACGGAATAGATGAATATCAAGGTGACGTTCAAAATCTGATGTATGAATATTTTGGAATAGACAATCCAAACCCTAATACCGATAGTTATGGTAGTGTTTATGATTCTCAGCCTTACATAAGAACGAAAAATGATGACAACGAACTGGGAAAACGTGCGGGGTGGGATTTTTACAGCGCTAAAGGCAGTATCTGGAATCCTGATAGTGAAACATCGTCAACGATTAAAGATGGCCCAAACAACAATAAAATAGCCAGTGATTCCGGAGGGCCTCATCCAAAATATTTTCCTTCACAGCTTATGGGAATAAATCTTTCAGGAAATAGGTCAGGAATTGCTTATGATGAAAATGGCAATGAAGCTGTTAATATGAATAACTGGGCGGTTTACGATGTTATGGGGCTTTTAAGATTTGGTGACAAGGATGTCGGCAGAACAATTGCTAACAATGTCCGCAATAGGAGAGACCGCCTGGATTATAAAAAAGATATGGCAGCCTACCATGAGAGAAAAATGGAGTTGAGATATCAGGAAGCCATTGATAAAGGTCAAGAACAAAAAAAGGATGCCGAGATCAGGGCCGGAATTGCTCAATCCGCGGCCAAAGCCCAAAAACGAAGAGAAGAATTACAAAAAATGGGAAATAAGGAGTCAAGTTCTAAAGTGCAGCGAAAACGGATGGAAGAACGTAAGGGCGGCCAGAAAAAGAAAAACAAGTAAAGGTTAATCCTCTTTTTATTTCTTAGTTTAAATGCAAGTTTTTCCCTATTTAATACGATTTATACATAGGGGAAGGTATAATTTATGGCATATGAAGCGCCAACAATTGCGGCTAATTTAAGCCAGGACAAAATGTTCTCGGCGCAAAAAGCCGCATACCAAAAATTAAAAGAAGAAGTTCCCAAAGAAAAACAGAACGAAGGGACACAACAAATGTCCTCTTTAGTGTGGGAAACAGTTGAGGGAAAAGATGGAAGCAAAACTTATAAAGTCGGAATGCAGGATACCGTCTATCTTGCCGCCGCATCTTCGGCTTTGGCAGAAGATGAAGTTGAATCGTTATCAAAAAATAATAATTTGAGATTCAGGGATAAAACTTTGCAGGTTCTTAAAAATAAGATGGTTAAGCTTGCAATGGATACTTTCAGCCATAATTTTTTTGTGGCCGAACTTTCTAAAATGGGGGTTGGGGTAATTACTTTTCAAATGGGATTGCTTGGCATAAGCCCTGCTGAAATAGAAAAATTAATGTCAAAAGCAAGAGAAGAAAAAAATATTGCTGTTAAAAATGGCCTGGCACAGGTCGCAAGTGAAAAGGCATTGTTTGGGATTGTTACGGGGGCAAAAATTGTATGAGCAGTAAAAAAATAAAAGCTCAAATGAGAGTTTTTCAAGAGCTTGAAAATCAGCTTTTGATCCAAGCCGACAAGCTGGGAGTGAAAGATGATTATAATCCGATAAAAATAAAAGAGATGGAATATGACGCGTTAAAGAATCATCTTTTATCTTTTTATTCTGAAAGGTCAAATATTGAATATGAGATGCAAGTATTGGGGACAGATAAAAAAGAAGTTTTGATAAAACTTGAAAAACTTGAAATATATATAAAGCGGGCTGAAAGGCTGCTTGATATGTACAAGAAATATTTTGGGAAAGTTTTTAAGACTCAGAATGAAGAAAAGGAGAAAATAGAAAAATTTTTGACTAAGAGTAGAATATCGGTTTCTGTAGGAGAAAATTAAATGAAACTCTCAGTTTGTATGATAGTAAAAAACGAAGAAAAAGTTCTTGAAAAAACTTTGCCTCTTCTTGCAAAAAAAGTTGATGAAATTGTTTTGGTTGATACCGGATCAACGGACAATACAATTGAAATCGCCAAAAAACTGGGGGCGAAAATTCATACTTTTTCTTGGATCGATGATTTTTCGGCGGCTAGAAATGAATCGCTCAAACACGCTTTGGGTGATTGGATTATATGGGTAGACGCTGATGAGTTTATAAATGAGAAAACGCTTGATACGCTTCGCCAGATTTTAGAGAAGAGTGACAAAGAGGCATATTATTTGCCTATATATCAGGCTCAATTCGGAACAGAGGAAGGCTCCAGATTTTATTCAAGGCTGAAAGTTTTTAAAAATAATAAAGGAATTCATTTTGGGCGTTCTTTTAATGAGCAGGTTTATGCTGCCTCGGGAGAATTGCTCAAAGGGGAATTTTTGCAAGATATTAAAGTTTTTCATTGGGGGAAGGATTTGGGTGAGGAGAAGGCAAAGGAAAAGAAGGAGAGAAATTTCCGGATACTAAAAGAGGCTTTGCAAAAAGACCAAAATGATTTTCATTGCCACTTCCTTTTGGCAAATAACTATTTTGACGTTGGAGACAAGACAACCGCGTTTTCTGAATATTCTACGGTTGTCTCAATTGCGCCCAAAGATCCTATCTCGGTTGTCTCAAGGATGAGGATGTCAAAGATGCTTATGGAACAGAGCAAATACGCGCAAGCTTTTGAAACCTTAAAAGAAGTTATCGCGTTGGAGCCGTTTAATGCCGAGGCTTATAACATGATGGGTGTTATTTACCTGTTCACAAAACAGACCAAAGATGCTATCCATGTTTTTGAGCACGCAAGTAAATTATCCCCGCCCAAAAATGCTTTAAACGGTTTTAATATCAAAGATTATACTTATTTTCCGCATTTTTATCTTGGTAGCGCATATTTAATGGGTCAAAAAAAACAAGACGCATTGAGGGAATTTACAATTGCTTACGATTTTTATCCTGATCCAAAATTAAAGGCTAGGATTGAACAATTAAAAAAGGAGGTTGATTCAAATGGCGAGCACTTATAATCCTAAACTTTCGGATTCTGTGAAACCTACTGATGAAAAACTTTCCAAAGCCCAGCAGAATCAGTGGTCAAACGTGGTGATGGCAAGGCTTACAGAAAAACTAAAATCAAACTCGGTCAATAAAATCATTTGGGGAGAGGAAGGCAAGAAAAAAGGATAGGGTGAAAATAAGATGGGAGTTAACATTGTAGATAACGCGTCTTCGCAGCAAATGGCTGTCGCGTTGAGCAATAGTTTGTCTGTTGAACTTAAACAGATAGATAAAAAAACGGCATCTGATTTTCCAACTCGAAAAGTTGAGGCGAAATCAGATGTCGACAAACTCCTTCAAAGCGGGGTTACGGCAAGCAAGGCCGGACTCGACATCTTGGCCGGATTGGCTACAAAACTGGCAACAGCCGGTGTTTCTCTTAAGCCTGACCGTTTATCTGATAAGACAAAAGGAGAGCTTGAGGACGAACTTAGCCAGTTGTTCCGTGGAGATGAAAAGTTTGATGATTTTGTAGAATTAAATAATGTTGTCGGCAAGGCAGGGGAGCAAAAGAAACAGCAGGGAGGCAAGGGACAAAAAGGACAGGACCAGGCATTAAAAATTACAGTTGATGCAAAGACACAGGAAGCAGTCAAAGAATATGCCGCCCTTTATTCCCAATACGCCGTAAATGATTCACAGGATATTAAGAAGAAGCTTGAAACTTTGGAGAAATTGCTCAGCGAAAAAGGATTTACCAATAAAGACCTTATTTCCATAAGAACAACTGTAAAAAATTCCATGCGCCAGGATGTCAGAGAACAGATAAAGGACGCTTTTTTTAAAAAGATATTGACAAAAGAAAAGAGTGTTGGCCTTATAATCAGAGACAAAACTTTAAACACTGTATTGGATTCTGCCTTGCTTTCCGGCTTGCATGACAATGAATCTTTGCAAGGGGTCGCGGACGAAATTAAGAAAGAGATGCTTTCTGACCTTAAAGATTTCACCAAAGAGAAGATGGCAGAAAAGTTAATTGGCAAACATTTGGCTGCCGATGCCGAAACAGACAAGAAAATTACAAATGAATTAAAAGAACTTCTTAAGCTTGCTACAAAGGTAGGAGTTAATTTAAACGAATTTTCTCAGGACTGGCAGGTAAAGAAATTTGATATCGGTATGTTTGCGCCCAATATCCCATTAGGAACCGGGGATATGGATTTAGGATCACAGTCAAAAAACAAAAAGAATCCCTATGAGTTTTCAAAAGAAGACGAAAAAGATCTTTTTATAAACAGATTACGGGCCATTTACATGCATCGCGCTATTTCCGGAGATATGGCAACTGTTCTTTCGACCTATTTTAAAGTTACAAAATTAAAGAACGGATTAATTAAGCTTGGTGTTTCAAGCGATGAATTTAAAGATATAGAAAAAGAGGGGATAGCCGCCGCAAGGCTCAGATTGGTTGACATGCTTTCGTCCGCGCTGGAAGAAAGAGGAACTCTTTACGAATTGGCCGGGCCGGCATTTAAGCTGGTTGAACAGAAAATTAAAGGTATTTTAAGCAACCTTAAACGTTTGGGTTGGGAAATAGATGAAACAGAATTCAATAGTTTGCGCGACTCTGCCAATATTAAAGTATTTGACGCGGCAAAAGATGAGTTTTTGTCTTTGGAATATAGGGTGAAAGGGGCACAAAATCCAAACTTGGAAAAGAGATTGTCTTTAATTTTAAAACTAATGAAACGCTTGAAAGTCGAATCGCATCTTGATTCTCAGATTCCGGGAGGACCACAGGACATAAGAGAAGCGGTTTAATAATGTTTGAGATTACAAAGGGAGATGAGTAAAATGATAAATCCTTCGTCACTTAATAACATTGCGGTTGCCTTTGAAAAAAACGACCCCAACGAGGCGGTAAATAAAATATTGCGCGATCTTCACGAAATTTTGGCTCAGATTTTAAAAGAAACAGGGGAAGCAAAACTGGAAAATCAGCAAAAATTAAAGGAAATTGCTAAAAAAATAAGAAATGCTGTTGCTCTTTTAACTGGTTCTAAGGATGGAAATAATTTAGAAGATGCGATTTGTGTCCTTCGAACAATAAAACAGGATTCGTCGGATCCCGCTGTTAAAAAAGAAATAGATAAAATGTTAATCGCGTTGGAAAATATTTCATCAAAGGCAAAACAAATGCGCAGTCAATTGATTAATCCTGATACATCAGGAAATGGTGTTGTTGTTTAATTGATTCTTATGATAGAATCTCCACAAATGGAAATTTTTTATATAAAGCATGGCATTACCCCTGTTGAAAAGTTTTGGGATGAAGTAATTTATGCTGCCTTTTTGGAGAAAGGGATTAAAGTTGAAGTTTTTGATTTTGCAAAACAGACTCTGGTTTTTAGGCAGCTTTTACAATCCTCATTTAAGGATACTCCTTTAAATCAGTTAATAAAAATTGCAAGAGAATATGCTTCTGCCCTTATCCCTCAAAAGATATATTCTTCAAAGTCTAATTTTATATTTTTTATGAATGGGCATCATTTAAACAGGGTTGTTTTGAAAATAATAAAAGATTTGGGCAGAAAAATGGTTATGTGGCAGATTGACGACCCATATTGGACTGATTTGAGCGTGGAGATGGCTCCTATTTGTGAGTTTATTTTTACGGTTGATTCTGCTGCAGTTCCTATATATCAGGAAAATGGGTGTAAAAATGTTTTCTTTTTGCCATTGGCGTTTCCTTCAAAATTTGAGAACTTTCAAAAAGAAAAAAGCTATGAAAGCGATATTTGTTTTGTCGGCACACCGTTTAAAAATTCTTACAGGGTTAAAGTAATTGATGAGCTTTCTGGTTTTTTAAAAAACTATAAAGTTAAGCTTCTGGGGTCGCATGTTCTTTCTGATTCTTGGCAGGGGGCTTTAAGCAATTATGAAACGTTGAAAAGCTTTATAAAAGAAGAGTTTGTTCCTTATGAAGAAAGCGTAAAGTATCAATTGGCATCAAAAATAAATCTTAATATACATCGTGACAGCTTTAGCCACAATATGGATCGCAATAATAACAAAATTATGGCTAAATCACCCAATGACAGGACTTTTATCCTTGGAGGCTTGGGGGCTTTTCAATTGGTTGATGACTTAAGGCCTGATCTTGGTGATTTATTTGAGATTGGAAAAGAGATTGTTACTTTTTCAGGACCTCAGGATTTAAAAGAAAAGATAGCTTTTTATATGGAACACGATAAAGAAAGGCAAACTATATCATCTGCCGCTCAAAAGAAAGTCCTTTCGCGCCATACATGCGGGCATCGCATAGATAAGATAATTGAAGCGCTTTCAAAATAAAGCAGGGTATGCTTATTTGAATTTTGAAGCCGGTTTTCTGACTATCAGCGGGGTAATCTCTTTGAATTTTAATGAAAAGCCTTTTTTAACTGTAAATTCTATTTCATCTTTCAGCATTTTGACATCAAACTCTTTCTTTTTGAATTTCAGATTTTTAATCACATCAAAAAAATCGGAAGAAGCTGTTGTTATGTTTTGTATTTCTTTATGCGTTCTTTCCAGATTATTTTGAAAAAAAAGATAATTGTCGATAATTTTTATGATGCCTTCTTTTAATTGTTGGGAATTGTTTTGTTCAATTAAAAGCCCGTTTTGTCCGTTTTCTATGAGTTCAGAAATCCCATCTATCGAAGTTGCAATGACAGGCTTTTTGAAAGCAAGTGCTTCTGATATTGCAAGAGGGGAGACATCATTGCTTGTAGGGTGGGCAATTAAATCGGATATATGGTAAATTTCTCCTATAGCTTCTTTTTCGCCTGCAAATATGATTTTATTTTCCAGCCCCCCTGTTTGCACGTATTTTTTTAATAGTTTGTAATAATTATCATCTTCATGGTATCTGCCAACAATAAGAAAGATGATGTCATCCCGTAATTTTAAGATTTCATGCGCGGCAAAAATAAAAAGATCCTGCCGTTTGCGGTTGCATACAAGCCCTATTGTTGAAACGATTTTTTTATCAAGTGGGAGTTTGTATTTATTTTTTATCTCTTCTTTCGATTGTTTTATTGAAGCTGCACTGAACTCAGATAATGGAATTCCGTTTGTTATTACTTTTGTTTTTACCCCGTCAAGAAGTGGTTTGTATACGTCCAGCTGGTATTTTGACGGAAAAACTATTAGGTCTGACAATTTATATGCAAACAGATGCAGAGTGGAAAAATTAATTGCCGGCCAATCTTCATGAACATATAAAACAGAAGGGAGATTGCAAATGTTTGCTGCAAAGCATCCGTTAATCGTGTCCAGCATATTTGAAACGACAAGATCAGGCTTTTCTTCTTTTATTGTTTTTACAAGCGAGTTTATATTCTCTATTATCGGCTCATAACAGTTCGCAATTATTGGGCTTATCCCTATATTTTCATACCATTTCTTTATGGAACCATCAAGGTAAGATAATACGGCTATTTCAAGGCCGCTTATTTTAGCAAGTTCTCGCACTATTCGGAAAAGGGCTATCGGAGGACCGTCTAAATACAAATAATTTGAGATAAATAAAATTTTCATTATAATTTAAAAAGTATAAATTTACTTTGAGCTATTATATAATAGCTACAATTATTATGCCACCTAAAATTTCGAAAATTATTCCCCGAAGGTCTCAATCTCTTTTACGCCTCTAGCGCTTTGCTTGACGTTTTTAAAATCTCTTCGGTTTTTTAAGGTAGCGTACTGCCGCAAATTTTCACCTTTATAATCTTTATGGTTATAAGTTTTTATGTTGTATTTTTCTTTGAGGAGTTTATGGAAAATTTCTTCCGCAAGGTCATTTGTTCTTCCTTTTATTTGGCCTCTTTTGATAATGTATTTTTGTTTTTTCAGCTCTTTTTCAGCAAAATCAAATACATTACCCTGACAGATAAAGATTTCAGTTGCCTCTTTTTTCGCGTTTAATTTTCTAATACCTTTTCTGATGATTTTGTATATATTTTTTTGGACAGAGGCAGACCTTTTCTTTTTATCTTTTATATTGAAGATTTTTAAAGGAATTTCCCGATAAAAATCATTTTTTCCGTCTGTAACAAGAATTATAACCCCTCCATAAAGGGCTCCTGACCCGCTATCGTCAATTTCTATTCTTTTGGGAGTTTGCTTTTTCCTGAATAAAGATTTTAAAAAATTTATCATTATTTATAATTATATCAGAATTTCTTGCACTTTCCTGCTTGTACCTGCTACCATATAAATTGTGGTTATTCTAAAACGTATTATTATTTCATTTATGCTTTTGGATAATTTTATTGTCCAAGGTTTCAAGCGGTTATTTCCGACTCGTTATAAAATAAGGGGAAATTGCAAACAGTGCGGCAAATGCTGTGAAGAAATACTTCTTCGCGGGACAAACAGGCAGATAAATAATCCGTTTTTTAGAAATATCGCAATCCGTTGGATTTCCTGGCTCTACGGTTTTTATCTCTTGTATGTTGATTATGAAAGAAACTATTTGGCATTTTCCTGCAGTCACAGAGGGGAAGACGGAAAGTGTAAGAATTATTTTTTAAGGCCGCCTATTTGCAGGAATTATCCGTTATTGGATTATTTTGAAGAACCCAAATTTTTACCGTGGTGTTCCTTTTGCAAATAGTTAACTATTCGAAGTTGATAGGCAGATTGAGCTCTTTTTTAAGGTTAATATTGTAATTATCTGCTTCTTCCTGAGCATAGTCAGGATTTAAATAATGTTTTTGGGAAGAATTAAACGCGCTGATTAAAAAACCAATAGCTGTAACAACTCCTCCTGCGGAAATTGATGCCGAAGAATTTCCGGTTCCGGCGGCCATCAGCATATATCCTATGCCCAATAAGCTTATAACATTGCCTGCCAGCCTGATTCTTCCTTTGTGTTCTTCTTTTTCTTTTATTTCAATGGCTTCCCGTGGTTTTCCTATAATAGAGAGGAATTCATCGTCTGAAAGATTTCGAATACCTCCTTTAACTATAATCCAGTCTTCTATCTCTTTTACTTCTGACCGTTGATTTGATGTTGTCGCCCCATAACCCCAGGTGGTCGAATATGCTTCCTGCGTGTAGGTTGTTGCGGAATAATTAGTTGACGAATACCCTGAGTCCTCTTTAACAAATCTCTTTTTTACGAGAATTTCTATCTTATTTCGCTTATATTTTAATTCATTTGCATATTGCGTGTCAGCAGGAGTAATAGCAATACATGCGGAAGAAAAACAAAATAGCAATACAAACAAAATCAGCTTTTTCATAACGATACTATTATACCATTTTATCAAATAAAAAGGCCAGCTTTTAAGCCGGCCTTTTTTATCATCATAACGCTAAGTTCTTTTATTCTTTTGTCTCTTCGTAGACGTCTTTGCCTACCTCTTGTCTGAATTCTTGTCTTCCTTCAACCCCTCTTATCTCTTCTGTTGTTTTCCCTGACTGTTTTACAGCTGCTTTTCCAACAGCTCTTCTTCCTTCAGTTCTCCCTGATCTTCCTCTGATATCTTCTGTTGTTTTTCCAGATTCTTTAAGAATCGCTTTACTGGTGGTTCTTCTTGTCTCCTGTCTTCCTTCAACGCCTCTGATATCTTCTGTTGTTTTCCCGGACTGTTTTACAGCTGCTTTTCCAACAGCTCTTCTTCCTTCAGTTCTCCCTGATCTTCCTCTGATATCTTCTGTTGTTTTTCCAGATTCTTTTACAGCAGCTTTCCCAACGGTTCGCCTCGTAGCTTCTCTTCCTTCAGTGCCTCTCCATGCGGCAGATACCGGTAAACCCAAAACAATAACCCCAGCGACAAAAATAGATAGCAGCATAACAAATTTTTTCATTCTTTTTCCCTCCTTGTTTAATTGCCTTAAGTATATTGTTTGAGCTTATATGTTGTCAAGCGAATCTTGACTGGCAATGGCGCAATCTGGTAGGATGCTTATATGTCCAATTACTCCCCCCTGCAAAATCAAAAAAGGGTTATCGTTTTAGGTGGAGGACCCAATCGCATAGGGCAGGGGATTGAATTTGATTACTGTTGCTGCCACGCTTCTTTTGCTTTAAAAGAAGAGGGGTATGAAGCTATTATGATAAACTCAAACCCCGAAACGGTTTCCACCGATTTTGATACTTCAGACCGGCTTTATTTTGAGCCTTTAACATATGAAGACGTTCTCCATGTAGTGCAAAAAGAAAACCCCACAGGCGTTATTGTCCAATTTGGAGGGCAAACCCCGCTCAACTTATCATGGCGGCTTGACAAGGCGGGAGTGCCTATTCTCGGAACTTCTGTAGATTCCATAGATAGGGCAGAAGACCGAAAATTATTTCAAGTCCTTCTTAAAAAATTAAAACTTACCCAGCCGCCAAACGGGACAGCTATCTCTTTTATTGAGGCTCAAAAAGTGGCTGAAGAGATAGGATTCCCTATTATTGTTAGGCCTTCTTATGTTTTGGGTGGTCGGGCGATGATGATTGTTTATGATGACGCAGATCTTGAAGAATACATGAATAAAGCGGTGATAGCTTCTCCAGAAAGGCCTATATTAGTCGATAAATTTGTAGAAGACGCAATAGAAGTTGATGTTGATAGCGTATCAGACGGTAAAGAGACTGTGATTTGCGGTGTCATGGAGCATATAGAAGAAGCTGGAATCCATTCAGGCGATTCTGCTTGCGCACTACCCACTTTTTCCCTTTCAAAAACTATGTTGGATAAAATCCGCAAAGCGACACACGCTCTTGCTAAAGAATTAAACGTTGTCGGCTTGATGAACATACAATATGCGGTAAAAGGGGATATTCTCTATGTTCTTGAGGTAAATCCGAGAGCCTCTCGAACTGTTCCATTTGTAAGCAAAGCGACAGGGATCCCATGGGCAAAAATTGCTACAAAAGTTATGATCGGAAAAACTTTAAAAGAGCTTGGCATTGAAAAAGAAGTTATTCCTTCTTATTTTTCTGTTAAAGAGGCTGTTTTTCCATTTAGTCGTTTTCCTGGGGTTGATCCAGTTCTTGGTCCCGAAATGAAGTCGACCGGAGAGGTTATGGGAATTGATCCTGATTTGGGGCTTGCTTATATGAAAGCTCAAATTGCGGCAGGGCAAAAGCTTCCAATGGAAGGGAAAATATTTATCTCTGTTGATGATAAGCACAAGCGTTCGATAGTGGGGTTTGCAAAACGGATAGATACTTTGGGCTACAAAATTGTTTCAACATCAGGAACCGCCGATGTTTTGCGAAAGAACAGCTTGGAGGTTGAAGTTGTTGAAAAACTGGGGGAGGGCAGGCCCGACATTTTGGATCTTATAAAAAACAACGAAATTAAGCTTGTCATAAACACTCCCGGAGACAAAAAGACAAAAGTAGACGAATCAAAAATCAGGTCAGAAGTCATCATGCGCATGATCCCAATCGTTACGACCCTCTCGGGAGCCCGTGCGACTGTAAACGGCCTTGAATCGTTCAAGAAAAAAGGCTTTAGTGTGAAAGCGTTGCAGGATTATCATGTTTAAAAATAAACGCTTTGCTAATCATCAACCTAATTATCAATTTAATCATCAACTAACCAACGCCTTATCAATCCTCTCCAAAACTTTTTCTTTGCCTAGAACCTCTATAACATCGTAAATTCCGGGAGATTCTGTCCGGCCGGTTATAGCGGCGCGGCAGGGGTGAATAATTACTCCGAGTTTTACCCCTTTTTCCGCCGCAAGACCTTTAAAAGCCTTCTCAAGTTCCTCTTTGTTGAAAGATTCAGCATTTGAAATTTTCTCTTTTAGCTCTTTTAAAATTTGGAGCGCCCCTTCTTTTTTTAAATTATTTAAAGCCTTTTCTGTAAATGTGAAATTATCTTTAAAAAAATATTCTGTCAATTCTACAATGTCGGGAATAACAACAAGCCTGTCTAAAAAGAGGCTCACTATTTTTGAAATGTGTTTTATGTCGTGATCTCCATATGCGTTTATCAAAAGAGGTTCGCAAAAATCTACAATCCTTTCAGGAATGGCTTTTCTTATATATTGCCCATTCAGCCAGTTTAATTTTTCAACATCAAAAACTGCGGGATTTTTTGTAACTCCATCCAATGAGAACATTTTAAGAAGCTCTTCCCTTGAAAATATTTCTTCATCCTTGTGTCCCCATCCAAGCCGCGCTAAATAATTTATCATTGCTTCCGGTAGATACCCCATGTCTTTGTAAGCAATAACTGATGTTGCACCATGGCGTTTTGATAATCTTTTTTTATCATTTCCCAAAATCATAGGGATATGCGCAAATTTGGGAAGTTCAAAAGCAAATGCTTCATAAAGGGCAATCTGCCTTGGCGTATTTGACAGATGATCATCTCCACGGATAATGTGGGTTATTTGCATCAGGTGGTCGTCTACTACTGCCGCAAAGTTGTAAGTTGGAAAACCATCCGATTTCATAATGACAAAATCATCAAGCAGGTCGCTTTCAAAGACAACTTTTCCTCTTATTAAATCGTCTATTTCTATTTTTTCTGATTCGGGCATTGCAAATCTTATAACATAAGGAAGGCCGTTTTTTATTCTGTTTTGTACTTCTTCCTGCGTAAGTTTAGTGCATGTCTTGTTGTATTTTGGAGCTTCTTTTTTTTCTGCCGCTTCTTTTCGTTGTTTATTCAATTCTTCGGTTGTACAAAAACAATAGTAAGCTTTTCCTTCTTTTAGTAGCTTATCGGCATATTCTTTGTAAATATGCAGCCGCTCGGTTTGCATGTATGGTCCAAAACTGCCGTCTGCTTTTGGTCCTTCGTCCCAATCAAGGCCTAAAAAGTCCATCCCGTCATATATTGCTTTTACAGCTTCATCTGTCGATCGGAGTTGATCAGTATCTTCAACTCTTAAAATAAATTTTCCGCCCTGGCTTCTTGCGAACAACCAGTTAAACAAAGCGGTGCGGGCTCCTCCCACGTGAAGCGCCCCTGTGGGGCTTGGAGCAAATCTTGTGCGGACTGTCATTTTTTATTTTCCTCCCTGATTATTATGTAATTGATATCTTTTGGGTAAGACATGCCGAGTTCTTCTTTTGCTCTTTTTTCGATTCTATACAGGGATTCTTCCTTTGCCAGCATGCTTGCTAGGATTCTGTTTTTAATTTTTATATCTTTAAGTTTTATTTTTAAATTTGTACCCTCATATTTTAATGTAATGCTTTTTGTTTGAATGTATAAATGAAGCAGAACCAAAAATAAAATTACTATTAAAAGTATTATATATTTTGATTTGTCGTTTATTTTTTTCATTTTAGTTGTTCTTTTCAGCGCACCGCAACTTAGCGCTTTTTGCCCTTGGATTAATTGCAGTCTCTTCTTCTGTCGCAAGAACAGGCTTTTTTGTAAGTATATTAAGTATACCATTTTTAGCTTTATCTCTGAAAAACCATTTAACAATTCGATCTTCCAATGAATGATACGACATTACGATTATTTTCCCTTCCGGTTTAAGTAAAGGGATTGTTGATTCCAGAGCTTTTTTTAAAACATCAAGCTCTGAATTAACAGCAATTCGGAGTGCTTGGAATATGCGGGTAACAGACTCTCTCTTTTTCCATGTGGGGATTGCTTTCTCTATTATATCTTTCAGCTCAAATGTTGTGTTTATCTCTTTTTTGTCTCTTTCCAAGACAATCGCGCGGGCAACTCTTCTTGAAAACCGCTCTTCACCATACTCTTTGAAAATTTGCGCTAATTCATCCTCGCTTGAATTGTGGATTATTTCGCGAGCGGATGTCTGTTTACTTTTGTCCATTCGCATATCAAGAGGCGCATCGTATCGTATGCTAAAACCGCGGGAAGCCTGGTCTATCTGGTATGATGAAATGCCAAGATCAAAGAGAAAAGCATCAACAGACTCTTTTATTATATTTGCCAAGTTGCCAAAATTGTCATGGATATATTCAATGTTGTCATATTTAGCCAATCGTTTTTTAGCAAACTCAAGAGCTTCCTGGTCTTGGTCGATAGCTATGATGTGGAAATTGGACATTGGACATTGGACATTGGAAATTGGAAATTGGATATTGGATATTAGTTTTGAGATGTGTCCCCCTCCACCCACCGTACAATCGACGATTGTTTTTCCGTTAAGAGGGGAGAGAAAATTAACTATCTCTTTTGCCATTACAGGCAGGTGGAATGTATCCATATAATAAACATTATACTTCTTAAACCCTTATTGACAAAGCAGTTCTACTATTTTAAGCTGTCATTGAGGTGAAAAAATGAGATCAGTAAAATTTGCAATTATTTCTTCTGTTTTTGTTTTTATTGTTGTTTGTTTTGGTGTTCTTCCGGCCGTTTTTCTGAATATTTATAGAAGTAGAGTCGATATGGGACTTAGTTTGCGTCCGATAGATTTTTTGCCGATAGTATTTATTATTGCGATTATTTTTTTTGTTATTCCTTCTTTGATTGGCCCTATTAAAATAATCTGGAAAATGATATTTAGTGATCAAGAACTTCGTGAAAAAGGAGTTGACGGGCAAGCGCGAATTTTGGAGGTTATTCAGACCGGAACGCAAATAAACAATCAACCGATGATGAAACTGAAACTGGAAGTGTCGACCTCAAACCAGCCTCCTTATATTGTAGAAGACAAATTTATGGTTCCTTTAATGGGGCTTTCTCTTATCCGGTTGGGAGCCGTTATCCCCGTTAAGGTTGATCCAAAAAACCCAAAAAGGGTAGCTATAAATGCCTGGAATATTAATCCTTCAGAAAAAAGAACTGCGCAAAATTTTCAAGGACAACCCATAATGCAAGGGATGCCTGTAAATTTTCAAAATTTAGGGGTTGCTGGGAATGTGGAGCGAGGCGTTGTGGTTAATGGAAAAAAAGGCCAGGCTAGGATAATGGGTTTTGCCGATGCGGAAAAGACAAAAAATGGTCAAAAAGTTTATTCTCTTAAATATGAGGTAACCGGAGAAGGAATAACTCCATATGTTCTTGATAAAGAGATGCCTTTGCCGGATGTTGCCTTACAACTTATTAGAGTGGGAGCTGTATATCCTTGTGAAATAGACAACAATGATCCAACACATGTCATGATAGCTATGACTGGAAGTATACAAAAGCCTATATAATAAGGCTTAATTAATCATTATAGAACATCCTGGCGTATTTGGATTTCCCCGTTTGCCTTGAGATATCATAATGCTCAATTTGCGGATGTCTTTTGTCCAATCTGTCATAAAAACTGAACCATTTTCACTTTTCAACGCCCATCCATTCTTTTGCATTTCAGATTTATAAAAATTGTGTACTGTATTTGCATCATCGTCAGATTCCATTATTATATTGATCAAGTTTGGAGTTTGTGTTGTATCTATATGCAGAGTAATAATTTTACTGTTTGAATATACAGGTAAATCTTTTGGAAACTGTTTTGGGGGATTTATTCCTTTCCCCGGCATTGCGGCTAAGTGAATTATGCCTCCCTGGTTAGTTCCTAAAGCATTGTTGTTCCAAGTAGTTTCTCCCCCTGTCATAAAACCTACGACTAGACCGAACATTGAGTTGTAATTAAAGACTACAAACAGAGATGCGATCAATCCCAAAACTATGACGCCAATCAATAAACCTTTATTCATATGACAACTCCTTTTACTAAATGTATAGGCATTATACTACTTAAACCTTTATTGACAAAGCATTTCTCCTAATTTAAGCTGTTATTGAGGTGGAGAGATGAGATCAGCAAAATTTATAATTATTTTTTCTATTTTTATTTTTACCGTTGCTTTTTTTGGTATAATTCCAGCTGTTTTTTTGGATATGTATAGAAGCCGAGTTGCTATGGGGTTTGGTTCGCGACCGAGTGATATTTTACCCGTAGCTATTCCTGTTGTGTCGATCTTGATTTTTCTTCCTTTTATAATTTCTGTTCTTAAGATTCTGTGGACTTCATTGGTTAGTGATCAGGAGCTTCGTGAAAAGGGAGAGTATTTTCTAATGCAAGAATGTCCCTGAAAAAGGGTTAGGTAGAAATGCCATTAAAGAGACAATCTTGAGCCTTCACCACCTTTTCAGCAAACTCATTAGGACTATCATTGCTTAAAAACAATTCTAAGTCAACGACGGAAGTATTCTTTTTGAGGAACTTTTTGTATTCAAAAATGGATTTTAGTTTTGCGAAAGGGGTCATTGTATTCTCATATCTGTATTTTTTGACCTCTTTTCTTTTTGCAGAAAATACAATTTCAGGGAAAATAGAAGGTCTGTAGTAGTTTAAATATAAATTAAAATATTTTTTAAAGAATTTGTTGATGTCTTGGGCATGTTTCTGAGGAATATGAGCATAGCCCATCCATTTTCTAATTACAGCCCCATTTTTTGACTCTACTAAAGCGTTATCATTACAGTGTCTAGCTCGAGATTTCGTAAGTTTAATTAAAAGTCTGTTTAAAAGTTCTGCGACTTGTCTGTTGATGTATTCTGAACCATTGTCGCTATGAAATTCAATGATTTCAAATGGAAATTGATTGAGCAAGCCTAAGAGAGCCTCGAGTAAATATGTTTCAGATATTTTTTCTACAGCGGCAATTGCCTGCCATTGGGTAACTTCGTCGACAGTATTTATATAATAGACCCCTTTTTGTTTGTCGGAATCGCCCTGATGCACAGTATCTACGCGGATATAGCCTGGCTTGCCTTGAGGTTCAGGGCGTTTTCTTTCGCCGATATTAATTTTCCTTGGATTAGTCTTGGTGAAAGTAATTGATCTGTCACGATATGTGACCCTCCCCCCTTTTAGTAGACACAGTAATTAGAGATTTTGATAATATATTAGAGGGGGGGGATTTTATGGGGAAAAAGAAAGGACCATATAAACGGTGTGATAAGGACTTCATTAGGGAAACGCTGGATTTAATTAATACCAGCAAGCGACCTGTAGCCTCAATTGCTAAAGATTTAGGAGTGTCATCGAGTACGCTGTATGGATGGCAAAAACGTGATCGAAGAGAGGGAGAAGACGGAGAAACAAGCGGAGGGATTGAGGAATCTCTTAAAATCAGGCGTTTAAGAAAAGAGTTGGCAGAGGCCAGGTTGGAGCGAGATATTTTAAAAAAAGCAGTGGCCATCTTCTCCAAACAACCGAGATGAGATTTATGTTTGTAAGAGAGCAATGCTTCGACTTTCCGGTTGAGAAGATGTGCCAGTTGTTAGATGTATCACGAAGCGGCTATTACAAATGGCTAAGGGGAGAGAAAAGCCAAAGAGAAACAGAAAATGAGGTTTTGCTGGATAAGATCAAGAAGATTTTTTTTGAAAACCATGAGCTTTATGGTCGGCCCAGAGTTTGTGCCGAACTTAAGAGCCAAGGTTATCATTACAATAAAAAAAGGATTGAGCGTCTTATGAAAGGCAAATTTGTGGCTAAGACAAGAAGAAAATTTAGAGTGACAACTGATTCTCAGCACACTTTGCCAGTAGCTCCAAATATTCTAAAGCAAAACTTTGTTTCAGCATCAGCCAATCGAGTCTGGACATCAGATATTACATACATCTGGACATTGGAGGGCTGGCTTTATCTTGCAGTTGTTCTTGATGTCTTTTCCAGAAAGATTGTCGGATGGTCTATGGGAAAGCACCTAGAAAGCCAATTGGTGGTCAAGGCCATAAAGGGTGCTATCTTGAGCCGCCAGCCAGGCAAAAATATAATATTTCATTCTGATCGAGGTATTCAATATGCGGCCAGAGATACGAGACTATTGCTTAACAATTATGGTTTCATTCAAAGCATGAGTCGCAAAGGGAGGTGTTACGATAATGCTATAACCGAGAGTTTCTTTCATTCATTGAAGACTGAACAAGTCTATTTTGAAAGATATGCCACAAGAAAGGAGGCGCGGCAGTCCATTTTCAATTACATCGAAGTGTTCTATAATCGACAGAGAAGGCACTCGTCCATAGGGTTTCTGTCGCCAGACAACTTTGAAAAAAAGTTCGTGAATGCATAATTTACTGTCTACTTTTTGGGGGGAAGATCAATGTCGTAGTTTTTCGCAAGTTGTAAATATGAGCTATAGAGATTTTACTTAACCTTTCATATTTCTTTTTTCCATAAGTAAAATGCTCGGTTTCAAAAATCTTTTTAGTGGCTAACCCATTTAAGCGATTGTGAAGATTATCCGTTTTAACCAGCAAAGCGATATCTTTTTTGGTGTATATATTTTTGAATTTGCAACGGTTAGAACTTTTACTTATTGTCAATTTTCCAGTTTGAAATTGCTTTTTGATGAGCCTTTTAACTTGTCGACCGCTATAACCAGTCATTTTCATAATGTAACGCTTTAAAATTCCTTTATGTTTCTTTGAAGCAGACATGTAATTGAATCTTTTTAAAATATCATCAATCCAATCGTAGGTAGTTTTTTTGTCAATTAGTTGAAAATCTAAATTCACCACAGCTTTTAGAAGATTTTCAAGATTCGAAACAGTTTTTATTTTATGATCCATCATTATTAGCTTATTCATAAGCTCGATAATGACATTTCAGGGACATTTTGCGTTAGAAACAGTCTTTACTTCAGGGACATCTTGCATTAGACAAGACTGGGAGTTGACGGACAAGCTCGAATATTATATTATAGAAAACAAATTTTTGATTCCTTTAATGGGGCTTTCTCTTATCCAGTTGGGAGCCGTTATCCCCGTTAAGGTTGATCCAAAAAACCCAAAAAGGGTAGCTATAAATGCCTGGAATATTAATCCTTCAGGGGAAAAAACTGCGCTTTAATCTTTAGTTGTTTCATTGATTACTATATAATGTCCATTTTTGTTTATCTCTTCAGGGAGTTTGGATATAGAAACAAATAATTCACGATGTTCTTTGGTTGACGCATAGAAATTAATGTCTTTTGATGTATATGTCCAGCCGTATTTTTTTATTTCTAAAGCATAGAAGTTGTTTATTTGTGTCGGGCTATCTTTGGAAATAAGGACAAGAAGGGTCTGGCTTTTTTTAATTGATAAGGTTTCAACTTTTGCATTTGGGTAAATTGGAATATCTTTGGGGAAACTGTTTGGAATCTTTATTCTGTTTATATCTGTCATAAAAGTGGATACAGTTTTACTTATAGGGTTGTTATTAAATACGATAAATAAAGAAACAATTAAACCTGCGATTATAACTGAAATTATCAATAATTTGTCTGACATATTAATTACTCCTTTTCTTGTTTGGGATTATATAGGATTTTGGATAGAAGGGCAATTGAGTTTTATATAACTCTATACGGAGGAAGAGTGTTTATAAAAACTATACGCATATGTTTTTATCGAATAGAAATAAATTTTATTAATGTATTCTTTTTCTCCTTTTTATTTTTGAAGCTAATTCAGCAGCAACTGTTAATATTGAAATTGTAGGATTTACTCCAGGGCCCTTAAATAAAGATCCATCTATTACATAAAAATCTTTTGAGCCTATTACCTTCCCTTCGTTATCGACACAATCTCCCATTGATCCCATAGGATGAAAAAATATTTCTTCACTCAAGTCGACTTTTTTATTTGGCAATAAATATCTTTCGAATTCAGGTAATTCTGAAGAAAGGAATAATCCCCAACTAGCATACTTGCTTTTACTTGGAAAAAAATGATTGAGGCCTATTCCTAAATATTCTCCTTGAGGAGTATTTGCGGCTACTTTTAAGAGGGCTAATGCAAGCAATTTTCTTCTCATTCTATCTCTTTCAGATAATGAGTATGTTAGCACTTTTTGTCCAAAAATATTACTCAATCCAGGATATACATTTCCTCCTGAAAGACCGGCCCTAACATCTTCCATGTTTTCAGTGAGAACTCCTCCAAAAACGCCAGTGTAAGGAAGTCCTTCTATTGAATCTCTTAAATTTGTTCCATATAAGCGTCTCCTTGCCATTGCAAGAATTCCTGTAGCAGGACGTGCCCCTTCACCAAGCCCGATAAATCCGTCTACTGTGGCAACAAGATCAGCTAACGCATTATCTGTGTTGTAAACCTCAATATAACCAGATTGAGGCTTTCCTACATGTTGAGGGGGATCAATTTTTTTGTTTGGATTAAATGCAAAAAGTTCAAATGCTGCTTGCCCAGTATATTTTTTGCCTAACATAGGGAGTCGAATCCCTGCGTTATGTACTATAACTGGGGAACCAAATGTACCGGCACTTGAAATAATACCATCTTCTATTCCAATGGTAGAGACGCCTTCCATTGAAAATATTTTTACAGCCTTAGGGCTGTTGTCTGATCTTAAAATAGTTTGAGTAACTTTTGCTCCTGAAACTAATCCTACTTTTCCAGATGCCAAAAGCGCAGGCAAAAGAACCATAGCTGTTGTCTCTTTTCCTCCCGTATCACAGCCAACAGGACATTTTCCTAGGCCACCACACTTATGAGCACTAAATGATTTTGTAGGACCAGCATTTCTAATCCCAGATTCTTTAGGCATATTTTGTGCGGCTCTGATCATTTCCTTGGTTATTGTGTTGATTATTTCCTGTGGGTTTTCAGCAACATCATGTATCTCTTCTACCCAAGCAACTGTCTTCTGATATTTTTCCCAAGTCATATATTTACTTAAACCATAAAGCTCAAACTCCTCGCTGGTTCTGACTCTTGCCGCAGTTGTACTAAAAATTTCCATGCTTCCTCCAACCGCTTTGCCAGTAGGGGCAGCTGTTCCACTTGCATTTTTTAAATCAATAGCAGCAGTTACTCCTCCTTCTGAATAGAACTCACCTGTAGCTCTTATAGGAGTTGAATTGCCGAAAATTTTACCAGGATAATAATCTCCTTCTTCAATTATTAGAATTTGAGCATCTGGGTATTTTTCATGTAAAATATGTGCTGTCATTATCCCTCCTGGGCCTGATCCGACTATAACAAAATCATTTTTTCTAAATTGACGAGGGATTCTCCCATCTTTAAAAAAGGTGTCAAATTGTGTCAAATCAACTCTGCTAGTATTTCTTTGGACTATAGAAAAGTGATTAGGACTTATTTGAGGATTATCTAGTAGCGATGGAAGCGTCATTCTTCCTGCCAATTCAATAACACCTAATAAATTTGCTATTTGGGGTATATTTGTTGGAGGGTTTACTATATTATTAAAAACAACTGGATGTTGCATAGCATGCAATACAGCGAAAATTGCTGTTCGTAGTGCAGGAGGGATTCTTCTCAGTTGAAATTCTAAGTTTGCCCTATATTTTGGACTGTCAACCAATGTTTTGTTTGGATATAGTTGGTAAGCTACTCTTTTTGCAGCAGGGAAACTTGCATCAAACATTACTTGGAAAAAAGCTTCTTGTTGTCGAAGAGATGCAGTGTGTTGACCTTGGGAAACTGTTTTTAAAGCTGTTTGTCCGAGTTGTCTAGCATGTGCTATTGCAGAGGCTGCCATTTCCATTGCCATTTTTTATTCCCCCTTTTTTCAATTGTCGTATTCTGAAGATTTGAAACCAGTCCAAAGAGCAGGTGTTATTGCGAAATCAGGTGGGCTTTTTTGGGCTGTTGCTTTAATATCTTCCACCATACGACTTAATCTCCTTATTATCGGTAGATTTGAGAACATTTTTAAACAGGGAGACAAAGATGAAAAATTAACTATATTTTCTCCTATAACTTGATTAAAAAAGTGTGCTGTTTCGATTATTAACATAACATTGTCTAGCTCTTCTGATAATTTTTTTGCCGTTTCTAAAGAAGGGTCTTTTTTCCAAAAATCCATTACAGTTTCAATAACGATAGAAATTATTTCTTTGGCTTTTATTGTGTCGGCTGTGGAAAGAGTTCTTTCTATTCTTGGAATTACATCGCCATACAATTTTCTTTTCAAGATTTTTGGCAAACCTTTTTGTGTGGTGGGAATATGCCTGTTAATTTCATAAAAAGCGTGACGACTCATTGCCAAAAGTAAACAGCTTTTGCTGGAAGTTTGTGTCATTTTTTTCTCCTTGAATGCTTGACCTCTTTCTCCCTAACTTGCAAGAGTATCATAATGGTTTTCGAAAAATTTCACTTTATTTTTTCATCAAAGCCTTGGCTCGTATTTCTTGAGTTTCAGTAATTATGCCGTTACTTTTTAAGATTGTCAGATTCTTGATAAAAGTTGCTTGAGAAGGTTTTTTGCTGTATACAAATTCGAGCCTTATTATCCCAAGAAGAAAGTTTTTTACATCTTCCGCAATTGTTATTTTTTTATCTGTTCTTTCCCACCCAGAAAATCTATTTGGCTCTCTGCTTGCTAGAATGTAAGCCGCTTCAGCATATAAATTTACCACATCTATCGGTTCTCGAGTTACTAATCCAGAAGCGGGTCTTGTGGTAACGATGAAAGGAGCTCCTTTTTCGCCAGATGATTTTGTTCCTGAATAACCTTTAGGCATGTTACCGAAAGGCATAAGTTCAAGCCTGCCACAAAATCCGAGCCCCAAAGTTTGCGCTTCTGATTTTACATAAGAAGGAACCCCTTCTTCCCATTCTTTACGAAAAGCTTCGAATTTTTCAGACAGATAGGAAAGAGAGGGGAAGAAAAATCCTTCATTGATTCTTATTTCTCTTGTATTTGGCAAGCTGTATGTTGCACTCTTATTCCTTTGTCCTTCTTTATAAGAAAATCTAATGACTTTTATCTGTCTTTGCAGTATTGGGGGAAGCAATAAATAAGCATGGGCTAAATGAGCTAAGGTTTGGCCTCTTGTCATAGGCGCCCTCTCATAGAAAACAGCTACTTTTTTATTGTCGAAAATTGATCTTGAAAGATGATCATAGGGACTTCTGATTTTTTCGAGGCTTACTGGCAAAGTAAAATCCAGATTGTAATTTGAGTTATATGGGAAACCTCTTCTTTTTTCTTCTCCCCCATTAAATACAATAAATTCCCCAAATTCATTTATAACAAAGCTTTCATTCTGCAATCTTATTTCAAGAGGGATTGTGTTTTGCTCATTTAATGCCAAATTTTCTTCTGCATAAAAACCGGTTTTCCCAGTTCCGTATTCAACAAAAATTCTTGAGAATTCATCCTCTATTTGGATCCTTAACAGTTCTCCCGTAGACAAAGATGGAGGATTGATAGATAAGGATGAGACAGGCTTGCGGTCAGGAGTTGTTATATGAAAAGAGGGCAGTAGGGTTGGGTTAAGGGCTAAATTTCCATCTTTTTGGAAAAGAGTGTAATGAACAGTTATTTCGGCACCCCTAAAATTTTTTATGAATGGATTTCCTATTTCAAAAACAAGATAAGTCCCTTGGCTTAGACTAAAGGCAACTTCTTTTGTTGTTGGGCTTAAAGAGATATATTCCGGCGCATTTTTGGGCAGACCATCGAAATAAATTGGGATCATCGGTTGATTTGCGAGCAGTTCATGACCTAACGATTTGCCTGGTTTGGGGGCAGAAACAGCAAGGGCAAGAGAACGAATTCTAACGCCACTTATAGTGGGAAGAGTTCTTATGTCTCTTTGGTTGTTTACCGGGGGAGTAAAAAACCAATTTCCATCTCTGTATAGCACAGAACCCTCTTCTAAAACATTGTTGCCTGGAAGAGAAATTCCCTTTCTCATATAGGAAGCCTCAATTTGGAGGTAAATCTTACCATTTATTTTTACAGGGCGTATAAGCTCAAAATTAGAAGAAGTTTTTCTGTCTAACAAATAACCAGCAACAAGGCTAATTTCTTGGGGAATATTATTGTCCATTGTTAGACAGCTCAAGCAATTTTTTAAATCTTTAGAACCCTTTTTTATTGTTCCAAAAGCTATTAAGAAATCAATAAAAGAATTTATTAGATTTTCATCGTGCACGCCATTAGGGAATGTGCTTCTAAAGAGGGCGGGCCGTTTTAAAACTTTCAAAAAATCGGGCATATTTCTTAAAAATCTTTTTTCACCTTCTGTGTCAAACTCTCCAAAATGAATTTTTACTAAAGCATTGATTACCGCAATTGCCTCTTCTCTGGAAAACCCATTTTGCATAAGTGCTTTGATTGCTGTTTCTTCTTCGTTTTTTCCTTGCTTGGGTTCGTGGACGAGGCTTGCAAGAGAACGAGGGATTGCAAAAGAGATGTTTATCACTTTAAAATTTCTTTGACAAATTTTTCTATTTCTCTTAAAACTTTTTTTTGCTCTTCTGAAAGAGGGATTTTGTTTATTAGCGTTGTTGGATCATCTATTGTTTCACCGAATTTCTTTCCCATTACTAAAATCAGGCTCAAAGCGTTTACAAAAAGTTTTTCTGTGTTTCTTCCTACGAAATAGGCTCTATCAAGGGTTTTAAATCCCCATATAGGCCAATCTAAAAAAGGGATCACTTCGTTTTGCCTTGCTTTTATTGCCAAGTTATTCCATTCGCTTTCTTTCCCTGAAATTAAATTGCCATATAAATTTTTTGCGACAGCCACAGCAACCATCAGGCTCAACAATTCATTTTCCCCTGTATAGATGGCAAGCTTAGAGGCTGATATTAAAATTACTTGTTTATTTGGGTCATTCATGTCGGGAATAATTCCGGCAAAAAGAGAATTTTCTTTTGAAGGGTCGATTTCTACACCAGAAATATTACATCCCGGGATAGTTGTATTTAATTGTAAAACTAAAGCTTTAAGCATATCCATCCTTTGCTTTAACTCAGCATCAGAATGAAATTTTTCTGAAAAGTCTTTTGAGTAAGAGAACTTTATTACATCTGAAAATTCAAATATCATTACAGGTAATAGCGGTAAATTGTTTCCAGAAGGCAGCGCTTCTGCGATATATTGTTTGCTTTCATCAACCAATCTTCCTCCATTGGCATTGAAGCTTTGACTGCGAACATTCCCATAAATATCTTCTACTGCAATTTCAAAAACATTGTTTCCTGTAATTAGAGGAAGCTTTATTGTTATAGAAGGGGGCTGTATTAGCAAAATAGGATTACATGGATTGTTTTTCGCAGTTATTGTAACTTTATGAATAATTTCATTTAAGGCTTTCGACACTTTTCTGCACGCAGCGCACCAAGCTAATGCTCCCGTATCAACAACAATAGGAGAGCTTGCTTGAGATAAAATAGTATACAACTCTTCTGTTGATACTTCTGGAATAATCTCTTTTGGTTCTGAGTAATCTTCACTTTTCATTATTCCCAAAAACCCTAACCAGGCATTTGTATCATTTAAATGCTCCAATTGAAACTGACGAAAAGCGGCTTGAACTTCATCATTTTCTGGCAACTGATCAATCTCTCCGTCATTATCTCCTGCTTCATCCGCTTTTTTGAGATTATGAATAATAATTGCTCCACTTTGAGTCATTTACAATAGTACCTAAACTTATAACCATAATAAATATGCCTCCCTGAAAATTATTTTTCAAACAAAAACTGACAATATCTATAGTACCTTATCATTATCATTTTTAAAAAATTTCATTTATTTTGGAGGAAAAATTGGTTCTTGGGGCTTAAGCCCTTATTGACAAAGCATATCTACTAGCTTAAGCTGTTCTTGAGGTGGGAAAATGAGATCTGAAAAGTTTGTACTTATTTTTGTCATTTTTGGGATCTTTTTTGTTCTTCCTTCAGTTTTCATTTTGAATTTTTCCAATGTTGGCAATATTACAGACTTTGGCATAACTCCTATTATAAATATTGCAATAATTTTACTGCCTATACTTTTGTTGCTGTTGTTTTTTAGCAAGGGATTAAAAGTAATTTGGAGGAATTTTGTTGGGGATAAAGATATTTTAAAAAAAGGGATTGATGGAAAGGGGGAAATATTAAGCATAGCAACATCAAAAACCCAATTAAATTATCAGCCTGTAATGGATATAAAATTAGAAATATCATCACCTATGTATCCTGCTTATATAGTTGAAGATGGGTTTGTAATACCTTTTAATGCTATACATCTTATGCAGGTTGGAGCTATTCTTCCTGTTAAAATAGATCCTAAAAATACAAAAAATGTGGCTTTTAATTTTAAGTAAAGAAAGAGCCAATTGTTTTTTATGAAACGGGGCTAGCGTGAGTTTACTGCTGGAGAAATAAAAAAGCCTGCATGGCTTGTCATTGTTGACTTTCAGAAGAACAGCTTGTATACACCAAAAATATATTATTTCATCAAAACTTCAAATAATTTTCTTGTTGCTTCATCTTCGATTTCTTCCATACCGTATTCAATGTTGAATTTATTTTTAGTTTTGGGGATTATGTATTTTACTTTTCGTATTGAAGATAAGCGATCCAAAATGTCGTTTATTATAAAAGGACAATCATTCTCTCTTGCGGTCTTTTCAATTAAAGCGCAAATAGTAAATGCAATAATGGAACAAAGCACATGAACTTTTATCTTTTGATCTGTCCAATGATATTGAGGTCTGATACAGGTATGAAATGGATTTTTTATTTGCCTAAACGCAAACTCAACATCCTTTTGCCCCTGATAAGCTAAAACTATCTCCTCATTATTCCAGTCCTGCCGGCTTGTTATTAAGATTCTTTTCCCTAAAACTGTATTTTTCAAAAAATTCTTTTTTTGTGTGTTAATCTCATATTCTAAATAAATTACTTGCCTGTTTTTTTCACTTAATATCAACGATATCTCTAATAAATTGTTTATTAACTATTTTTTCAGCCTCTCTTTCAAAAAGCTCTTTTGTCCACATACATTTTTTTCTCTTGTGCCAAAAACTCCCTTTCATGCCTGATAGCTTGAAACTTTCCAAATTTTCAATTGCTTTTTTTAAATCTTTTTCCATCCCCTTACCTGCCCGTCATATAATGCTTCGCTAAAATACATAACGGCAGTCCTCTTCATCCCCCATATTTCTACATTCTCCAACCTAAAACATTTTATGGTTTTCCTTGTGCCATCTTTGAGTTCTTTGGTTAGGTCTTGATGTTTTTGTTACAGGCTTTGTCATTGTTCCCTCCTTGATTTCTTTTCCTCTTGGCCCCTTCCTCCCTAACTTGTGAGAGTATCATGATGGTTTTTGAAAAATTTCAGGTTATTTTTTAAAAAAGGTATTAAGTGAATGAGGATTCTTATACTTAATTTTGTATTTCTGATATGAAGTTTATAAACTTCATAAGTTGAGATTCAACTTCTTTGAAAACAGAAGGGAATTTTTCAACAAGAGGACTCATACGCTCCCATTTTAATTCAAAACCATAAATATTTCTAAAAAGATGTCTAAAGCTAAGATATTCGCCTAAAGACTCTCCAACATTTTTTGTAAATAAGGCAGGTCTGCGGTCTGGAATATTGGCAAGCATTCGGCGTAAAAGTTGAATATGCCAATCATCACCTTCAGGAACTCCTCCATCTATGGTTAACGCGATTCTTTCAAAAATTTTCTCAAGTCCTGTATAAAAATCATGTAAAATACTGCCAATAGCTCTTATCTGCGTATAATCCGGAATCTCTTTTATCTCTTGTGTTGTTTGACCAAGCTCCATAGTTAATCGATCAAGATTTTGAAGTTCTAAATCTATATCTATAATCAGTCCTTCAAATTTAGCCATATAAGATTTCTCCCTTTTTGAAAATTAATGCTTTAAGTGCTTCCGATGCATCTTCCATAGGGACAAGATCTACATTTGCTTTTTTAAAAAGCAGTTTTTTTATTTCAGATAATGCGGAAAAATGTATTTTAGGATTTAATCCTTCAACTGCCAAATCTATGTCTGATTTTTCATGAAAGATTTTTTCATCCAAAGTTGATCCAAAGAGATAAACCTTTTTGGCTTTAAAATCTTTTATTAAAATATTTGCTGCATCAGATGCAAGCTGCTTAAAAAGTTTTATTTTCTTCTTTTTTGCTTTTTCGTCTTCTTTGAATTTTCTTGACCAAAACTTTTTATAATCTGCTAAAGTTGACATAAAACACCTCTAATATATTATAAACTTCATAAGAGATGGACGCAAGCTAAGAAGTTGATTATAATAGCCTTAAATGATCCTCGATGAAATAATTTTAACTAAAAGAAAAGAGATCGAAGCTTTAAAAGAAAGATTGGCAACAGCTAAGACGGAGTTTGATCCTAACTTGCGGGACTTTAAGTCTTCCATCAATCAAGAAAATAAAATTTCCCTTATTGCCGAAATCAAAAAAGCCTCTCCTTCCGCTGGTATTATTGTCAAAAACTTTGATCCCGTTTCAATTGCCAAACAGTACGAATCTTCAGGTGCCTTTGCAATATCTGTTCTTACCGACAAAACATATTTTCAAGGTGAAATAGGCTTTCTAAAACAGGTAAGAGCCGCGGTAAAACTTCCTGTTTTCCGCAAAGATTTTATAATAGATGAACTTCAAATAACAGAATCGCGCATTGCAGGGGCTGATGCAATTCTGCTTATTGCTAGGATTTTAGAATTGCCTGATCTTTCAAGATTCCTTGAAAAAGCTAAAGAGCTTGGGCTCCAAGTCCTTCTTGAAACTCACGATGAATATGATATTGAAAAAGCATTGTCTTTAAATTGTGATATTGTAGGAATAAACAACAGGAACCTTGATACTCTAAAAGTCGATTTTAATAATTCTTTAAAATTGCTGGATAAATTCCCAGAACTCAAATCAAGGATTTTGGTCTCTGAAAGCGGTATAAGCGAGAAATCTCAAATAGACGAACTCAAGTCTGCCGGCTTTTCTGCCGTCCTAATAGGGGAGAGCTTGTTGAAAAGTGAAGATGTATTGGGTAAGATGAGAGAGATGTTTGGGAACAATTTCCAATTTCCAATGTCCAATTTCCAATGAATGTATTTTTTTAAAGGGGGACATGATGTCAGATAAATATAGAATAGTGCTTCGTGAGGATGAGATTCCAAAAAGATGGTATAACGCACTGCCGGATTTAAAAACTCCTCTTGCGCCTCCGCTTCATCCAGGGACACATCAGCCAATAGGACCTGCGGATTTGGCACTGCTATTTCCCATGGAGCTTATAAAACAGGAGATGTCTCCCGAACCTTGGATTGAAATTCCTAATGATGTTCTCGAAATTTATAAACTATGGAGACCGTCTCCTCTTCATCGCGCATATAATTTGGAAAAGGCATTAAAGACCAAAGCACGCATTTACTATAAAAACGAAAGTCTTTCTCCTGCGGGTTCGCATAAAGTTAACACGGCAATTCCTCAAGCCTATTACAATAAGCAGGAAGGCGTAAAAAAATTAACAACTGAAACAGGTGCAGGACAGTGGGGTTCTGCGTTATCTTTTGCCTGTAATATTTTCGGACTTGTTTGCGAAGTTTTTATGGTAAAGGTAAGCTATCAGCAAAAGCCTTATCGTAAGAATTTAATGCAAGTGTGGGGGGCTACCGTTCATGCATCTCCTTCAAATCTTACAAATTCGGGAAGAAAAATCCTTGAAGCTGACGCAAATTCTTTGGGAAGTTTGGGCATTGCTATATCAGAAGCTGTTGAAGTCGCGGTCTCTGATCCTAGCGCCAAATATACTCTTGGAAGCGTTTTAAATCATGTATTGCTTCATCAAACCGTAATTGGGTTGGAAACCAAAGAACAACTTAAGCTTGCAGGCGAAAAGAAAGTGGACGCTATAATTGCCTGTGTTGGTGGAGGCTCTAACTTTGCAGGGATTGCTCTTCCTTTTTTAAAAGATAAATATGCGAATCCTGACATGAAACTTATAGCAGTAGAACCGATGTCCTGCCCAAGTCTTACAAAGGGAGACTTTAGATATGATTTTGGTGATACGGTAGGGCTGACCCCTCTTGTTAAAATGTATACTCTTGGACATTCTTTTATGCCTCCTGGAATTCATGCAGGGGGACTTCGTTATCATGGAACAGCTCCGCTTCTTGCAAATTTAGTAAAAGACAAAATAGTTGAAGCAAAAGCTTATCATCAAACAGAATGTTTTGAAGCGGCCGTGCTTTTTGCAAAAGCGGAAGGAATCCTCCCTGCGCCTGAAAGCAGTCATGCTATTAAGGCGGCAATTGAGGAAGCAAAAACCGGAGGCGAAAAGGTTATTGTATTTAATTTATCAGGTCATGGAAACTTTGACCTTGCTTCTTATGAAGCCTATCTTTCAGGGAAACTAACAGATTACGAATATCCTAAAGAAAGCGTTGAAGAGGCACTAAAAAATCTTCCGTGTATTGAGTAATAAAAAAACCGAAATTCTCGCTTGTTTTTTACGATATATATGTAGGAAACAAGGAGAGAATTATGAATTCCAAAAACAAGAGTTTGACAGAAGGGTTTGTAAAGTTTTTAAAAGAGCTTAAAATAAGTAAACCCGAACATTTGTTTGAATTGGAAGATAGGGTTATTACAGAAATATCAAAAATATCAATTACTCATTCCGCGGAAGATGCCAGATCTGTTATATTAGAACTTAAAGAGCATATTTTCATTTTTTCTGAATTCAAAACTGAACCGCATATAAAACCTTTATTGAAAAGTTTTTTTAATTCAATTGAAGGCGCTGTTTCTACCGCCCTCTGCTGCCTATAATATGTTGTTGCAACCTTCCTGTCATAAGAGGTAAAATAACGTTAATGAGAAATCTGTTTGCTTTTATTTTCATGAGTTTTTTGGTTTTACCTGTATATTCTCTTGGTATTGCACCCACTTTGGATAATGCAACGTTGTCTCATACTGATAAGGTAGAGATTGTTTATGTGGATGAAATCGGTTTTCCCGGATCAGGAGACGGACAATTCTATTTTCCGCAGGATGTTTATATCTCTTTTGTTGGAGATATTGAGACTCAGCTCGGGGATCTTTTTGTCGCAGACACAGGCAATAATCGGATTCAAAGACTGCAGCGTAATGGCATTTTCTCTTATCAATTTGGCAAGTTTGGCTCGTCAAGCGGCCAATTTAATATCCCGTCAGGTATTGTTGTGGATTTCAATTTTTACATTTATGTGGCAGATCAGGAAAACAACAGGATCCAAAAATTTGATATAAGGGGAAACCCTGTTCTTGAATTTGGCGATTATGGCAAGCAAAACGGCCAATTTATCTATCCAAAAGGGTTGGCACTTGATACTTCAGGACATGTTTATGTTGCTGATTCAGGCAATGACAGGATCCAAAAATTTGACAGTATGGGGAATTTTGTAGAAGTTATAGGAGGCTTTGGGCGGGGTGATGGTTTTTTTGATTCCCCCTTTGATGTGGTTGTTGACCAAGATGGATCAATCTATGTTGTAGATACTGGGAATAACAGGATCCAAAAAATTGACGAATATGGGAAGCCCGTTTTTTCTTTTGGAAAGGCTGGAAAAGAGAAGGGGGAATTTAACGCTCCCAAGGGAATCGCAATAGACAATAAATATATTTATGTTGCTGATTCCAGAAATAACCGCGTGCAGATGTTTGATAAAATGGGCAGATTTTTATATTCCTTTGGCGCGCGTGGATATAAAAAAGGGGAGCTTAATAACCCGACAGGAATTACTGTTTCCAAAAACGGTGAAATTTATATTGCTGATACAGACAACCAAAGAATAGTGAAATTAAAGATTTTTTCTTCTGATAATTAACTGATCCAAATAAAAACCACATCATGTTTTAAATGACCAGTAGTTTATTTTCAATAAATAGTTGTGTAATTATAAGAGTTTTAAAAAAGGCCTTATTGACGGGTTTTTTTGTCCTTTTATGCGGCTCATTTGCTTTTGCCGACCTTAGGGATATTCCTTTTAAAGAAGAATATTCCTCTTCTCACTTTTCAATAAACTTTCAACCTGTTTATCCTCTTATTATTGGACAGGAGACACAGGTTAGGGTTGCAACCGATTTGGCTGCCAATGAAGTTTGGCTATCCTTAAGTAATGGAGAAAAAATAAAACTCGAGGAAAAAGGCAAAAAATGGGTTGGAAAGTTTGTTGCCAGCAAAAAACCTCCTTATGGATGGAGGCTTTTATCTATCCATATCAAATACAAGACAGAAATCGAAAATATATCAGCTTATAATAAATTCCTTCAATTTTTTAGCATTCCATCTCCTTCTAAAAAGGCAGAAAAGCTTTTTGTCGGAAAAATGTGGTATCGTGCGTTCCCTATTGATACTGAAATAAAAGAGGTTCTCAAATCGGGAGCAAAAAAGGAGGATGAGGTAACAGTAAAAGATGTTATGTCGGTTTTTGGGCCGGAAGAATCTGTTCTGTCAGATACTTTATCAAAAAAGTCTCAAATAGAAGGGCAACCAACGCTTTTTACTTTAAAGGAAAAAGAAAGTGAGACTTTGACGCAACAGGGTTCTTCTCCATTACTTATTAGCGGAGACCGTGTTTTTTCTTTCTCGTCAAAAAACATTGAAGGGACAAAAGAAGGGTTTTTGCCCGGAGTTAGCCGTGAAGAATCTTTGCGCGTCAGCATCGCCGGCAAATTGCAGGACACCGATATAGATGCGACCTTTTTTTCTTCTTCAGTTTTAGGCATTAACGAAGTCTCTTCAAGAGAAGAAAATGTCAGTATTTTGTTAAAGAATGGGTCAACAGAAGCATACCTTGGCAATTATACTCCGAAAATGGATGATCTTGAATTTTCTTCTATTAATAATGTTTTGTCCGGTGTCAGGGTTGAGGGTGAATATGACAAATGGGGATTTAAAATGCTTGCCGCTGCTCCAAAAGGTGAATCCAAATTTATAAAGATGTATGGCAATGGAACTCAAGGCCCTTATAATCTCGGTTTTTTCCCTGTTGTTATAGATTCGGAAAGAGTTGAAGTTAACGGCATTTCACAAAAACGAGGAAATGATTATGATATAGATTATCAGGCAGGAACTATAACCTTTAAAAATAAAACAATTCCGAAAGAGTCGATCATAAGCATACATTATGATTTTAGGGAGACTATTTATCAGCATTCAACTTATGCTCTTCGCGGAAAACTTTATCCTTTGCCCAACCTTAAAATCGGAGCAACATACATAAATGATCTGGATAGCTTAAATAATGCCGCAAATATTGCTCAAAGCGCGTCCATAGAGCCTCAAAGCCATTTAATTATTGGGGCGGATGGTGCTTTTGCTTATCAGGATTTAATTAATATGCAGGGAGAGGTCGCATATTCTCAGAAGAAAAATAAATTACTATCAGATCCGGACTTAAAAGATATTGGGCGCGCCGCAAAACTTGATGCTGTGTCTGCCTTTGGCCCTTTTAATCTTAGAGGAAAATTCAAAAGAGTAGGATTGAATTTTGCCGCAGTTGGAGATGCTAAGCCAAGGCAGGATTTAACGGAATATTTAACTTTGCTCAGTTTTCAGCCTAATTCTGTGTTGCTGGCGGAAGGCTCGTTTTCCAACTCAGATTATTTGCAGGAAGAAACAAGGTATAAGACAGTTGATAAGATGGGAAGGGTAAGGCTTTCCCAACCCGCATATCCTTCTTTTGAATATATTTACAAGGAAATACTGGAAAGCAATGATCCTGTTTCAGGAACCCCGATCGATCGTTTAACGATTAAAGATTCTTTGCAAATAAGGCATGATATGGGAATATTTCAAGCCGCTGTAACGGGAGATAAAGAAAAGAGGCTTAGCAGAACTCCGACTGAAGAAACTATTGTTTACAAAACTTTAAATGCGGGAATATCTTTAGCACCTCAGGAAAAATTCTTGGCCTCCGGTAATGTGGAATTAAGAGAGACAGATGGCACCTTTAATGATAATGATTCCTATAAAAAGACATATATCTTGAAATTATCGGCTTCCCCCACGAGGGAATACATGCTTGCGGGTTCTTTGAACTATATTGATGATACAAAAGATGGAATAACGCAAGTCAGTGATTTTTCTTATAAGGCGCAATTGTTTGGATTTTTAAAAACAGACGGACAATATGCGGTAAGTTCTTTAAAAGAGACATTTGGAGTGACAGAGGAAGGAGTTCGCAAAGAAGAAGGTTCTTTGCGTTTTGAGATAAATCCTTTCAGTAATTTGAGGCTGCGATATTATTACAGACCCAATATGACTTTATTAACTAGGACACAAAGGCCAGCTTACAGCAATTTGACCAATCAAATTGAGTCTAATTGGTTTATATTTAATTCGACTGTTTTAGGTTATTCTTTGCAAACGGTAAACGGTTTTAATATTGATAAGACCGATTTCCCTTCCTATTTAAGGAACCAAAACGTGGAAGACTCAACTACCGCGATTTATTCAATAAAAACAGCCCCTCTTAATTTTCTTTCCTGTGAATTTGACTATACAAAAGAAGATAGGGTTTCCTTGATACTAACTTCCACTTCAGAGGCGGCGGCTTATCAAAAAAATAATATCCAAAACAGGGGACTAACCGCGGTAATCAAAACCCCCCTTACCGAAAAATTTGCTATTGACAGCAATTACTCTTACCAGATTTCAAAAACAGGGACGGAAGAATCTTTCGATAATGCCCAAAATCTGTTAACTCAAACGATATCCCTTAAAGGGATATTAAATATTAATAGTTTTTTGGCATTAAATGCTTCTTATTCTTATTCACAACTTACAAATTTTCTGCTTGCGGATAATAGAGACACATATACTCTTGCTCCAGGTGCCGGATTTACCTTTTCTTTGCCGGGGCAATTCAGGTTGGATGGAAACTATTCATATGCCAAATCTTATGTCGGAACAAATTCCGAAAAGACTAATTTAAGCTTGAGGGGGAAGTATGATTTTTACAGTTTTTTGCATGTAGCAGTTCGCGCTGAATCGGAAATCAGTACCTTTCCGAGCTATAAAACTTCTGAATTATCCGGCAATGTTGAAATTAACCTTTAGTTATAAATAAATGATATCTTTTATTTCTTTCATTAAATATGTTAAAATTTAAAAGTTTAATGAAACATTCAATTGATAGTCAATTAAAAATAATAAAAAAGGGGATTGTTGAGCTTATCCCGGAAAATGCGCTTGTAGAAAAGCTCAAAGAAAACAGACCGCTTCGTATAAAGTTTGGTGCCGATCCTTCTGCTCCTGATATTCATTTGGGCCATACAGTTGTTTTAAATAAACTAAAACAATTCCAAGACTTAGGTCATGAAGTTGTTTTTTTAATCGGTGATTTTACCGCGATGATAGGAGATCCTACCGGAAAATCTGAGACAAGAAAGCCTTTATCAAAAGAAGATATAGAAAAAAACGCGAAAACTTATCAGTCTCAAGTTTTTAAAATACTAGACAAATCAAAAACAAAAGTTGTTTACAATAGTGAATGGTTCAAAAAAATGAGCTTTGAAGATTCAATCAAGCTTTCAAGCAAATATACTGTCGCGAGAATGCTTGAAAGGGACGATTTTGAAAAAAGATTCAAAAACGAACAATCGATAGCTGTTCATGAATTTAGTTACCCGCTTATGCAAGGATATGATTCCGTTGTCCTTGATGCTGATGTTGAAGTTGGTGGTACTGACCAAAAGTTTAATATGATTGTTGGCAGGCAGCTTCAAAGAGAATATGGCAAAAAATCTCAAGTTGTTTTAACAATGCCAATTCTTGAGGGATTAGACGGTGTTCAGAAAATGAGCAAATCGCTAGGTAACTACATTGGAGTCACAGAGCCGCCTTCCGAAATTTTTGGAAAGGTGCTTTCTATATCGGATACACTAATGCTTAAATATTATGAACTTTTAACAGATATCTCTTTGGATGAAGTTAAAACAATGCATCCCATGGAAGCAAAGAAACGTCTTGCGAAAATAATTGTTGCAAGGTTCTATTCTGAAAATGATGCGACAAAAGCTCAAAAAGAATTTGAGAAAGTATTTTCTAATAAAAATTTGCCGACGGATATTGTTTTGAAGACGTTTAAAGAGAAAAATATTGATATTGTGAAAATTATCGTAGAATCGGGATTGGCTGAATCAAATGGTGAAGCTAAGCGCCTTATAAAACAAGGTGGGGTAAAAGTTTCCGAAAAAGTTTTAAACGATGAAAAAACCGTTATTGATTTAACGTCAGAAAAAGTGATTCAAGTGGGTAAAAGAAAATTTGTGAGGGTTAAATGCGAATAGGGATAGGCTACGATGCTCATAAGCTTGTAAATGACCGCAAACTTATTTTGGGAGGGGTTGAAATCCCTCATAAAAAAGGGTTACTTGGACATTCCGATGCCGATGTTTTAACTCATGCTATTATCGATGCTTTAATTGGTGCGATGGGTTTGGGTAGTATTGGGGACTTTTTCCCGGATACCGATCCAAAGTATAAAGATATCTCAAGCCTTGAGCTGTTATCAACAGTTGTGAGAAAAATTAGTGATAATGGTTATATGATAAGCAACATTGATTCAACTGTTGTTTGTGAAGAACCCAAGCTCAAGCTTTATGTTTCTAAAATGTGTGAAATTTTATCAGGAATTCTTGAAATAGAAACAAGCAGGATCAATATTAAAGGCAAGACCGAAGAGGGGATGGGGTTTACGGGGCAAAAAGAAGGAATCGCCGCATATGCGGTTGCCTTGATACATAAAAAAGTTTAAATTTTCTTTGACCTCGAATTTTCAATAAGGTATACTATTTTTATGCTTGACTCAAAACTTTTGCGTGAAAACCCGAAAAAGGTAATGTCTGCTCTTAAAAATCGCCAATTTGACACATCTTTAATAGACAAGGTTGCTGTTATTGATAAAAAATGGAGGGAAGCAGTCTTTAAAGCAGAGACCTTAAAAAAACAACGCAACGAAAATTCAAAAGAAGTAGGCAAACTGAAGAAGGAGGGGAAAGCTGCGGATGATTTACTTGAAAAGACGAGGTTGATAGGTGATGAGATAAAGAAAATTGAAGAAGATTTAGGAGCTATTGAAGTTGAATTAAACCAAATTCTTTTTCAAATTCCAAATATTCCTTTTAGTTCTGTGCCTGTAGGTAAAGATGAATCATCAAACAAAGAAATTCGTAAATGGGGAAATATTCCCAGCTTTTCTTTTAAACCAAAAGCTCATGATGAAATAGGCGTGGCTTTGGGTATCCTTAATTTTAAAGAAGCAGTTAAATTGTCGGGAGCTCGTTTTGTTGTTTATCATAAATTGGGAGCTGCGCTAGAGAGGGCTTTAATTAGTTTTATGATTGATGTTCATACCAAAGAAAATGGCTATGAAGAAGTTTTGGCTCCGGTTTTGGTCAAGGCGCATTCTTTGCTGGGGACAGGTCAATTACCCAAATTTGAAGAAGATCTTTTTAAATGCAGCGATGATTTTTATCTTATTCCCACCGCGGAGGTTTCTGTTACGAATTTACACAGAGACGAAATTATTGACTACAAAAAGTTACCTATAAAATATTGTTCTTATTCTCCATGTTTCAGAAGAGAAGCCGGTTCTTATGGCAAAGATACAAAAGGAATAATCCGCCAGCATCAGTTTAATAAAGTGGAGCTGGTGAAATTTACCGATCCTGCGAAATCTTACGATGAATTGGAATCTTTGACAAAAAATGCCGAAATGATCTTGCAAAAATTAAACCTTCCATACAGAGTTGTTGAACTTTGTACGGGAGATTTGGGCTTTTCTTCTGCCAGGACATATGACATAGAAGTATGGTTCCCGTCTGAGGGAAGATATAGAGAGATTTCATCCTGTTCAAATTTTGAGGATTTTCAGGCTCGCCGGGCTGGCATTAAATTCAAGAAAGATGCGGGATCAAAGCCTGAATATGTTCATACTTTAAATGGTTCAGGTCTTGCCGTTGGAAGGACATTTGCGGCAATTTTGGAAAACTGCCAAAGAGAAGATGGTGCGGTTCTTATCCCTCAAATTTTAAAGCCTTATCTTGGCATTGATGCAATTTCTGCTGTTTATTGATGCAAGAATATTATTCTTTATTCCGATTAAATATATAGTTCAATAGATTGCCATCTGCTAAAGAGGGAAATTATGTTTCCTGCAATTAATAATGTTTCTTTTAACAGTATTGATTATGTTGGGAAAACAATTCCAAATAATCTTGATAATGAAGTTGGCGGGGAAGAAGCGCCTCCCATGACGTTTCTTGGCACAATGAAAGACTTACAAACTCAATTTGACGCTTCTTTGGCTTTCTTGCAATCGCCCAATATTACTAAAGTTGCTGATAATGTTTTTTACAATCCGCCTGACATTTCAACAAAAGAGACTCAAACTTTTCAGCCACCTGGACATTTTGATAATGTTATATAAGCCTTGACTAACTATCCTCTTTTTTGCTATCCTAATGTATATGCCGGCTTATGATTATAGATGTGAAGAGTGTGGTGTTTACGAGCACCATCAAAAGATAACAGAGAAACCGCTTAAAAGCTGCATAAAGTGCGGAGGAGGCAAAGTTCAACGTTTAATTTCCGCTTCCGGTATTGTTTTTAAAGGTGACGGATTTCATATAACGGATTATAGAAACAAAAGAGAGCATCATCATCATACGCCAGTAAAAGAGACTGGCAAAAAAGATTCTGGAAATAAATCAGGCAATAAAAAATAATCTTCTTCTAAACAGTAAGAAAGTTTTTCAACAGCTCTTTCCCCGAACTTGTCAAAATAGATTCCGGATGAAACTGAACCCCTTCAACTTTTAATTCTTTATGCCGCAGACCCATAATTTCATCATCTTCTTTTGTATAGGCTGATATTTCTAAAACTTTCGGAAGGCTTTCTTTTTCAACAACTAAAGAATGGTATCTTGTAGCAGTGAAAGGATTTTTAAGCCCTTTGAAAATTGTTTTGCCGTCATGGTAGATTTGGGAAGTTTTTCCATGCATAAGATTTTTTGCCCGTACTATTTTTCCTCCAAACGCATATCCTATGGATTGAAGCCCTAAACAAACTCCTAAAATAGGAATTTTCCCAGCAAAATGTTTAATGACATCAACAGAAACACCTGCTTCTTTTGGAGTTTTAGGGCCGGGGGATATTATGATTTTTTCCGGCTTTAGCTTTTCTATTTCTTCTATAGTAATCTTATCATTGCGAAAAGTTTGTATATCTGCCCCAAGCTCCATAAGATATTGAACCAGATTGTAGGTAAACGAATCATAGTTATCGATCATCAGGATCATAAGGAAATTATAACATACTATGTTATAATTACTAACAAATAGGTGGTGTTTATTAAGATGAATAATCAATCTTCTGTTTTTGCGAAAATTCGGGGATTAGAAGATGAAATGAAAATAGTCAAGATGCAAATAATTTCTTTGAGCAGTGCTTTGATTGAACCATCTAATGGGAATAAAGCTTTTTCTAGCCTTTATGGTATATGGAAGGATAAATCTGATTTGTCATTTGAGGAAATCAAATCTTCAGAAATAAATATTAAAGATGAATTCACTAAGGAGTGACAATGCATTTTGTTGTTGATACACATGTTCTTGTATGGTTTTTTGAGGGGAATAAACGTTTAAGTCAAAGAGTAAAAGAAATATTAGAAGATGAAGTTAATTTGTTGGTTATACCTTCAATTGTATTAGCAGAGATAAAATATTTATGCCAGTCAGGAAGGATAAGTGTAAATCTTGAGAAGATTATAAATGTTTTAGAGTCTGATACAAGATGTACTATTTATCCTCTTGATTTGTCGGTTATAGAAAAACTTCCCCTAAATTTAGATATTCATGATGGAATAATTTGTGCTACAGCCCTAGTTTATAAAGAATTCCTCAAAGAAGAAGCTTGTTTAGTCACAAAAGATGAAAAGATCATTAAATCTGGCTTAATAAAAACTATTTTCTAGTAAAATGTCAAAAGATAAGGATGATGAACCGATAAATCTTGAGGAAGTTTTTTCTTGTGATTCTAAACAAAAACTTGAAAAAGTTATAAAACAGTATGGGAATAGTCATTGGACTAACAGTATTGTGATTCTTCACTTATATTGAATTATGTGATGATAGCCTGATTGTTGTGCAAATTTCTTTAATTGTAATTCAAATATTTTTTAAATAGATATATTTCTAGATAGATGTAGGGCAAGGTTTATTCCTTGCTACAAATGCGAAGAAATAGGCAGCAACGGCAACGGACAAGCCGTTGTCCTACATTGCAAAAGAGGGATTGAATGCGACTTATAAATAACATATCAAAAGAATTTTGGAATGAATTTGTTGCTAATCAAGATGAACCCGCGATTCTCCAATCATACGAATGGGGAGAACTTAAAGCTCTTCATGGTTGGGAACCCTTACGTTTAGCAGTCGAAGATGACAATAAAGTTGTTGCAGCTATTTCAATTCTTAAACGCAAACTCCCTTATGTAAAACTGAATTTATTTTATGCCCCCAGAGGGCCTATCGTTGATTTTCAAAATACTCAAGCTTTAGATTTTTTCTTGGCAGAAATTAAAAAAGTTGCAAAAAAGCATAATGCTATTTTATTGAAAATTGATCCGCAAGTCAAAGAGAGTGAACCGTGTACAGTGAAAAGTGTACAGAATGTTTTAAAAGAAAAGGGATTTGTGGTTTGCAAGAAGCAGATTCAGCCGCGGTCGACTTTTATTTTGGATATTACTAAAGCACCTGCCGAATTGCTAAAAAGTTTTGAAGAAAAAACTCGCTACAATATCCGCTTGGCTGCCAAAAAAGGGGTTGTTGTAAAAGAGCTTTCCACCGATGATGGGGTTGAAGTTTTCTACAAAATATATCAGGAGACATGCAAGCGAGATAATTTTTTAATTCACCCGTTGAAATATTACCAAAACATAAAAAAACTTCTTGTTGATCACGGGCTCGCGAATATTTTTATAGCTTATTTAAATGATGAGCCGATCGCAGGTGTTTATACTTTCAAATTTGGTTCCCGACTCTGGTATATGTACGGCGCGTCACTTTCAAAACATCGAAATGTTATGCCTAATCATGCACTGCATTGGCATATAATCCAATGGGCCAAAGAAAAGGGCTTAAAGGATTATGATTTATTTGGAATTCCATCAAATCCCAGCGAAAAGCATCCGTTATGGGGTGTATATCGTTTCAAAAAAGGTTTTAACGGAGAACTTGTTAAATATATTGGAGCTTATGATCTTGTTTATAATCCCCTTTTATACAAAATAATTGATAAAGGAATTAATTTTTACAAGGCTTGTATTAGTTTGTTGAAAAAAGGGAAAATTTCCGACTCACTCGAAGAATAAAAAATTATAGACCTCAAGAAATTAAGGCAACTTATAAAGCAGGCGTCTTTTTGCTATGTCATAGGTTATTTCTGAAGCGCCGATTGATTTGTATATATCAAAAGCTTCTTTAACTTTTCCTAACGCATAAAAGACATCAGCAAGATTTATTTTAACTGCGGGAAGCATTTCATTAAGTTCAATCGCCCTGTTTAGTGTATGGTTAGCTTCATTTGTTGCTCCGTTTAACAGTAATGCTAATCCTAGGTTATTAAGTATAATAGGGGAGGCTGGTTCTATCTCATAGGCTTTTCGAAGATTGCTTAAAGCTTCCGGAATTTTCTTGTTTGAAAGTTGCGCTACTGCAAGATTGTTAATCCCTGCTATATATTGCGGATCAAGTTGTACAGCAAGGCTGAATTCTTCTTCGGCTGCTTCATGCATCCCTTTGATAAAAAATTCCAGGCCGCTATTGTTATAGTTTTGTCCAAAAGACATTGAAAGGGTCTGTTTCTCCATACTCTTCTTTAATTCTTGACCCCACATTCCTATAAGCTCTTTATTGTCCCAATTGTCCAAATCTTTTATTGTGAGGACAAGGCATTTATTTTGCAAAGAGCCCAAATTCGTCCTTTTTAAAAGCTGTATTTTTTCTTTAATGTCTGGATAATCTATGTCTTCCTGCAATATTTCTTCCAATATTTTTATGGCAGAACGTACGTTGCCCTGGGCTTCATAGGTTAAAGCTGTTTTAAATTTTGTTTTTTTATTTTGATCTTCAGAATCATTGGAAGCAAATTGCAGGCTTTTTCGGAAAGACTCCAAAGCCTGGTCGTAAAATCCGCCGTCAAAATAAAATCCGCCTAAAACGAAATAAACATAAGAGGCTCTTTGCGTGTCTTTACTTGCTGTTTGGAGCTCTCTTATGGCATTTTCCTTTTCTCCAAGATCAATATAAATCTTGCCTAATTCTAAATGAAGCGATATTTTCCATTCATCTTCAGTAATACGTTTTTTTATTTGTTCGGCTTCCAATTCTATTTCTTTAAGGCGGGCTTGTCTGTGCTTTTCATGGACGGTTTTATTAAAAGGAGACATTTTTAACGCTTTATTAAATGTTTCACTTGCTTTACGACATAATTTTTGTTTTAGGAAAATTTCTCCCTGAAGGAGCAATGCTTGGATGCTTTGTCCATCAAGTTTTAATATTTTTTCGACTTCAATATTTGCATTGAAGAAGTCATCTTTTGAAAGATATACATATCCCAGGCATTCGCGTAATTCAATGTTTTTTTTGGAAAGATTTTTGCATTTGCCTATTATCCACTCTGCTGAATCGGGATAAGACTGTAAAAGAGCTTTTATTTCTTTTGCGGCTAAAGTAAAATTTTCTTCTTTCAAATAGTTTTCAATAAGAAATTGTCTTGCCAAAAACTGTCCGGGAAACTTCTTTATTATATTTTTGCTCCCTTCCATTGCTTTTTCTGTGTAGTCCGGTTTGCTTTTAATCAAATTGTAATATTCTTCAACGGCTTCACTATAGTTTCCTTTGTGGGATAAAACTTCCGCAAGCGCCAGCGTTGCTTCAGGATGAGTGGGATAGCTTTTCAGAATATCTTTTAATTTATGTATAATATCATCTATTTTTTGAGGATCAATTTTGAATATTTCGGTAAGCTTTTTGACGGCTGGTTCAGGTTTTAGGGATTTGCAGTAAGTTTTTGCGAGTAATTCCCGTATGCGGATAGAATCAATTTTTCTAAGAAGAAGCTCTTCTAATTTGGTTATAACTTCATTTGCAACTTCTGGATCATCTTCATACATTAAAGAATATTTCTCCGCGGCTTTTTCATAATCTTCAGTTCTTAAATACAGTTCTCCCAGCATTCTTAAGGTTTTTTTGTCAGAAGGAAGCTCCTCATAAAATTTTATAGCATCATGCAGTCTGCCTTTTTCAAGATAAACAGAAGCCAGCATTTCAGAAATAGCAATATCTTTTATTCCAAGCTTAAGGGCATTTTCAAGGAGAGCCATTGTTTCGTCTATTTTTTCCTGTTTTATAAAAATTCGGCCCAAAAGGTTATATGCCTGTAAATTTAACGGATCTATTTCTAGGAGTTCTTCTGCTTCAATTATTGCGGCATCTATATCCTGATTATCAATGCAAAAACTTATCATAGAAAGCCTTGCCTGTATATTTGAAGGGTTTTTAAATATAGCCTCTTCATGGTCAAGCATGATTGCCGATACGACATGAGGGGAAAACAATCGCGCGAGCTTATACTCTTCTCTGGCCTGCTTGAAATATCCGTTTATAAGATAATGCCTGCCCAGGTTTTTTATAAGCATTGGGTTGCGAGGCTGTTTTTGCAGTTGTTTTGTCAGATTTTCCTGTTCCGCGTTCATTTGTTGGCCTCTCTAAAAAGCAAAGCTGCTCCTAATATACCAAAAAGAAATTGTGGTGTCCATGCTGCAAAGAGTGGAGAAACAATTCCTCCTCTTCCAAAAGACCTGAAAACAGAAGCAAATACATAAAAAGTAAACATTATAATAATTGTCACAATCATTCCCCATGCTCGATTGCTTTTTAATGTCGGAAGAGAAAGGGGGATCCCGATAATTGCAAATACAAACGAAGCTAATGGGATAGAAAATTTCATTAGATAATCGGTTTTCAATGCTTGCGTGCTGACACCGCTTTTTTCAAGTGTGTTTATTTTGTCTACAAGTTCCGTTGAGTCCATTTGTTCGGATGTTTTATAATTTGAGACGGCAAAAGGATCTTCATTTAAGTTTAATTCTATTTCTTTAAATATAGCCTCATAAGCCAATCGGCCTGATTTATCGAAATTATGGATACTTCCGTTATATAAAATTATTTTCAACCCTTCAATTTTTGATTTTTGAGCAGTTGTAATCCTTGGGATATCTTCACCTGTTAATTCATAGACCATAATATTTTCAAGGATTTTATCCTTATTGTTTATTTTTTTGACATAAAAATAACGGTTGTAAGCATCTTTAAAAAAAACATCTTCTTTTATTTCGGGAAGCGGTTGTTTCATTACTATTTCTCTGATTATTGTTTGAGATTGTTGGTTGGCATATGGAACAAGTTTTTCATTTATTAAAAAAGCCAAGGCTGATACAAGAATTGATAAAATTATTATTGGTCTTGCGATTCTTTTAAAAGATATTCCTGACGTTCTTAACGCGGTAATTTCATTGTCTTTTCCCATTCTTCCCATTGCCATGGAAACACCAAAAAGGGTTGCTACAGGGAAAGTCATTACCATAATATATGGAAGTTTATAAAGCATCAGTTGTAAAACTGAAGAGAAATCAATTCCTTTATTAATTATCAGATCAACAAACGTAAAAAGCAGATCTACAATCATTACCAAAACAAATCCGACAATCCCCAAAAGGAAAGGGACAAAAGTTTCTTTGATTAAATATCTGTCAAGAATTTTCAATCTTCTTCACGTTGTCGTTTTTGTTCTCTTCTAATGGCTTTTGCCTTATTTTTACGGCGTCTATCGCTGGGTTTTTCATAAAATTCTCTTCTCTTGATTTCATCAATAACCCCTTCACGCCGCATCTTCATTTTAAATTTTCTAAGAACTTTATCAATAGATTCATCTTTTGAAACATTGATCTTTGTCATTTTTATTTCACCATCCTTTGTTAGAAAATCATTTTTTATGATTATTGCTATTTGTTATCCGGGAGGCCATTTTAACGATCTTCCTCCGAGAATATGAAAATGCAAATGGTCGACGGCTTGCCCTGCATTTTCCCCATTGTTTACAACAATTCTAAAACCACTATCTATTATATCAGTTTTTTTTGCAATATTCTGGATGCTTTTTATTATTTTCATCATAATTCTTGAATGTTCTTTTGTTATTGATGTGATAGATGGTATGTGAATTTTCGGAATAACCAATACATGTATGGGAGCTTGCGGCTTAATATCTTTAAAAGCAAGAATGTCTTCATCTTCATCTACGATTTCTACGGGAATTTTTTTTTCGACCATCTTACAAAAAATACATTCATTCACTTTTTGCGCCTTCTTCCCTTTATATATTTTTATCCTGTTTCCCTAATTCATATTCAAAACAACACATTAAGCGTCCGCATATACCGGATGTTTTTGTAGGGGAAATTTGAACCCCTTGATCTTTGACCATTTTTACCGTTATGTGTTTGGGCTTTTGCAGCCATGAGCAGCAGCATAAGGTCTTTCCGCATGGGCCAAGCCCTCCGATTATTTTTGCCTCATCTCTGGGGGTAACAGACCGCATTATGACTTCAGCTTTTAAGATGCCGGATAAATCCTTTCTAAATGGCTTTAAATCCGAGATTTTTTTGTCTTTAGCGATTTTATAATAGAGGTTGATTTTTTTGTTATCAAATAAATATTCAACTTCAACAATTTTTATTGGAAGTTCATATTCTCTTATCTTCTCATTGGCTAATTGATATGCTTTTGCCTCTTTTTCCGGAAGAAAGTTTGCGGTTTTTAAATCATTTTCCGTCGCATAACGAAGAACTTTTTTTAGACTGACGTCAGAAGTCCCTTCAGGGACATTTTTAACAAAAGAAATAATAGTGCCAAATTCTTCTCCTCTGTCGGTTTTGACAATAACAGGGGCGCCAATTCTTATGCTGTCTTCTTTATATCCCTTTATGGGACATATCCTATTAAATTTTCTTAGTTTAACTGCTAGTTTTTGTTCCATAAATTAAAGCAGAGAAAATCTATTACCAGCTTGTGATTGGCATTTTTCTCTATTCCTTTTAATGTTTCTAAGACAACTTTTGCTTTTTGGGCATTTTTCGCAATAGCGAAAATATTATATATTTCCTGCAAAATTTCTTTAGCTGTTTTTTTGTCTGAAAGCATTTGTGAAATATCAATGTAATTAAAAGGTTTTTCTTCTATTTTTTTATGTATTTTACAGGCCATTTCTGATGGAGGCAGGGGAGGGAGCTCTTCAAAAATAAATTTTTGGCATCTTGACAAAATTGTTTTTGGTAAAGAGCCTTCGCGTTCACTGATTAGAATAAAAACCACATTGCAGGAAGGCTCTTCCAGTATTTTTAAAAAACTGTTTGCCGCTTCATTTGTAATTGTATCCGCCTCATCTATAATTACAACTTGCCATGCTCCTTCGGAAGGACCGTATTTTGTTATTTCTTTTAAAAATCTTATTTGATTTATTTTTATGGATGAATTTTCTTTTTGAATGAAAATCACATCTGGATGTTTTCCCTTTTTGATTTTTTCACAATGCAGACATTCATGGCAGGGAGATGGATTTCCCTTGCAATTTAGTTTGGAGGCAAAATTCACAGCTGCTTCAACTTTTTGGCTGTGGTTCCCTCCGCAGAAGAGATATGCGTTGGAGATCCTTTGATTTTCAATAATTCCGGATAATATTTTTTCCATGCGGGTTTGCATTATTTTTAAATTATAACATGTGGGAACTTCTTTTTCAAAAATATCAGAGCGTGAGAAATATATGCTGATTTTTTTGAAAGTATTAAAACAATAATTGCATAAGAGTTAAAACCCCGAATACAACAAAAATTATACCGCCAAAAACTTTTATCTTCTCTTCAGGAATAAATTTTTTGAGATAAATTCCGACAATAAGGGCTAATGCATTGATGAAGATCATCCCAAGCGTTGCGCCAAGCCAGACTTTAAAAGGAGCTCCGTATTGTGCTGATAAGGCAAGGGTTGCGATTTGTGTTTTGTCTCCAAGTTCCGCAATAAAAAAAGCTGAGAAAACTATTAGGAATTCATTTTTGTTTCCTCTATCTAGAAGGATCTCTTCTTCCTCTTTCCCTTTTTCATATAATGTCCATACACCAAAGCCTATAAATAAAAGACCCGCAATTATTTGCAAATAAACGTCAGGGATAAATTGATTTACGATTCCGCCAAAAACAACAGCTATTGCCATAAGGGTTCCTGAAGCGAGACTTACTGCTGCAATTACTTTTATCGGATTGTATTTTGTGGCGAGTCCAAGGATTAAAAGCTGGGTTTTATCACCAAGCTCTGCGGCTGATATTATAAAAAACGATGTAATAAATGGCAAAAGATTCATTTTGTTTTATCTGCTTTACTGAAAATTTCTTTAACTTTCGCGAGGGCTCTTGCTCTGTGGCTTACTTTGTTTTTTTCTGTATCGGTCATCTCGCCGAATGTCTTTGTAAAACCAGACGGAATAAAAATGGAATCATAACCGAATCCATTTTCTCCTCTCATCTCATTTGCAATTTCTCCGTATACGAACCCATTTATTATTTTGATTTTGCCTGTATGAAAAATTATTGCCATAGAGCAAACAAAGTGAGCTTGCCTGCTTTTGCATTTTTTCATTTTATCAAGAACTTTCCTGCAAAGATTTTGCGGTGTTGGCGGAGTTGCAAACCTTGCGGATTTGATCCCTGGTTTTCCGTCTAAGCAATCAATAACTAGCCCTGAATCATCTGCTATCGTAAGCTTCTTAAACTTTTTAAAAACCGCGGCAGCTTTCTTTAGGGCATTTTCCTCAAAAGTTTTACCATCTTCATTTACCTCTATTCCTTTGCCGTAAATCTTAAAACCTTTCAAGATTTTTCCGATTTCGTAGAGCTTATGTTTATTTAAAGTAGCAACTAAAAGTGTTTCCATACAGTAAATCATACTCTGGTGGCGAAAATTAGTCAAAGAATCCTAGAAAATAGAAGGCGATAAAAATCCCTCTTGACAAAAGGAATAGTGATGATATACTAAACATGCTTAAGAGGTAATAATCCTCAGGTTGATTCAAAAGAAAAACACCTGAAAATCCTAAAAGTAGGAGAAAGGGTTTTTTTGTCTTTTTTGAGTCTGCTTCACGATCTTTGATAATTAAATAAGTAGAGTTTGGTGCGAATGCAACCGATATTTTTTTGTATTCTTTAAATTTAGAGCTGGATAAACTTTTACTGAGAGTTTGATCTTGGCTCAGGATGAACGCTGGCGGCGTGCCTAACACATGCAAGTCGAACGGATGTAGCAATACATTAGTGGCGAACGGGTGAGTAACACGTAAGTAACCTACCCATAAGACTGGAACAACCTGCCGAAAGGTGGGCTAATTCCAGATGTGATCCTATTTGCGCATGCAGATTGGATTAAATCCCGCAAGGGGCTTAAGGATGGGCTTGCGGCCTATCAGCTAGTTGGTGAGGTAAAGGCTTACCAAGGCTATGACGGGTAACTGGTCTGAGAGGATGATCAGTCACAATGGAACTGAGACACGGTCCATACTCCTACGGGAGGCAGCAGTGAGGAATTTTCCACAATGGGCGAAAGCCTGATGGAGCGACGTCGTGTGTGTGATGAAGTCTTTCGGGATGTAAAACACTGTCAGGGGGGACGATATTGACGGTACCCCCAGAGGAAGCCACGGCTAACTACGTGCCAGCAGCCGCGGTAATACGTAGGTGGCGAGCGTTATCCGGAATTATTGGGCGTAAAGCGCGCGTAGGTTGTTTTGTAAGTCAAATGTTAAAGCCTCTGGCTCAACCAGAGTTCGCATTTGATACTGCATTACTAGAGAGATTCAAAGGGAAGCAGAACTTGCAGTGTAGCGGTGAAATGCGTAGATATTGCAAGGAATACCAGTGGCGAAGGCGGCTTCCTAGGATTCTTCTGACACTGAGGCGCGAAAGCTAGGGGAGCAAACGGGATTAGATACCCCGGTAGTCCTAGCCCTAAACTATGTTCACTAGGTGTTCGAGGTATCGACCCCTTGGGTGCCGCAGCTAACGCGTTAAGTGAACCGCCTGGGAATTACGGCCGCAAGGCTAAAACTCAAAAGAATTGACGGGGGCCCGCAC